>WNFR01001766.1_pt1 | contig 55534 bp, 34 predicted proteins | sample 5400221 | NCBI WGS metagenome assembly WNFR01 (sample SAMN13153357, study PRJNA577476) | soil metagenome | isolation source: 40 cm soil under Madrone tree | place: USA:California | collected 2016-06-14
GACGTCGGCCCGCCAGTCCCCGATGAATACGTCTATAAAGTAGTGGACGCCCTCGACGCCATCGCCAAAGAAACCGGCAAGAGCGTCCCACAAATCGCCCTCAACTGGCTCCTCCGCCGCCCCACCGTCTCCAGCGTTATTCTCGGCGCCCGCAACGAAGAGCAACTCCGCCAAAATCTAGCCGCCGTCGGTTGGAAACTAACCCCCGGCCAAGTAGCCAAACTAGACGCCGCCAGCGACTTCACGCCCATCTACCCCTACTGGCACCAACGCGGCTTCCCCGAGCGCATCCCGCTCCCAGTCCCCGGCAATCCTTTGTAGGGGAGGGGCTCGCCCCTCCCTCTTGCCTTTGTAGCGGCCACTTTCAAGTGGCCCCGCAAAACTCTTGTGCAAGGCGTTCTAGTTAAATGGAATGGGGCTCTCGCCCCCGGTTTAAAAGGGCTTCGCGTCCCTGTCACTGTGGCTTCTGCCTGATATTTTATAACTGGGAGATCATTCGGTGTGGGCCGCACCATTTCCAGAACTCAGCAGCCCGCTCGCGCGCATCAGCTCCACGGCGTCGTAACGGTTTGTCGCTTCCACCTGCCGCATCACCCGGCGCAGATGATTCTTCACCGTAAACTGAGACAAATTCAGGGTTGTCGCAATTTCCTTGTTCGATAGTCCGCTGGCAACCAGGTTCATCAGTTGCACTTGCCGGTGCGTCAACCGGCTGTCGCATGCTTTCATCTTGCGAGGCGATTCAGCAATCCGTCGCTCCTCGTTCCAGATGTATTCAATCAGCACCATGCACAAATTGGGAGGACATACGGCTTCCCCTCTTCCCACTCGCCGGATCGCCGCAACGATCTCCAGCGCAGACGCTTCCTTCAGCACATAACCACTGGCCCCCAGATGAATTGCCTTCAAGAAGGTCTCCGGATCATCCTCCATTCCAATAAGGATGATCTTCAGTTGGGGTCTCTCTTCGTGAAGGTTGCGGACCAGCGGGGCGTTGCTCGAGCCGGGAGAGAAATCCGTAAGCACCGTGTCACACGCGGACTCCACAACCTGCCCGGAAAGGTTATCTATGCTGGCGACCATTCCAGCTACGCGGATTCCCGACTGCTTTCTGAGCAGCCGCGCCAGGGTATCGCGCAGCAAGCGGTTTTCTGTGGCAAGGAATACGTTTGCTTCTACGGACTTAGCCGATATGTTGGGACACGACATACAGCCAATCTCCCCATTTAGAAAGGCCTACCCCGGAAGTTGCATAGTTTCGAGGACTTTAGTAACCACCGGGCCACCCTACTTTAGTGTTACTAAATCCGTCTGTCAACACTTGTTAGAATATTTACTGCTGACAGGAGCTGTCTCGCCTCCAGCCTTAGGCCCCATAGCTTTCAACCCTTTAGACGATTTTTGATTGCCCCAGGATTCCAAAATCTCAATTTTTACCTGTTGTTCATAATAAGCCGCGTAGTCCTCTGGGGACCCATCCGTGCCTTGCCCCGTTAGTCCTTTTTTGGTCCCTTGTGCCGGTTTGGCATCAAGTCCCTATAGTCCATTCTGTCCATTCTTCGGGGCAGTGGAACTCCACCTTCTTCCGGTTTGCCCTGTGACACTTCTTTGATTCCACATTGAACCTATTCAATTACGTAATTCCATTAATACTGGTCCACCAACGCTGGTTCGCCGAGAGAGGACACAATGGTCAGAACGTTCAGAATCTTGGTCGCCAACAAACCTAAGCTGATGCGCGAGTTGCTGCTCGAAACGCTTGCAGAGCAGCCCTGGATTGAAATCGTCGGGGAAGTGGCCGACGAGGCCGACATCCACGACCACGTCCAGAAGTTCTCGCCAGACCTCCTCGTCGTCACCGCTGAAGAGCACGGCAGACGGCCCGACATTTGCGACACACTCTTCCGCCACTTCCCGGAACTCCGCATCATCGCTGTCGCGCCCCACGAGAACCACACTGTTTGCTACTGGGCCTCCGTGGACATTCATTCAGGCGATATCGAGTCCTCCGAAGAAGGGTTGCTCACCGCTGTCCGCCACATGGCAGAAAGCCATGGAGCTGTTTCTGGCCATGAAGCTGTTTCTGAATGAAACGGGAGCGCAATTTTATGATCCAGGTTAATTCAATTCTCAGATCTTGCAGGTCGAAAAGCCTTCTCTGCGGCTTGGAAATCTTCGCCGCGATTCTCATTTCCGCTTCTTGTCTTCCCCTGATGGCGCAGCAACCTGACCAGAAACGAAATTCTGAAAACTCACCGGCCATTCAGCGCCAGCAGGCCGGACAGTCTGAACTCGAAAAAGAAAACCTCAATTACGTCGCGGCCGCGCCTGCTCAAATCAAGGAAGTGTTGATCAAGGATCCGGGCCTGCTCGTGGAGCTGAAGCGCTGGATTGCCAGGGAAGCAAGTGACAACGGGCAGGTTGTCAGCGAGGAAGATCTCACCGATACCGCCGTATTTGACCGGTTGACCACCGATGTGGCGTTTCGCTCGGTCGCCACCAGGCTTGTCCAGCGTTACGGCTACCTGCGTCCAAACTTTAATCCAGACTCCGAGTTGGGAAAAGAACAAGAGCTCCTGATGAAGGAGCGCGTCAGGCACCTCGTCCAAGTTGAAGCCCAGGAAGACGCAGAGTCGAACAAACCGCGGAAGACCGAAACCAGCGAAACAAAAAACGCGCCCTGCGATTTGAACGAGGACAGGGATTGCCCCCAGGGATTACCCTCCCGCCCCCGGCGTTCGATCTCGTCCCCTGATGAAAATGTCCCCCAGAAAGACTCCTCTCCCAACTATCCGAATGATGGGCAGCCAGTGCCTGCGTCTCCGCGAATCATGCAGGCGCGCGGTAATTCGGACAGCTCTCTTTTCAGCCCGTCCGCTGACGGCACCGATTCGCTCCTGAATGTCTCCGACCCAATGAAGCAGCCGTTTGATCCCAGATCCTCGGGGATTGCCCCCTCCGATCCTTTGAGCAGTGCTCTCCTGGATCAGGCCCGCGCCGGCTCCGCGCAAAACTCGGGAAGCGGGAGTTCTGCCGACCAAACTGCCGCATCGCTGAACACGAAGTCCGACATGATTGGCGAAACATATTCTCGCCGCAAGTCGAAGCTCGCAACTGATCGCACCCTCGCAGCTGGAATGCCGGTCCACCGGCCAAATCCCTACGCCGATATCCCATCCTTATATGATCTTTATGTTCAGGCGCCAGCCACGGACCGCGCACCGCAACGATTTGGCACCGAAGTGTTTCGTGACGGCCTCCGCGATCCGCGCAGCATCCCCATGGACCTGCCTGTTGGTCCTGACTATGTGGTGGGTCCAGGCGACAGTTTGACCATAGACCTTTGGGGAGGAATTTCGACCAAGCTGGTGCGCATCGTGGATCGCCAGGGCAGAGTCACTCTCCCCGAGGCAGGCCCTGTGCTTGTCAGCGGCAGATCCCTCGGCGACGTCCAGCAAGCAGTACAAAGAGCGATTTCAACTCAGTACCGCGATACGTCAACCGACGTCTCCGTCTCGCACCTGCGGACGATTCGCGTCTACGTCGTCGGTGAAGTGGAAGAGCCCGGCGCTTACGACATCAGCTCGCTCTCAACGGCCCTGAACGCGCTTGTCGGTGCGGGAGGAGTCACGCCGCGCGGATCCTTGCGTTCCTTGAAACACATGCGTGGAAAAGACGAACTCGAAAAGATCGACGCGTACGACCTGCTGTTGCACGGCGTTTCCCCCGACGCAAAGCGTCTCGAGAACGGCGACACGCTGCTGGTGCCGCCCGTGGGCCCGCAAGTAACAGTGACTGGAATGGTTAGGCGGCCCGCCATATACGAACTGAACGGCGAAGGAACAGTCGAAGACGCGCTCGAGCTGGCCGGAGGCATCCTGCCCGCCGCCGCCCTGCGCCACGTCGAAGTTCAGCGCCTCGAAGCCCACGAAAAGCGCACCATGTTGAGCCTGGACCTCTCGCCCGACAACTCCGCGCCGGCTCAACTCACCTCTTTCAAGATTCAGGACGGCGATGAAATCCATATTTTCCCGATCGCCCAATACAATCAGGACACCATCTATCTTCAGGGCCACGTGCAACGGCCGGGGCGCTACTCCTACCACGAGAAAATGAAGTTGACCGATCTCGTCGCCTCGTACAAAGAAATTCTTCCGGAACCCGCCGCTCATTATGGCGAAATCATTCGCCTCAATCCGCCGGATTTTCACCCAACCGTAGTCAGCTTTGACCTGGCTGCCGCGATGGCCGATCCCGCTTCTGCTCCACAGTTGCAACCGCTGGACACGGTACGAATCTTCAGCCGCTTCGATTTTGAACCCGCGCCCACCGTGTTCGTCGTCGGTGAAGTCCGCTCGCCCGGCAACTACCGGACTTCAGGGCAGGCTTCCTTGCGTGACGCCGTATTCCTCGCTGGCGGGCTGAAGCCGGATGCCGCCGTGGACACGGCTCAACTCTTCCGAATCAATCCGGACGGAAGCTCCAAAATCTTCAGCGTAAATCTCGGCTCCGCGCTCAACGGAAACGCTGAAAACAACATTTTGCTGCAGCCCCGCGACCGGCTCCTGATTCACAAAAACACTTCCCGTGTCGAGCCCAGCACGATTGAAATTACCGGCGAAGTAGCAAAGCCCGGCCGCTATCCCTACACCGAAAATATGCGGGCCGAGGATCTGATTCGCGCCGCCGGCGGCTTGAAACGCAGCGCCGACACAACCACAGCCGACTTGACCCGTTATGCGGCCTCCGGCGGCTCATCGCAACATCTCCAGATCTCTTTGGCATCGCTGAGTAACGGCAATGCAAGCGAGGACCTGCCTCTCCGCAGCGGAGACGTTCTCGCGATTCGCCAGGTCCCCGGATGGAGCGACATCGGCGCGGCAGTGAAAGTCAACGGCGAAGTCACGCACCCCTCCACCTACGGCATTCGGCCCGGCGAACGCTTGAGCTCAGTCCTCGAGCGCGCCGGCGGATATACGAGTCAGGCGTATCCCTATGGCGCCGTACTCATGCGCCGCGAAGTTCGAGAGATGGAAGCCAGGAACCAATCGGAACTCATCAATCGAATGAAAGCGGAAAGAGCCCAACTCAAGGCTCTGCCCGATGGCACCACCGACGAGAAGAACAACAAACTCAACGCGATCGCTCAAACCGATTCCACGATCACCCAGCTTTCCACGAATCCTCCCATCGGCCGGGTCGTAATTCACATCCAGTCCGATATCAAGCGTTGGAAGAACACGCCGGCCGACGTGGCCTTGCGCGATGGCGACATCCTGATGATTCCCAAGAAAGCGAACGTCGTAACTGTGAACGGTCAGGTGTTCAACCCCACCGCCATCAGCACGCAATCCGGCCGCTCCGCGAAGTGGTACTTGAGCCAGGCCGGCGGCCTCACTCCGATTGCCGACAAAAAGGCTGTATTCGTCATCCGTGCCGACGGTTCTGTCCTCTCCGCGAAAAACAACGGCGGTGGCTTTTTCTCCGGTGATCCGTTGAGCGCCACGCTGCGGCCAGGCGACTCGATCGTCGTCCCTGAAAAGACGCCAAAGATTGGCGGCACGAACTGGACCGCGATTATGCAGACAGCTCAAGTTGCCTCGTCGGTTGCTCTTGCAGTGGCGTACATCCACCCGTAGATGAGCCAGGTGATGACAAGGAGAAAGACAATTTTGGTTTCAATCCTAGTAGCGATGGACCTGTTGGTGGCGGGGGCCGTTACGGCTTGCCCGCAAACGCCCGACAATCCAGAGCCGAAAGCGGAAGCCAAAAAGAGTGGGAAAATGCAGCCTGAACCGAAACCCGAAACTGAAGCCAAAGCCATGGAAGACGACACGGACACGAACAAGGACACGTCCGTAAAGTTGTCCCACAATTTCCGCGGCCTCGGCGCAAGATTCCTGCTCGATCAAAAGGAAATCTGGGTCAGCCCGGCGAAGCTGCGATTCACCGATTTGGGATGGATCGTCCCCTATGGTGGCGTCGCCTCAACCCTGCTATTGACCGACAAAGATGCAAGCCTTCACATGTCCCACGTTCCAAGCACAGTGAGCCGTTACGACAACATTTCGAACGCGGGTATCGCCGCCATGCTGGGCGGTGCCGCCGGAATGTGGGTGCTGAGTTATCCGAAACACAACGAACACTGGCGCGAAACCGGATTCCTGGCCGGCGAAGCGGTCATCAACACCCTGGTAGTCACCGAGGCGATGAAGTATTCACTGGGCCGCCAACGGCCCAACGAGGGAAATGGCAGCGGCCCATTCTTTAATGGCGGCGTCTCCTTTCCTTCCGAGCACGCTTCAGCGGCCTGGGCTGCTGCCGGTGTGATCGCGCATGAATATCCGGGGCCGCTCACGAAGATCGCCGTTTACGCATTGGCGGGCCTCGTCGACTACTCCAGGGTTCGTGCGCGCCAACATTTCCCCTCCGATGTCTTCATCGGCAGCATTCTGGGAAATATGGTGGCGCAAAGTGTTTACAGCCAGCACCACGATCCGGAATTGGGCGGCGAAGCATGGCTCTCGGCTTCGGAGTTTATGCGCCGGCATTGGAAGCCCGAGCCGGAAAGCATGGGTTCCCCAAACGTTCCGCTCGGTTCCTGGGTTTATCCCGCGATCGAACGGCTCGCCGCGCAAGGGTTGGTCCAGTCTGAGTTTCTGAATATCCGCCCGTGGACCCGCCTCGAGTGCGTGCAGTTGATGAATGAGGCGGCCGCCAAGATTGACGAAAGCGCTCCGCACGGGGAAGAGATGGCCGGAATTGTTGCCGCATTGCGCACCGAATTTGCCTCCGAACTCCATTCCATGGAAACCGGCGAAAACCAATCCATGCGCCTGGAGTCGGTCTACACACGGATGACCGGCATCAGCGGAACCCCGTTGAACGACAGCTATCACTTCGGTCAGACGATCTACAACGACGAAGGCCGGCCTTACCAGGAGGGTTTCAGCAGCGTTACCGGTTTTTCCAGCTACGCCACGTCCGATCGCTTCGCAGTTTACTTCAGTGGTGAGTTTCAGCACGCGCCCAGCGCGCCCGCGTATCCGTTGGCCGTGCGGCAGGTGATTGCGAACGTGGACCAGAATCCGCTGCAACCCGCCTCACCCGTCGCAGGAGTGGATCGCTTCACAATCCAGAACGCGTACCTCAGCACAAATCTCGATAGCTGGAACTTTTCCTTCGGCAAGCAGGACCTGTGGTGGTCGCCCGACTACGGAAGCTCGTTCCTCTTCAGCAACAACGCTGAGCCGATTTATATGTTCCGGCTCAGCCGGGTAAGGCCGTTCACACTCCCGTGGATTTTCCGCTATATAGGCCCGATGAAGATTGACTTGTTTGTCGGAAGAATGCGTGGAAACGATTATCCGTCGGATCCGATTTTCCACGGGGAAAAAATCACCTTTAAGCCGACAAAGAATCTCCAATTTGGATTCAGTCGCACAACCGAATTTGGCGGCGATGGACGTCCCATGACGCTCGGGGCAATTTGGCACAGCTATGTAGCTTATACGAGTTCCGTGAATTACGGTCCGAATGATAATCCTGGCCATCGCGTTGGTGGTTTCGATTTCTCTTACAAGCTGCCATTTGTCAGGAACTGGCTCACGCTGTACGCGGACTCGATGACCAGCGACGATCCCAACCCGATTGACGCGCCGCGCCGCGCTCCCATTGACGCGGGATTGTATCTCGCGAAGTTTCCCCACATTCCCAAACTGGATTTGCGTGTAGAAGGAATCTTCACCGACACCACCACCTCGCGCAGCCACGCCGGCCAGTTTTCCTACTGGGAGCTCTTCTACCATGATGCTTACACCAACAACAAAGTTCTCATGGGCAGCTGGATTGGCCGCGAAGGAACGGGCCAACAAGCGTGGATGAATTATTGGTTCAGTCCGAAGAGCAGTCTGCAATTCGGATACCGGCACCAGCAGGTTGATGGCGACTTTATCCCCGGCGGCGTGAAACTGCACGACGAATTCGTAAAAGCAAATCTGTGGGTGACCGGAAATCTTAATGTCACCGCATTTCTTCAGCACGAGCAATGGACCGCGCCCCTGCTGGCCCCCACGCCGCAAACGAATTGGACTTCCTCGGTAGGAATCACTTTCCAGCCCGAAAGATTTCTCTCGCGCGGGCAACATCCGCGGTTCACCACTTTAACCGAACGAGAAGACGGGGGCACAACGCCATGACCGAGCGCCGCATCAAAAACGACCTCGGATTCACCCCAGCGGATCCCTCCACATTTCTGGAACCTTCGCCGGAAGAGCTCCGCGCTGCTCGCGAGCGCACCGCCTCTAACCTGCGCCTGTTCTGGGAACGTCGCCGATTCCTTCTGCGATGGACCTTCATCGGCCTTGTCCTAAGCCTTGTGGTCGCCCTGCTGATTCCTTCTCGCTACGTTGCCACCACGCAGCTGATGCCGCCCGACAATCAGTCCGGCAGCGGAGCGGCTGCGTTTTTGGCGGCGGCCGGCCGCAGCGGAGGAGGCTTGGCCGGACTTGCCGGAGACATCCTCGGGACTAAAAATTCTGGCGCACTGTTCGTCGGCATTCTCTCCAGCCGGACAGTGCAGGATCGCTTGATCGATCAATTTGATCTGCGGAAGGAATATCGCGCTTCGAAAATGGAAGATGCCCGAGTGGATTTGGCTAGACACACCGGCATTTCCGAGGATCGCAAAAGCGGCATCCTCTCCGTATCGGTGTGGGATCACGATCCACAGCGCGCCGCAGCGTTGGCCACCGCCTATGTCGGCGAGCTGGACCGGTTGGTGGCTCAGGTGAGCACTTCCGCCGCAAAGCGCGAGCGGATTTTCCTGGAAGAGCGTTTGCGCGCTGTCAAGCAGGATCTCGACGCTTCCGCGATGAAGTTCAGCGAATTCGCCAGCAAAAACACCGCGATCGACATACCCGCGCAAGGTAAGGCGATGGTCGAGGCTGCCGCGACTCTTCAAGGGCAACTCATCGCCGCGGAATCGGAACTCCATGGCCTCGAAGCGATCTATACCGACCAGAACGTGCGCGTGAAAGCTCTACGCGCGCGTGTTTCCGAGCTTCGCTCGCAACTCGGGAAACTTGGTGGTGAGTCCGGCTCGGCGGGAGCACTGACGTCGAAGAGCGACCCTTCCCAATATCCCTCCATCCGCCAGTTGCCCGTTCTTGGCGTCACCTACGCCGATTTATATCGGCGCACAAAAATCCAGGAAACGGTTTTCGAGCTTTTAACTCAGCAGTACGAGCTGGCGAAGGTCCAGGAGGCCAAGGAAATCCCCAGCGTCAAGGTTCTCGACGCGGCCGTCGTGCCCACCAAGAAGTCGTTTCCCCCGGTTGGCACGTTCACAGCTCTCGGCGCTGCGCTTTTTTTTCTGGCCGCCTGCGCCTGGATTTTTGCAAATCGCACTTACGCGGCGATCGATCCGCAAGACCCGAGGAAACAGCTTGCCGAAGAAGTTGCCCTCACTCTGAAAACCAGCACCGCGGTTGCCGCGGCTGGGGCAGCGGCGATGTTCAACGGGCTTGTGGGGCGTGACGCCGTGGAAAGCGACGCAGCGCCGACCGACGCAGAAGACGCTGAAGGCTCGGACAATCGAGTCGGGCCGGAAAATCGCCTGGGCCAGGCGGCAGGCAGAGGATCTCTGTGAAGTCCGGGGCTGAAGAATTATGGGAACGATGAGCGGATCTGCGGCAAGACGCGCCACGGCTGCTCCTCCCGACCAGTGGGAGCCGCCGCTGGAGCTCCACGCGCGGAGCTGGACCGATGAGCACGCCCGGTCCGTCCTCCACGCCCGCAAATGGCGGACGCAAGGCGGACTCGCCCGCCAGTCTGCCTACGCCGTCATCGACATGACCCTTGTCTGCGGCAGCGCGTTGCTGATTTACGGTTTGCGTTTCGGGTTCTCCAACAGTTGGAACGCCGTCGTAGCACCCAGACAGGTGATCGGTCATATCTCGTTGCAGGCCTATCCAGCTTTCCTGATTCTTTACTGCTCGCTCATTTTCCTGGGGTGCATCAGCCAGGGACTCTATCGCACCCCGCGCGAGTTGAGCGCCTTGCTGGAATCCATTCGCGTCTCCAAAGCCGTCGGAATCGCCACCGCGCTTCTGGTGCTCTTCATCTTCACCTCCGGAAATAAGGAAATTTCCAGGATCGTTGTGGTTCTCACGGGCGTGGCCAACGTTTTCACGCTTTCCGGATGGCGATACGCGAAGCGCAGGCTCGTCTTGCATCGCGCGGAGAAAGGCCAGGGACAATCCCGTGCGCTCGTCATCGGCGCCGGGAAAATGGGCCAGGCCTTTGCCAGTTGGCTGCAGCACAACCGCCACCTGGGGTACGACTTTTGCGGATTCCTGGACCCGCATCCGAACGGCGACAACCGCGTGCTCGGCGACCTCAGCGAATTCCGCCGCGTCGCGCTGGCCCAATTTGTGGACGAAGTGTTTATCACGCTGCCTTCGGACGCCCAGATGATCAAGCAACTGTTTCTGGAAGCGCGCGACCTTCGCCTCGATCTACACGTTTTGCCGGATTTATACGATGGGTTGGCATGGCGCGCGCCGTTGCACATGATTGGCGGCTTTCCGATTCTGGAGCTTCACCGCGAGCCAATCCCCACAATCGGGCTCGCCATCAAGCGCGTGATCGACTTCGTGGCGTCGTCGCTTGGATTGATCCTGGTGTCGCCGCTGCTTCTGGCTGCCGGGATTTGGATCCGGCTGGATTCGAAAGGGCCGGCGATCTATGGAGCTCTGCGCGTCGGCAAGAAAGGGAACAAGTTCACGTGCTACAAGCTGCGGACGATGGTCGTTTCCGCGGACGAGGAGAAAAAGCGCCTTCGCAAAAAGAATCAGCGGCGGGGGCCGTTTTTCAAGATGGATGATGATCCACGCGTGACGCGCTGCGGCTACTGGCTGCGCAAATTCAGCATTGATGAATTGCCGCAGCTGCTCAACGTACTAGGGGGAGAGATGAGCCTGGTCGGTCCACGTCCGCATCCTGTGGACGATGTTGAGCACTACACGCTCGAGCACTTGCGCAGGCTGGACGTAAAGCCGGGAATGACCGGCCTCTGGCAAGTGACAGCGCGGCGCGATCCGTCCTTTGAAACCAATATGAAACTGGACCTGGAATACATCGACAACTGGAGCCTGGGCCTGGACGCAAAAATATTGGCAAAGACGATCCCCTCGGTATTGCGCGCGGAGGGAGTATGAACAGGAATTGCAAATTGGTTACTCCCCCCTCCCCCCTACTTTTTGCAAGTGGTGATTCCAGGGGAGTTAGGGTGCCTGTAAGTTGTTCAGAATCTATCAGTTTAGAACTGATAGATTCCAAAGGGGTTGGAGGGCGAACGCTGGGAGTGGCCCCGGGCCACGCTCTCCATTGAAACACCCTAGTGTATCACATGTAGTAAGTAAATGTCAAGGGTAAGTCTATAAGAGGTAATTGGCGTCAAATCGTATGGATGCGGAACAACAAGTCGTGTACGGGGTGACCGAGGCAACGAAGGTGAGGCAACGGTAGGCATGGCAATCTCGCGTCCAATGGCAAAGCTTTTTCTCTCGGAGCGCAAAGTACGGCCGTTTCATGGGTCATTGCTCCAGCTCGGGCGGCAAGCGGTTCTCGTCTCGGAGAGAGAGCTTGTGGCTTGGACTGGCCATGAAGCAGGGAAGCCCGAGACTGCAAGTAAGAATAGCCCTTTGACCGACGAGGAGTTTTTCGGTTTTCTAGGTTTCGATCAGGTATTCAGCTGCGATGTGTCAGCTTACGAAAAAGCGAGCATGATACTCGACTTAAACGCTCCTGTCCCGCGACACTTGCACAACCGATTTGATGTGATCTATGACGGCGGAACCATGGAGCACGTGTTTAATGTCCCTGCGGTGCTCGCAAATATCGACGCAATGCTTAAGATTGGTGGGCGGGTTATCCATATGTCGCCCGCTTCGAATATGGTCGACCACGGGTTTTACTGCTTTTCACCGGCCTTCTTCGCGGATTATTACAGAGCGAATCAGTATGACTTGCACACATTGTACCTGTTTGAGTGCGCCAGTTGGACCGGGAGCTGGGAGCTTTACGATTGCCTAGCTCGAGGACTCGATAATCGTCTTGGTCGAGTTTGTACTTCGAAAATGTCAGGCGTTTTTTGCGTGGCAGAAAAAAAACAGGAGTCAACTGCCCAGGTTTTCCCGTCACAAGGTCACTTTTCGAAGTTATGGACGGGTACTAGCACCAACTTAGATGAAATCAGGATGGGCGGCCTCAAGGAGGCAATCAAGGCTGGGTTTCCGCAGTTGGCAGAATTGTTCTATCGAGTCCGCGCTTTTGCTTGGAAGACGCCGCCGCGGCGGCGCTCAGCGATGCCACCTTTCTTGGGTAGGCTCTAAGTGACGAATGTGGGCGAGAACTCGGTTATGCGACAGACCCCAGATCAAGGACGAACGAGATTCTGGTCATTGGCGGACCAGGGAGCGGTCAGCCTTGGCAATTTTCTGACGAATATTTTGCTTGCGCGCTCGCTTTCGCCGACGGACTACGGCGTATTTGCCCTCATCTACGGGATGCTCATTCTGATGAACTCTTATCACAGTTCTGCTGTAGTCTACCCGTTGTCTCTTTCGGGAGCCCCCAGCACAATCGAAGAACTGCATCAACACCTTCGCAGATCTATTTGCGCCACGCTCATCTTGGCATTTCCTCTTGGCCTGGTGGTATTTGGTGCGACTCTCGTTCTCAAGCGGCCGGAGATAACCCCGTGGGTTGTTCTAGCTCTGGTTTGTTGGCAAGTGCAGGAAACGCTCCGGCGCGGGCTGATGGCGCACCTGCGCCATGCGGAGGCCGTTTGGGGTGACACTCTTAGTTATCTTGGCCAAGCCGGGATGATCTGGATTTACTTGAAATCGCAGCATCAGTCACTCGCCGCCATCTTTGGGATTTTGGCCGCCACTTCGATGATGGCGACGGCTGTTCAAATTAGCCAGTTGAGCCTCCGTTTGGCCTGGGAAAAAGATCTTCTAAGCCAGCTAAAGCATTCCTGGAGAGTGAGCCGCTGGGCTGTCCTGGCCAACACTGCCGTAGCCGTTCCCGGAGTCGCCTACCCATGGTTCCTGGCACTGCAAGGAACTTACTTGGCCGCATCCTACCAGGCGCTTCTGAACATCATCGGCGTTTGTAACCCCGTGATGATGAGTGTGGGCAACATCGTGTTGCCCGAGACAGTACGCGCGAACGCGAGCGGGGGATGGAAGCACGCAAGCCGCGTCCTTTTGCGGGGAGGAATTCTAGGTGCGACTCTTCTCATTCCTTGCTATGCCCTGATTTTTCTTTGGCCGGGTCTTTTCCTAAGAATTCTATACCGCGCAGATTCTCCATACTTTTTTCTACCGGGTGCTTTGCGGATTCTCGTCGTTGCGTATTGCTTCGCGTACGGAGCATATCTGCTTAGCGCGCTCTTCTATGGCCTTGGTCAGAGCAAAATCGTTTTTAGAGCCCAGTCGGTTGGCGCGGTCGTAGCGATCACCTGTGGATTTCCCTTGGTTATGCGATTCGGCATTTCCGGTGCGTGCGTTGGGATGGTCTGCGTCTATGCCGCCCAGCTAATCGTCGCCGCTGTACTTCTGAGAAAGATGGGCACAAGAGAGAGCGTTCTAACGGCGCAGATCGTGTCTGCGCGAGAAGTGGGCAGCCGCCATGAGCAAGTCAATAACAGCACTGTATGGAATCGCCCTCGCAAGGGGAAGTCGCAGAATGAAAACGTGAGGACGATCGAATGAATCCCGCAGCGATTACGCAGAAGGCGTATTACGAACAGACGGCGGGCCGCTACGACGATATGCATGTTATAGCAGGAGATGAGCACTATGTTGCCCTCAAGTACGTGTCGGGATTAATTCAGCAGCAGGGGATTTCGAGTATTTTGGACGTGGGTTGCGGGACTGGGCGCGCGTTGAAGTACCTGTTGCAGGCGAATCCCAGTGTCTGGTCGCAAGGCATCGAGCCGGTTGAAGCACTTGCGCGAAGGGCAGTTGAAGACAATGGAATTCCTAGGGAAAGGATCTGTCTGGCAAACGGGCAGGCGATTCCCTTCGTAAACCAATCTTTCGATGCGGTTTGTGAGTTCGGAGTGTTGCATCACGTTCAGGAGCCAGCCAGCGTCGTTCGCGAAATGATGCGGGTGGCAAAAAAGGCGATTTTCCTTTCGGACGAAAATCGGTTTGCACACGGTTCAGCGATTTCTCGTTGGGGCAAGCTGACTCTTTGCAAATTAGGAGTCTTTCACGCGGCATACCAGTTCAAGACCAAGGGAAAGGGCTACCGGTATTCCGACGGGGATGGGATCGCATATTCCTACAGTGTATACGATGCATGGGAGATGCTCTCCAACTGGGCGGACCGCTTGTTTGTGATTCCCACGGACGAAGTTCCCGCGGGGGGTGGATGGTTGCATCCGCTCATGACTTCCTTTCACGTTTTGTTATGCGCCATCAGGGGAAAATGAAGCGCTGCGAGGAGTGCGGTGAAAATCGCTTTATTTGATCACAGCGTGAAGAGCAGCAACGCGATCGGCAAGTGCAATCTGTCCATTCTAGGAGCGCTATGCCACGAGCACGAATTTACGGTATTCGCGGCTGAGTTCGAAAATCCGTGTCAGGAACGGATTCGATGGGTACGAATCCCTGTATTGAAGTGGCCGCCGGCCCTTCTGTATCTCAGTTTTCATATCGTAGCTCCGCTTTTCTATTGTTGGCACAGGCTTCGCCATGGTGTGCGTTTTGATCTCGTTCAGACAGTTGAGAGCATCCTCAGTTTCGGAGACGTGGCTTACCCCCACTTTTGCAATCGGTCTTACTTGAAGCACCACTGGCGGGATTCCAAGCAAACGGGAGTCAAGAGTTGGGTTCGCTGGTTCGATCACAAGTTCCGGGCATTCGTAGAACCCTGGGTTTACCGCCGCATGCAGCACATAGTGGTCCCGTCCCAAGGGTTGTGCGATGAGCTTGCCAGCGAGTATCCGTGCACGCGTGGCAGAATGCACATCTTTCCCAACCCGGTGGAAGTGAAGCGTATGCGAAGGCCTGGTGAATTTGATCGAGAAACATTTCGCGAGAAATTAGCGCTTGGGAGGGAAGATCTGGTTCTGGTTTTCGTTGCCCTGGGGCACTTCGAACGAAAAGGGTTGCCGCAGTTACTCAGTGCATTAGCCCAGATTACCGAACCCACGCTGAGGCTAGTTGTGATTGGGGGAAGGTCCGGATTGATTTCAATTTATCGCTCCTACGCTGACCGGTTGGGCCTGGCGGGCCGGGTTTCCTTTGTGGGTATGCAACAGGATGTGCGACCGTACCTTTGGGCGGCGGATGGATTCGCGTTGCCCTCGTTCTACGAAGTATTCCCCCTGGTTTCTCTTGAGGCTGCCGCGGCTGGATTGCCCCTTATCGTAAGCCCTGTGAATGGGGTGGTGGAATTTCTCTGTGACGGCAAGAACGGAATCCTTGTTGACCAAACTTCTGAAGGAGTAGCCAGAGGCCTGGCCCGCTTCTTGGCCTTGCCTCCAGACACTCGCAGAGCAATGGGAAAACAAGCACAGCAGGACGTAATTCAGTACGACACAAGTACCTTTGTTGCTGCCTGGCGTCATTTCTACGCTGAGACTGCGAACCATCGGGGCTAAGGTTGTCGACTTTTTTTATGAGGTAGGGCAAAGTCATGGGTAGTCAAGTCCTTTTCATCGGACATATTCTCTTTTGGATTTTGGGCGGATGCACCGCCCTGCTCCCACTAAGGTGGGCTATTCCTTGCTATCTCCTTGTAGCTCAAATTGATTCCTCTGGGGCGGATCTTGCCTCTGCGTCGACCTTGGGAATTGAAAATACCCTGAAGGTGATTGTGCTACCTACTCTGCTTCTTTTGCGGATAGGCTGGAAGAAATATAAGGTTCTCAACTGGTCGCCGTTAGCAAAGAGCTGGTTACTCTTCTTCTCATATGTGGTCATTGCGGCATTGTGGAGTCCCTTCCAGCTTTCCGCAATGAAAATGATCGGGTATTTGTATTCTTATTCGGTGCTTTTTTTGGTCTTCAGCTACGCCTGGGCGGAAGGTTGGATAGATGAGAAAGTTTTGGCAGCGATTGTTTTCGTTACGCTAGCCTTTGCCACTGTTCAAACCTACCTGATGGGCGACTTATTCGGAGCCAGCGACGGTGAAAATCGATTCACCACGTTTTCAGATACTGAGAGCTTTGCGGCCTTCCTCATAGCGCTACTCTCGCTTTTGATTTTTTCTGCTGAGACTCAGAGTCGCCGCCGCCGGATCGTGTGCATAATCGGTCTCGTCCTTGGGATTATCCTAACTGGCAGCCGATATGTTTTCCTCGGGCTGGTATTGGCCTTTTTGGCTGCATCGATTTTTTACACCTTGCGGGCTGCCAAGAAAATTCGCCTGGGACTTCTTCTCAGAAGGGTTTCGATGGGATTGGTGCCGACCATCTTGTTGATTGGTCTAATCACCCAGTTTTTCCCGCAAAACCGCCTCAATCAGCTGACCAACCTCACCCATCCACAGGGTGTTGAGGACATAGGAACATTTGGATTTCGTCTCGCAATGTATCAAGTTACCTTGGGGCAACTGGAAGGCCGCGATACGCGTGAATTGTTATTCGGAACCGGTACGAGCAGTGGAGCTAATGCGGCAATTCAGTTTGACCCGAACGTGTACACCATTGATACGGTTGACGGGAATAGGATCATCCACGACGAGTTCCTCCGCGCTTTCTATGAGTGGGGAGCGGTTGGACTCTTGTTCTTCATCTTGTTCGTTGTGCAGTTGTTCAAAAGCTCTTTCGACCTTCTTCGCCGGTCCAGAACGCGAGGAGCCATGGCGTTCCTGGCAATTTTTCCAACCCTCTTAATCGGTTTAGCGGTGGGGAATGTCCTGGCCGAGGCCGGCTTGCCCGGCGGGACTGGCTATGTCCTGGTTCTTGCTTGTGCTGCAGCATCCAGATTTCAACCTAGAGCGGGTCATGGCCGAGAGACAGACGGTGGCGCTCTCTCGGTCGCTCAGGGAGGTGTCGCATGAAAAGCGATCGCATTGAGGCCATTCTAGCGGAGGTTCGCGGACACGATGTTCTGAATCTTGGGTGTGTCAACCACAGCATTGCTTTGACTGAGAGTGAAAAAGAGCGCTGGCTCCAGCTGAGGTTATCGGAGCGATTCCCGGCAGCGAACGTATTGGGGCTGGACATTGATCAGGAAAATGTCGCGCGCATGCGGGCGCAGGGGATGAACGTTGAGGTGGGAGACGCGCAGCGCCTCACTTATCATGAAAAATTCGACACCATCGTCCTCGGTGAAATCATCGAGCATTTGGAAAATCCCGGAGCTTGCCTCGAAGGCTGCCGCCGGGCGCTTAAGCCGGGCGGCCGTATCATAGTCTCCACCCCGAATATTTTCTGCGTCATGCACATGCTCATGTACTTCAAGAATTTCGACCACGCCTTCAACGCCGAGCACGTTGCGTGGTTTTGCCCCCAGACGCTGCGCACGATGGTGGAGCGGTGTGGGCTGCGGATCGAATCTTTCAAATTTGTGGATGATTTGGCGCCCGATGTTGTGTCCGACTTGCCGTATCGCCTTTTTGCCTATCTATGGCTTGGTGTGCGGTGGATTTTCCCGCAACGTTACCGGAACACGATGGTGGCGGTTTGTGTGCCTGCGGAAAAACGGGACGTTGTGACAGCCTCTGCTCGTGAAATGGTTTCATCAGTCGGTCCCGGGTCGCGCATTTCCGCTCACGTTTCTCAGGCGCAATCCGATTAGAGGCCGAATGAATGGCATGTTCATTAAGGATCCTCGATGGTAATTCTGTTCGTTCATAACTACTATCAGCAGGAAGGCGGAGAAGATGCGGGCGTCCGCCAGGAGCGCGACCTGCTGGCTGCGGCGGGGCACCGGATTGTGGAGTACTCCCGGTGCAGCGGAGAGATTGCGCTGAACGGGATCAGCAGCCGGATCAAGCTGGGCGCAGGAGCGCTGTGGTCGAGCCGGACTCACAGTGAACTGCGGTCCCTGATTGCAAAAGAGCGGCCAGAGGTAGCCTACATTCACAACACGGTGCCGCTGATTTCTCCTTCGGCGTATTTTGCGTGCGCGGAAGCCGGAGTTCCTGTCATACAGACACTGCATAATTACCGATTCCTCTGCCCGGCGGGCACTTTTCTCCGGCAGGGGCAAATCTGCGAAGAGTGCGTTACCTCTACGCTGTTCCGCAGTGTTTGGCATAGCTGTTATCGGGACTCGGCCAGCGCGAGTGCCACCCTTGCGCTGATGCTCGCCAGCCAGCGAGCGCTGGGAACCTGGCAGGGAAAAGTTGCCTGCTACATCGCCCGCACGGAGTTTGCGCGGAAGAAATTTATCGAGGGAGGATTGCCTGCGGAGCGGATCGTCGTCAAACCATGTTTCGTGAATCCCGACCCTGGCCCGCGCACCGGATCGGGAGATACGGTTTTGTTTCTGGGACGGCTGTCGCCGGAAAAGGGGCTGCGAAGCCTGATCGCCGCTTGGGAACATTTGGGAGGCAACGTGCCTCGGCGAATCGGAGGCGGCGCGCCTCTGCGAATCGGAGGCAACGTGCCTCTGCGAATCGCAGGAGATGGTCCGCTGCGCGAAGAGCTCGAGGCGGAAGTTGAGCGACGCGGCATGGCCGGGGTCAAGGTGCTCGGCCGCGTCCCCGAAGCCGACCTTCTGGCCGAGATGAAGCGGGCACGGTTTTTGGTGTTTCCAAGCGAGTGGTATGAAGGACTGCCCCTCACCATCACCGAAGCTTTTGCATGTGGCGTTCCTGTTGTCGCCTCGCGAATCGGCTCAATGATCGAGCTGGTGGAGGACGGTCGAACCGGGCTGCATTTCAATCCGAATGATCCCGCGGACATGGCGGCCAAAGTGGAATGGGCTTGGTCGCATCCAAGAGAAATGGAAGAGATGGGCCGCGCCGCGCGTGGAGAGTACGAAACAAAATACACGCCGGAGATTAATTACATGCGGCTGATGGAAATCTGCCAGAGAGCAACGGGCACTGGGAACGGGACCAATGGAGCACGCGCGGCCGCAGCCGATGCAAGGGGAGACTGAATGGCTATGCCAAGCCTCCAAGCGGTGACGGCAGACGTTCGACAAGCGCCATCCTTTCGCGTGCTGGGGGTGCGCGTGGATGCGGTGCAGATTGCCGACGTGGTGCGCCGGATGGAAGAATGGATTGCCCAGCGGGGAAGTTGCCAGTACATCGCGGTGACCGGGATGCACGGCGTGACGGAAGCGCAGCATGACGCGGAGTTCAAGGCGGTGCTGAACTCGGCGGGGCTGGTGGTGGCGGATGGAATGCCTCTGGTGTGGATCGGCCGCTGGGTGGGGTTCAACCTGCGGCGGCGCGTGTATGGACCGGAATTGATGGCCACTTTTTGCGAGCAAACCGCGGCGAAAGGCTATCGCCACTTTTTTTACGGTGGCGCGCCTGGTGTGGCAGAGGAACTCGCGTTGCGAATGGCCGCCCGCTTCCCGGGTGTGATCGTTGCGGGAACGTACAGCCCGCCGTTTCGCGTGTTGACGCAGGAAGAAGACCGCGAAGTGGTGGCGGCGATCGAGAGTGCGCGCGCGGATGTGGTGTGGGTCGGGCTAAGCACACCAAAGCAGGAGCGGTGGATGCACGCGCATCGAGACCGGCTGAACGTGCCGGTGCTGGTGGGGGTGGGCGCGGCGTTCGACTTTCACACGGGGCGAGTGGCGCAGGCTCCCCGATGGATGCGCGAGAATGGGCTGGAGTGGCTGTTCCGCCTGGCGAGCGAGCCGCGGCGGCTGTGGCGGCGCTATTTGATTAACGGCTCGGAATTTGCGTGGCTGGTGCTGCTGGAATTGATGGGCTGGCGGAAGTTTAAGTAGACAAGCCCGCGACCGGAAATTACGATCGAGGAGAGCGTGATGGCGATGACGAACAACCGGAATTTGATTGTAGTGACGGGGGCGGGCGGCTTCATCGGAGGCAATCTGATCGCTGACCTGCGGCGCCGCGGCAACACGGCCATTCGCGCGGTGGACATAAAGCCGCTGGCGGAGTGGTACCAGCGATTTGACGACGTGGAGAACCTGTCGCTCGACCTGAACCTGAAAGGGAACTGCGAAATCGCCGCCCAGGGCGCCGCGGAAATTTATAACCTGGCCGCCAATATGGGCGGGATGGGGTTCATCGAAAACAACAAGGCGCTCTGCATGCTCTCCGTGCTGATCAATACGCACATGCTGCAGGCGGCGTTGAAGCATGGCGTGGAGCGGTATTTTTACGCTTCGTCCGCGTGCGTTTACAACGCAGACAAACAGAGATCTTTCGAAGCGCCGTCGCTGAAAGAAGAGGATGCGTACCCCGCGATGGCGGAAGACGGCTACGGCTGGGAAAAACTTTTTTCGGAGCGCATGTGCCGCCATTTCCGCGAGGATTACGGCCTCAGAACGCGGGTCGCGCGGTTTCACAACGTCTATGGCCCGTGGGGCACCTGGTACGGCGGCCGCGAAAAGGCGCCTGCTGCAATCTGCAGAAAAGTCATCGAAGCGAAGCTCAGCGGCAAACACGAAATCGAAATCTGGGGTAGCGGCGAGCAAACCCGAAGCTTCATGTACATCGACGACTGCGTGAAGGGAATCGATCTCATCATGAACTCCGACATTCTCGATCCGATCAATCTCGGCTCCAGCGAAGCCGTGACCGTGAACCAGTTGGTGGACATCGTGGAAGAAATTGCGGGCATCAAACTGCAGCGCAAATATGACCTGAGCGCGCCAAAGGGCGTAAACGGACGCAACTCCGACAACACGCGAATTCAGCAACTCCTTCACTGGGAACCCGACACTTCGCTCCGCGCCGGACTTGAGAAAACCTACCGCTGGATCCACGACCAGTATCTCGCTCGCGAACGCGGCGATGCCGGCGTCGTCCGCGAATCCTACGCCGCCTCCAATTAGAAATGAGCGCGGCAGGGAACTGAACTAACCGAGTCCATTCACAAATCGGCCCATGTCGGTCCGTAGTTGGACACAACTGGGCTGAATTGGCCCGAACAATTTCACAACAAATACCAGGCCCTCGGACGCACACAAACACCCGGTTAACATCTGCAACTAACTCTGTACGTCAGTGAGAATGGGTGGCTTGGTGCGCCCTACGCGTTGCGTCGAAGCAGCTTCCTTAAGACGTTCTCTTCGCGTCGATTTTTCCCACACTCGTATACACCTCAATACATGCCGCTTGCCTCCAAAAGTTGCGTCCTGGGAAATTAGTGAAAACTTACAAACTATTTTATAAAGACTTATCTTGCCAAATGCGTTAACGTCACCGCCACCATCAGCTCTCGTTTTAAGGCCACTTTCCCAGCGGGGTCACCGTAATGGACTGCCACGAACAGCAGTTGCAGGCACGTCTGCAGATCAATCCCAAAATAGCCAGTTTTCGTTCAGCTCCGGCGGTAGCACCCGGCAAAGCGACAGCGCCACGACGGCGTCTTCGCCTCGCGCTCATGGGGCTGGGAGTTGTTGCTTCCTGCTTCGGTGCCGTCCCGACGCGCGCCGCAGGTCCCAATTGCTTCGTTCCCGGCGATTACTCGAGCATCCAAGCCGCAGTCAACGACGCGAACTGCACGACGGTCGTCCTGAACGCTCCTCAGTACACGGAAAACGTTTCCATCTCCCGGACCGTCACTATCTTTGGACTCGGAAGAGGGTTGACGTCGGTGACGTCGCTAACGCTGGGCGCGAGCGTGTTTCAAGTGCGCAATTCCGCTCCGGGGAACGTTTCGATCGTCACCCTGCACGGAATGACCATCACAGGTGGACACGCGGACTTCGGCGGCGGAATCAACAACGTCGCAGCAACGCTACTGCTGGATGACGTGTTGGTCACGGGGAATCGCGCGGATTCTGGCGGGGGCGGAATTTACAATGCCGGTGGCGGCAAACTGTCGCTCGCAGCCTCCACGGTCTCAGGGAACAGTGCCGGGCAGGCCGGCGGGGGAATCTACAATACTGCGGCACACTCCACCTCTATGTTCGATCACGTGCCGACCCAGGGGGAATTAACAACGAATTTTGTCGATTTCGTGGAGACATTCCCGGACCTGTTCAGCGCGGGAACAACGTTCGTCCAGCAATTTCAGACGGTACCCTTCAATCTTTTCCAAACCTTCAAGACGGAAGTGCAACAGAAGGTGGACACAACGGCCCTGCACGATTTGGGCAGCAATCCGGCAAGCCTGTTCGTGAACTACGCAATTTTCACGGTGACGTTCCTCGGGAACAGCCAGGTGACAGGCAACATCGTGGATGGAAGTCTGACCAGCCTCCACCTCGGCTTCGGGGCCGGGATCATGAATGAGCTCGGGGTCACTGTAATGGCCGCTAACTCATCGGTTGACAACAATACCGTGACTGCCAGCGCCATCGCCGGCGGCGGAGGCATCCTGAACTTCGGGCTGATGGGAATTTACAACAGCACGATCACAAAGAATGCCGCCATACCCAGTGGACAGGTCAAAGGGGCCGGCTGAATATTGGTAACTTCACCGCGCCTACGGAAGTCGTGAACATAACCAACAATGCCCTGAACAGCACGTTCGCGTCCTTTGGCGGCGGCATCGAAAGCGTTTTTGGCTCGACCTATATTTATTTCGCGCACGTTGACGGAAACACGATTCCCCCGAATGCGAACGGCGGATTTGTGCGCGGCGCCGGTATCTCGAATGACGCCGTGCCCGTTCCCGTCGTGGACCAGATTGTGTTCACGCCGGAAGTGCACATCTTTGACAGCACTGTGAACAACAATGTCATCGGAACGACCCTCGGCACGCCGCGAGGCGGCGGCATCCAAAGCCGGACGGACCTGGACCTGACCCGCACCACGGTCAGCGGAAACACCGCTACGTCCACCATCGGCGACGCGGAGGGCGCCGGGATTTGGTCCGGCCATGGCTTCCTGACGATTTCCAAGAGCACCATCAGTGGAAATACGGCAACCAGCGGTTTGTTCCTTCCCAATCAGAATCATGCGCAAGGCGGTGGAATCTACAGCGAAGGAACCAACCTGAGCATCGCGCAAAGCACGGTTGCGCTGAACAGTGTGGTGAGCCAGAGCGCCGCAACGCTGGTGAGCTACGCGCGCGGCGGCGGAATTTTCTACCAGCCCGCGAATCAGTCTGCCATCGAATCAGGAACCGTACAGCCGCCGTTCCCGGTACTGACCATTGACGCCAGCACCATCGTCAACAACTCCGTTTCCGCAACATGCACGCTTTGCGGTGGCACGAATCCGGCAGTGGTGCAGGATGGCGGAATCTTCGCGGTGCCGCAGACCGTCACGTTTGGCACCCCAACGGGGCCGACAACTGTGTCGTTGACGACAGTGAACGTATACGGCTCGATTCTGACGGGCAATACGGCGGGAAGTTGCAGCGTTGCCCCCAACACCTCTCTGAATAATTTGAGTGACGATCCGACCTGCGGCGCAACAGCCGTTACCGACCCGCTGCTGCTTGGCCTGGCGGATTTCGGCGGTCCGACGCTGACCTACGTCCCCCTCCCGGCCAGCCCCGCGCGCAACGCAGGATTTCCCGCTGGAGATCCGCACTGCTTCCCGGACGACCAGCGAGGCGTTCCGCACACGGGCAACGGGCCGTGCGATGTGGGATCGGTGCAAGGGCCTCCGTTTCTCGTCTCCGCGCTCAGTGGCCAGGGAGCAGCAACGGGAACTATCGGTACGGGTGGCGCAATTACCGCAACGCTAAGCCAAGCCCTGGACCCAACCACCGCGGTGGCAGCAAACGTCATCGTCTTGAGCAAATTCCAGGGCAAGCTGACTGCAACTGTCACCTACGATGTTCCTTCGCGCACCCTCACGATTCAGCCAAGCGCTCCGCTGATCGTCGGAGACACGCTCTCGACGCTCCTCACTTCGGGACTCCTAACTACCGCCGGAGAAAAGTTGCTCCCGTTCCAGAAACAGTTGACCGTCATTGGCGCGCCCTTTTGTGTCAGCAATTCTTTTCAGCCGGTGACGACGAATCTGCCCAACGTCGAGTTCGGCTCCATTGAATGGGCCGACTACGATGGTGACGGTAAGCTGGACGCAGTGATCACAGGCGTCACGGGTGTTACCTTCGACACGGCTTTCCCCTTCGGCCCGATCTACACCTACGTCACCGAGGTTTATCACAACGACGGCAACGGACATTTCACTCCTATCAACGCGGGGATCACTCCCGTTGGCTTCGGAGACGCCGTCTGGGGCGACTACGACGGCGATGGAAAGCCGGATCTCCTGGTGATGGGCCGCAAGCAGAGCCATTACTTACTGCCGGCGCAGGATGGAAATCCGAACGACTCTCTGATCACCACTCCCGGCACGGGATTCGCGGCCGTGTACCACAACAACGGAGACGGAACCTTCACCAAAGTCCAGGAATTTTTCGGATTCGAAAATGGCCAGGCTGCCTGGGTTGATCTGAACAACGACGGCAAGCTCGACGTGGTCCTCGTGGGTGTAACCTACGGCGATATTTCGCTAGTGCCGCCCGCCTCGATCTTGCCGCCCACTTCCTCGAAAATTTACCGAAACGCCGGCGGCGCCTTCGTGGACGCCGGTTCTCTTCCTGTCTTCAACGGCGCGGCTCTCGCAGTGGCGGATTACGATTCCGATGGGCGAATGGATTTATCCGTGGGCGGCTACGCCTATTTTCCGTTTAGTTTTACCGGAATCTCCGGACTCTTTGCGGCGCCCTTGACCAATATCTTTCACAATCTCTCCGGCGGCATCTCGCCGCTCTTCCCGAATACCAACGGCCCGCTGCCCGAGCTGCGGTTCGGCTCAATGGATTGGGCGGACGTGGACGGCGACGGCAAACCGGACCTTTTGCTGAGTGGTGAGTCGCTGCCGCAAAACGGCCCGCCGGTGCCGTTTACCGACGTCTTCAAAAACAATGGCGACGGCACCTTCACGGCAATGAACGCCGGGCTGCCCGCCGTCAACTTCTCCAGCGTTCGCTTCGGCGATTACGACAACGATGGCCATCCCGACATTTTGGTTACCGGCCTGACCCCCGCCGGATTTAATCAGGGAACCACGACCGTCTTCCACAACGACGGCACCGGCACGTTCACGCAAGTTGCCACGCTGCCCCCGGGCATCTCCTACAGCTACGCCTCGTGGGCGGATATGAACGGCGACGGCAAACTGGAATTCTCGGTCGTCGGCTCGCCGACCACCGGCGGCGGCATGCTCACGCAGATTTTCACTCCTGCCATTTGCCGCGGCGCTGACGTGAGTTACACAACGCCGAAGAACGCCACGCTCGCCGTGCCCGCTCCCGGCCTCTTGACGAATGCCAGCAGCCAACGCGCGGTCACCGGCGTAACGGCCGCAACGCAACCCGTGAACGGAACACTCGCGGACTTTCCAGGCGACGGCTCTTTCATCTACACGCCGAACGCGGGATTTTTCGGAACGGACACCTTTACATTTAATATCCAGGACTCAGCGGGAGCTTCGACCCAGGCGGCCACGGTAACCATCACTGTTCTGCCCCAGGCAGTGGCGTGCTGGGCGACCTCGGACGGCGGCACGACGGTGCTGCAGGGAATTAATGGTTCCGTGGTGCAGCAGGCCATTGACGCCGCCGCAATCGGTGCGACGGTGCGCATTGCGGGAATGTGCGCGGGCTCACAGTCGCGCGCTGGCGATTCGCAGACCGCGTACCTCGGCAAGAACCTGACGCTTGAAGGCGGGTACTCCCCCACCAATTGGGGCGTTAGCGATCCCGTTGCGAATCCAACCACTCTCGACGCGGCCGGCTCCGGCCACGTCGTAAATGTCGGCGTGGGCGTGACGGCCACGATTGACAATTTGATTCTCACCGGCGGCGCAAGACAAAACGGCGGCGGCGTTCTGAACGCGGGCAACACAACACTTTCGAACGTAGTCGTGACCAACAACAACGCGAACAACGGCGGTGGTGTCGCCAATTCCGGCACGCTCGCGCTCACTGGCGTGTCGATTTCCGCGAACACTGCCGCGGCAGGCGGCGGCCTGTGGAACTCCGGCGGCGGCGTATCCACAATAATTCTAAACTCCACGCTTTCGGGCAATCTTTCGCACGGCGCCGGCGGCGCAATCTTCAACGCGCAATCCGCTTCCTTGAACGTCACGGCAAGCACGCTCACCGGCAATCAATCCGGCGGCAACGGCGCGGCCCTGGCCAACGACACCGGCGGCACTGCGGCGATTCTCAACAGCACCTTCGTCGGCAACGTCGCAAATGGATTCGGCGGCGCCAGTTCGGCCACCGGCGGTGCTGGGACGACCATTAGGAGCTCCACGATTAGCGGAAATTCGGCGGCCCGCGGCGGTGGTATTTACGTTCTCGGCGGCAGCGCGACTTTCGTCAACACCATCAATGTCAAAAATTCGAATGGCGATTGCTCCGGGCCAGTAACTTCCCTCGGTCATAACGTGGACACGGACACGACCTGCAATTTCCATGCTGCGGGCGATCTGGCTGTTGATCCGCAGTTGCTGCCGCTCGCTTCGAACGGCGGTCCAACCCAGACCGAACTCTTGTCCTTCAAGAGCCCCGCGATCGACAAAGGCGACAACACCCAGTGCCCGCCAACCGATCAGCGCGGCTTCGCGCGCCCCGCCGGCGCCGCCTGCGACATCGGCGCGCTTGAACAAAGCGTCCCGGGCGTCGCGGCTGCGAACGATGCCTACGCCGCCGCTGCCGGCGCGCCGCTCAATGTCAGTGCCGCTTCCGGTGTGCTCACCAACGATTTCAGCAAGGATAATTCCACGCTGACCGCGCAGCTATCGACCACCACTTCGAACGGAACGCTGGCGCTCGTATCCGACGGCTCCTTCACCTACACAGCAAACCCCAATTTCACTGGAAACGATTCGTTCACCTATACGGCCACCAACGCGCTCGGCACTTCCACGCCGGCAACCGTCTCCATCAGCGTTACGGCTGTGCAATCCTGCTCCGCCACAGTCGACGGCGTCACCATCTTCACCAGTACCGATTTCGGCGCGGTGCAATCCGCGATTAACAGTGCCCTGGCTGGAAGTACGGTGAAGGTGGCCGGTACCTGCGCGGGTGTCTTCGGTGTTGACGTCCTGCAGGACTTCAGCGCTGAAGGCACCACCGTTTACATCAACCGCAGCCTCACGCTGCAGGGCGGCTACGTGGCCGGCCAATGGACCGCCGCACCCGACCCCATTGCGCACCCCACGATTCTGGATGCGCAGGGTCACGGACGCGTCGTCACAATCGAATCACGCTACACGCAGCCGACCACCGTCCAGCCTTTCAGTGCCCCGATTGCCACCAACGTCACCCTCAACGGGCTGACGCTGCAGAACGGTTTCGCCGATACAGGTCAAGCTGCCTTCTCGCACGGCGGGGCCATTGCGGTTCTCGGTGCGAACGTCACCATCCAGAATTGCATCGTTCAGAACAGCAAAACGGACGGCAATGGCGGCGGCCTCTACTTCGCCACGACCGTGGACGATCGCAACATGTTGATTCCGCCCAACACGGCGCAAAGCGCTTTCAATTTCCGCGTCTATGACGTGAACAACTACAACGCGACAAAGTCCGGATTGCTGGACGGCGATTTCACGAAACTCGAATCCATCGATGGCGGTCCCTTCGTGCAGTTGTCGGGATCCATTTCCGAACCATTCCTCCCTGCGAATCCAGGCGACTACCAAATCGCACTTACTGCGGCGGAGTTGAATGGCAACGTGATCACGCTGCGATTCTCCGCGCCCGGTGCCATGCCCATGGACATCATTCTGCGCACCAGCGCCACTCTTGCGGTCGGCAATCCCTATACATTGAACGTCTCGAGTTCTTCGTTCACTAACAACACAGCGAATGGTATTGACGCCGTGCAGGGAAACGGCGGCGGCGGCATCTATTTAGCCAGCACGCAGCTAGGTGTCACGGCTCCGGCTACGGTCAGCATCACCAACACCAGCGTGGCGGGAAATCAGACGCCGGTTTCTGGCGGCGGCTTATTTAACGATGGCGCAACGGCGACCTTCACTCAGGGAACAATTTCCGGCAACACCGCGCTGGACGGCGGGGGTTTCGCGGGCGCCGGAACCCTGACCATGCAGAACACTACGGTGAGCGGAAATCACGCCACCCAGAATGGAGGCGCCGCAAACTACAGCGGCACCGCTCAAATTGCCAACAGTACAGTGGCTTCCAATTCAGCCCTGAACCTCGCGGGTGGTCTGATCGGCGGCGGAATTCAGATCCGAAACTCAGGCGCTGTCCAGCGTCAGCGGCGCGATCAACGCTGGCGTCAATTGCCTGCTCACCGACCAGCGCGGCCAACCGCGCCTTGGCGCCTCCGCGGTTTGCGACAGTGGAGCCTTTGAACTTGGTCCATCAGTCGGCGCGCAAAACGATACCTATCGCGCCCAGAAAAATATCCCGCTGGTCGTCAACGCGGCCAATGGCGTTCTTGCGAACGACCTGTCCACTTCGGGCGGCGCTATCACTGCGTCCAAACTCACCAACCCGGCCCACGGCAGCGTCACGCTCAACTCCGATGGCTCGTTCACGTACACGCCCACCGCTGGTTTTACTGGTCCCGATTCCTTTACTTACGCGGCCCTGCAAGGCGCTCTCTCGTCCAGTGCGGCCACCGTCAACATCAGAGTTGTGCCCTTGCTGACCTGCGCCGCAACGCCGGACAACGGCACAACCGTTTTCCCCACGGTCCAACAGGCTATTGATGCGGCCTCTTCCGGCGGGACGGTTAAGGTCGCCGGCATTTGCACGGGCACCACCACGAAACCCCCTATTGGCTTCACAACCTACACACAAACGGCATTCATCAACAAGCCACTCTCCTTGATTGGCGGATTCGACGGCACGAACTGGAATGCCACACCGGATCCCGTCGCCAATCAAACCATTCTGGACGCCAATCACACCGGTGGCGTGGTTGATGTGATCGGAACCAGCGTCGGTATGCAGGTGACGCTGCAAAACCTGATGATGATTAACAGCACCAGCGTCAGCACCAGCTTCGGCCTGGGCAGCGTGGATCTTTCGGGCGCGAACGTCACGATTTCAAATTTTGAAATCAGCGGCGGTCAGGCTATCAACGGCGACGGCGGCGGTGTTCATGCCGGACCAAGCACAATGAGCAACGGCGCCGGTGGTTTTACGCCTTTGCCGATGACCTTAACGCTCAGCAACGGCGCCATCGTCAACAATCAGGCGATCTTAACCGGCAACTTCACCGGCGGCGTCTTCGGCGGCGGCCTCGCTCTCGGCCGCACTACCGCGACGATCACCAACGTCACCATCTCCGGAAACTCCGCCACCACCGGCGGCGGAGGCATGTATGTCACATCCAGTGGTGTGAACCTGAACAATTCGACGCTAACCGGCAATAGCGTAACGTCCCTGGCCGGCACTGGCGGCGCGATCAATGGCGGCGTGACCGGCTCGAACACCATCCTTTCCGGCAACACCTCCGCTAGCGGGAATTGCACCGTCGCGCTCAATTCGCTGGGCTACAACCTCGATAGCGACGGCAGTTGCCACCTTGGCGCGACTGCCGACATCAGCCTCGTGGACGCAAGTCTCGCGCCCGTCGCCAACAATGGTGGTTCCACTTCCACGGCAGCCTTACTCCCCGGCAGCCGCGCCATTAACGCCGGCGATTGCACCGCCGGCACAGTCACCACCGATCAACGCGGCGTAGCGCGCCCCCAGGGCGCAGCCTGTGATATCGGCGCCTACGAACTCGCGGCAGGCGGCAGCAGCGTCAACGCCACAGTCCCTGCCGGCGGCTCCGCCACCACCGATCCGGTCGGCACCGGCGCGAATCCCACCAATCCGCTTCAGGTCACGGTCACCACTCCGAACGCGGGCACCATCACCATCCAGGTGAACACAAATAATACGGCGCCGGCCGGTTTCACCACGGTTGGCTGGCAAGCGGCAATCACGGCACCCGCCGCAAGCGCCGCGATTCCATTGCGCATCGCATTTACGCTCGATGCCTCCATCGTTCCCGCCGGCCAAAACGAAAAGACCATTCAAATCTTCCGCAACGCCACGCTGCTTCCGAATTGCTCGTCCAGCAACGGCACGGCGAACCCGGATCCATGTGTCGCCACGCGCGTCGTCTTCTCGAACGGCGACGTCGAACTTGATGTCTTCAGTTCCGCCGCAACCAACAGTACGTGGACTTTCAACGTACCGATCTCTGGGCCTGCCATCTTGCTGCCGCCAACCGCCTCCGCCTTCGAAGGGGCCGCCTTCGTCCAATCCGGCTCTTTCACCGATTCGGCCAGCACCAGTTGGACGGCAACCGTGGATTACGGCGACGGCCTCGGCGTCCTGCCGCTCTCCCTGATTGGAAAGACCTTTTCGCTCAGCCACATTTATCCCGGCGTCGGCGCATTCATCGCCAAAGTTTCTGTCACCGGTCTCGGGGGAACCTCCACCGCCAACCTCAACGTGCTCGTCAACAACGTCGCCCCGGTAGTCTCCGCGGGTGCCGATACGATTCTCTCTGCCGGAACGCTCTTCTCCCGGACCGGCAACTTCGCCGACGCCGGCGCGGAAACCTGGTCCGCCTCCGTCAGCTACGGTGATGGCGCCAGCTTTGCCCTGCCGCTCAATCCCGACAAATCATTCGGCTTGAGCCACTCCTACGGCAAGCCGGGCGTATACGTTGTCGGCGTGGTCGTCACGGACAGCCTCGGCGCCAGCGGAACCGCTTCCTTCAAAGTCACTATCGCCAACGCCGCACCGGTGGTTACAGCCTTGCCCCCGCAGACCGTTCCGCAGGGAAGCTCCGCCGTACTGCAGCTCGCCACGTTCACCGACGGCGGCGCGCTCGAGCGCCACACCGCGACCATCGATTGGGGCGACACAGCCGTCACCCCGGCAATCGTGATTGACAACGGAAACTCCGGTGTCGTCTCCGGCTTGCACGCCTACAGCACCACCGGTAGCTATACCGCCGCCATCACCGTCACCGATGACTCCGGCGCATCCGGCACCGCAACCATCGCCGTCACCGTCACGAACTCCGCGCCATCAGTCCTCGTGCCCGCGCGCCTCACCGTGGACGAAGCCTCGCAGCTCATCTCCTCCGGTTCCTTCGTGGACGTGGGCGCGAACAAAACCTGGACCGCCACCGTGGACTACGGCGATGGAACCGGCAGCGCCCCGCTGACACTCAACGCCGACAAATCCTTCGCGCTCGCTCACGTTTACCCGCAGAGCGGCACGTTCACCGCGACCGTAACCGTGAAAGACAGCAACGCCGGCCAGAACACCGCCACGACGCTCGTTGTGGTCAACGATGTCCCGCCCGCGGTCAGCCTCGGCGCGGGTGGCACCATCCAGCTTGGCGCCATCTTCTCCGCGTCCGGCTCATTCAGCGATCCCGGCGCGCAAACGTGGACCGCCACCGTAGACTACGGCGACGGCACCGGCGTGCAGGCGCTCGCCCTGAATCTGGCCAAGACCTTCGCACTCAGCCACACCTACGCGACTCCGGGTTCCTTCACTGTGACCGTTGTGGTCACGGACAGCGGCGGCGCTTCGGGCAGCAAGACGCTGGTCGAAACCGTTACCGGTGTCGCTCCGACTATCGCCATCACCAATCCCGCGAACAGCGCAACCATTTCCGGCCTCCTCTCCGTTGTGGCCACCGTCACCGGCAACGCCACTGTGACAGGCGTCACCTTCGCCGTGGACGGCGCGCAAATCGGCGCCACGCTGACCACCGCGCCATTCGTTACTCTTCTCGATGCGCGAACTCTCGCCGCGGGAACCCACACCATCACCGCCACGGTCAACAGCAGCGCGGGTACTTCGATGGCCAGCATCTCCGTCACCGTGAACAATAGTGCCGCCCCTGGCGATGCCGTCGTGGACTCCTCCACCGTCTTCTCCGTCCAGGTCGCGGATAACAACATCGCAACCACCTGCCTGCAATGCAGTTTTGCCTCGCTCGCCGACATGATTCCCGGACAGACGATTGAAGTTCGCCGCCGCCCCAATTCGAATCCGCCGGCCGCAGCCCAAATCGTGCTCAAGCAGGGAAGTATCAGCGGCACAATCACCAGCGCCGGCGCCACCTCATTCACGCTTCAGGCCAGCGACACTTTGCTGCAGAACGTGACCATCCAGGTCCTGACCGACTCTTCCACCGTCCTTGAGGGATTCTCCGGCGCGGCGTTCGCGGCTCAGCAGAAAGTCGTGGTCCGCGGCTTCCTCTATAAGGGCAGCTCGCCCGGAACGGCGATTCTGGTTGCCAGGCAAGTGGAGTTGGTCCAATGAACAGCGCTCAGACGAAATATACAAAACCCGGAAAGGACGCGGCCATGAAAACCAGTCACGCAGCAATGTTTGCTTCGCTGCTCGCGGCGGCCATTTTTACGGTGGGTTGCGGATCGAAGTCTGCCCCCGTCCCTCCGCCGCCCACTGGCGGAACGGAAGGCCTCGCCGTTTTCCTGAAGGACGCTCCTGCCGATTCGGTGCTCTCGCTGCAGGTGACCATCGCCTCCATCAGCGCGGTGAACTCCAGCGGAGAAAGCGTTACGCTCACCAATATGCCGCGAACCTACGAGCTGAAGCATCTCTCGCTCGCGCCGACGCTTGTCACGTTTCAAAACATCAAAGCCGGCTCCTACACCGCCATTGCGTTCGCGCTCACCAATCCGCAGATGCAGATCCTCGATGCGAACGGCAACCTCGTAACACTCAACGGCGGGACCACTCCTTCGATCACGCTGGCGCAATCGTCGGTCAGCGTCCCCGTAACCATCAGCCTTGCCAAGAATGCAAACGGCGGTGTGAATCTCGATTTCGACCTCGCGAAATCACTGTCCGTGGACGGCCTGGGCAATTACAATCTCGCGCCCACTCTCACAGGCGCCGTAACCGCGGCCACTGATCCCGTTCCGCAACTCATAGGTTGTGTGGGCACCGTCAGCGCTCTTGCGAAGGATGGATCAGGCTTTGACTTGCAGCTTGTGGAGTCGGCGGTGATAGTCCACGTGGTGGCTGACGCGAACACCTTCTTCGATCCTGCCGTTCAGAAGCTCGCCAACGTCACCGTCGGGGAAATTCTCGAACTCAGCGCCTCATTGAAAGCTGACGGGAATTACCTGGCAAAGTCCATCAACAGCAGCGCCGCCAGCCTTCCAACGCGGCAACAGGGTGTCTTCGCCGGAACCTATACCAACGTCACGGGACAAACCGTGATCAGCATTGCCGCCCAAAACTGAACCCTTCCATTAGTTCAGGGCACGCGGTCAGGCTAGCTGATTGCCCGCGTCGAATCCCGGACCACCAGTTCCGGCTCAACCGTAATTTGTTTCCGAAATTGCTCTGATCCATTCAGCCGGTTCAAAACGCATTGCGCCGCAATCCGTCCCATGTTGGAAAGCGGCTGGCGGATTGTTGTGAGCCTGGGATTATTGAACGCCGCCACCTTGATGTCGTCGAATCCAATCACGGAGACATCGCCCGGAACTTTCAGGCCAATGTCCTGCAGCGCCCGGATGGCTCCGATTGCCGACGGGTCATTGAAGGCCACCAGCGCTGTGAACTTCTTGCCCGAGGAGAGCAGTTGCTGCATCACGGGGTAGCCCAATTCAGGCGACGTGAGGTCGCGGTCGAGTTGGACCGTCAGCTCAGGACGAATCTCGATGCCGATCTCCTTGGCGGTGGCCACAATGCTTTCCCAGCGTTCCTCGGAGTCCGAACTGAACGCTTGCCCGCGCATAAATGCAATATGCCGGTGCCCCAGCGAGTGCAAGTGGGTCAACGTTAATTCCGCCGCGAATCGGTGATCCAGCACGATATTGGTGACCCCGGGAATCGGTTTGTGCCCGGCGACCGCAACCACCGGCACGGGAAACCCGTGCTCCAGTTTCGTGTCAATCGAAATTAGGGCTTCCGCGCCCCGGCCCAAAAGCATCTGGCTGTACTCTTCGATCAGGTTCTTCCGATGCCTGTGGTGCGCGGTGAAATAGAAATAGCCCGCCTCCATCAGGTGATCGCCGATTCCGCCCATCACTTGCGTGTGGTATCCGTCGCCAAGCTCGGGGACCAGAATGCCGATGGTCAGTGTCCTGCGGTTGCGCAGTGAGCGCGCAAGATGGCTGGGCTGGTAGTTCAGTTTTTCTGCTGCGGCTTTGATCCGATCCCGCGTTGCTTGCGGAATGGAACGCCCCGGCACGTTGTTCAGCACCACGGACACGGTCGCCGGATTCAGTCCGAGATGTTCCGCCAATTTTCTCAGGCCGATCGGTTCGGGTTTGCTTTTAGGTTTTTTCCCCAAGACGCTTTGGATCCTTCACAGGCTCATTGCCTGGCGAACCTCGCCAGCGAAACATTCCCGGGCGAGGACGCCCTCCCGTTAAAGCAGATTCGTCACTGGAAGGAGCACAATCCTGCGCGCGATGGAATGTTTCCGGTTTTATTGTCGAGTGAATCTTAACCTAAAGCGCAGTCTTCCTGTGAGCCACGGCTTGCTACCAGTGGAGCGTGGTGATGGACCCCGGCTCCAACGTCAGTTCCATCGCTCGCGTTCCTTCCACGCACTCCACCTTCTGTTCCGCTCCCTGATTGGTAAGAACAAGCACGCGGCTTCCATCGGGGTTTTCAAATGCCACATGATCGATGTCGGCCGGCGTTCCCTGGGACCCGATCACGTGCGCGCCCCTCTGCACCAGCTTGGAATAATGTGCGAACGCCCAATACTGGCCGCTGGGCTTCACCTCGTGCGTCTGTGAATCCACCGTAACCAGTCCGCCGCAGGAGAACGGCCCAATGTTCGGGCGTCCCTTTTCGTCCAGAACCAGGTTCCATCCCACGACGCACCGCGCCCAATTCCTCAAAATGCCAGTGAAGTTGTGCGACCACTTGGCCCAATCCGTCGCGTAGTCGGGGTTCTTGTAGTCCGGCCCGCCCTCGGTCCAATAATTGTTCATCGAGGGGAAGGCTTCATGCACGCGAGACATCGCATCCGGTTTGCCCATATAACCGTGCCACGCAACTCCCTCGACGTATTTGCATAATGCCGGATCGCTCAATTCATCCATCACCCGGCCCCACAAATTGTAGTTGTGGTCCAGAATCCAGATCTTCGTGTCCAGCGAAGCTCGCTCCAGTGCCGGACCAAGATGGTTCTTGATGAAATCAATTTCGTATTCCTGGCCCCACAGCGCCGCCGGCATCCGCCCGTCCTGGTCCGTATCTATTTCATTCTGCGTCGTCACCGCCCGGATTTTCACCCCTTCCTCCGAATAGCCTTGCAGGAACTTCACGAGATACTGCGCGTAGGCGGAAAGATATTTCTTGCGCATCGAACCGCCCATCAGGGATCCACTCGCTTTCATCCAGCCGGGCGGGCTCCAGGGAGACGAAAAAAGAAATAGCTCCTGGTTTACCTTCTGCGCTTCCCTCAACATCGGCAGGATGTATTCGCAATCGTGCTCGATCGTGAATTTCTGCAGGTCCGGATCGGGATCGGTGCTGTCGTCAAAGCTGTACGGATAGCGCGAATAATCGCTCGCCCCGATGCAGGTGCGTCCCACGGAGAGCCGCAGCCCCTCCGGCCCCAGCAAGTCGGCAAGCAAAGCCTGCCGCTTTTCCGGCGCAAGCTCGGATAGGAAGCGGGCACTCGGGTCAATCTGGATCCCGGCCGTTCCTTTCGTTGCAGCCTTCCGCCAGGGAGGTAGCTTGATCTCCTGCATCCGTCGGTCTTGGGATGTTGCCCAGGCACGGGCCGTACTGGAGGTACTTGCCCAGGTGAGCGGGCTGTTTGCGGCTACCGCCGTTGCGGCGGCAAGTTTCAGAAATTCTCTTCGATTGCGCGGTGGCATGGGGGTCCCCTCGACGGAATACAAAATTACGTATGCGGCTACCTACTGAAAAGCACCCTGTAAACAAACGATTGTCTGCAAACTAACCGACTTGCGCCTGAAAGGCAACAAGGATTTCAGCCCCCCCGGCCTTTTAGTGCCCCGGAGGCCAAAAAATCTCAGACAATCGATTACCTAGATGACTTTTATCACATTTTTTTCTTGACAACCATAAGTAAACAGATTGTAATGCGCCCAGAGTTAGTCCGCGCATCTCCTGATTGTCATAAGACAACCGTTTGTCTGTACCGCAAGGAGCAAGGGGTTCCGAAGCGGGTACTGAACATACTGGTTGGTCGGGGGAGTTGTCCTGGTCGGGTTTCGCGTTGGGGTGTTGATCTTAAGCGGGTGGAGGATTCAATTATATGAAATACGCATTTCGCTCTGTCTTGGCACTCCTGTGTCTGTTTTGCGCGGCCGGTGCCGGTTTTGCCCAGAATACGAACTCTGGCGATATTCGCGGCACGGTTATGGATTCATCGGGGGCTGCCGTAGCAGGGGCAACGGTCACCTTGACCAACCTTGATACCGGCGAGGTCAAGGACTTTGTCACCAACGCGAGCGGTATCTACGATACCGTCTCCACGCGGCCAGGAAATTACACGCTCACCTTTACAAAGGAGGGCTTCAAGAAGACTACCCACGGTCCCATCGTCCTGCAGGTTTCCATTATCACCGTCGATGCCACCCTTGAGGTCGGTAGGATTCAGGAAGTAATCACGGTCGAAGATGCCGGCGCTCCGCTCCTGCAGACCGAATCCGGCCAGCAGGGCACAATCATGGAAGGGAAGACCCTAAACGAGCTGCCACAAATCGGCGCGGGTATCACTGGGAACGACTGGGCGAACTTCAATATCTTCCTCCCTGGTGCTTCGAGCGCGCCTTCGCAACCTTCCTCGGAAGGCAGCGGTGCGTATAACGCGGGAGACGCCATTTCCATCAACGGCAATCTTCCGAATTACGCCAACTTCCTCGCCGATGGCGCGACCGTGGTATTGCCCGTGAGCGGCAACGTCGACAACTCCATCTTCGAAAGTATCTCGGAAGTACAGATCACCACGTCCTCTTTCTCCGCGCAGTACGGAATCGGCGGAGCGGTGTTCAACCAGATCAGCAAGAGTGGCAGCAACACCTTTCACGGATCCGCCTACGAGTTTTGGCAGAATGACGTGCTGAACGCGCGGCCATATTTCAGCAAACCAGGCCAGGTAAAGCCCAGTCTGCGTTACAACGAGTGGGGCGGCTCCGTTGGCGGACCCATCATCAAGAACAAGCTCTTCTTCTTTTTTGTTCGCGACAAAATTACCAACAAGGGCAGCGGCAATCCACATTTCAGTAATGTTCCCACACTGGCAGAACGAGGCATGGGGACAGCCAATCCAGGCGCTTTCGATTTTTCCGCTCTCACGGACTCCAAAGGCAACCCGATAACCATCTACGATCCCACAACCACCGACGCCACCGGGGCGCGAACCGCATTCTCGGGCAACATCATCCCGGCCAACCGGGTCGATCCCGTGGCCTTGAAAGTCCTTAATAATAATTTTTACCCCAAGCCGAACACAGGTGCTCCCGGTCTAGCGACCAACAATTTTTTCTTTCTATCCCCATCCTCCAACCCAAATCTTCGCTATTTCGGGCGCATCGACTACGATTTGATGAAAAACAATCGCGTAACCTTCTCGATCACCCAGAAGGACAACCCCGGGAAGAACTTCAATGAGTGGCCCTGCCCGATCAACTGCTTCTCCGGCGACATTGACGGCTACAACGTTCAGCTTTCCGACACGTGGACACTCACCCCCACGATCGTGAACGAGTTCCGCATGGGCTATACGAAGCAAGGCAATTGGTTCGTGCCCCAGTCCCTCGGATTCGATGCTGCCAGTACGCTGGGCCTTCAGTACTCGAAGGCAAATATTTTCCCGAAGTTTACCGTCAAAGGTGGTTGTTGCACGACTTTGCAGCCCGGCACGAACGCCATTTACATCGAGCACCTCTATGACCCTTCGGACGTGGTAACCCTGATCAGGGGCCGCCATATCCTCCACTTCGGTGTGGAAGTGCTGATGGGCGACGGCAACACCACGCCGTGGGGCAACGTTGATGCCGGGCAGTTCACCTTCAGCGGCGCATACACGCAGAACGCCGGTACCGGCGGCGCGGGCCTTGCCGACTTTTTGCTCGGCTACGTCAATAGCTGGACGGCGACCAACCAGTCCGTGACCTACATGCGCATCAAAGACCCGCAGCTCTTTGTTCAAGATGATTACAAGGTTCTTCCCAACCTCACCGTCAACCTCGGCTTGCGCTATGAAGCCACCACGGGCATGAGCGAATTGCACAATGCCATTGGCGGCTTCGACCCTAACATCGTGAATCCTTTCAACGGGGCGCTCGGCTCGATGTGGTTTGGCGGCCAGATTGACAGAACCACCCTGCAGAAGCCGGTTTACAACATCTTCTTGCCGCGTGTTGGTTTTGCGTGGAGCCCGACCAAGTTCAGGAACACCACAATTCGCGCGGGCTTTGGCATGTACTCTTATAACTTCAGCGAAGATACCTATGGCCAGGGACTAGGCGGTGGTTCAACCGGTAGGAGTCATGGCGATGCGGCGGACCCCAACAACGGGAAAGGCGCTACCCCTCTGATCTTGCTTTCCGCCTCAGCTGCCACGGCTGCCCCTATCCTGAACTACGTCGTAGGATCGCCCGCCGCGCGGCAGCCATTGACTTACATCACCCCAGCGAACCCCCAAGGCGTAACCTACACCCCGTATAGAGTTCCCGTAGCCAGAATCAACGAGTGGACGTTGAGCGTCGAACACCAGTTCGCCCATGATTACGCAGCGTCCATCGCCTACGTGGGCAGCCGCGGCAGCCACCTGCAGTTTCCTACTGACCTAAACCAAATTACCGACCCAACCGTGTTGGCGGCGGGCGTCACGACAAAAGCGCAGCGTCCGTTCCCATTGTTCGGAGGCATAGGTGGAAACAACTACAACGCGATCTCAAGATACAATGCGCTTCAACTCGGAGTCACCAAGCGCTATTCCTACGGCCTGACCTTCCAGGTCAACTACGTCTGGTCGCACTTCCTGGACGAGCAGGATTCGTCCGGATGGGGCAACCGTGGAGGCACGCAGAACTGGCAGATCGGGAATAATCCGGCCGCCAACTACGCCAATTCCAACTTTGACGTTCCACACGCCTTCAAGGGCATCGTCTCGTACGAATTGCCTTTTGGCCAAGGCAAACAGTATTTCAACCATAATACGGTGACGAATGTTATCGCCGGCGGGTGGCGCATTTCCGGAACATTCATCAAGCAGAGTGGAAATCCCTTTACCGTCATTGACGGCAACAACGGCGCAGATAACAACTCGCAGTGTGGAAATGGCTGCTCACTCTATCTCAACCGGGTCAGCAACCCCTACGCAAATATCCCCGCCGTCCCCGCGGGTGTTCAGGGTATCAGCTACTTCAACCCAGCTGCCTTCACAAGTCCTTCGAAGGCCAATTTCGCCTTCGGGACGGAGGGTAGAAATACCTTGCGTGGACCGGGCCTTAGCGTTGTGGATTTTTCTCTGGCCAAAGAATTCCACTTTAAGGAGCGCTACGGTCTTCAACTCCGGGCAGACTTTGTGAACGTGCTGAATCATCCCAGCTTCGAGCCGCCTCAGCGTGACATCACACAAGGCAACTTTGGAAGGATTGACGGCTCGTTGACGGCCAATGGCACCACGGTTGCTCCGCGCAGCGGACAGCTATCGGCTCGCTTCTCTTTCTAACCCTAACCCCAGGTCGAGGGGAGGACGGCGGAACTTCGCCGTCCTCCTTTTTTCCTCTGCGACCCGAACACGAATGGCCATTCACTCGCCGTATACTAGCGACATGCGGAAATTAAAAAGGACCCTTTCTCTCTTCGCTCTGCTCCTTACGGCCGCCATCCCTTGCTTTTCGCAATCCGCTCCCAGCGCCCAGCAGCAAGTCCAGGAACATACCCATAAAGCCCAGGAATATCTCCGGGAAAACCGCCCCGACCTCGCCGTACCCGAATTCAAGGCCATCGTTGCCCTTGAACCCAACAACGCCGACGCCCGCGGCAATCTCGGCGTCCTGCTTTTCTTCCAGGGAGCCTATCCCGAAGCCATCCCGCAATTGCGGGCGGCGCTGAAGATGCAGCCGTCACTCTGGAAAATTGAGGCCCTGCTCGGTATCGCGGAAAAGCGCACCGGAGACATCCGCGCGGCAACCGGCGATCTGGAGAAGGCTTTTCCAAAGGTGAAGGAACAAAAAATTCGCATCGATACCGGCATGGAATTGATCGACATTTATTCCAAAACGGGCGAAATGGATAAGGCCGCCGCGACCGTGAGCGTCCTGCGCGAACTGGATCCCACAAACGTCGAAATCATCTACACCGCCTACCGGCTTTATTCCGATCTAGCCGACGAATCCAGGCTCAGCCTGATCGTGGTGGCTCCCAACTCCGCGCGCACTCACCAGATGATGGCCCACGAACTCGCCCGCCAGGGGAACACCGCCGAAGCCATCGCCAACTATCGCGAAGCTCTCAAACTCGAGCCGAACCTGCCGGGCCTGCACTTCGAACTCGCCGAGATGCTCAACAGTTCCTCGATTCCCGATGCTCCCCAACAGGCCGAGCTTGAATATAAAGCGGCCCTGGCCGCAAATCCCTTCGACGAAAAGTCCGAATGCCGCCTCGGCGAGCTTGCAGCATCGCAGGGTGATGCGAAAGCCTCCTACGAACATTACGAGCGCGCCTTAAAACTGCAGCCCAGCGATCCGGAAGCCAACATCGACCTTGCAAAAGCCCTGATGGCCATGAATCAACCCGAGAAAGCCCTCCCGCTGCTGGAAAATGCCGTGAAAATTGACCCCACCAGCGCCGTCGCCCACTTTCGCCTCAGCACCATCTACCGGCAGATGGGCCGCGCTGAAGATGCAAAACGCGAGATCGCGGAATATCAGAAATACAAGAACATGAAAGAAAAGCTTCGCGACGTTTATCGCCAGATGCGCCTGGAACCCGACAAGAAAGTCCATGAGGATGAAGACGCGCGCCAGCAATAGGAAAGAGCAAATCATCAACGAGGTTCTCGCATGAGAAAAATGTTCTATGTGCTGACGATTCTTCTGATTTCTTCCGTGCGTCTCTGTGCCGACTCCCAATATCCAGCCCGGCTCGACGACGCAAAAGCCGTCTATCTAACGCCCGATAATTTCCCCGTCCGCGCCGATGGTGTAGCCGACGATTCCGACGCCTTGCAGCAAGCCGTCAACAAGGTGCAGGAAACCACCACGCAAGGAATTCTCTTTCTGCCATCCGGCCGTTACCGCGTCACCAAAACCATCTACATCTGGCCGTCCATTCGTGTCATCGGCTATGGCAAAACACGGCCTGTGCTAGTCCTCGCCGCCAACACGCCGGGATTTCAGCAGGGCCCTTCCTACATGGTTTTTTTTACCGGTGGCCGCCCGGCAGCGAATCAGCCTTCCGGCGATGCCCGCAACGCCGGCAAATCAACTCCTCCGGACGCCAACCCCGGCACCTTCTACTCTGCGTTGAGCAACGTCGACATCGAAATACAGGATGGCAATCCCGGCGCCGTCGGCGTTCGCGCCCACTATGCCCAACACTGTTACCTCGCTCACATGGACTTCCACATCGGTTCCGGCCTGGCTGGAATTCACGATGGCGGCAACGTCGCCGTCGATCTGCATTTCTTCGGCGGCAAATACGCCATTTGGACGCGCAAACCCTCCCCCGGCTGGCAATTCACCGTGATTGACAGCACCTTCGAAGGCCAGAGCGAAGCCGCCATCCGCGAACATGAAGCCGGCCTCACGCTGATCCGGCCCCACTTCAAAAATGTTCCCACCGCGATTTCCATCGATCCGAACTATTCCGAAGAGCTGTGGGTGAAAGACGGCCGCATGGAAAATATCACCGGCCCTGCCGTAATCATCAGCAACGAGAAAAGCGCGCGCACCGAAATCAATATGGAGAATATCGTCTGCCGCGACGTCCCCATCTTTGCGTCTTATCGCGAGAGCGGAAAACAGGTGGCCGGCCCGCGAACCCCACAGGCCCCGCAAACAATGTATGCTGTCAAAACTTTCTCACACGGTCTGCATTTCGACGACATCGGCGCCACCCCAGCCATTCAAGACGTCTTTGAAACTACGCCGTTGACCGCTCTTCCGGACTCCGTCGAATCCGACATTCGCTCTCTGCCACCCATGAACAGCTGGGCCAACATCCGCACCCTCGGCGCCCTCGGTGACGGCGCCACCGACGACACCGAAGCTATTCGAAAAGCCATCGCCGCGCACAAAGCCATCTACTTTCCCTCCGGTCAATATCGCGTCACCGACACCATCGTTCTCCGTCCCGACACGGTTCTCATCGGCCTCCACCCGAGCGTGACGCGCATCTTCCTTCAGGACGGAACCCCCGCCTTCCAGGGCGTCGGAAGTCCCAAACCGCTGCTCGAGGCTCCCCAGGGCGGCACCAACATTGTTGCGGGCATTGGTCTCTACACCAACGGCATCAATCCGCGCGCTGTTGGCCTCAAATGGATGGCAGGCAAAGATTCCATGCTGGACGACGTGCGTTTCCTCGGTGGTCATGGCACTGTCGACCCGGACGCGACCCCCGAACAAAGGCGCAAAGTTTGGGAGCAGATTTACAACAACACGCACACCGCCGATTCCAACATCAACCGCCGCTGGGACGCCCAGTATCCAAGCCTCTGGATCACCGACGGCGGTGGCGGCACATTCGTCGACATCTGGACGCCAAGCACTTTTGCCCAGGCCGGCCTCTACATTTCAAACACTTCCACAAGCGGCCGCATTTATGAACTCTCCAGCGAACACCACGTCCGCAACGAAGTGATTCTGCGCAACGCTTCCAACTGGCAGATTTACGCACTGCAAACGGAAGAGGAGCGAGGCGAGGGCGGATTTGCGCTGCCGCTCGACATTCGCGACTCCAGCAACATCACAATCGCCAATTTCCACATATATCGCGTGGTCAGCAGCTACCAGCCATTTCCTTACGCGATCAAGGTTTTTGGCTCCAAAGACATCCGGTTCCGGAACGTGCATTGTTACAGCGACAGCAAGGCATCTTTTGACGACGCGGTTTTTGATCAGACTCACAACGCCGAGATTCGCCAGCGCGAATTTTCCTGGCTCACACTTTCGGGCAACGCGCCCTCATCTCGCGCGCCCGAACCGCCTCCGGTTCTCGTCCCAGGCGCCAGGCTGGAAAAAGTCGCCGGCGGCTTCTTCAACATTTCCGGCGGCGCGGTGGATGCGTCCGGCAACCTTTACTTTGTGGACGCCAGGAAGCAAACCATCTACCGCTGGTCGCCGCCCGATCATCAGCTCTCCATCGTCCGCGAAAATCCTCTCGATCCAGTCCAGCTCGCGTTCGACAAATCCGGCAACTTGCTCGTTGTTTCCTACGCGGGGCAGGGAACTGTCTATACCTTTAAGCCGGGCACCGAGTTTGACCAGCTCACCCTGCTCAAGCCCGAGCCAAGCGTCCCGCGCCCCGGCATGACGCCTATTCTTCCCGTAGATTACTGGCGCAACGAAAACGATTTCCCCGCAACCAGGGAGAAAAAGAAACCTTACCAATACGTCTCGCTCGATCGCAGCATATTCATCCCCGCTGGAGAGGATTTTGTCACCGGCGCGCTCTATTACGGTTCCAAGATCCACGATGTGCTGCTTACCTTCGGATTGGCGCCAGCACCTACGAACCGCAGGCTCTACATCACCGATGAAAACCAGGAAAATACCTATAGCGCCGCAGTCGGTGATGACGGCAGTTTCACTGATTTAAAACTGTTTGCCGAAATTGGCGGCGAAAGTGTTGCCGAAGATGTCGAAGGCAACGTCTATATCGCCGCCGGCCAGATTTTCGTTTACAACCCCTCCGGCGAACGGATTGGTACCATCGAAGTGCCGGAGCGTCCTTCGCAAATTCTGTTCGGCGGTGCAGACCGCAAAACCCTGTTCATCGCGGCGCGCAGTTCGCTCTACGCCGTGCAAATGCGCAATGCCGGCCGTTAAGGACACTCTCTTGCTCTTGCCACTGCATTCGACTATGCATTTAACTACCGGAACCCATCCCCGGGCGCGCCCATGCGCATGAACAGAACGATCTGTCTCTTCGGAACTTTCTACCTGGTAATTGGCGCGGGATCCTTATTTCCCCAGTCTCCCGCGGAGCCGCAGAAACCGTCAGCACCTCCACCCGCCACGGATCGCGCATCCGATCACAAGCCGAACGCCGCCGCACCAACTCCGTTGCCTCGGCTCGTGGACATCACCAGTTCCACGGGCATCCGCTTCGAGCATCTTTCCAGCCCCGAACAAAAATACATCGTCGAATCCATGAGCGGCGGCGTCGCCCTGATCGACTTCGATCGCGACGGCTGGCCCGACATCTATTTCACCAATGCGCAAAGCGTCGAAATGGCCCGCGCCGGCCAGAAAGCCCGCAGCGCCCTATACCGAAACAATCACGACGGCACATTCACCGATGTCACCGATAAGGCTGGCGTCGGGTTCCCCTGCTGGGCAATGGGAGCGGCCGTAGGCGACTACAACAATGACGGGTGGCCGGATTTGCTCGTAACCTGTTTCGGTGGTGTAGTCCTCTACCGCAACAACAGCGATGGCACGTTCACCGACGTCACCAAGCAAGCAGGCTTGGCCGGCGACTCCGGCTGGGCAACGGGCGCCGCGTTTGGCGATTACGACGGCGATGGCTGGGCCGATCTTTTCGTATCGCATTATGTCGCGCTCGGCCTGGATGATCTTCCGGTCTTCGGCTCCAGCAAAACTTGCAAGTACCAGGGCATCGACGTGCAGTGCGGCCCTCGTGGCCTTAAGGGTTCGCCCGACAACCTCTACCACAACAAAGGCGATGGCACCTTCACCGATGTTTCCAAATCCGCCGGAGTCTCCGATCCCCAGAATCGCTTTGGTCTCACCGCCGTTTGGATGGATTTCGACGGCGACGGGCGGCTCGATCTTTTTGTCACCAACGACGGCCAGCCCAACTATCTCTACCGCAACGAAGGCAACGGCCATTTCAAAGACATCGCCTACACCGCGGGCGTAGCCGTCAGCCAGGATGGCGCGGAGCAAGCCAACATGGGCGTCGCTCTTGGCGACTACCTTCACACCGGCCGCTTCAGCATTGCCATCACCCATTTCAGCAACGAATACGCTGTCCTCTATCGCAACGATGGCGACATGAATTTCAACGACGACTCCTACCACTCGGGAATCGCGCCGGCCACCACGTCTTACGTCGGCTGGGGCGATGGCTTCATCGATTGGCAGAACAATGGCTGGCCGGATTTTTTCATGGTCAATGGCCACGTCTATCCGCAGGTGGACACCGCGGATGTCGGCACCAAATATCGCGAGCCGATGCTGCTCTTCGAAAATCAGCGCAACGGTACGTTCAAGAACATCAGCCATCTTGTCGGGCCGGACATCGAAGTCCCGCGTGTCGGCCGCGGCGTCGCTTACGGCGATCTATTCAACGACGGCCGAATCGAAATTGTGGTGGAAAATCTAAAGGGGCAGCCGGTGATTCTTCAACCGCAAGGCGGCCCGCCGAATCACTGGATCGGTTTCGAACTGGAAGGAGCCCGGAGCAACCGCCTGGCCCTGAACGCACGCGTCAAGGCAATCGCAGGTGATCTCGTTCAAACCGGCGAAGTGGTGAGCGGCGGCAGCTATCTTTCCCAGCCCGACCTGCGCCTTCATTTCGGCCTCGGCAATCACGACAGCGTTGACCGCGTCGAAATTGCCTGGCCCTCCGGGAAAAAAGAAACACTCACAAATCTCGCCGCCGATCACCTGTACAAAATAAAAGAAGCGAGGGAATAGCTACCTTTGAAGCGTTCTTCAGGTGAATCGAATTCGAAGGGGAGCGACGACATTACAGTGTCGTCTCCGCCCGGGAGTCTTTGGTATCCGCGGCGAAGGAGAGACGGAAGAATCGTTCGTCGCATCGTTCACAGCGGAACGGGCGGACAAACAGCAGGGCCAGGATCACTTTTTCCACAATCCCTTTACGCTTTGATTGGTGGATTCGTGCGCTTTCGCAATTAGGGCAACAAATCATCCTGCTTCTCCTGATGCGGGAGCTTAACTCCCATGCGATTGTCCGGCGCAAAGTGAGCTGTTGACTGTCCTCTTTTGGACACACACCCAACGGCATTACAGAACTCATGGATTCACCATCGCTGTGCCGGGAACCCTTACCAATAGTCTGGTTAACCAATAGGAAGCGTGTCCAAAATGGGACAGATTCAAATTGGTCACCCAACTAATCTACTGGTGACAGGTCTGCATCTTCTAATCTTCTTCTCTATTTGCGGACCGGTTGGTGGTTATGAATACGATGGCTTCCATTTCTCAGGCGAATCAGCGGCAGAACGAGTCGGCCCCGGGGAAATCAGCCGCAGAGGGGTCCCAGCCCCACAGAACCCGTCCGCTCAGGGTACTTTTTATACATCGAGATGCGGACGCAATCGACAGTTGCCTGCAGGAGTTCAAGAAGGGACAGTACACCGTTACCCCTGATTTTGTCTTAAATCTCCCACAGTGCGTGGAACAACTAAAATCCGACACCTATGACGTTCTTCTCGTTGAATTCCCCAACCCGAGCTGCAAGGGGCCTGAAGCGACACTGCTCCTTCACCAGATTGCACAGAAAATCCCGCTTATTTTATTGACCCCGTGTTTTGGAATGGAGTCTCTGGCCAAGCTCGGTGAACAGGGAAGTTTCGAGTACGTCGCCCGGGAACATCTGGCTCATTTGCCCGCGGCCGTTCGCCGCGCCTTGAATGATAAAAGGCTGCGGGACGAACTCGAGGACGCTCGAAGGGCCTTGCAGCATTCGCAATCTCTCTACCGAGCCTTGGTGGACAACCCGGCTTATGGGATCTACCAGTGCGATGCTGAAGGAGAATTGTTCGACGTCAATCAGGCGCTGGTGACCATGCTGGGCTACGATTCGAAAGAACAACTCTTGGCGGCGAACCGCGCGTCGGTAATCATTCCAAATCTTCGCAAGGGCGTCCCCTTCACGGTGGGCTCCGGCGAAAGGCTGCAAATCGAGCCGATCGAACTCGAATGGTTGCGCAAGGACGGAACCATTATGAAGGTGCGCTTGGGCGGCCGCGGCGCCTTTGACGAAAACGGAAATTTCGCCGGCTATGAAATCATTGCTGTCGACATCACCGAACAACGGACCCTGGAGGATCATCTCCGCCGCCAGGCGGACAGCGATTCTCTAACCGGCTTAGCCAATCACCGCAGGCTGTTCGAGGTTTTGCAGGCGGAGATCTGCCGTTCCAAACGCACCGGGCGCGAATTCTCACTTCTCCTGCTGGATCTGGATGGCTTGAAAAGGGTCAATGATCAATTTGGTCATCTGACCGGTGACCGGGCCCTGTGCCGCCTGGGGCAGATATTGAAAGACTGCTGCCGGTCCATAGATACGGCGGCCCGCCACGGCGGAGATGAGTTTGCGCTGGTCCTGCCCGAGACGGGCTGCGCTGCCGCTGCACTGGTTGCAAGACGCATTTGTGAACTTCTTGCAAAAGATGCCGAGGAGCCGGCCCTTTCCGTCAGCATCGGATTAGCCGGTTTTCCAAAAGATGCCGCCACGATTGGCACTCTGTTGTACGCAGCGGACAAAGCTCTCTATGAAATGAAAGCCGCGCAGCCACGGCCTCGTGCCTCAGACAGTCCGCCGGAGGTTGTGTGAAACGTTTGGCGTCACAGCCATCCAGATCACGACCACGACGGACGCTAGTCAGCTGGACACTTTCAGTCGTGCAGCACGACGCTCAATAGGGAAGTGTTGATCTGAAGACCGCCGTTGTACGTGATGAACCCCAATTTCTTGAACTTGTTCATGAAGAAATTGACCCGCGGGCGGGTGGTGCCGATCATCTCGGCCAGCATTTCCTGTGATACTTGGGGGAGCACGCCGTGAGGCTGGTCCTCCTTGCCATAGCGGGCGAGCAACAGCAGAGTGCGGGCCAGCCGCTTCTCGCTGGAGTTGAACAGCTGATCAATCAAGTCCTCCTCGATGCGGATGTTTCGCGACAGCATGAACGCGATGAACTGGTCGGAGAGGGCATGCTGCTCGTGAAGCACCTTTAACATCTCACTCTTATCAATGATATGTACCGTGCTGGTGGTAATCGCAGTGGCCGTCCCCATGCGAACCGTCTGGCCCGCAAGGCAGCCTTCACCAAAAAAGTCGCCTGGCCCTAGCATGGCGACGACCGCCTCTTTGCCGGTTTCATTAACGACGGAGAGCTTCACACTGCCTTTCTCCAGGTACATTACTTTCCCGGCGGCATCACCCTGGGCGTAGATGACCTCCGCTTTTTTCACCTCTTTGGCTTTTCTTCCCACCTCGGTTGACTCGAGAAAAGCCCGGGGGTCAAATTCGTTCTTTTTTCTTGGCACCTTCTCGGAATTTCTTTTGCTGGGACTCACGATATTTAGATCACCTCACCTGAGAATATCTGCGTGAACTTGCTGGCAATGGGTCTTGAGCTGCAAAAAGATCTTTCCCCAACTTTTCCTTCGCTATTGCTGGCTCCTGTTCGATCGTTATTTCCCTCGCGGCCTGTTCTTCTACGATCTTTCTAACCGCCTCGAGCGGAACTTGCGCGAAATGTGTTCTGGATTTCAGCATTGCAATTACCTCGTACCACCCGGACACTAGCAGGCCGGAATGGATACGGGCTAACTCTTTTGGAATCCGAACGATGGCCGTTAGCCGCGACTGAACGCTTCCGTACGTTCGGTTCGTCAGGCTCGGGTTCGTTGCGTGCGGGGGGGCTTAACAGCCTGAATTTTTACTTGCAGGACTCGCTACGATGAAATACGATTGCGTTACGTTTGTTTAACGTGTCATCCGCAAGGAGGACTATATGGGACGCATTCAAGCGAAGGCCCTACCCATGCACTTCAAGACCATGGCGCAAGCAGATGTGCCCCAAGGCCGCGACGGAAAGCACAAACTGATTGTCACCACGATCCTTAAGGACCTCGACCGTCTCGGCACTGGTTCAGCAATCAAGGTGCCATTGGCCGAGTTGGTGCTATCAAAGGAAAAAGTTCGTTCCGCCCTGAATCGGGCGACCCGGAAAGTTGGCCGCCGCGTTTCGACTGCCAGCGACGCCAATTTCCTGTATGTGTGGAATGTAAGCGAGTAGCAAGAAGATTCGGCAATCTTCTCCGCTTAGCTCTTGACGCAGTGGAATTTGCGGCCGTGTGGCTCAATCATCAGAAAACTGCGGTTACGCGAAGTTTTGCTTCCCGTTAGCACCCGTCGTTGGTTGCTTTACAAGGCTTTCCGCAAAGACTTGTTGACCACCAATGTTCCGTCGTAATGAATGTAGCCTTGATTTCGGAACCGGTTCATGAACAGATTCACCCGCGGGCGGGTGGTGCCGACCATCTCCGCTAGAACCTGGTGACTCACTAGGGGAATCTCCACCGGCCCCGAGCCGCCTTTTTCCAGGTGCGCCAGGCGCAGCAGAATGCGCGCAAGCCGCTGTTCGGCATTGGAGGTTAGAAGGTCGGCCACGTGGTCCCGGTATTTCTTCATGCTGGACAGCAAATAGCTAACCAGGGCGTTGGAAGTCTTATTTTTCCTGTGAAGCAATTGCAGCATTTTCGCTTTGCTGATGGTGCGTATGGTACTCGCGGTCATCGCGACCGCCGTGGACATCCGCAGGGGATAGCCGGCGAGGCACACTTCGCCAAAGAAATCATGCATGCCCAGGATCGCGGTTACCGCCGAGGGATGGCCCTTCGATCGAGTTGTGAGCCGCACCCCGCCATGCTGGATGTAGAAAAGCGTAAAGGCCGGCTCGCCCTGCGTGTAGATTTTCTGTTTTTCCCGGTATTGCGCAACCTTGCCGCCCAGGATCCCGCCTGATTTGAAAACACCCAAAGCGGAAGCCGCTTGACTTATGTGATTCATAATTTGCTCCGTGCATGTGCCGCTTTTCGCAGGCTCTTGCCTTCCACGCGTCTCTCTCGTGATTCCAATAGGGAGATCCAATCCCGGGCCCGGGCAGCACCCAGAACTGCCAGCAACAATGCCATTTGAAAACGCCAGTCTCGGCAGCCTGGCCGAGTCCGTGGTATCCCGCTGCACCTGGGTCGTGGACAATTTCAGCTGAACCAGTCTACTCAAGATTCTTCTTTGAAACTGTCCAAGAGTGAACAGCACGCCTCCCGTCCATTCCATAAGATATGCCCCGGACGGTGGGACAGAGCGATATCGGCCGGTCTGGGCGGGTCGGGCGGTATCCGTCATCTCGCCGTCCTTCGTGTTTTTACCAACAAAAACGGCTTCGTACTCCATTCCATGATTCAAAAAGACATTTTGCGCCGGCTCCTTGTGGGATTTTACGTCCTGCCATTCTCGGTGTTTCTCCTGTGTCTTTGCTATGGCTGGTGAATCGGTTCATTCCTATGCAGGGAACCATCAAGTCCATCCTGAACGCGGTCGTCGTCATCGGCGTCGTGTTGTGGCTGAGCGCGCACCTTGCGGCGGCCGGATTGAGTTGGAGGTGGGTAATGAACGACAGCGAACAACGCGTGGTCAAATTTCTCGAAAAGGAGATCAAGACGTACGTGGCGTTGTCTCTCTTCCTGTCGAAGAAGAGCACCCGGGAAAGTTTTCACTCGAGAGAGAAGCAGGCGCTGATGCAGCCGGCGTTTTACAAAGAAAGAATGAAGGAAGGGAGAAAACTTGTTACTGAACTCAAAAAATCGGCTGGCCACTCGTTCTGTTTTCCTGGTTGGGGCCTGTGCTGCGTTCGCATCGTGGCTCTCTTGCTCGCAACACTCTTGTGTACGAGCAGTTCATTCGCCTACTCCGTACTCACGCACGAGGAAATCGTCGACCTGGTATGGACCACTGAACTTCGCCCGCTCCTCTTACAGCGTTTTCCAGACCTAACTGAGGAGCAACTCACCGAAGCGCACGGTTACGCTTACGGTGGCGCGGTGATTCAAGACCTCGGTTACTATCCGTTTGGCAGCGTGGAATTCAGCAATCTAGTGCACTACGTCCGCAGTGGTGACTTCGTCGAGGAATTACTCCGGCAGAGCCAGGACGCTGACGAATACGCCTTCGCCCTGGGCGCGCTGGCTCACTATGCTTCCGATATCGCGGGCCACCCGACGGTAAACCAGGCAGTTTCCATCCAATATCCCAAACTGCGGGCGAAGTACGGAAACTCCGTCCGGTACGCGGAGGACCACACCGCCCATCTCAAGACGGAATTTGGATTCGACATGGTGCAGGTGGCGAAGAATCGCTACGCCTCGCAGCAGTATCACGATTTTATCGGCTTCCAGGTCTCCAAGCCCCTGCTGGAGCGAACCTTTCCAATCGTTTACGGAGTGGAGTTAAAGGACGTGCTGGCGCATGAGGATATAGCCATCGGCTCCTACCGCTTTGCGGTCAGCCGGATGATTCCGAATATGACGCAGATCGCCCTGCGCACGCACAAGAAAGACATGATGAAAGAGACGCCGGACTTCGCGAAGGAGAAATTCCTGTACCGGTTGTCGCGCTCCGATTATGAGAAGACGTGGGGCAAGGACTACACGAAACCCAAATTCAGCACGCGTTTCTGGTCGGCCGTTTTGCGTTACATGCCAAAGATTGGTCCGTTCAAGGCGATGGCGTTCAATAATCCTACGCCAAAGACGGAGGACCTCTACTTCAAGAGCATCAATAACACTGTCGATCAGTACCGGTTGTATCTCCAGCAGGTTCGCGGCGGTACTCTGGCACTTGCCAACACCGACTTTGACACCGGCAAGGAAACCCGGGCAGCCGAGTATTCTTTGACCGATGAGACTTACGCGAAGTTGCTGGGTCAGCTTTCCAGCCGCAAGTTCGACCTGACCTCACCCGGCCTCCGCCAGAATATTCTCGAATTTTATTCCGACCTTTCAGCCCCCATCGAAATGAAAAGCGACGCTGGACGCTGGCAAAGCGTGCTGACTTCCCTCGATCAACTGAAGCTTGTTGACCCGACGCAAAATCTCGCGGCAGCTCCGGCAAAGTAAATGGGAACGTGTACCCAAGTGAACAGACATTTCATAGCAGGCAGGCTAGCATGGAGCATCCGGGAAAAATCGAAAGAAAATACCTGGTGCGCCACAAGCGCTCGAAACACGGGCCACTTGTGAGACTGGAATAAGCAATGCTCTGGACAATTCTCGTCGTGTTGTGCGTTCTCTGGCTGTTGGGTGTGGTCACCTCCTATACCGCGGGAGGACTCATCCACCTCCTTCTGCTCGCCGCTTTGGTTGTCCTGGTAATCAATTTGATTTCGGGCCGAAGACGGATGGTTTAGCAGGGAAAAGGAAAAACATGAAACCAATTTTCTTGGTTGGAATTCTATTGATTGTTCTCGGCGGCCTGGCGTTGGCTTACCAGGGGTTCAATTACACCCATCGGGAAAAAGTGCTGGATGTCGGGCCGATTCACGCAACGGCCGATGAGCATGAGCACGTCTCCATAGCGCCATTTCTCGGCGGACTGGCACTGGTAGGAGGAATCGTCCTGGTCGCCGTCGGCGCCCGCAAGAATTCCTAGCCCGGATTTTTAAAAGTGTCCCGCCTGAGAGTCGGGTAACGTATCTCCCTCTCCTGATGCAAACCGCGTGGAACGAAGTTCATGCGCGCGACTTAAACAGACAAATCATTCGAAAGAGAAGTTCCGACCGTGGAGGTCAAGATGAAACGTTCTTTGATTGGTGCAGCGTGTATCACCCTCGCAGCAGTTTCCGTATTTGCATCTGATTTGAACAAGGAGCAAAAACGCCTCGAAGAGAGTGGCGTTGTCATGCAGGAAGTGCTCAATGTCCCCGACAACATTCCTCATGAACTGCTCGAAAAGGCCGAGTGCGTCATTGTGTTTCCGAACATGCTGAAAGCGGCGTTTGTAGTCGGCGGCCAATACGGCCGCGGAGCCATGGTTTGCCGGACCGGCAATAAATTCCGCGGGCCCTGGGGCGCGCCGGCGATGTACGCCCTCGAAGGCGGCAGCGTTGGTTTCCAGATCGGCGGAGAAGCTACCGATTTAATCCTGCTGGTCATGAATGACCGAGGCATGGAGTCGATTCTGAGCAGCAAGGTGAAATTGGGCGCCGATGCGTCGGTCGCCGCAGGCCCCAAGGGTCGCGACGCTTCCGCAGACACAGACGCCTGGATGCGCGCCGAGATCCTCAGCTACTCGCGTTCGCGCGGTTTATTTGCCGGAGTCTCCCTCGAGGGCACTACCCTTCGCCCGGACGATGACGCAAACGAACAGGTCTATGGACACGCCATCAAGGCAAAGGAAATCGTGAGAGGCGAACACGTTGGCGTACCTGCGACCGGTCGGCACCTTGTGTCGGTTCTGGAAAAGAGTGCGCCGCGCAACGAATCGGAGCACGCTGCTTCGAATTAAATGTAGCTGGAATAAGTTAGCCTGCCGGGAAATTCTTAACCCGGCAGGCATTTTCTTTTTTGGGGGGTAGGCCGTTACTCGTGCAGGACGACGGTGAGCAACGATTTGTTGACTTTGATTGTGCCGTTGTATTCGATGAACCCGAGCTTCCGGAATTTGTTCATGAAGAAATTGATGCGGGAGCGCGTGGTGCCCACCATGCTCGCCAAGGTCTCCTGGGAGACTTTCGCCAGCACACGCTCGGGCTGATCCTGCTCCCCGTAGCGGGCCAGCAGCAGGAGCGTGCGCGCCAAGCGCTTTTCACTGGAATTGAACAGTTGATCGATCAAATCCTCTTCGACCCGGATGTTATGCGCCAGCATGTAGGCGATGAAATGATCCGATAATTCATGTTCCGCATGCAGGACGCGCAGCAATTCCGTTTTTTGAATTACAAGAAGAGTGGTTGGCGTAACGGCGCTAGTCGTGCCCATGCGGATGGTCTGCCCGGCCATGCATCCCTCGCCAAAAAAGTCGGTAGGGCCAAACATCGCAACCACGGCTTCCTTGCCGGAGCCATTCACCACGGACAATTTCACGCCGCCCTTCTGGATGTACATGACGGTGGTAGCGGCTTCTCCCTGCGAGTAAATGGATTCGCCCCTGCTGTAGTCCATTACTTTTCTTGCCACGCCGGCAGTGTCGAGAAAAGCCTGAGCATTAAACTGCCCGACTTTTCCGTTATTCTTGTGTTTCTTTGGTTTCATAGTGGAGACGGATACGCGTCTCAATCCGGGCACTCTTCGTCCATGTTCAGCCTATCAGGAAAGTAGTTGCAAGACTGTGCAAAAGTGAACAGCGCCTGCGCTTGACAGCCTATAAGATGTGGGATTGTGGCGTGACGAAAACCGGCATTGGCAGCGGTGCCCGGTTGCGCTGTATGCGTCGTCGTTAGTGTACTGCCGATTTGAACCCCGGAGAACGTGCTTCCCTTACAAGTCGAGCAGGCTAACTGGGGTCAGTGAGTCCGGCCTCTCTCCGTGTTGAGGTCCACCCAATAGTCGAAAGAGCTGCGGGACGCGAACGAGGGCCAGTTCACCATCAATACAAGGATTTACGTCTTGCAGTCTTGAAAGGCCCAAATGCCAGTAAATGATATTGCGGGGAGTCTCTTTATCCGCGAAGACACACTTTTGCCGGGAGGGTTGATCATCGAAACCGAGGCGTTCATCCCTGGCTGGAGAGCGGTCAGAAACTGCGATGGCTACCGCCTCGGCCGAAAAATCGAGGAAGCGAAATGGAACTTCTTCTATCTCGCCGGCGAAGTGAGGGCAATCGTCCTTGGGCGCGAGGGACCATCGACTCTGCGCAGGGCTGTCCGCAGTATCCTGGCGAAACCCGAGGCGCGGAAGTTCAATTCGCTTGAAGTGACAGGAACACGCTCGAGATGGTTTCTGGGCATCCCGTTTGTGAGCATCACGGCGAATTTCCGCCACATCCAGCAAGGTTTGGCTCTGGATCCCGCGAAAGTTCTCGGCTTAAAACCACCACTTGCTCCAGAAGCAGTGATCGCCGGAGATCAATTCGGGCCTGTAGTTTCGACTTCTTAGGGATTCGTAGGAGATCTAAAAATGAAAACGTTACGCAATTCGATGTTTTGCCTCGCAGTTTTTCTTCTTGCGTCCTCAATTATCAGCGCACAGGACTTTTCGAAGTACCGGGGATTTTCACTGGGAACCAGCCTGGCTACCGTGCTGAAGCAGACACAACAGAAGCCAGTCGACGTGAAAGTGATCCACGCTCGGCCGACGCTTATCCAGGATCTGAACTGGTGGCCACCCGCTGTTCCCGGGGCTTCTTACCGGGCGGATAGCGTCGAACAGATGCTTTTCTCTTTCTGCAACGGCGAACTCTACAAAATCTCCGTGACTTACGATGTTTCCTCCACGCAAGGGCTCACCACGGACGACATGGTGA
>WNFR01000871.1_pt1 | contig 55488 bp, 53 predicted proteins | sample 5400221 | NCBI WGS metagenome assembly WNFR01 (sample SAMN13153357, study PRJNA577476) | soil metagenome | isolation source: 40 cm soil under Madrone tree | place: USA:California | collected 2016-06-14
TGAGGATCCCATCCGGCGGATGACGGAACGGCCTTGGCTGCCATCAGATCAGCGGGCCACGTCAATGATGCCGCAGCCGCCGCGACTGACGATCCGCGCAAGAACTCCCGGCGATCGAAGTCATTCATGATGCCGCCTCCCCGCTCCTTGGAGCGCGACCGCTATTTTATTCCGAGCTTAATTCTGTTGGTAAAAAAAGTGGTGCGCGGCGGATTTCGATCGCGTTGAATCACATGCCGGCGTCGCTGGGTTTGTCCGGGCGACCTCGAACGCCCCCCCGCATGGGAGGGAGGTAGGGAGGGGGCAGAATAATCGGGGTGACCGGGACAAGCCCGGCCACGACCGGGGGCCAAGTGCTTCAACCTGACCGGAATCCGCCGTGGACGAGAGAAGCGGCCGTCCAGATCACCGCGGCTGTCGCACCGGCGTGCCCCGTCCCGGGGCTTCGGCATATCCGCGGCCGCGCGTCGGAACGCTGACAATGCGGTTATCGATTTGGCGCACCCCCGCAACCTGATGTGCCACCTTCTCGGCCCGCCTGCGTAATGCCCCGCTCGAGGACGTGCCGGCCAGCGTGATCCGCCCATTGACGGCGGAAACCGTAACACCGGTCGGCGCGATGCTGACGCCGATCTCCGCGGTCAGCGCCGAGTTGACCTTGACCTCCAGAAGTTTATCGGCAAGCTCCGTACGGGTCGTCGCGCGATCGCGGAAGCGTGGGTGTTCGGCAAGCTGGCATACCGCATTCACGCAGGCCTCGACCGGCAGACGGTCGGTGTTTAGCACGATGTGGTAAAGAAGCGCGTCCTCCTGCTCGACGTTGAACGACGCCCGCAGGGCGCGCGCGCTGGCGGCGTCAAAGCGCTCCAGCTCATGACGCACCGCCTCAGCATCCTTGGTGCGGAGCCGCTCCATCATGACGCCGACGCGGAAATTCATCGACGCGCACACGCGCACGCTGATGACGTGCGGCAGGTCGCGTAACAGCGTCGCCGCCCCCCAACCGCGAATGAGAACGCGACCCTGTTGGGCAATGCTCAGGATTTCCTCGGTCGTGTACTGGCAAAGCTTGCGTTTATTGATCGCCAATCGTTCGAACAGGAGGGCCGAGCCGTCCAGATAGCGGAGCACCGTGCCCTCCTCCACCCCGAGGCGTCCGGCAACAGGGTGTGCAACGATCTCCGAATGAATGATCCTCAGTCCCAACCGGTCAGCGATCCCCTTTGCCACGTCGGTTCCGAGGCAGCCGAGTTGCCTCGTCATGGCGATAACGGTCATGTGGGAATCCTCCACCGGTAGCCTTATTTTGGCTTTATGCAATTTTCAATTGCATAACGTTTGCATAAATATACTATCATAAATTAATATGCAGTGAATCGCGCTTTTCTTCACGCCCTCGGATGCAGGAGTGAGCGCGGGCGACCCATCTCGTTGGAAAATCGTTATTTTTAAAACGAATTGCGCGTCAGTCCGCGGCAAATCGTCGTGGATGCCGGCTGTCTCGGTCGACGGGAACCGGGTCATATCGGGACGGGCCGAGGCGGTGAAGAATACTCGGTCCCAACGACGCACGATAGTCTAGCGAGGCGGTCAGATCACCTCTGCTTTCGCTTCTGCTTTTGGTTCGCAAGAGCCAATGGCGGAGCGGTCGGAGCATAGGCCTGATAGAGTTGGGCGAAGTCGAATGGGAGCTGGTAGCACACCTTGAGGGTACGGGTCTCGTCGTCCCAATTGGCATTGGGGCCACCGCAACTCAGCATTTCCATGGTGAAAGGGGCGGGCCATGCGTAAATCGATGCGGACCGTTCCGCCACGGTTTCCAACATCCGGACTGCTCGAAATGAGCGTGCGAAAACCTCAAAATTTCGCTGGGCATCGCCATAGACGACGTTGATCTTGGTCTCCGGTTGGTCAGCGGCACGGCGATAGGGCGCAAGCACCATATCCCACGACCGCGATGCCTTGGCGTAGTCACGTTTGCAACTCTGCTGACGCGAGTCCGGCATCTTGGCGTCGTCGGCGAGGGACTTGAATTTGGCGGGGTCCGAGCCGACCATCAGGCAGACAATCTGATACGCGCGCTGCGAACTGAGATCGTGCTCGTCATAATACAGTGGCTTAGCCCCTGTCTGTTGATTGCGCCGCTCGCTGAAGAACCAACCTTGTGAGGCGGTGGCGAGCACGCGCTCGGAAAAGCTGGTACCGACCCTGAGCATCGTGATTGCCGCAAAAGTGTCGGCCTCGTCCTCCTCCCGCCCGAGCACGGGCAATTTCATCTCGCTGAAATGGACGTGGCCCATTTCGTGGAGCAAGATAAAAAGTGTATTGCCGAGGACGAATTCTACGCGATCGATGAGTTGTTGGTGAGAAAGGTTCTTGAGACGCGGCTCATTCTGGAGCGCTCGCGCAACGTCTTCTATTCTCGTTTGGAATGTACGCGCAGCTTCTTCAGCGCTCGTCCGGGATAATGGCGACCCCGATTGAGCCGATTGCCCTGCCGCCGCTCCGCAGCCCATCAGCAACATGCCGAGCGTCGCGCAGACAGGCAACCGACGCAGAGATTCCACTGTGATCCCCTCCGACAACATTGCATCAAATGGTTGAGCGGCAGGCATTGTTTGCGCAAACGGTTGTTCGCGCAAGGGCTAATCAAGGGTGTCTGCTTAGAAATCCGGCTTGTCGGCCTGCGGGATCGGCACGACCTCGTAATTGAAGAAATTCAAGTTGTTCTCGGCACAGATCATTTCCGTCATCGGTCGGTCGGATACGCGCCGCCAGCGTTGGACCGCCGTCCACGGCATGTTGAAGGCGCCAGGGTCATCGACGGTGACGACCGCCTCCAGCGTCTTGCCACCCTCGATCATCTTGAAGCGCTCGACCACGTGGATCTGCTCGGTGTGGGGCGTGCGGTAATTGTCGACAAAAGTCCTGTCATTGAGACCGATGGTATCGACCACGAGTTCGTCTCCCTCGTAATGGCCGACCGATTCGCCATACCATGACGGCTTCGGATCCTGAGAGTGCGGGACGTCCAGGTAGATATGCCGCGGCTGATGGTTGAGTTCGCTGATGAGCGTGACCTCAGTGGGGGTCTGCAAGAAATACAGGCCCTGCACGCGCGTGTAGACCGTGAAGCCCGGAACGCCAGCCGGCCAACATCGCTCTCGCGTGATGAATGGAATCTTCCCCGCCAGCACATCGTCGTTGGCTTTTTTCATCTTCTCAATGATCCACGGCCGCAGAATCGGATTGCTGATGTCCGCGACCCGATAGGTCGGCTGAGCACCGCGCCCGTTCGGGACGTAAGGGTGGTCCTTTGCAGACATCACCGGCCCCGGCCCGTTGAGTGGCGGCAGGAAATCGTCGCCGGTGGGACGATCCGGAATCCATGCCGTGCCACGATCGGGCGCGAAATTGGGCGCGGCTTCCGCCGCAAGCGCCGGGAAATTTAGCCCACCGCAGGGAAATCCGGACAGCATGCCGGCAGCGAGCAACCATTTCGATACGGCACTTGCGATCTCGGGCATGTCATCTCCGTTCCGTTCTGTCGTCGCCCGACCAGCTTAGAAATCGGGTTTCGCTGCCTGCGGCAGCGGCACGACCTCGTATTGAAGAAAATCGAAATTGTTCTCAGCGCAGATGTCCTCGGTCCACTCGTGGGGCACCCGCCGGAAACGCTGCATCGCCGACCACGGCGTCGTGAACGCGCCCGGGTCGTCGACCGAGACCCGAACCTCGATCATCTTGCCGCCGTCGATCAATTTGTAACGCTCGATCACGTGCAACTGGTCAGTATGGGGCGTGCGATAATTATCGATGAAAGTCTTGGTCGAGATCGCGATCGTATCAACGACAAGCGTGTCGCCGCCCTCATAATGACCGACTGATTCGCCGTACCAGGATGGCTTCGGATTCGCAGAGTGCGGTACGTCCAGGTAAATGCGCCGCACCTCCGGGCCTCCGTGGTTGATCATCGTCACCTGCTTATTGGTCTGAAGAATCAAGATCGGTTCGGCGAGCGTGTAGATCACCCATCCGGGCACTCCCGCCGGGTAGCACCGCTCCCGGGCGCGAAACGGGACTTTCCCAGCCAGGACCCGATCGTTGGCCTTTCTCATTTCTTCGATGGCCCAGGGCTTCAGGATCGGATTGGTGAGGTCCGCGACCCGATAGGTCGGTTGGGTGCCGCTCCGCCGTGCGGCCCTGTTATCGACGTACGGATAGCGTTTGTCGAAGGTAACGGGGCCCGGCCCGCTCGGAGGTGGCAGGAGGTCGTCGCTCATCACGAGCCAAGCCGACTCGCCGTCGATGGTAAAATCCGGTACCGGGACGCTTTGCTGAGCCGCAACCGTCTTCGGCCACGCGGCGCCGAAAACGCAGACAAAGCTCGCCAGCATTGCGACCGCGAACCGGGCCGAAATGCGCCTGCCGTCAACGGACGGGTGTTCGGACATCGCCCCCCTCCTCGCCTTGACGCGGCGCGCCGCCGTGGAAACCCCCACCCCACCCTTCCCCACTCGCGGAGGATGGCAGGATGGGGGCGGCCGTTAGCGTCGGAATGGTGTATTTCGCCACGCGACGTCCGCAGCCCGTCAACCCCGCGTCATGGTCGGCGAACGCCCGCCACCGAAGCCAGGTCGCGATGGGGTTCACCGCAGACGTAGTCTTCGAGGCGGACGTCATTGCGCAACGTGTAAACGAAGCGGACCTGCAAATCACGGGTGTAATATTGAGGATCGTGAATGGTGATGACGTCCTCAAGCTGCGTCGGGCTGATCCGGCGGATACGCTCCATTGTGCTCATCTCGTCGGTATGCGGCGCACCGGTCGCATCGATGAAAGTCTTTTCGTTGAAGCCTGCGGTGTGGATCACCAGCGTATCGCCCGCGAATTGACCGATCGAGTGACCGTTGTAGAACGGGAATGTGGTCAGCTCCCGCACTGTAGGCATCACCTTGTCCATGGCGACCACGCGGACCTGGTGGTTGAGCTCATGGATGATGGTGACCTGCCCGGGCGGCGCCTGAATGATCTCGAACGGATAGGGCGAGGCGAGCACGCGAGGCAGCCCATCGGGCACGCAGAATTTTCTCGCCGCATCCGTAAGGGAGCCGTCTTTCAGACCCGCCATGTTCTTTTCATAGGCAGCCTTGCCGGCCGGCGTAAGCGGCAGGTCGCCGCCGCCGACAAGTTGAATTTTGGCATGGTATTCGGTTGCCCAATAGGTTCCGGAAATATCCGGCGTTTGAGCCTGGGCCGAACCGGACAGCGCTGATACCGCAAGCAGCGCCGTGAACGCCGAGCCGGTGCGAGCAAAAACCCAAACGATTCCCATGTTCCCCTCCCGATGTGTTTGTCGGCGGAACTATTTTCCACCACTTCGAGCGAAGCGATCACTTCGATCTTATCGCCAACGCTAGCATTCCGTGTGGCGAGAAAAAAGGGTCTTATGAGGACTTCCTGACAGGAGGCCGCTCAAATTGGTTGCAGGACGAGGTATCTAAACGCGGTCCTCGTGGTTCAAATTATTTCGAGCGAACGTTTGAAGAGGCTGGAACCGGCCCGGGAATCCCCGTACAATGGCATGTTGTACAAAATCAGCGGGAGACGCCGATGACATTCCGAGCGCTTGGCTTTGCAGGTATCGCGGTTGCCATGACCGCCATTCCTGCTATCGCGCACCACTCTTTTGCGATGTTCGATGCGGAAAAGACGAAGACCCTAGAGGGCACCGTCAAGGAATTCCAGTGGACGAATCCGCACAGCTGGATCTTGATGACAGTGAACAATGCCCAAGGCCAGGCAGAGCAATGGGCGATCGAGATGGGCGGACCTGCCGGCTTGGCGCGGCAGGGCTGGGTTCCCAAAACCCTTACCCCCGGCATGAAAGTCAAGACGATCATTCATCCGCTCCGGGACGGCAATAACGGCGGACAATTCATGGCTATAACGCTGCCAGACGGAACCCTGATGGGGAATCCGAACGCCGCGCCGGGCGCCAATGCCGGAGCCGGCCCTGCCAATCAATGAGCCGAGGCGTACGGATTTTATCCGCTCACCAATAGCGGTTGGTTCGCGGGAGTAGCGCCGTTTGGCGTGACCGAGCGGTTGTTGTGGTGGCTTGTCTTTCGACCGCGGGTGCTGTCGCGCGTTCCTGCGGTCGAAAGGTGTTGCAGTGATCATTGCAGATAGTCGTTGTCGGGTGATCGCAACATACGCGAGCACAACATACGCGAAGGTCACTCATGTCGAGACATAGAGGTCGCGGCGTCCTGAAAGTCGGCGCGCCCGCGAGGTATTTGCTTGCAAGCTCGGTCTGCATCGCTGCCGCGCTGGGACCGGCAGCCGGCGCTGAGACTGTAAAAAAACCCAACTTTGCCCCCGACGACCTGACCGGCTGGCAGCTTCTCGACGACGAGTTCATCCCGCCGCCGAGCGGCCCAGGCCCGGTCGTTTCCGATCCGGCCCATCCGTATGTGAGCTTCTACAGGTTTCCCCGTAACCCGAAGCCAACATTCCGCGTTGCCGACCTGAGCAACCCCATTCTGCAGCCTTGGGCCAGAGAGCGTCTGCGCAAGGTCAACGAACGGTCGCTGTCCGGCCAGGTCGTGGCTATACCGAAGGAGAGGTGCTGGCCGGTCGGCGTGCCGGCCTTCCTGCTGCTGCCCGCAACGCCGCTGTATTTTCTGCAGAACCCGAAACAGGTTTCGATGATCTGGATGCAGAACCATCAGGTACGCCGCGTCTACCTGGATGTGCCGCATTCGGCCTACGTAACTCCGTCATGGTACGGTGAGTCGGTCGGTCATTACGAGGGCGACGCGCTTGTCGTCGATACGATTGGAATCTCCGACAAGTCCTACGTCGACAACTATCAGACGCCGCATACCGATCAGTTGCATGTCGTAGAGCGCTTCCACTTGGTCGACGACGGCAAGACGCTCGAGGTGAATGTTCACGTCGAAGACCCGGGCGCGTTCACGATGCCATGGAATGCGATCCAGCGGTACCGGCGCACGAACAGCGGCCCGCTGAGCGAAATCGTCTGCGCCGAAAACAACGACGACCATTTCCAGCACGGCCTTGAGCCGATGCCGGAAGCGGACAAGCCGGATTTCTAGATCGTTTCGGTTCAGCCACAGAGCCCGACGTGCGCCCCATCCCCTTTATCGCCGCTTTGTTCTTCGCCGCTAGTCCGACGGCGGCTCAAAGCTGGAAGGAATACGCCTACCCGACAGACTTCTTCTCGGTCGCGTTTCCCGCCGACCCCAAGGTCGAGGCCTCGACCTATCAGGCCGCCGATGGCCGCCCAGTTGAAGCGCGCGTCTATTCGGTGTCGCAGGACGGCGGCGTGTTCAGGATGACGGTCGCCGACCTGCCCGATCCCGCCATGCAGGAAAGCGCTGTGCTCGACCATGCGGTCAGGACGCTGGCACAAGGCAGCGAGATCAAGGTTGATATTCCGCACCGCATCAGCCGCGTCTACGGCCGTCAGCTGAGCATCGCGGCGCCGGACGGCGGCTATTCGTCGGTGGCGGTGTTTTATCACAAACAGCGCCTCTATCAGATCGAGGGGACGGTGCTTCCCGGCGCCATCAATGCAACCTCCGACGCCATCCGGTTCCAGCAATCGCTCGCCTTCACCGACGATTCGACAAACAGGTGAGTGAGGTGGAAGCACCTGGCGCAGATTCCAGTCACGTTGAAGCACTGGCCTCTCTCGCAGGTCGTGGCCGGGCTTGTCCCGGCCACCCCGATTATTCTTACTCTGTGTCTCAACGGTCGAGGTCGCCGGGACAAGCCCGGCGACGACGCCGGTCGGTGATTCAACGCGATCGAAATCCGCTTCAGGATCAAGAACACCGTCACGCTGCTGCGACTTCATCCGCCGAAGCGTCCTCCGCGAGGAGCCGCTCGCAATTCATCCGCGCGTCCACCCGCGCCGCTTCCGTGGCGAAGCGGCGCAGCAGGATCATGAGCGGGTCGAGGTCGCCGATATCGCTGCGCTCGCACCGCGTGATGGCGCGCTCCACCAAACGCCGCTTGAGTCGCCCGGCCCCCTCCCAACCCTCCCCCGGAAGCGGGGGAGGGTTGGGGAGGGGAGTCGGGGCTAGGGAGGAGGCTTGGTGCTGCGCCTCCCCGATCGCCGTCAAAACTTCGCGGAACGCCACATGGGCTGAGGCCGGCAGGCCGGCCTTGTCGGATATGGCGCGCAAGCCGTTGCCGTCGCCATGGACGAGGGCCTGCACGCGTCGCAACGGCAACTCAGCTTGCTCCGCAAGCGCACTCTCGAACATCGCGATGTTGCCCGACAGCAGCGCCCGCAATATCAGGCCCGCGGTAAGTTGCCCGCTCGCCCGCAAATGACGGACGAGCGGGCGGACGTCGTGATCAGGTCGAAGCGCCGCAATGGCGATGGTTGCGTTCTCGCACGCTTCCCGTCCTGCTTCTTCGGCGCGATCGCGCGCAAGCCAGTTGCGGTCGGCGATGAAATCGACCAGCGCGCTGGACAACTGCCGCACCAGAGACTGGCGTGCCGGAAGCGGCAGATCTGGGCGCGCGAGCAATACCTCCCGGATGGCGCCGAGATGGCCGAACCGGTCGACAATGCGCGCGAGCGAGGAGGGAGCCACATCGGCACCCGGGTTCTCGATAGCGACGAGGCAGGCTTCGGCGCTCCCGACTTCGGCGATCGCGGCCGCGACCGCACGTCGAAGCGGCGCCCGCGTCGCGATGGTGGCCTGAAGCGCGCTGTCGCAGGTGGCGACGAAATCGACCAATTCGGCGTCAATCAGCAGCGGCGAACGTGCCAGCACCACCGCCGCGATGTCGCAATGGTCGGACGCCAGTGCGTGAACGACAGCGCGGGGCGCATCCGGACTGGCGGCCAGCGCCTCGGCCAGCGCGCGCCGGACCAGGGGCGAGGGGTCGTCCAAGAGAGCGATCATGGCGTTTTCGGCGGCGTCGCAGTCGTCGGGCGAGAGATCGCAGTGCAGATAAGCCCGCGCCAATGCCCCTGACGCTGCGGCCCGCGCGCGAGGTGACGCGGTGCGGACCCAACGCAGAAACCGCTTAATGATCATGATGTGACCACTCTGTCGCAACGAGGGAGGACTCACACTCGGTGAACTCCGAAATCGCTCCCGTTTCGTAGGCCTTCCCCGCCTCCGCACGCGCCACCGTCCTTGGCTGAAAAATGTTCCGGCGCAACGCCGGTCCGAAAATGCCGGTTGCTACAGAGCGCCGTTCGACGTCAGTCTAAGCGGTGAAGCTTAACAAAAGGTTCACCATGAATTTTCACGAACGCGAAAGCTGTAGGGGCGACCCTTGTGGTCGCCCTATTGCCGGCGGACGGTGCGCAAGCCGGGCGACCACAAGGGTCGCCCCTACAGTGCAATGCTGGAGAACGCCGCTTGCGCGCCCCTATGAGTTTGGTCGATGCTCCAATCCCCCCAGATTGGCTGAAGCGGTCGACTAAAAGCAGCGCACTTCGGCTTCGGCCTGAGCGCGGCGCAGTTCGTCGACCGCCGCCTTGGCGTATTCCGTCGAGCGGAACTGATTGCCGAGTGTACCTGGCACCTGGGCCATGCTGAGCACCGTTTCGGCAGTGACATAGCGTTCATATGGCAGGATGGTCGCAATCACGTCGATCGAGCACGAGCATTGCTCCAGGGCGCGCCGCGTCTCGCCATTCGCCTTCATGCAACCGAACACGTAATCGACGCGCGCAGTGGTCGGATAATCATTGAGATTGTCGGCGCGTAGGGGCGAAATCGCGTTGGCGGCGCATATCGCGGCCCCGAGGCCGAAGGTCGTTGCGACGATTCGCATGGTTGGCACTCCGCTTCTCGTTGTCGCCCAGAAAGCATCAAATGCGCGAGGCTGCGCCACCCATCTCCGCCCGGTCACGAAGGCCCGGATATTCGCAATGATAGTGCCTCACGGTCCACTGCGGATGTTCGCCGATCCATTGCGCAATATAGAGCTGCGCCGCCATTGCACACTGTTGCAGCGAACCCTGCCAGGCGAATTGGAGGTGCTGTTCCTCGCACAGGTCGGGTTGCCCTAATCGGCAAACCATCATGACGATCTGGATCATTGCCATGCCTCGGCAAGAAGACGCCAATCCGCGGAACAATTATGCCACAATCTCCACTGGCCGGTGTGGAAACCTGTGTAGGGTGGGCAAAGGCGCGTCAGCGCTGTGCCCACCGGCTCCCTGGTGGGCACGCGGAGCCTGTCATCGGGCCGGCCAAAGGCCGGACCCGTTGGCTTTGCCCACCCTTGCGCTAAGCTTGGGGATCGGCTAAGCCCACAAAAAAATCTCGCCCTTGCCGAGCGTTGCCATGTCGCCGGCGAACCGGCGCAGGGGCCGCCTGAAGAGCTTGGCCGCACGTGCGCTGTAACCGCCGATGAAGCCCGCGATCAGACGCGCCGAGATGAGATCGTGCACGCCGCAATCGATGAACGTCGGCGATAGCCCGACGGCTTTGTCGCCCAGCACGATCGTGCCCCGCCTCATCAAGTAGCCGGGGAGCGGGCCGCAGCGGCCCGCCACCACCAGCGTGCCGGCGATCATGCGGCTGCCTGCGTAGGCGCCGGCGTCGCCCTCCACCACGATGGTGCCGCGCCGCATGCGATCGCCGGCGCGCTCGCCGACCTCACCGTGCACCAGCACCACGCCGCCGCGCATGCCGGCGATCTCGCCCGGGGCCGGTCCGCCCAGGCGCTCTCCCGCGTGGCCGAAGATCTCGATCGTGCCCCCCTTCATGCCGGATGCGGCCCACGGGCCGGCGATGCCATGGATGGTCAGGCGCCCGTCGGTCATCAGGCGTCCGGCCCGGGCGCCGACATCGCCCTCGACCACGATCTCGCCGGCTGTCATTTCGTGGCCGATCCGGTCGAGGCGGTCGCAGGAAGCCTCGATCCGGATTTGCGCGGCATCGCCCATGCGCAGGCGGAAAACGTCGGCGAGCAGCACGCGCTTGCGCGTCGTCTGCAACTCGATCCGTTCGATCTCGGCGGCCGTCATCCCGGCAAGCCGGTGCAGCACCAGCGGCGCGAGATCGAGGCGCTGGTCCGGACGGCCGCGCAGCGTCAGGACAAGCGGTTTCACGGCAGCAGGTCCCGCAGGTGGTAGTGGTGTGGCCCGAGCCTGCCGCCGTAGTTGCCCGCGCTGATGCGCACTGCACCGCGCCTTGGACCAAGCTTGATGACGGCCGCGACGCCGGCGCCCATGGCCGCGGCAACCGCCTCGGATGTCAATCCGTCGATCACGATCTCCAGCACGCAAGCCGCATCAGGGTCGAGCGCCGTCTCCACGGCGCCACGCAGGGTCGGGCAGAAGGCGTGATTGGTCGATGCCGGAACGCCCTTGTATTTCGAGCCGACCTTGGAGCCCGATCGCACGATGCCGCCCGGAAACGGCATGATGGCGCCGGGCACCTTCGCAATGGCGGCCGTTGCGGCTTCAGCGGCGGCGAGCGTCGATCGCGCGGTGCGGCCCATAATCAAAAGATTGCCGCCGCCTACGGCCTGCTTGGTGAGCCCAGTCGTTGCCTCGCAGACAAATTCGCCGTCCATCACCGGAATGCGCCAATAATGTCCGCCGCCGAGGCGCTTGGAGATTTGCCAGCCGTCGCCGAAATAGCGCAGCGCGTTGCCGAGCCGGAGCGTCTCCTCGCCCTTAAGCCCCGCGTAGCAAGCGGAGCCGGGACTCGTGAGCACGCATTGGGCAACGCGCGTCTGCAGTTGTTTTTGTAGTTCGGCGGTCGACACCGCAAACAGCAGCACGCGCACGCCCGGCCGCCGGTCCGGGGTTTGCGCCGCTGTCAACTCGCCGTCTATCCCGGCCTCGCAACCGCAACCGATGACGGAGGTCGCGAAGCCCGTCATGGTCAGCGCAGCCTGGCGCGCCCAGCGGATGCTGTCGGCGGTGATGATGACCGCGCTTGCCCGCATGCCGAACGCTTCCGCGAAAGTGTCGTCGATGCGCACGCCCTTGACCGTCAATGCGCGCATGAAACCAGCTCGAACGGCTCCGGTCTCCCGATCGCATGGTCGGGAACCTTGATGAGATCGTCGGATATTCCGTAGCGCTCGTCGTAATAGGACTTCAAGCGTCGGTCGATCGCGCGATCGCGCTGCGGTTCGACCATAAGGGCACGCCCGAAGACGTGCCGGATCGGCTTGCCGTCGCGCACCACCAGCTCTCCCTGCTTGAAGACCAGAGCGGCGGAGCGGAACGTCCTGGCGCGGTCAGGCTCGTTCTCGTAGACTGCAACATCCGCAACAGCGCCTGCGCCCAGATGCCCCCGGTCCCGCAAGCCAAGCAACCGAGCCGGCGCCGCGCGGGTCATGGTGGCGATCTCGACCAGCGAATATTCGCGGCTTATTGAAGGCAGCGTCGTAACCGCCATGGCCTCAGTGGGCAGCCTCGCCATCCATTGCGCCCGCAGGTCGCGGCTCATGAGCAATGCCAAAATCTCGGGATAGACGGTGAAGGGCGCGCCGTTCGGATGGTCGGTTGTGAAGAACACTCTCCAAGGGTCGTCGATCAGAAGGAACAGTTCCATGCCGACGGCCCACTGCACGGCATTGTAGAAATCGGCGGAGCGATAGTTATACGCAACGACGCCTGCGCCATTGGCGTCACCGTCGAGTATCGCCCACTTCCTCGGCCGTGCCTGGTTGCGCGCATTGAACTGCCGCAAAATGTCGAGCGACACCGTCACCGTCTGGCCGAACATGACCTGGCCTACGTCGATGGTGACGCTCTTGGCCGCGTTCACGGCTTCGGCGAGGCGCGCCGCGGCGGACGAGAAGCCGCGTCCGCCCTCGTTGCCATAACCATAGAATTGCAGATGAGCGAGATGAAGCGGCAATCCGTCGGCAGCCGCGATGGTGGCAAGCGCACTGTCCGCGCTGCCCGCGATGCCGAGATTGTTGCAGTGAACGTGGAGCGGATGCGGCACGCCAAGCTCGTTGACGGCGTGTTGCAGCGTCTTGACGATCTCACGCGAGGAGACGCCGTAGGACGGCACCACGTCATCGAAGGAAAACTCCCGCATGTTCTCCTTGAATGCCGCCACGCCGCCGGCGTTGATGACCTTGATGCCGAGCGAACGCGTCGCGGCGAGCGTCCAGGCGACATAGTCGCGCACAGCGGCAGCGCTCTCCTTGCGGCGTATCAGGCCGAGCAAGAAGTCGTCGTTACCGAGCACCGCGAGCGCCGCCTTGTCGATGATCGGAATATCGGCGAGTTCGAGATGCGCGTGCAGCGCATAGTGCGGCGACACCGCGGGCTCGACCACGGTGGTGAAGCCCATGGCGGCATAGAGGCACCCGATCTCGAAGGCGGGCCACCCGGCGCTTGACAGAGGCGTACTTCCGGGGCGCGCCACAGACCCGAGGCGGAATTCCGGCAGCAACAGGCGCGCCGTGTTCACGCTCCAGCCGGCGATGTGGGAGTGGATGTCGATCGCGCCCGCCATGACGATCTTGCCGGTTGCGTCGTAACTCGCATCCGCATTTGCTCCGGGCGACGGTTCGACGATGCGGCCATCGCGCATCCAGATATCGCCGACGCCATCATGACCGTTGGCAGGATCGATGATGCGGCCGCCCGTGATGCGGGTCAACATGACGACGGCCCGTCGGCAAGGTGCGCTGCGATCGACGCGATGGCGTCGGCAACCGAAAGGGCCTTGCTTCGGTGCGTCGCTGCGACCGCAGCCAGGGTTGCGATTGTCGCGTGATGCTCGATGCCGTCATGGTCGCGGCCGGGGGCGCCGACGGCGATGTGAACACGCGGCCGTTTCTGGAACCTGGTGTCCGCCGGCGCAAGCGCAATGGTTGGTAGATCGCCGCTCCATTCCGGCGCCGCCGCCCGGTAAGCGGAGATCCAAAGCACGCAGTCGGCTTCACCGCTGTCGACCAGCCGGGCGGCCCGGTATTGCCACGGGTCATGGTCGGGGTACGAGCGGCCGAAACCGGTGCGCGGAGGAAACCCGGTGATCCAGCCGCAGACCTGCAGCACGCCGATGGCGTTGTCACCGGGCGCGAGCGGAAGCCCCGAAAAGCGGGTCGTGGCGTTGAGGTCGGCGACGAGGCCGCACAGCATTTCGATCGCGAGCGCGTCGAGTTCCGCGGCCGACCAGACCGCAACCCCGAACCGCGCCGCCTTGAGGCCGTCGGCCACCGCGTCAAGAACCGGCGTGGGAACCAGGGAGGGACCGGCAGGACGGCCATTGACGCGGGCCCGCAAGGTTGCGAGCAGCACCGGCAAGTCGCGCGCCTCGAGGCCGGCGATCGTGATCCCACCGGCGGCGTCCGCCTGGCGTCCAGGGCACAGCCAGAATATGCGTCTGTCCATCCGCCCGCTGTCACCGCCCGCGCCGGCAGCGCCATGCAGAGGCAGCGCGCTCGATACGTTGGTCGCGCCGGGACCGACCAGCAACAACGTGTCAGCGCGCAGGCTCGTCTCACTCGGTGTCGTGAGCATAACGCCGGCTTCACGCCAGACATCGAGATCGCGCAACAGCGCGTCCGCATTCATATGGTCAATGACTGCGCCGATGTGCTGCGCCAGTACGATCGCCGCGCGAGCGCCGGCAACATCGGTGCCGAGGCCCGCGACGAGAGGCTGACGGCTGGCGTCAAGCAAGCGGGCTGCGGTCGCGGCCGCGGTGTGAAGCTCCGCCGGCGCGCCATCGATCCAGGCATCGTGCATTGCCATTCCTTGACGCCCGGCGCAGCGCTCAGCTGTCATACTTGATATAAGCAAAACGCTGGTCGCCGGCGGGCGTCCCTTCGAGCGCGCCTGCCACCTTTGCGGGCTGCCAATGGACAACCTCCTCGATCTTTTTCGCCAGTTCGAAATCCTTGTCGGTTATGCCCTTGGCTGCATGATTTTGCAGGCGCACCTCGACCCATGCATAGGATGCCGTGAGATCGGGGTGATGCCATGCCGCTTCCGCAAGGTGCCCCACCGTATTGATCACCATGAGGGTGCCCTTCCAACTGTTGGTGCGGTATTTGCGGCGAATCCAGCCATTTTCGAGGTACCAATGCGGCAACTCGGTCTTGAGGCGCGCTTCGATCTCGGCATCCGTATAGGTGCGTTCTTTGCTGCGTTCCGTCATGGCACCACCTCCCAGAAAGTCTTGCTTGTCCAGATTGCCAACCCGCCCGGGTGTGGCGCATTGTAAGCTGGTATACGTTTTCGAAAAGCCCGCTGAAGTGAATGTCAAGAAAACAGGGAGCGGATCTTTTGAGGAGCGCGGCCATACCAATTCCGGAGGGCATAACGGTAACAATTCCGGCGCGACTGCACCTGGGCTTCCTCGACCTTAACGGCGGTCTCGGTCGTCGTTTCGGCAGCATTGGGCTTGCCATCAGCGGTCTGCGCACGAAGATCGCGTTTCGCCGTGCGAGGAAAGATCACATCACGGGGCCGGAGCGCGAACGCGTCATGCGTCACGTTGATAAGATGATGCAGCGCCTCGCGCTCGGCGATAGCCACATGGTGGATGTGCTTGAGGTCGTGCCGGCCCATGCGGGGCTCGGTTCGGGTACGCAGCTCGCGCTGGCGGTGGCGGCCGGCATTCGCCGCCTGCACGGCCTGTCTCTCGACATTGAAGGGGACGCGCTCCACCTCGGCCGCGGCGCGCGTTCGGGCGTCGGAATCGGGCTGTTTCACCGCGGTGGCCTCGTCGTCGACGGCGGCTGCGCAAAGACGGAGGCCCCGGCGCCGATCGTGAGCCACATGCGCTTTCCGGACCGCTGGCGAATCATTGTCGTGCTCGATCCGGCACGGCGCGGCATCCATGGCGCCAAGGAGGTGGCCGCATTCGCCAAGTTGCCGCCCTTCCCGGAGGACGCCGCCGCCCGGCTCTGCCGGCTCGTCATCATGAAGATGCTGCCCGCCGCGGCCGACGAAGACATCGTGAACTTCGGTACGGCCATGAAGGAAATTCAGGACTGTCTCGGCGACTATTTTGCCACCGCCCAGGGAGGATCGCCTTTTACCAGTCCCGATGTTGGCGCGGTGCTGGCTATGCTCGACCGCGAAGGGGCCTGCGGAATCGGGCAGAGCTCATGGGGACCGACGGGATTTGCGTTTTCGGCGGCGCCGGCAGAGGCCAACCGCCTGGCCGGCATCGCGCGGCGGCATCCTCGCGGCCAAGGCCTGGACATCCGCGTGTGCGCGGGCTTCAATCACGGGGCTGAAATCGCTGTCGAATCAGCGCGCGCGAGCGCCGAATAGAATACGGCAACGAGCGGCAGGGGAGCAGATCGTGGCCGACAAGAACATTCTCCACATGGTCACCCCTCTCAAGCATATGAGTCCGTTCGACGTGAACATGGCGCTCGACGCCGGCTTCGATGCCGTCGTCACCTACACGAATGTGACGCTCGACGAAGTGACGGGTCTTGTCCAGGATGCGATTTTCTCGCGCCCTCCGAAGGTGGGCGCGCGCACGGGCATGTTCTTCGGCGGCAAGAACGCGAGCCTTGCGCTCGACATGCTGGCGAAAGCCAAGGCGGCGCTAGTGCCACCCTTCGGCATCTCGCTCTTCGCCGACCCCGGCGGGTCATTCACGACCGCGGCCGCGATGGTGGCCTGCATCGAGAAAACGCTCCGCGACAAGAGACGGCGCGACCTTAAGGGAACAAAATTCGCCGTGTTCGGCGCGACCGGCGTACTCGGATTTGCGGTTGCGGTGATCGCCGCGCTCGAAGGCGCTGATGTCACGCTCGTAGGTTATGACGGCATCCGGCGCGTCGCCGAGAGCGCCGGCGAAATCAAGAAGCGGTTCGGGGCAGACGTCCAGGCGGCGGACGGCAGTGACGAAACCAAGAAGGCCGCAATCCTCGCCGCCGCCGAGGTCGTCGCCTGTTGCGGCCGGGCCGGCGTCCGCGTTCTGACGCGCACGCAACTTGAGGCCGCGAGCGGCCTTCTGGTCGCCACCGACGCCAACGCCGTGCCGCCATCCGGGATCGAAGGCCTTGAGGCGATGGCGAACGGCGTCGAACTAACGACGCACGGAGCCCTCGGGATCGGCCCATTGGCCGTAGGAAACATCAAATACAAGACCGAATCCGGCCTGTTCGGGCGCATGATTTCCGCCGCCAAGCCCGTGCAAATCGGTATCCACGATGCATTCGTCCTTGCCCGCGAACTCAATGGGTAGTGGGCCGGTGCTGATCGCCGCGGTTTCCGGGCGTGCATTGGCCGCATCGGCGCGCCGCGGCGGATATCTGCCTTTGGTTGCTGATTTCTTCGGCGATCAGGACACCGTGGCAGCGGCGCAGGGACAGGTGACGCTTCGCGACGGGTTCGCGCAAGGCTTCCGCGAGCACGAACTCATGGAGGCATTGGAGCGTCTCGCTTCGCAACATGTTCCGGTCGGAATCGTCTGTGGCACCGGTTTCGAGGACCGGCCGCAGCTGCTTGCGCGGCTGAAGCAACGCTGGCCTCTGTTCGGCAACAGCGCGGACAACGTTGCGAGGGCCAAAGACCCGGAGACCTTTGCCGCGCTTTGCCGCGACTGTGGCATTGCTCATCCGCGCGTGTCGCTGTCGCCTCCGGCGGCGCGCCACAGTTGGGTGGCGAAGCGGCGCGGCGGGTCGGGGGGACGCCACGTCGCGGCGGCATCGGTGAAAGAATTCGGCGAGGGCGTCTATTACCAGTCCCGCGTGCCGGGCAAGCCGGTTTCGGCGCTGCTGTTGGCGAACGGCGTTTGCGCTGTCGTGCTCGGCTTCAGCGAGCAATGGGCCTGCCCGGCACCGCGTCAGCGGTTCCGCTACGGTGGCGCGGTGCGGCCCGCGGACATTGCGCCGGGCCTCGCCCAACGCCTTGCGGAATCGGCGTGCCGGCTTGCAGCGGCGCTATCGCTTACCGGATTGAACAGCGCGGATTTCATGGTGGATGGCGACGATTTCTGGATCCTGGAGATCAATCCAAGGCCTGGGGCGACACTCGACATCTTCGAGGCCGATGGAGCCTCGCTGTTTTCGCTTCACATGCGGGCGTGCGCCGGCGACCTCCCCGACGAGGCGCCGCGGCTCGGCGGTGCAAAGGCATCTGCAATCTTCTATGCTGAGCGTGATGTCATCGCGCCGGAGCGGTTCGAATGGCCAGACTGGTCCGCCGACCGCCCGAACGCCGGCATCGCGATTAAGGCGGGCGAGCCTGTGTGCACGGTCCACGCTGGCGCCGCCACCGGGGTGGAAGCAAGAGCGCTCGTCGATAAGCGATTGGCATCAGTTCACATGTGGATGCATGACTGGACGGATGATCGGATGCGCACGAAGACCTCATGAACGCCGGGCTTAGCGTCAATGTGCGGGCGAGCAAGCTCGTCGACCTCCTGGTGGCCGACGCGGGCTCGCTTAAGATCGGTGTTACCCGCGGCTCGTTGGGCGAACGATTGATCGATGCCGGGAGCCGCCTTCAGGGCGGCATCGCGGCGGGACTGCGTATAGCGGAAATCTGCATGGGCGGGCTGGGACACGTCGCTCTGACGCCCGCCGCGCTAACGCCAAATTGGCCATGGACAGTTGCAACGCGCTCGTCCCATCCGGTGATCGCATGCCTCGGCAGCCAATATGCCGGCTGGAAACTTTCGCACAAGGCGGATCATGGTTCGTTTTTCGCGCTGGGCTCGGGCCCGGCGCGCGCGCTCGCCCGGCGCGAGCCGCTGTTCGAGAAGCTGGCCTACGTCGACCGTGCAGACAGCGGAACGCTGGTGCTGGAGTCCGCGGTCGCGCCGCCCGCGCCAGTCGTCGAAAAGATCGCGCATGATTGTGGGATTTCGCCGCAGCAACTGACGATCATTTTTGCCCCGACCCAAAGCCTTGCCGGCTCTACGCAAATTGCTGCGCGCGCGCTCGAAGTTGCGCTCCACAAGGCGCTCGAGCTTGGCTTCCCGCTCGATCGCATCGTTGACGGCATGGCGGCGGCGCCGCTATGTCCGCCACACCCTGATTTCGTCGCCGCCATGGGGCGCACCAACGATGCCATCATCTATGGCGGACAGGTCCACCTGTTCGTGTCTGGCGCCGCCGGCGACGCGCAGTCGTTTGCCGAACGGCTACCGAGCCGGCGATCGCGTGACTACGGACGGTCGTTTGCCGAATTGTTTGCGAGCGTCAATGGCGATTTCTACGCGATTGATCCGATGCTGTTCAGCCCTGCCATGGTTATCGTGACGGCGATCGAAACCGGCGAGAGCTTTCGCGCCGGAGAGCTGAATCCTGGCCTTCTCGATGCGTCCTTCGCCTGAAGCCATTGCGGCGCAACCCGCGGGCCGGCGCCCGCGTGTCGGCCTCGTGGTCGACAACATGGATTGGCATGCGCGCGCGTTGTCGCGCGCGCTCGCGGCCCTAGGCGCGACCGCGACGCCGATCAGGTTGACGGCGTGCGGTTTTGCGACCTCAAGCCCGACGGGACTTGCCATCGACGGGCTTGAGACCGCCCTGCCCGACGCCATAGTGGTGCGCAGCATGTCGGGCGGAAGTTTCGAGGCCGTGACGCTGCGGCTCGGGATCCTCCATGCGGCCCGCGACCTCGGCGTCATGGTGTGGAACGACGCCCGCGCGATCGAGCGCTGCGTCGACAAGTCGATGACAAGCTTTCTGCTGGCCCGCGCCGGGATTGCGACGCCGCCCACCTGGGCGGTCGAGTCGCAGGATGCCGCCGCCGCCATCGTGGCGCGCGAGGTCGCTCAAGGTCCTCTCGTTCTCAAACCGCTTTTCGGCTCGCAGGGACGAGGCTTGCGGCTGATCCGCAGGCCGGAGGACTTGCCGGAGCCGGCTGCGGTCAACGGGGTCTATTATCTACAGCGTTTTGTCGGCGTCGAGCACAACGGCTTTCGCGACTTCCGCCTGCTGGTGTCTCGCGGGCGGGTCGTCGCAGCCATGGCGCGGCATTCGCCCGGTTGGATTACCAATGTCAAACGCGGGGCGCGGCCCGTCGCCGTGGTCGCCAACGAGGACATGCGGGAGCTCGCGTTGCGTGCCGCCGCCGCGGTGGGGGCGGCTTTCGCGGGCGTCGACGTTCTCTTTTGCGCTGACGGCCGCCCGACCGTGCTTGAGGTCAACAGCATGCCGGCATGGTCCGGCCTGCAGCAGGTGACGCCGTTCAACATCGCTGCCGCACTTGCCGGCGACATCGTTGCCGCATTGGTGGAACGCTCGGCGCGGGGAGTCCCGTGATATCTCGGCCAATCGTCGCCGAAGCATTCATCGCCGCCTGCCGCGATGAACTCGAGGCGCCGAAACCGGGCAACGTTCATGTCTATGCGTCCGGCCACCGGATGACGGCGGCACAATTCGCCGACAGCGCCGCCGCCGCGGCCGATCCGTTGTGTGCGCCGGACGCGCGCGTCGGCGCCCGCATCCGGGGTGCGGTCGAAGCGACGCTTCGGGCGGTCGGCGCCAATACGAATCTCGGCATCGTGCTCCTTTGCGCCCCTTTGGCGGCTGCGGCCGAGCGGGACGCGCCCAAGCTGCGCCATGCGCTCGTTGCCGTGCTCGACGACCTTGATATCCGGGACGCCGACGACGCCTTCGCGGCAATTGTGCAGGCGTCCCCTGCTGGCCTCGGACGCGTGGAGAGGCATGATGTCTTTGCGGCGGCGCAGGTCACCCTGAAGCAGGCCATGGCCGAAGCCGCGCATCGCGATCGTGTCGCCCGGCAATACGCAACCTCATTCGCCGACGTGTTCGACCTCGGCATGAGGCTTCACGCCGCCGCCACAACGCGCTGGTCCGCTCCGAAACTTGGCGCGCTTGCGGCTTATCTCGGCTTTCTATCCAAGTTTCCCGACAGCCATATCGTGCGCAAACATGGCGCCGAGGTTGCAGCGGAGGTGCGCCGGACGGCAATGAAATTTGATGCTCGGCTGTGGTCGGCGCAGGAACCGGCCGCTCTCTTTGCCGAACTCCTCGCGTGGGACGCCGTCCTCAAGGCGCGCGGCATCAACCCAGGCACCACCGCCGATCTCACGGTCGCAACCCTGTTTGCCCACCGCCTGCAATCCGTCTTGTTGCAATCCGTCTTGCCGTCCAGTCGTAACAGTGGTTGACTTCGCTCAGGCGGGACCAGTTTCCGCCGCTATCTGGCTAACCGGTCCGGCGCTTCTGCCGGGCGCTGACAACAAGGATAGACGAGGTACGCCCGCTGGAGATTTCCGGCGTGGCGATGTCATAAGTTCCTCGCAAGGGAGAGATGGCCATGCCAGTAATCAATGGGCTCTGCGTCGGTGAATCACTCGTGGGCGACGGCAACGAAGTTGCCCACATCGATCTCATCATGGGTCCGCGCGGCAGCTCAGCCGAATCAGCGTTCGCGCACGCCCTCACCAACAATAAGGACGGCTTCACGTCGCTTCTGGCGGTGGTAGGGCCAAACCTGCTGTGCAAGCCCGCAACCGTTCTGTTCAACAAGGTGACGATCAAAGGCGCCAAGCAGGCGGTACAGATGTTTGGGCCGGCCCAACATGCGGTCGCGAAGGCGGTGGCGGATAGCGTTGCGGAGGGAGTGATTCCGCAATCCGAGGCGGACAATATCTTCATCTGCGTCGGCGTTTTCATCCATTGGGAAGCAAACGACGACAAAAAAATCCAGGATTTCAACTATCGCGCCACCAAGGAAGCGATCGCCCGCGCCGTCAAGGGAGAGCCGAGCGCTGCCGAAGTGGTGGCGAAGCGCAACGAGGTCAAGCACCCGTTCGCGGCGTGAAGTCAGACGTGAACGCTCTGGTGTTTTGACACTCAACCGGCTTCGAGATCGCTGCCGGTCAGGCGGCCATCGTGAAGGCTGGTGGCGACAAGCGCGCCCGAAATACCGGCGCGCTTGAGAACTGCAAGGTCGGCGCTGTCGCGTACGCCACCTGCCGCGTAGATGTCCCGGCCGGCTGCGATCTCGCGCATGGCGCGCAGCCGATCGAGATCAGGCCCGGCACCGCTGCCCACTCGCGCGAGGGTCATGACAATCAACCTCCGCGGCCAGGACGCCACGTCGTCGAGGAGCGCGGGAGGCCCCACAAATGCCTGATCGCGAAAATCGAGCGACAGAACGACGCGGTCATGTTCTGACAGGCTCCGCATCAGCGCCATGTCGTGTTGGCTTTCGCTGCCGATAACCAGGTGACCCAGCCCCGCATCGAGCCAATTGCGGGCCGACGACAGGTCCGAAACGCCATTATCCACCCAGAACACCGCCGCTGGAAATTCCGCCTTCAGCCGCCGCTGCGCGGCCTCGTTGTTTCCCGTACCCATGATGGCGTCGAGATCGGCGACATAGAACGTCCGGAAAGGATAGACCGAGTATAAGCCCCGCATCACGTCGGCAGGATCGCTGGTGGGGGATAGTGGCGATTCGAGCGGCCGATACTGATCGCGCTGGCCCCTGTGGGCGCGCACGACAATCCCGCCTCGCAGGTCGAGAACCGGAATGATATCCATGAGGCCTCCACGCAGGCTGTTTCAGTATCTTCACACGGCGCACGAGGCAACATGAGCATTGTCATCGGATGGGACATCGGCGGCGTACACCTCAAAGCCGCACGTGCCGAATCCGGCCGCATCGTCAAGGCGGTCCAGTTGGCGGCTCCACTGCGCAGCGGGGTCGAATGCCTTGCCGAAGCGTTCACCTTGGCAAAAGCCGAGCTCGGCGCGGCGCAGCTCCACGTCGTTACCATGACGGGCGAACTCGCCGACACGTTCTCCTCGCGCCCCGAAGGCGTCGAATGTCTCGCCATGCTGGCGGCGCGCAAGCTCGACGGGGCGCCGGTATCAATCTATGCGGGGCCGGCCGGATGCGTGCGCCCCGAAGAGGCGCGCGAACACGCGGGCCTGGTGGCGTCGGCCAATTGGCATGCCTGCGCATCCTTCGTCGCCGCTCGCCGCCGCGATGCCATCTTCATCGACATGGGATCGACCACGACTGACGTGGTTGCGGTCGTCGACGGCGCCGTGGCGGCGCGCGGCTATACGGATACGCAGCGGCTCGCCGCCGGCGAGCTTGTGTATACCGGCCTGGTGCGCAGCTTTATCATGGCGTGCGCCGACCGCGCGCCGTTCAAAGGCTCCTGGACGCCGTTGATCAACGAAAATTTCGCGAACATGGCCGATGTTTACCGCATTCTCGGCAGTTTGCCCGCGGATGCCGACATGATGGCGACTGCCGACGGCCGCGAGAAGACACGCGAAGGCTCGCTGGCGCGGCTCGCCCGCATGGTCGGCGCCGATGCGGCTGATGCCGACGATCGGGCTTGGACGGCGTTGGCGCAGTGGTTTGCCGAAATGCAGATGCGTAGCGTCATCGATGCCGTCATGCTGGTCGAATCACAGCACCTGTTGCCGGCCGACGCGCCGGTCGTGAGCGCCGGGATCGGCGCGCAGGTTGTGAAGGAGATCGCTCAGCGCATCGGCCGCGGATATGTCGCCTTCGACGCACTTCTAGATGCGGCGCCCCAGGCCCGCGCCGCCGCATCGCAATGCGCCCCCGCGGCGGCCCTTGCCCTCATGAACGCGTGAGCCGCCCCCACCCTACCCTCCCCCGCATGCGGGGGAGGGTAGGGTGGGGGCGAGCATGGCTAACGCCTACATGGATCGCTATTATGAGGTAAACCGCTATAGTGCGGCTCAGGACTTCGCAAGGGAGGAAGCATGTTGCCACATCGACATCGGAAATCATCAACTCTCGCGCTGGCGTCGCTGTTGCTCGCCGGCGTCTCGGCGTTCGCTCAGCAGGGCGCCGATCCCACCCGCAATCTCACGCCGGTTACGGACGCGATGCTGCGCAATCCGCCGGCGTCCGACTGGCTGATGTGGCGGCGCACGTTTGACGGCTACGGCTACAGCCCGCTCGACCAGATCAACAAGAACAATGTCAAGGATCTCCAGGTGGCGTGGACGTGGTCGCTGATCCCGGGCGCCACCGAGACGACGCCGATCGTGCACGACGGCGTGCTCTACATCTTCAACTACGCCAACAAGATCCAGGCGCTCAATGCCGCAACCGGCGATCTCATTTGGGAATACAAGCGTGATCTGCCGGAAAAACTGATTGCCAACACGCCCAATCTGTCTTCGCGCAACATGGCGATCTATGAGGGTAACCTGATCGCCGCGACCTCCGACGCCAATCTGATCGCGCTCGATGCCAAAACCGGCAAGCTGGCGTGGGAGCACCCCACCGCCGATTGGACCAAGGGCTGGCGCTATACGGGGGGCCCCTTCATCGTCAACGGCAAGGTGATCCAGGGCATGACCGGCTGCGGCAACGCCGAGCCCGGCGGCTGCTTCGTCACCGGGCACGACGCCAAGACCGGCGCCGAGCTGTGGCGCGTCCAAACCATCGCACACCCCGGCGACCCGAACTTCGACACCTGGAACGGCCTGCCGCTGGAAAGCCGGTTCGGCGCCTCGGCCTGGATTACGGGCAGCTACGATCCGGAGCAGAACCTCATTTTCTATGGCACCGGCCAGCCCTATCCGTGGATCGCGGAAATGCGTGGCACCATGCCGCGCAAGCCTGGCGCCAAGGTCACGGCGCTCTATTCGGATTCGACGCTTGCGATCAATCCCGACACCGGGAAGATGCAGTGGTACCACCAGCATCTCGAGGACGACACCTGGGACCTCGACTACGTCTATGAGCGCATGCTGATCGATCTTCCGGTCAATGGCGAGACCCGCAAGGCCGTGGTGACAACCGGCAAGCTCGGCATTGTCGAGGCTCTCGATCGCACCAACGGCCAGTGGCTGTGGCACAAGGAAACGGTGCCGCAGAACGTGGTGGCGGCGGTCGATCCCAAGACCGGCGAGAAAACCATCAACGTCGCCGCAATCCCACATATCGGCCAGACCACGGTCAACTGCCCGGCCGATCCGGGCGGACGCGGCTGGCCGGCGACCGCCTACAATCCGCGAACCGGCATTCTCTACATGCCGCTCAACGAGTATTGCGCCAACACGACGCCGACGCCGCTCGACCCCGGCCAGGCCTATACGGGCGGCGGCCGCGCCGTGTTCGCCCGCACCAAGGTGCCCAACAGCGACGGCAATATCGGGCGCGTCGACGCCATCAAGCTCGCCGACCGCTCGCAGGTGTGGTCCCACCGACAGCGCGCGCCCAATACGAGCGCGGTGCTGCCGACCGGCGGTGGCCTCGTGTTCTCGGGCGACATCGACCGCTACTTCAAGGCGTTCGATGACGCCACCGGCAAGGTGCTGTGGCAGGTTCGCACCAACAACATGGTGAACGCCTTCCCGATCACCTACAGCGTCAACGGCAAGCAGTATGTGGCGGTCGCGACGGGCAGCGGATCGGGGCTCGGACGTTCATTGTCGACGCTCGTTCCCGACATGAAAACGCCGGACGGCGGCTCGACGTTGTGGGTGTTTGCGCTGCCGGAGCGGTGAGGCGCGGTAGCAACGTTCAGGCACGCGGTTGCGCGTGCCTGAGCTTGCGAAGCACATGAGGCTGATCCATGCATCGGGCCAAATGAGGAAGTCGTGACCCGATTCCCCAGCGCTTGAAATCGATGTAGATTTGTCTCCGAGCTGCCACCCGGACGTGCCGAAGTCCTGTCAGTCAGCGGCAGCGTTGGTGCCCACGGCGGGCTCGTATTGCACAATCGACTGACCTTGCGTTTTGCCGGCGCCATTGGGGCCCGCAATCTGACGCACGTGCATTTCATTGACGATCTTCTCCAAAGAGGAGGACCCATCATGAATACGCGATCCGCTCTGGCGACAGCTGCACTGCTTACCGCATTGGCGGCGCCCGCTTGGGGGCAAACAGCCAGGCCGGCGGCCGCGCCGGCCAAGGGCGGTGCGCAAGGCGCCGCATCGATCCCCGACTTTTCCGGCGTCTGGAATCATCCGGCCTTTCCCTGGTTCGAGCCGCCGGCATCCGGTCCAGGCCCGGTGACGAACAAGTCGCGCTGGCCGCAGCGGCCCAGCGGCGCTGGCGGCTCGGTGGCCGTTCCTCCGACCGCGGAAGGCGTGAGCGACTACGACCAGCTGGTCGGCGACTACACCAATCCGATCTTGCGGCCATGGGCTGCAGAGGTCGTAAAGAAGTTCGGCGAAATGTCGCTCGCCGGCATCACCTATCCGAACCCCGCCAACCAGTGTTGGCCCGAACCAATGCCGTTCATTTACAAGCAATTTCTGGTGCAGATCATTCAGCAGCCGGACAAGATCACATTGTTGTACCATGGCGATCATGAAGTGCGCCGCGTGCGCCTGAACCAGCCGCACCCGCAGCCGCCGACGCCGTCCTGGTTCGGGGATTCGGTCGGCCATTACGAGGGCGACACGCTGGTGATCGACACCGTCGGCGTCAGGACCGATCGGCCATATGCGATGATCGACTTGTTCGGCACGCCATACTCGAAATCTCTGCATATCGTCGAACGCTATTCTCTGCGCGAGTATGACGAGGTGAAGGACGCAATCGAGCGGAACAAAAAAGAGAATTGGCTATTCGCCGGCGATGTCTTTAGCGGGCACCGGGGCAAGTTCCTGCAGCTCCATGTGACGATCGAAGACGCGGGTGTCTTCACGACGCCCTGGACCTCGACCCTGACCTATGTGCCGAGCAACGACCAATTTCCGGAAGTGGTCTGTGCCGAGAACCAGCGATGGTTCCCGGGGACCGAAGCCATGGTCCCGACCGCAGACAAGCCGGACTTCTGAAGGCGATCCTACACCCGCTCCACGATCGTCAGCCCGTAGCCCGTAGGGCGCAATAAGCGCAGCGCATTGCGCCGCGCCCGCTTCTCGAGGATCGGGCGAGCGATGTCTCGGCGGAGGGCGCGCGGAGGTCGACTTCGGCGAGCGTGTTCGAGCGGAGCGGCGCAATGCGCTACGCTCATTGCGCCCTGCACCCGCTACACCCGCTCCACGATCGTCAGCCCGCGCAGGCGATCGATCATATAGATCAGCCCTCGCGCGTCGACCGTCACGTCGTTCGTCTGCACCCGGTCCGATCCCGGCGGCAGGTCCGGCATGAAGTGCGCGACCTCGCGGATGCCATGCGGGTTGGAAATATCGATGATCCGCAGGCCATGGGAGAACCACGCGCAAGGGATTTCCGCGCCGGTGACCTTCTCGCACGGCTGATGGCATCCCGTCATGAGCGGCTGCTGCGGCTGGCCTTCGATGCCGTCGACCTGGAAGCTGCCGACCGGCACCGGCCGCCGCTCGTCGGTGATGTCGACCATCCAGATGAAAGCCGGCATCGCCTCGGCCGGCCGCTGCACGTCCTCATCCGCGATGAGAACGTAGCGGCGGCCGCGGATGTCGAACGGGATCGGCAACGCCGTGTGGGCGGGACAGGCGAACGGCGGCGACCAGTCGAGGCCGGAAACGAGCTTCGGCTTTGCGAGGTCGTCGATGTCGAGGATGACGAATCCGCCGAACCAATAGCTGGCGTAAAGCCGGTCGCCGAGCCGCAGCGGGTGATGACAGCGATGCATGGTCTTGTCCCAGGTCGGCTTCTCGCCGCCGGCGAGCCACTGGCCCGGCATCCACCAGCGGCCGACCTCGGCAGGGTGCGCCGGATCTTTGAGGTCCATGATCATCGCCACGTTGCCGACATAGCCTTCGAGTGTCGGCGACATGTAGGCGTAGCGGCCGTCGAAATCGAAGCGATGCACGCCCGAGCCGGCGGTCTCCCAACGTGTCAGGAGATGCGGCGAACGCGGCTTGGTGACGTCATAGATACCGAGCCCGCCGCGGAAATCCGCCGGCAGCGGCCGCGTGTCCGCATGATTGACCTCGTGGTTGACCACCATCACGCCGCCCGCGACGCGTACCTTGTGGGAATGCGCGCCTTGAGGCATGCCGAGCGTCGCCAGTGCTTTGGGCTGCTTGGGATCGCTGACGTCGATGACGGAGGTGCCATGCGGGCTCTTCATGTGCGCCACATACGCGATGTTGTTTTCCACCACGACCTGCCCGCCGCCGGCGCAATCGAAGTAACCGACCTGGCTGATGCCGACCCCAGACCCCATGAAGAACTCCCTGCTTGAATGATGATGCTCAATCCCAGAACGCCGGGCGCGCTTCTTCGAGCCGCCCGCCGAGCCGGACGGCAGCGACGCGACGCGCGAGGCCGGTCTTGTCGTCGGTCTCGACCGCGAGGCCGCACAGCGTTGCGGGCCCGAGCGCGGGCTCGAACTTGGCGCTTGGAATGCGCCGGATGAACCGGGACAGCGGCTCGTCCTTCACCATGCCGATGCATGAATTGTAGTCGCCCGTCATGCCCACGTCGGTGATGAACGCGGTGCCGCCGGGAAGCACCTGGTGATCGGCGGTCGGCACATGGGTATGGGTGCCGACCACGAGGCTCACCTTGCCGTCGAGAAAGTATCCCATCGCCTGCTTTTCGCTGGACGCCTCCGCGTGGATGTCGACGATGATGGCGTCGGCGCCGGTTTTAAGCGGGCAGGCGGCGACCTCGCGCTCCAGGGCCGCGAAGGGATCATCCAGCGGGTCCATGAAAATGCGGCCCATGGCATTGATGACAAGCACGCGGGCGCCGTTGCGGGCATCGATCAGGGCGGCGCCGCGTCCCGGCGTGCCCTTCGGATAGTTCACCGGACGGATAAGCCGCGGCGCGCGGGCGATAAACACCAGCGCCTCTTTCTGGTCCCAGGCGTGATTGCCGAGCGTGATGGCGTCGGCGCCTGCCCCAATGAGGTCCTGGTAGATCGTTTCCGTGATGCCGAAGCCGCCGGCGGCATTCTCGCCGTTGACGACGACGAAATCGAGCCGCCAATCTTGCATCAGCCCCGGAAGGCGCTCCATCACGCTGCTGCGCCCGCTGCGCCCGACGAGGTCGCCGATGAAAAGGATCCGCACTCGGTTACGTCCTGAAATCGATTGTCTCGCGTTCCGTTAGCACGAGATCGAGGCGCGCGTCGCGGGGGGTCGCCGGCACCGCGGCGATTTCTTGCGCCGCAAACGCGATGCCGATCGCGGTGACGGGCTTGATGGCGCGCAGGCGGGCGATCGTCATGTCGTAGTATCCGGCGCCGTAGCCGACGCGATGGCCGCGGCGATCGAATGCGAGCAGCGGCACGATCAGGATGTCTGGAAACAGTTCCGGCGCGTCGGCGGGCGGCTCGCGGATGCCCCAGACGCCGGAAACGAGCGGCGCGCCGAAAGACCAGGCCCGCATAACGAGGGGCTGACCGCGCCCGATCACCACGGGAAGCGCCAGACTTGCCCCCGCGTCGGCGAGGCGCCGAAGCAGCGGCAACGGGCTGATTTCGCTTTTCAGCGGCGAGAAGCCCGATACGACGGTTCCGGGCGTGACCTCGACCGCCAATCCGCGCTCCGCGATGGCGAGCCCTGCCGCCATGCGCTCGGCCGGCGGCAACGCGTCCCGCCGCGCCAGGGCGGCGCGGCGCAGGGCCGTTTTCAGCTGCTCGGGAGATTGGGCGCTGCCATCCATAACAATGCGGAGCCGCTTGAGCCGTTGGAGCGACGATCCCGGGTTCCCTACGCAAGTAGGTGGGCGCCATATGTCCGAGCCCACGAGCCCGGTCAGGGACAGCTCCCTTCAGGATCGATAAGGCCCCGGGGATAAGGCTCCTGACGCACTCAGCAGCACCGCACCGGCAATGTAGTGCGGGGGAACGGAAATCGCTACTGGCAATTTGCGGGGCGAGGCAACGTCGGGCGGGCGGACGCAGGCCAGCTGGACACCTTCGGCCTAACAAGGCTCAAATCACCGCGCGGCGCGCAGGCCGCGCCGCTCCGCCCGAGCGTCCCTCGCGATAGAGGCTGGAACAGCCGCAGCGGGCCAAGTCCGGAAGTTGCGACCCCGGAAGTTACAGCCCTTTCCAAAGGCATTAGAATTGGAATAGCTTTTTGATGGCGTCAGGGGGGCAGCTCATGCAACTTCCCCGTAGGACCTTTCTGCATCTCGTAGCGGGCGCTGCGGCGCTGCCGGTGGTGTCGCGTCGCGCGAGCGCGCAAACCTATCCGTCGCGGCCGGTTCGCTTCATCGTTTCGTTCGCTGCGGGCGGCCCCAACGACGTGGTCGCGCGCATTGTCGCGCAGTTCTTGTCGGAGAGGACGGGTCAGCAATTCGTCGTCGAGAACAGGACCGGTGCCGGCGGCAATATCGGCATGGCGTCGGTGCTCAACTCGCCGCCCGACGGCTACACGATCGGGTTTGCCACCGCCAACAATGCCATCAATGCCACCCTCTACGAGAAGCTGCCGTTCGACTTCATCCGCGACAGCGCTCCGGTTGGCGGAATGATGATCCTGACGAACGTAATGGCGTCGCATCCGTCCGTCCCGGCCAAGACCGTCGCGGAGTTCATCAGCTATGCCAAGGCCAACCTGGGCAAGGTTAATTTCGGGTCGGGCGGAAGCGGTACGTCGATCCACCTCGCCGGCGAACTGTTCAAGGCAATGACCGGCGTCGATATGGTGCATGTGCCCTACCGCGGCTCGGGCCCGGCCATGACCGATCTCCTTGCCGGCCGCTTACAGGTCATGTTCGACAACCTGCCGGGCGCGATCGAGCACATCCGGGCCGGACGGTTGCGCGCGCTTGCGGTGACGGTCGGCAAACGCTGGCCATCGCTACCGGACGTGCCGACCATCGGGGAAACCGTCCAAGGATTCGAGACCAGCCTGTGGTATGGAATGGCCGTGCCAAGGGCCACGCCTCCCGAAATCGTCGATCAGCTGAATGCGGCACTCAACGCTGTGCTCGCAGTAACCCCGCGGCAGGTTCGGGCCAGATCACGATTTCACTGACGCGCAGGACTTTTTGGGCGTCCGTCGAAATCCGAGCATGACCGTAAACGTTGATGGCCGGTCACTCGTAAGGCGCCAGCTCGACATTGATAATGGCGCGCGACGGAGGCAGGCAGGGCGTCGTGAACGGTCGCCCAAACGACCTGCTGCGCCACATCTTCATACTCGTAGCGATACTTGTTGCCGGCGGCGGCCATCTGCCGCCACTGGATCGCGGGATACCGCGCCTTAATGTCCTCCGGCACGCGCCTTGACGCCTCGGATATGATCTCAAGGCAACGTGTGATCGCGTGGAAAGTGCGCAGGTCGCCGGCGAAACGCTGATAATCGTAGCCTTCCAAAAAGCTCCCGATCAGATCAATGAAATAGCGGATATCGCCAAGAACGGCTTTCTCACTGTCAGAAAGCATAGATCGCGTCGGCGGTCGCTTTTGGCCGCACAAGGGGTTTCAGGCCGTCGCGGTTCACGACGTCCACCGGCTCACTAAACAACCCCTCGATATATTCCTTGATCTCGACGTAATCGAACATCGTCACCCGCGCTGCGGGGTCGAGTTCGATCATGATGTCGATATCGCTGTCGGGGCGGTCGTCACCGCGCGCGATAGAACCAAACAACGCGGCATGGGTGACCCCTTGCGCCCGCAAGTCGGCCTCGCGATCCTTCAGCTTCAAAACATGCTCTCTCTTGCGTTCCAATTTTGCAAAGGAAAAGCACAATTAATTCAGTAAGCTAGGTTGGTTACACAATCCTTGATTTCTGCACCAAGGGCGAGGCTCAACTATCCTGTGCGATCATGTCTGGTTACTGAGGTCAGAAGAACTTTGGATCGGTATGTGCGTCGGCCGATAACTGACCCTTGATGAGGCGTTCATTGGTCAGGCCGGTGTCCCAGACATACTTGATGGCGTTGCGGACGACGCGCTTGTTCATGCGCATCACCAAGTCGCGGGGTGGCATGGATTGAAACATGGCCGTCGTACGCTGGTTGTTGGTGGCGATGAAAAGCCTGGTTGGGCTGAGTGGCACTGCGAGGTGAGAATCTGGCTTGTTGAGGCCGTCTGTCCTTACTACCGGCCGATCTGATGTGACGAGCCGATACCTCGTACCTGTCAAATCAACCATGCCCCACTGCAACTTACTGATGTTATCCAGCAACGGCCTGTTGTTGATGAACCGCTCCAGGGACATTAGCGTGACCTTGAGAGTGTGCAAGGCATCGATCGTCTCGAAGGGAGCTGCGCCCGGTTTCTTTGTGGCCTCGTATTCCTCGCGCCACTTGTTATAATTCTCGTCAGTGTAGCGCTGCAGTTCGGCTTTAATGCGACCCAGATTCTCCGGGTTGCGAAGCATCAGACCGACGATGAAGCGCGACCACGCCTCCTTTCTTGCAAGCGTCCAGCCGTGCTGCACATTGGCAATGAAATCACGAAGAACATCGGATGCGAGGTCGTCCATCTTCTTCATGAACCCCTGCTCAATGATCTCGGCTAAGTGCTCCGGCACGTTAGGAACACGGTAGAGCCCACGCTCGTAACTTGTTTTTTTGGGTGATTTGGGCTCATGCTTGACAGTGTCGCCGTACGGGCGCGTGAACTTCAGGAGCCTACCCTTCGCGTCGGCCCATTGTTTCAGGTAAAAGACGGGGATGTAGTGATGTCTAAGTAGCTTACACATGGCCCTAGCCTATCGTAGCCTTTAGCCTGGATAGAGCGCTGCGTAATCCGGGGAAGCGTTCCGACATGCCACTCGAATTCTTGATCGATGCGCGCTGATCGGCCTATGCGATCGGTTTCCATTTGATTTGTGACCGTTGCGAGGTGCTCATGCTCGACAACCCGGAGAAGACCGCTCGGCTGCTGGCCGCCTTAAAAGCGGCTTTGCCGTTTAAAGTCGAATTGGTGCAATCACTGGTCAATTATCTCCGAGACCAACATGTTGCCATCGCAGATCAGACTCACCACGACGTCTCGGACGTGTCATATGCGGGCGACGAAGGTGGCATCGTGTGCCATATCGTCCGCTCGGAGGTACAAGGAGCGCTTGTCGTCTCCCTAACGCAAGTTCGAGTGCCGCGATCTATGCCGCTCGCTGCGGCCGTCGCCGATTATCACAACCATCGCGTAAAGAAGCTGAAGAAACAAAGTATGGCGTAGGTCGAATTCGCTGGCGAGTCGGCCATGGCTGCGACGACTTCGGGCACTTCCACGCCTAAAGCTCGGCCAGAAAGAGTACGTCAAAGTCCGCTCGACGATGGTAGCGGTCCGCCGCCGCCCGCCGCTACCGCGCCTTCACACGTGTCGGATGAATGCCCTTGGTGGTGAACTTCTGCCCCTTGTGCTTGCGCCCGATGCGCCGGCCTTCGCCGCCGCCTTTTCCGGTCCCGGCCGGCTGCCAGTTCGGCACCAGGTGGTGCTTGCCGGGGCCGATCAGGTCGGCGCGGCCCATGCGCTTTAGGGTGTCGCGCAGCAGCGGCCAGTTCTCGGGGTCGTGGTAGCGCAGGAACGCCTTGTGGAGACGGCGCTGGCGGAGGTTCTTGACGGTTTCGACCGCCTCGGACCCGCCGTGGCGCACGCCGCGTAACGGGCTGACGCCCGAATGATACATGGCGGTTGCGACCGCCATGGGGGACGGCAGGAAGGTTTGCACCTGGTCGGCCCGATAGCGGTTCTTCTTGAGCCAGAGGGCGAGGTTGAGCATGTCCTCGTCCGTCGTGCCCGGATGGGCGGCGATGAAGTACGGGATCAGGAAGTACTGCTTGCCGGCCTTCGTGGCGGCCTCATCGAATAATTGCTTGAAGCGGTCATAGGCGCCGATGCCGGGCTTCATCATCTTGGAGAGCGGCCCGTCCTCGGTGTGCTCCGGCGCGATCTTGAGATAGCCGCCCACATGGTGGGTGACGAGTTCCTTCACGTACTCCGGACTCTCCACCGCGAGATCGTAGCGCACGCCCGACGCCACCATCACCTTCTTGACCCCCTTGACCTCGCGCGCCTTGCGGTAGAGCCCGATCAGCGCATCATGGGACGTGTCGAGGTTCGGGCAGATGCCGGGATAGACGCAAGACGGCCGGCGGCACGCCGCCTCGATCTTCGGGTCCTTGCACGCCATGCGGTACATGTTGGCGGTCGGCCCGCCGATGTCCGAGATGATGCCAGTGAAACCCAGCGTCTTGTCGGATGGTCTCGATCTCCCGCACCACCGAGGCTTCGGAGCGGTTCTGGATGATGCGGCCCTCATGCTCGGTGATGGAGCAGAAGGTGCAGCCGCCGAAACAGCCGCGCATGATCGTCACCGAGAACTTGATCATGTCCCAGGCAGGGATTTTCGCATCGCCGTAGGATGGATGCGGGGCGCGGGCATAGGGCAGGTCGTAGACCGCATCCATCTCCGCCGTCGTCAGCGGGATCGGCGGCGGCGTCACCCATAGCTCGCGATCGCCGTGGCGCTGCACCAGGGCGCGGGCATTGCCGGGATTGCTCTCCCGATGCAGCACCCGGGACGCACGCGCATAGGCCTCGCGATCCTCTTCCACCTGCTCGAAGCCAGGCAGGCGGATCACGGCTCTGTCGGCCCCGATGCGCGCCCCTTCGTCGGCGGCGTTAAGATCGTCGGCGCGAAGCTCGGTCCAGCCCGGCGGCACCTTGCTCTTGAAGAGGGCGACGCCGCGGATGTCGTCGAGGTCCGTCATCAGCGCGCCGGTCGCGCGCCCTGGGACCGCTGGCGTCCCGCCCGCTAGGATCGCGCCCTCCTGCCGGTCGGGTGCGGGCGAGACGCCCGCGGTCCCAGCGTGGGCTGGCGCCTTGGCCCCGGTCTTCGCGAGCCGGTGCGCGACTTCGATGACCGCGCGTTCGGCATTGCCGTAGAGCAGGATATCGGCCTTGGCGTCGGCCAGAATCGAGCGGCGCACCTTGTCGGACCAGTAGTCGTAATGGGCAATGCGGCGCAGCGAGCTCTCGATGCCGCCGAGAACGATCGGCACATCGCGAAACGCCTCGCGGCAGCGCTGGGCGTAGACGATCACGGCGCGGTCGGGCCGCTTGCCGCCCTCGCCATCAGGCGTGTAGCTGTCGTTGTGGCGCAGGCGCCGGTCAGCCGTGTAGCGGTTCACCATGGAATCCATGTTGCCGCCGGTGATGCCGAAGAACAGATGAGGCCGGCCGAGCGCCGCGAAAGGCTCGGCGCTGCGCCAATCCGGCTGCGCGATGATGCCGACGCGGAAACCGTGCGCCTCCAGCAGGCGGCCGATGATGGCCATGCCGAAGCTCGGGTGGTCCACATAAGCATCGCCCGTTACCAGCACGATGTCGCAGGCGTCCCAGCCGAGCACGTCCATTTCGCCGCGCGACATCGGCAGAAACGGCGCCGTGCCGAAACGGTGGGCCCAATAGGGGCGATACGAGAAGAGCGGCCTCGCCGCGAGCGTGGCAACTTGCTGAGGGGTACCCATGCGGCACATTTACGGCGCTGTGCAGCGCAGTCAATGGCGGATCACGATTAAGGACCGTAGCCCGGATGGAGCGAAGCGAAATCCGGGATCGACGTTACCCATCGATAGGGCGCTCCCGGATTACGCTTCGCTCCATCCAGGCTACAACCCCACGACGCCTCTTGCGCAAGCTCCGGTTGCCGCTATATCGGGTGCTGAATCAACACCATCGCGGGAGTGAGCGGCATGAGCACCGAACCCGAAACCGCTGCCCAGACCCACCCGTTTCAAGCCGAGGTCGCCGAACTGCTTCGGCTCATGGTTCACTCGGTCTACTCCGAGGCCGACATATTCCTGCGGGAACTCATCTCCAACGCATCCGACGCCTGCGACAAGTTGCGTTATGAGGCGATTGCCAAGCCCGAACTGCTTGCCGACGGGCGCGCGCTCGCGATCCGCATCAAACCCGACGCCGCGGCCGGCACTCTTACGGTTGAGGACACCGGCATCGGGATGGACCGCCAGGAGTTGATCGACAATCTTGGAACGGTCGCCCGCTCGGGCACCCGCGCTTTCATCGAGCGTCTCGCCCACGCCAACGACGGCGCAGGGCTGATCGGCCAGTTCGGGGTCGGCTTCTATTCGGCCTTCATGGTGGCCGACCGCATCGAAGTGACCAGCCGCGGGGCCGGGGCCGCGGAGGCCTGGGTCTGGACCTCGTCGGGCGGCGCGGGTTTCGAGATTGCGCCTGCGACCGAGGCCCAAGGCGCGCGGGTTGCGCGCGGCACCGAGATCGTGCTCCACCTCAAGCCCGACGCCAAGCGCTACGTTGAGTCCTATGAGATCGAGCGGGTGGTTCACGCCTACTCCGATCACATCCTGTTTCCGATCGAACTCGTGGACGAAAAGGGCGAGCCGCGGCAGATCAATGCCGCCAGCGCCTTGTGGCAGCGCTCCAAATCGGAACTCAAAGCAGAAGATTATACGCAGGCCTATCGGTCGATCGCCGGCGCGTTCGACGAGCCCGCCATGACGCTCCACTATCGGGCCGAGGGCCGCCAATCCTATGCGGTGCTGCTGTTTGCGCCGTCCACCCAGCCCTTCGACTTGTTCGATCGCGGCCGCAAAGGCCATGTCAAGCTTTATGTGCGGCGCGTCTTCATCACCGACGACGCGGAGCTGCTGCCCACCTATCTGCGTTTCGTGCGCGGGGTTGTGGATAGCGAGGACCTGCCGCTCAATATTTCTCGCGAGATGCTGCAGAACAACCCGCAGGTGGCGCAGATCAGGAAGGCGCTCAGCGGTCGCGTGATCGCGGAATTGGAGCAGCTCGCCGCCAAGGAGAGCGCGGGCGGCGATGATGCAAAGCCTTACGGGAAAATCTGGGAGGCGTTCGGCCCGGTCATCAAGGAAGGCATCTACGAGGACTTCGAGCGGCGCCCCCAGCTCATGGCGCTAGCGCGTTTCACCACGACGGCCGGAAGCGGACGTTCGTTGAAGCAGTATGTCGCCGACCTCAAAACCAACCAGACCGAAATCTATTATCTTGTCGGCGATAGCCTCGAACGCCTGAAATCCAATCCCAAGCTTGAGGCGGCGCGTGCGCGGGGGATCGAGGTTCTGCTGCTCACCGACCCGGTTGATGCGTTCTGGTCCGCAGCACCGCTCGATTTCGAGGACAAGCCGCTTAAGTCGCTGAGCCAGGGCGAGGTCGATTTCAGCCAGGTGCCGCTGACCGACCAGGAAACGAAGCCGGACGAAGCCGAGCAAGCCGACGACGCCACGATCGTGGCGACCGTAAAGCTCGCGCTCGGCGAGCGCGTCTCCGATGTACGGGCTTCGCAGCGATTGACCGACAGCGCCGCGTGTTTGGTGGCAGCCGGAAAGGGACCCGATCGCGAGCTTGAGCGGCTCCTCGCCCGCCACAATCGGAGCCCAGGAACGAAGCCGATCCTGGAACTCAACATGCGTCACATCTTGGTGAAGGCGCTGGCGCGAGCCAAAAAGGAGGAGCGGGAAACAGACATTGCGGATCTTTCCGCGTTGCTGCTCGAGGAAGCGCAAATTCTCGATGGCGAAGTGCCCGAGGATCCCGCCGCATTCACCGCACGACTCAACCGCCTCGTCATGCGCGGGCTGCTGGCGGCATGAAGCCGGTCGGACCGCGGGCGTCCCGCCCGCCCTTAAAAAATGCCGCGGGCGTCCTGCCGGTCCTTAAAATAAAAAAGCGGGCGAGACGGCCCGCGCTCCCAGGCGGGCCGCCCATGATGGGCGGCCCAAAGTTTAATTCAGATGGCGGTCGCCATCAGCCCGTGTAGGCCGCGCGGCGCTGCTCTTCTTGTTCGCGCACTGTCGTCGGGCGCGCCGGAAGTTGCAGGACGGTCGCCTCCTGACCTTCGCGAAGCGCGGTCAGAAGCACGACTTGCCCGTCGGGAAACTCCAACGCATCGTGATGGACATGCGGCGTTTCCTTATCGATTTGGCGGAAGATCGCCGTCATGTGCTTGAGGCTTTTCACGCTTTGCCCGAAGAATCTCGGCGATTCAATCGCGATCTCTCCGGTAAAAGCAATTTCGGTTCCGGGAAGCAGGCACACGGCCGTGTTACGATCTTCCGGAGCGCTGAAGCCCCGTGTTCCGGTACCGAAGTTTCTGGTCGTCAGCTTGTCTCCGACCGCCGCAGGGCGTGACGCGACGCCTTGTAGGCTGTAGTCACACATGGCAAGGAACTCCTGTTTTTTAAGCCCCTATAGCCCCAGTTGTGCTCGCCCCCCTTCTTGTGTCCTCAAGCCTTGTTGCCTCAATCCCAGATTGCTCAAGTTTTGACCAAGCGCTGGTTCAGGTTCGCTCAGGTCTTGCTCTGGCTCAAGTCCTGACTACAAGCCTTGATTCTACAAGCCCTAGCACTTCCAATCTTAGCACCTGCCTCATCGCAAGCACTGGATTTGGATGAGGCAGGATGAGCGCTACATTTGGCAAAACTGAGACTGCCACGGAATCTATCGCGCGGCAATGGGACATCTTGTGCTGCACTTAGAGCGCGTCCCGATAAGATCGAATCACCTTTCCGGCGTCATGCCCGCGCAGACACACCCGCCGCGTCACGCGGCGGGGACCCCGTTGTCGCGGGCATCCGCGTCTTTCTTGCGCCGCTTGCGTTGAACAGACGTTGATGGCCGGCACGAGCCCGGCCACCGCTGCGGAGAAGCGGTTCGACATGACCGCAACGCGCTCGAGCGACTCAAACTCAGCCCGTTCTCTTGCGATTCAACATTCGATCTGCAAAAGGTGTCGGATGACTGCGCCGACCGGGCCACTCAAGGACGTCAAGATATTCGATCTCACCCGCGTACTCGCGGGGCCGACCTGCGTGCAGATGCTTGCCGATCTCGGCGCCGACGTCATCAAGATAGAGAAACCGGGGGCCGGCGACGACACGCGCGGATTCGCGCCGCCCTTCATGCCGGGGACCAAGGAGAGCGCGTACTTCGTGGGCGTCAACCGCAACAAGCGGTCGGTCACGCTCGACATCGCAAAGCCGGAAGGCCAGGAGATCGCGCTGCGGCTGATCGCCCAGAGCGATATCCTCGTCGAGAACTTCAAGGTTGGGGCGCTGGCGAAATACGGTCTCGGCTATGAAGAGCTATGCGAGCGGTTTCCCGGGCTGATCTACTGTTCGATCACCGGCTTCGGACAGACCGGACCTTATGCGCAGCGGCCCGGCTACGACAGCCTGATCCAGGCGATGGGCGGGGTCATGAGTCTGACCGGCGAACCGGACGGCCAGCCCCAGAAGGTCGGAGTTCCGCTCGCGGACTTGTTCGCAGGGCTCTATGGGTGCATCGGCATATTGGCGGCGCTGCGCCACCGCGACGCCACCGGCCGCGGGCAGCAAATCGACATCGGGATGCTTGACGCCCACGTGGCGTTCCTCGCGAACCAGGGCATGAATTATCTTGCAACCGGCGAAAGCCCGCCCCGGCTCGGCAATGCGCATCCGAACATCGTGCCCTATCAGGTGTTTCCGACCAGCGACGGCTACGTCGTGCTGTCGATCGCAAATGACCCGACCTTCAAGCGGTTTTGCGAGAGCTTTGGGCTCGGCCACCTGCTTACGGACTCCCGCTTCGCCGCCAACGCGGCACGAGTCGAAAACCGCCAGCTCGTCATCGACACGCTCACGCCGGTGATGAAAACCAGGACGACCGCCGAATGGGTCGACCGGCTCGAAGCGTTGAAGATCGCCTGTGGGCCGATCAACACGCTGCGCGACGTGTTCGCAGATCCGCAGGCCCGCGCCCGCGGCGTGATTGTCCACATGGCCCACGCCGCAACCGCAAAGGGCGTCGATGTCCTCGCCAATCCGGTGCGGCTGTCCGAGACTCCGCCCGATTACCGGTTGCCGCCGCCGCTGCTCGGCCAGCATACCGATGAGGTGCTGTCCGAACGGCTTGGTTTCGACGATGCGAAATTGGCCGCGTTGCGAGAAAACGGCGTTATTTGAGTCTGGCGGCACGCGAAACAATCTGCGGCCTGGCCCGGGGGAGAAACCTCATCCTGAGGAGCCGACCGAAGGTCGGCGTCTCGAAGGATGGATGCACGGCAGGACTCGCGGCCATCCTTCGAGACGCGCCCTAAAGGGCGCTCCTCAGGATGAGGTTCGAGTTTCAGGAACCGACCGACAGATCCTCAAGCCTCGCCATGTAGCGCACCATAAGGTCCGCTTCGCCAAACATTTCCTGCACCACCCGGAACTCCATCCCCCATTTCGGCTCAGAGAAGTCCGGCTCGTAGGCAACGAGTTCGCTGATGCCGGATTGGATGATGGCTTTGGCGCACTCCACGCATGGGAACCACGGCACATACATGACGCAGCCCTTGAGCGACACGCCGATCCGGGCGGCGTTGTAGATTGCGTTGCGCTCGGCGTGGGAACTCCACAGGTACTTGGCCCCGGTCTCGCGGCAATGCCTCGCCTCGACGTCGTCGCGCACGCCGCGCGGAAAACCGTTGAAGCCGGTCGATCTGATCTCCTTGTCCGGCCCGACAATGACGGCGCCGACCCGGCGACCCTTTTCCTTGCTCCAGCGGGCGATCTCATGCGCCAGCAGCATGAACCTCTCATCCCAGGCGCTCGAAAACATTGCTAACCAAGTCCTCCGTTCGCTCATTCCATTAGAGCACTTTTCGATTAGTATCACACGCACTGTGCTGTCATCGCCCTCCCCGGACTGATCCGGAGATTGACCGGGATCCAGTAAACGCCGAGGAGTGGATACTGGATTGCCCGGTCAACCCCCGGATCAAGTCCGGGAGGGTCATGACATTGGCAGTGTTGACCTGAGAAAAACATTCCGGGAGGCTCCCATGACGGATTTGCGCAGCGCCGGTTCCGCCGGCAGCTTTTCGTGTCTTTGCAGCGCCTGTGAACCATCCTCCGCAATGTCGCGGCGTCAGTTCCTTTGCACCGGAACAGCGGGCGCGATCGCGGCCGCCTCGGCTGCGGGCACAATCGCCGCATCCTCCGGCGCCGCGCGCGCCCAGCAGCCGACGATCGCGCCTGGCCGTCCGATCCTCATCAAAGGGGGCTGCGTGCTCACGCTTGATCGCGCCATCGGCGACTTTGAGACCGCCGACGTGCTGATCGAGGGCAAGGCGATTTCGGCGGTGCGCCCCAATATCACGGCGCCCAACGCGGAGATCATCGACGCCGCCCGCATGATCGTGATGCCCGGCTTTGTCGATACTCACCGTCACATGTGGCAGGGCATCCTGCGCAACGTGTTGCCGGACGGCTCGCTCGAGGATTATCGCGACGTCATACAACGCACGTTCGGCGCCAAATACGCCCCGGACGACGTCTACGCGGGCGACCTGTTCAGCGCGCTCGGCGCCATCGAGAGCGGCGTCACGTGTATTCTCGACTGGTCGCACATTCACAACTCCCCGGCCCATACGGACGCCGCCGTCAAGGCGCTGTTCGACAGCGGCGTCCGCGCCGTTTTCGCCTACGGCAACGGCCAGAACGAAACCGGACGCTACTGGGAGATCGCTACGTCGAAATTCCCTGGCGACATCGCGCGCCTGCGCAAGCAGTATTTTTTGAGCGACGACCAGCTGGTGACGCTCTTTCTCGCGGCGCCCGGCGGCTCTCCGGAGCAGGTGCTGCCCCCGTTCAAGGCGGCACGCGATGTCGGGGCGCGGATCACGATCCATGTCGGCGTCACCCCGGCCGGCGCCACCGGCCTCCTGGAAAAGCTGAACGCCGAAAAGGCGCTCGGCGCCGACACGACTTATGTGCACTGCTGCACGCTCAACGACACCGAGTGGAAACTGATCCGCGATACCGGCGGCACCGTCTCGATCGCCGGCTATGTGGAGAGCCTGATGGGCCACGGCATTCCGCCGATCCAGAAGGCGATCGACACCGGTATCCGTCCGAGCCTCTCGGTTGATGTCGAGACCTCGGTGCCCAATGATTTCTTCAGCCAGATGCGCACGGTGTTCTCGCTGCAGAAGCGCGAGGCTTGGGAACGTCGTCATGCCGGCGACAAGAACCCGCCGGCCTTCCTGACCGTCCGCGAGGTGCTGGAGTTCGCCACCATCGAGGGCGCGCGGGCGAACGGCCTCGACCGCAAGATCGGCACGCTGACGCCCGGCAAGGAGGCCGACATCATCCTGTTGCGCACCGACCGTCTCAACGTCATGCCGTTTAATAACGCCGTCGGTGCGGTGGTGACCAATATGGGCCCGCAGAATGTCGACACGGTGCTGATCGCCGGCAAGGTCATGAAGCGCGGCGGCCAAATGGTGGGCCTCGATTTCGCCCGGCTGCAGCGCCTTGGCGACGAGGCCCGCGACCGCGTCTACGCTGCCGCGAAGGTCAAGAATAGCCGGGTTTGACCCGCCTATCTCGGTGCACCGGCTTCGCCCGTGGGCGAAGCCGCGTCTGCGGTCCAAGCCTTATAGTCGGCCTCCGAAACGTCGGGGAGTTTCTTGACGAAGGCGGCAATGGTCCAGATTTCCTGATCGGGCGCTTCGACGAGGCCGAATCCCGGCATGCCGGTCATGTTGATGCCATTGCGAACCACCCAGAAAATCTGCGCCGGCGTGAGGTCCTTGGCTGCGTCCTTCAGATCCGGAGGGTCGGGGCGCAGACCTTCGGAGAATTTCGCCCACATGACCCCCGGGCCGCCGTGGCAAGTCGTGCAGCCGCGCGACGCGAAGGCGCGGGCGCCAGCCTGGATCGTGGCCGGATCTTCCATCGACAGGGGCGGTTGGTCGACCGCATGCCGGTTGATTGAGGCGTCGCGGACATACTCCAGCGCCCAGGCGACGACGCCGGGGTCAGGCTGGGTTGCGGCGACATTGTAGAAGCCGCCGAAGAAGAACACGGCCGCGGCCGCCGTAGCAATGATTGCAAGGGCGCCGATAAAGCTGAGAAATTTCATGGCAAACCTCCGGTTTTCCGGAGCGGCTCTGGTTCGGGCGAACCGGTACGGGCCGCGGGTTGGCTGGTTGCATTCTGGATGCGGCAAAGCTGTGGCCGATTGCCGGCCGAGGGTGCGATCGCGCGAGAATGTCAGGGCATTTTCCGGTCAGGGTGACGTCCATTCAGTGTCAAGCCCCTGGATCAAATCCGCGGAGGCAATGACAATGGCAAGATCAGCCTATCGAAAAATGCTGCAGGCCGGTAACTCATAGCAAAGAACGATGCCGGCGGGGAAGCCGAGTTCCAACGGGCAGATCGTACCTTGTCCAGGTCGGCGCTAGGAGCGCATACCTCAGGCTTCCCTGATATGGACATCGCGCATGAGTATGAGCCCCGGATGCCGACATCCGGGGCTCATGCCAGAGTGCGTGGTCAAATGCGATGCGGCGTCTTAGTAGCAGACATTCACCCAACGAACCACCGGGCCGTAGGGGGTGTCGATAATCCGACGCTGGAGGCAAGTGTTCGCCACGATTGCGCCGCCCACGAGGCCAGCCGCAACGCCGACGCCAAAACCGCCCCAACCCCAGCCATGACCGCCCCAGCCGTGACCGCCGCCCCAGTGGCCGTGGCCCCAGGCCGACGCGGAGGTGGGTGAAAGCGCAACCGCGCCAAGGGCAGCCGTTGCGGCGAGAACAAAAGCCATCTTGCGGAACATGAGATCTCTCCTTGCTGTGTTGGATGTGTTTTTCATCATCCTGTGAATTGGTCGCTCATGCCCGCGACATGGTTCATGCGCTTCAGCGAGGCTAACTCTGTCATTAATCACAGCGCATCCGCCGGCCGTTGCCGGGGTATCCGTTTGGTTCAATCTCAACGGCATCAATCGGACATCCGCCGCGATCCTTGAGCTTGCGCAAGTCGCCTGCCCGCGCCACCATGCAGCCAACTGGGGGGCCGGAGGAGGGACTCATGCGTGCTCACACCTTGATCTCGATCTTGGTAGCCGGCGGGGCCGTGGCGGTTGCGGGTTGGGGATTGGCGGCACCCAAGCCCGAGGCGGTATTTGCGGACAAGAGCCCCAGCGCCATACCGGTCGATGTCGAGCTCGTGATCGCGGTCGACGTGTCCAATTCAATGGATCCGGAAGAGCAGGCGTTGCAGCGGGAGGGTTACATCCTCGGGTTGACTTCGCGCGAGTTTCTCCAGGCGCTGCGCAACGGCAACCACGGCCGCATCGCCGTCACGTACTTCGAATGGGCCGGCCTGAATGACCAGAAAATCATTCTGCCATGGCGGTTGATCGACGGCCCGGAATCCGCCGAAGCGGTTACCAATGAGATCAAGCGCACCCCCTATCGGCGCGCGCCGCGCACCTCGATCTTCGGGGCTTTGCAATTTGCCAAGCCGCTGTTCGACCAGAGCGGCTATGGCGGCCTGCGCCGCGTCATCGATGTTTCCGGCGACGGCTCCAATAATATGGGGCCGCCGGTCACCATCATGCGCGATGAGGTGCTGGCGGCGGGCATCACCATCAACGGGCTGCCAATCATGCTGAGCCGGCCCTACGGCACCGGTCCCAGCATTCCGAACCTCGATGTTTACTACGAAGACTGCGTGATCGGCGGGCCCGGATCTTTCGTCATCGCGATCAAGGAGCGCGAACAGTTCAAGGAGGCGACCCGCACCAAGCTGGTCCAGGAGATCGCCAGCCTGCCCACTAAGCCGCGCGTGGTGCCGGTGCAGGCGAGGTCACGGGTGTATTGCTATTGAGGTTAGGCGGATTTCGTAGGATGGGTTGAGCCACCGGGTTCGGCCTTCGGCCGGCCCGATGATAAACTCCGCGAAACCCATCAATCGTCGTCGACGGGTTTCGCTGTGCGCTCAACCCATCCTACATGCCTTCACGCGATCCGCTCGTTACCCTTGATCTGGGTGCGATGCATGACCCTTCGCGTCTTTGGATCGAACGGGTCGCGGCGGTGCAACACGGCGAGATTGTTCCACATCAGCACATCGCCCACCTGCCATTGATGGCACATGGTAAACTGCTTCTCCGTCGCATGCGCCCACAGCGCGTCGAGCAGCGCCTCGCTGTCCGCGACACTCATCCCGGTCACGTAGCTGTTGGGCCGGCGGCCAAGAAACAAAGCCTTGCGGCCGGTCTGCCGATCGGTACGCACCAGCGGATGCCGCGCCCCGACGGTCTCGCGCACGTCGGTGACCTCCCTATACCCTTTGCGCAGCATGCCGGCGCTGTTGCGCGAGGCGTCATGAACCGCGACCCTATCTACGGCGGCACTCTTCAGCTCGTCCGGCAACGTCGCAAAGGCAGCGAACATGTCGGCGAAATAGGTGTTGCCGCCGTCGGGCGGCACTTCAAGGGAATGGAGGATCGCGGCCTTTGGCGGCACCTCCACGTAGGTCATGTCGGCATGCCAGACCGCCTCACCGTCGCCAAGACCGCCAATCGGCTTGCCGTTCTCGACCACATTGGAAATCACGTTGATTTCCGGATAGGCCTTGTTGAACGGCTCGCCATAGGGATTGGGCCCGGGCGGATCGAGTTCGCCGAAGCGTCGGCTGAAGGCGAGAAGCCCAGGATCGGACAGAGCCTGTCCGCGGATCACGACGACAAGCCGCGTGCGCCAAGCCGTCTCGATGGCGTCGACCTCGCTCTGAGGAAGCGGTTTTGCGAGATCGACGCCGCTCACTTCAGCGCCAAGTGGCGCATCAAGGTTCGATATCATAGCCGCCATTGGTAGCCCCAGTTTCGGCGATTGCGGACAGAATAGCGATCCTGGAACTGCGCCCGCTGATGGAATTCGGCTCTTTCCGGGACAATCTTGCGGTGGTGTGCCCTGTCAAAAATGTACCTTGGCGGCTATTGAGGCAAGGCGCGATCCGGCGATCGGTTCTTAAGACTTCAGGAGCTGCGCTGACAGGGCAGCACCTGCAGTCTGACGGCATGTCGGTGTCGCAGGATGTCGGTATCGCAGGATTGGCAGGCGCGATTGACCGATGTAGAGTACATTGGATCGTCCGCAGCAAGCGGATGCACTTAGGAGGGGGAACGTCGTCCATGAAAAAGTTGGCCTTTGCACTACTTGCCCTGCCGCTCGCGCAGAGCGGGGTTTCCGCCCAGACCGCGGGCAGCCCCGCGGCGGGAAAAGCATACTGGGAGCGGGTCGCGCCCCGAAATGTAGACTGCAGGAATTGCCACGGCGGCGCGGGCGAGGGCGGTTTCGGCCCGGATCTCGCCGGACGCGGATTGAGCACCGCGCAGGTGTTGCGAGCGGTTCGCCAACCGTGGGGGGTCATGCCGGCCTTCGCCGAGAGCCAGCTCAGCGACCAGGACGGCGCCGATCTGGCGGCATATTTTGCCTCGCTGCCGAAGCCCGCGGAGCCGGGCAAATGGAGGTTTGACGTTCCGCCAGGAGCCCCGCCCGGGCAGGCGACCATGATCAATATGGGCTGCGGTCAATGCCACACCCCCCTGTTTCAGGGACCCCGCGCCAATTTTGGCGGGTACAACATGAATTTCGATTATTTCGCGAACCTCGTCTACAACCACACAACCGCGATGCCGGCCTATCGGGCTGAGATCGGAAATAACGCCACCAACCTGGATATGGGCAATTACTCCAGGTCGCGCATCACCCAGGGGCAGTTGCGGCAAATCTACTTCTGGGCGCGCGACGAAATCGGCTTCCGCCCGCAGCTTGCGGCGGCGCTTGGCAAAGGAGAGACCGGCCCGAGCGGCGTGACCTACCCCCTGACTCTTACGAACAACGGCGTTCAGGGCAAGGGCATCATCGCAGAAGGCTTGACGGTCAGCCTCAACATACCGGCGGGCTACAACGTGGTGGCTGCGACGGGACAAGGCTATCAGGGCGTCGCCAACAACGTCGCCACATGGAAGCTCGCGCGCAGCGCTCCCAAGGATCAAGAGCGTCTGGCCATAACGCTGTCTCAGGCCGCGACCGCCGCCGCCAATCTGCGCGGTGAAGTGCGCTGGGCTAAGCCGGGGCCAAAGACTGGTCCGAGCCTGGATGTGGTGAACATCGCGCCGGCGCCGCTATAACGAGCTGACTGCTCGCGTTGCTCGCATCCGACCCTCCCCGCACGCGGGGAGGGTCTTCTATTTAATTTGGCAACCCGGGCGTCCACGTACCGGCGCGCGGTTCGAGCCCGCACAAGCCGTCGGCAATGCCGTTGCGGTCGGCCCAGCTCCGAACGGCTCCGGCATAGTTGGGACCTGACGGGTCGTCGAGCGCCCAGCCGCCTGGAAACCAGCTCGAATAGCCATTGATAGTGGGAATTCTTCTGATCTCGGCCAACAACATGGCATCGTCCTGGTGCTGCGGTCCGGTCCGGCCTGGTGGATGAGCGTGTGGCGTCACGTAGAAAATCCGGCACCCCTGCGGTGGCGGCGGCACGGCGTCGATCCACGCGAGGGCGGCGCGGCGCGACATGACGGCAGGCCAAGCCAGATTGATTTGCTCCACGATCAGGACGGCACACAACAGCCATGCCCAGACGCGAGCGCGGACAATTGCCGCCAAAACGCGGGCTACCACAAGCGCGACGAACAAGTTCGCCACGAGTTGTGAGCGGAACGTGTAGCGAATGGCCTTCGCGCCCGGTACTGCGGCCCAAACGGCCCGCCATGGCCGCGTGCCGAAATAGTCCATCTGCAAAAGCCAGAGGATGATGACCGCCGCGCCGAGCATGAGGAGGAGCCGATCGGCGGCCCCCTCCCCCGCCCCCCTCCCTAACGCGCCCCCGCGAGCCGGGGAGGGAAGGGCGGCGGAAGGGAGAGGGTAGGGAGGGGCGCGCATTTGCGCTGCCAGGATCGCGAGACCCACAATGAAAACCACAATAACGGTTGGGGTCAATCCGAGCTCGGCTTCCCACACCGGATCGTCGGCTTGCCCGGCGATGCCGAGCCGCTCCAAAGTACTGCCCCATATGACGTTCTCCGGCGTGACGTTGGCGAGATCGCTCCACTCCGGCATATTCGATGCCACTTCGGCGAAGTCGCGGCTATGACCCGCCAGGATGACCGGCACGTACAGGATCAGGAACGGTAGGATGCCGGCGGCAAAAGCCAATGCCGCCGCCACGATCATGGGCCGCCGCGACGTCATCATCTGCCGGACCAGCTCGCTGCTTTGCCATGGGCCGCATATGACCGGATGCAGCAGCGCCAAAAGCAGCAACAAAAAGCCAAAGAACCACGCCGTCTGGAAGGCGGTGAGGAATAGGGCGGCATACAACAGCCCGGCGGCCCCGCCAAAAACGGCGCCACGGCGCTTGCCGTTCCAGCCCGCCAAAATCAGGCTGGATATGCTTGGCAGCAGCATGGCGCCGTAGGCCTGGATGTGAATGAGTTTCACGGCGTCCATATTGGCAAAGGCGAACAGGAATGCCCCGACCGCCGCACAAGCTGGCGGAATTTCGAAATGCCGGACGGCGAGGCGCCGGAAGCCGAAGAACCCGATGGCGGAGGTCGCCGCCATGACGAGCATTAATGCCGTGAACGCATCGACGCCGGCAAGACGCAGCGGCGCGTGGACGACGCCAAACAGAAAAAACGCGTCCGTGTAACCGAGCGCGCCACGCTGCGGAAAGAAGAAGATCGGATCGGTCCAATGCGCCGCGCCCAAAAGGACGTGACGCCAGTGCTCGACCAACGCCAGCGCAAGGTAACCGTCCTCGTCATCACCAAATGCCGCATCGAAGCCCGAAAACAACCACCTGCGAAACACCAGCGCAAAACCCGCCGCGAACAATGCCGCTGCGATCCAATGGCCGGAATTGTTGAAATACTTCCGCATGAAGGGCGACCAAGCGCGCATGCCCCCACCCTACCCTCCCCCGCGAGCGGGGGAGGGTAGGGTGGGGGATGCGGCGCCGACACGACGCATGTTCAAGAGGAGATTACTCGGCCATCCGCCCAGCGCCACGCTGGATACCTCGTGTCTGAAACCAGAATTTGCCGAGGCTGCGCGGGCGAGCGCTCGCGCCGTCATGAGATTGAGGTTGCGCTCGTCGGCGAAGAAACCACGGCCGGTGCGGCGCATCAGCGCGCGGAAAATCTCCTTGGGGAGCCAGTGCACCAGCGGCAAAACGGTGTGAAATTCCACCGGAAACCACCGGTTCGGGGTCGTGATGAAGACCGCGCGACGCGCCACCCGGCAGCATTCGGCCACGAATGCGCACTGACTGGCCAATGACCCGACATGCTCTATCACGGCGGACGAATGAACCACATCGAACGCCTGATCGCGAAACGGCAACCGCAAACCGTCAGCCATCACGAAACTCATCCCCGGATATTGGCCGCACAAAAACGACGCGTCGTCGATTCCCACCGCTGTCACCATCTGCTTGTACGGATACCAGGCCTCCAGATAGTTCGACGCCTCGTAGCTGCGATCTGAGGTGACGCCGACATCGAGGATGCGTTCTCCCGCCGCAACCCTTGTGTCCAGCATGAACCGGCTGAACATCCTGCGGCGTTGGTGCGCTGCTATTCGGACCGGCAAGCTGCCGGCCGCGGCGACATTGTATTGAGCGTTGGGCTGAATGCCTGCCATGACGGTCGCATATCTGTCATAAATTCGACATAGCTTTTTCCACGCGGGTTAACTTCGACGTGCAGATTGCCCCCACCCTACCCTCCCCCGCAAGCGGGGGGCAGCGCAATGCACGTCGCCTGGTCGGCAAACTACCATGACCGACGTATTGCATTGCGATCCGCTGGCCGAGGGATCAGCGTCTCCGCTCGAGCTGACCATCTTGATGCCGTGCCTTAACGAGGCCGAGACGATTTCCATTTGCGTTGCGAAGGCGAAGTCGTTCCTTGAGCGTGCCGGCATCGCGGGTGAAGTGCTGATTGCCGACAACGGCTCATCGGACGGGTCGGTGGCGCTGGCGCAGCGCGACGGCGCGCGGGTCATCGCGGTGGCGGAACGCGGCTATGGCGCGGCGCTGCGGGCCGGCGTCGCGGCAGCGCGCGGGCGGTTCGTCGTCATGGGGGATGCGGACGACAGCTATGATTTCTCCGGTCTCGATCCGTTCATCGCAAAACTGCGCGCCGGGTCTGACCTGGTGATGGGGAACCGCTTTGCCGGCGGAATAGCGCCGGGTGCGATGCCGTTCCTGCACCGTTACCTCGGAAATCCGCTGCTGAGCTTCATCGGGCGCGTGTTCTTCCGCGCCAAAATCGGCGATTTTCACTGCGGCTTGCGCGGATTTCGCCGCGACGCCATTCTGGGGCTCAACCTGCGCACGTCCGGCATGGAATTGGCGAGCGAAATGGTGGTGCGCGCCGCGGTCGTCAATCTCAACATTGCGGAAGTTCCCACCACGCTCGCAGTCGACGGCCGCTCGCGACCGCCGCATCTACGCACCTGGCATGACGGCTGGCGGCATCTGCGTTTTCTCCTGATGTTCAGCCCACGCTGGCTGTTCCTCTATCCAGGCCTCGCACTTGCGGCGTTGGGAGCCTTAGGCGTTGCCCTATTATTTCCTGGCCCGCTGATGCTCACGCCCGATTTTGGGTTTGACGACCATACCTTCCTGGTGGCCGCCATCGCCATTCTGGTTGGCGTCCAAGTGGTGGGCTTCGGCGTCATCGCCCGTCATTTCGCCGCCGTGAATGCCCTGCTGCCGCGTTCGCGTCCGCTCGCGGCGCTGTTGTCCGTCATTTCGCTGGAACGCGGACTGATGACGGCAGCCGCCATCGTGTGCGGCGGTATTGCGGGCGTGGGTTGGTCGCTGTGGCAATGGTCGCTCGTCGACTTCGGCCCCCTCACCGCGCCAGTGGTCATGCGGGTGCTCACTTTTGCGCTTGTCCTCATCGCCACCGGGGTCCAGCTCGCTTTCACGTTTTTCCTTCTCGGCGTCATTGATCTGCCGTTCCGCAGAAAAGATTAGCTCTGCGCCCCGCGATGAAATCACGGCTCGTCCGCCCAAAAGTTCGCCCAGATACATCGGCGTATTTGCTTCGGCTTGAACCGACGGCGTGACATGCTGCGTTGCCCCCATGCGGCGGCCGACGCGACGGCGCAATTCATCAGACGGACATCGAACGCGGCTAAAGTCCGCGCGTTGCGCACAAGCCTCCCTCATCAGGTTCCCGGAAATTGGAGACCGTTATGATACGTCAGAGTGCTTTGATTCTTTGCAGCGTATGGATCGGCGTTTCGGCGCAGGCGGCCGACCAAACACAAGTCGGTGCAGGTAATGGGCGGGCCGAGCAGATCGGTCTGGCGTCGCCGCTTGTCCAATCTGCGGTCGAGCTTCTGACTGACAACGCCCAGCAAATTGAGAATCCGCGAATTCGTGAGGCGACACTTGATTCATTCCTCAATCCGTATTCGTGCATTCGCCAACGCGCCAACGTCAGTGACGCGGTGAAGAATCAGATCATTGCCACGTTGACGGCTCAGAACCTGGTCAATCCGGCCGATGCGGCGTCGATTGCGGGCGGACTCAAGGCAGGCATATTCCCGCCGGTGATCAACGACGGTAGCGCTTGCCCACTACTGCCGCTGAGCTTCAAGGCTTCGCCCGGCAGCAATTTCGGCGGCCATCACTCCTATCCGGGCGGCTTAGCGGTGCATGAGTCCCTCAACGATCAAAGCTCGATCAATTTCGCCGACACGTTTCGGGGCGAATATGGGCAGCTTGGCAAGAACCGTCTCCCGATCGCCCGAGGCTCGCGGCGGGAAGGAGACATTGACATCAACCAGGACCTGGTTCTGGCGGCGCCGATCTGGCACGATTGGGCAAAGAGGATGGTGTTCCAATGGAATGCCGACGGTACTGAATTTACGGAGCTGAATTTCGGCGGCGCCGGCACTACCGATAATTTTGGCGCTCCCGGGGATTCCCGAACCGGGGGCCATCACATCATGAGCATTGCAGAAACGATGGCTCGCGGCCTTCCGCCTGTACTCGTAATCACGCAAGCCTCCGCCCATTCGGCGCCGACGCTCGGAAACGAGTTCAAGGTCGTGAACTGGCTGCGCGCGGCCGCCATCATGGCGCAAATCGATCCGGTTGCTAAGGGTTATCTGGTGCTTGATGGCAGCGGACACCTGCGACTGCCGCCGCTGTTCGGCCTTGGCGCAGGCGTAAACCTGCCCGCCGCCGGCCAGGCCAATCTGTTGGTCGAATATCAGATCCACAACCTATCGGACGCCGATTTCGTCAATTCCATCCCGGCCGTGACTGAGGTGCAGGTTTTGCTGCAGGCGATTGCGCCAAAGTTCGGCTTCACCCCCTCCGACGTCGCCAATTACAATAACTTCTTCCGCAACGTCGTGCTCTCATATCTCAGCCCGGAGCGCCTGATGATGATCTACGCCAAACAAGGCCTGGATGAGGTTGTCGAAGAGGTCGGCAAGCTTCGACGCCTTCATGTAATTTAAGCTAAGCGGACGTGAGCCCACCGGCCGACCTTCTCGTTGCGTTGGGACCGGGCTCGAGACGCCGCGACAAACTGATCGGACTTAAGATGATCGGCGAGTTAATGATCGGCGCGGGCGCCGTCGCAGCGGTGGGGTTTACCTACGCTCGCCGGCGGCGCACCGGGCTCTATCGAGATCTCGAAGGGCAGGTGGCGCGTATCGGGGCCGCGCCGGTGCCGGACCTGGGCGACCTCGCGCAGCGCGAGATGCCTCGTTTTGTCGATCGATTCGCGGTCGTGCCGGATTTGTTGCCGGCTCAGACTTTTGCAGCCCTTAAGGCGGAAGCCGAGCGCCTGGTCGCGCCGGAGCGAAGCTTCGTGCCAACGCACAAAAAGGGCGGCACGGTCGCCTATGAAACCCTCATCGCATCGGCGCCCGCCATCGTCTCCTTCTATCACTGCGCCGGTTTTAAGGATTTCATCTCGCGCCTCGTCGGCGTACGCGTTGCGCCGACGCCGATCAATGATCAAAGCTCGTTGTCGGTGCTGTTCTACGACAAGCCCGGTGACCACATCGGCTGGCACTATGACCACAACTTCTACCGCGGGCGGCATTTCACCGTCCTGATCATGATTACTAATGTAGGGCGCGCCGCCGACGGATTGAGCCACGCGGAACTAAAGGCGCGCATGGCTGAGCAGGAAATCGCCGTGCGCGCACCGCCGAACACCGTCGTGGTATTCGAAGGCGCGCGGGTCCGACATAAAGTAACGCCTGTCCACGCGAGCGAGCAGCGCCTCGTGCTCAGCATGACCTATTGCAGCGATTCCACATCCTTGTGGTGGCAAGCCGTATCGCGCCGCCTCAAGGATACTGCCTATTTCGGTGTCCGCGCCCTTTGGACTTAAGAGCGCGTAAATCATTTGACCTCATCCTGTGGAGCGCCGCATCTTTGCGGCGCGTCTCGAAGGATGGCAGCGAGTCACTGCCGTGCATCCATCCTTCGAGACGCGCGCAATCGAAATCGGATGTTGCCGATTTCGATCCTTCCTTGAATGCCGAAGTCGGGCAGGCCCGACTTCGGTGCGCGCTCCTCAGGATGAGGGCTGATGTAACGCACTCTTGCGTTACGCGCTCTCCGCCTGCGTCAACGCCAGCACCTGCCGCTCGAACAGCCGGCGATAGATGCCGTCACGCTGGGCCAGCAAATGCGTGTGATCGCCCTCTTCCACCACGCGGCCGCGGTCGAATACCAGAATGCGATCGAGCGCGCGCACGGTCGACAGCCGATGCGCGATCACGATTGCCGTTCGCCCCACCAGCAGGCGTTCGATCGCTTCCTGGATCAGCGCCTCTGACTCCGAATCGAGGCTCGACGTCGCCTCGTCGAGGATCAGGATCGCCGCATCTGACAGAAACGCGCGGGCCAATGCCACGCGCTGCCGTTCGCCGCCGGACAGCTTGACGCCGCGCTCGCCCACCAGCGTCGCATAACCGTGCGGCAGACGGGCGATAAAATCATGCGCATTGGCCATGCGCGCCGCGTGTTCGATCGCGGCCGCCGGCGCGTCCGGGCGCGCATAGGCGATGTTTTCCGCGAGCGGCCGGTGGAACAGCACCGGCTCCTGCGGCACGATGGCGATCTGCGCGCGCAACGAAGCCTGCGCAACGGCCGCAATATCCTGCCCGTCGATCAGGATGCGCCCCTCCGTCACGTCGTAGAGCCGCTGCACCAGCCGCACGAACGTCGTCTTGCCGGACCCCGAATGGCCGACGAGTCCCACCCGCTCGCCGGCGCGGATCTTGAGCGACAGCTCCTGGAACAGCGGCTGCGGATGCGCGCCATAGCGGAAGGTGACGCGATCGAACAACACCGCGCCGCTCCTGATCCGTATCGCTGGCGCACCGACGCGATCCTGCACGCCGAGCGGCTCGGCCTGCATCGTCACCAGCTCTTCCATCTCGTTCACCGAGCGCTGCAGATTGCCGATGTGAAAACCAACATCGCGCAGGTACCCGTGGATCACGAAATAGCTGGTCAGCACATAGGCGACGTCGCCCGGCGTCGCATTCCCATACCAGCACAGGACCAGCACGGTCAGGATCACCGCACCACGCAGCACCAGCAACGTCGCCAACTGCGCGCTGCCGTTGTAGGTGGCGCGGTTCCAGGTGCGCCGTGTGCGCCGTGACCACTTCTCGAGCACGCGCGTCAGCGCAGCATCCTCGCGCGTCTCGGCGCCGAACGCTTTCACTACGATATTGCAGGTAACCGCGTCGGCCAAGGCGGCGCCGATCCGCGTATCTTCTCGGTTCGACAGCCGCGCCGCCGGCGCGACATAGCGCAGCGTGCCGGTCGCCGACAGGCCCAGAAATGCGGCCGACCCGGCCGCGACGACCAACCCCATCGCCGGCCAGCGCAGGCCGAGCAGCACGGTCGTACCCAACAGCACCACGACCGACGGCAGCAGCGCGACGAGGAGCGTGTCGTTCAGCAGGTCCATCGCCCACATGCCGCGCGTAATTCTGCGCACCACGGAACCGCCGAAGGTATTGGCATGCCATTCGGTGGAGAAGCGTTGCACGCGCCAGAATGCCTCCTGGGCGATCGCCGCCATGATCCGCAGCGTCAGCTGGATGATCCCGCGGAAGGTGAGGAAGCGCATCACGATCATCACCACGCCCAGCGCCAGGATCGCCGCCAGCGCGGCGAGCGCCTCCCGCCGGGCCGCGTCGCGGTCGGCATCGATGAGCCCGACCGCATCGACCAGGCGACCGGCGAAGACCGGCATCAGGACATCTGAGACGGTTGCGGCCATCATCGCGGCTGCGATGCCGGCAACCAGCCATGGCTGGCGCTGCCAGTGGCGCCAGGTGAATCCCAGCACGTCATGGAAGGTCCGCGCCCCGTTATGCATCCGATTGGCAGACATTGGTTCAACACGGCGCCGTTCATGCGGCGACCGATCCCCTGCGAAGAATGAATGAATGAAACGCCAACGAACCAGACGATTCGTCAGCCTGCCTCGATGATCAGTTGGGTGGAGATCAGGAGGTCCGCGGGCTAGCCCCGCAGATCGGCGTGCTCAGCGCGCCGGAATGTCGGGGGCAGCGAGCAGGACGAACTTATTCATGCAGGCCTCCCGACTTCAAGGTTGAACCGCTACAGTCTATAGCAGATGACCCGGTTGTGCGCAACGATCATCTTAACCGGAAACGACGCGAAGCCGCTGCCTCACCCATGCGTCTCGATTATGCGTCTCGATTGGCGGCAGCAAACCCTTGTCCTTGCGCCAAACATGCGCTGCCACAGCCCGTGTCTGGCGGCGTCGCCTCCACCCCCGTTCCCCTTGAATCTCAAAGCGGAAGGACCGAGATATCTTCGCGTTCAGAGATCGCGT
>WNFR01001143.1_pt1 | contig 55232 bp, 49 predicted proteins | sample 5400221 | NCBI WGS metagenome assembly WNFR01 (sample SAMN13153357, study PRJNA577476) | soil metagenome | isolation source: 40 cm soil under Madrone tree | place: USA:California | collected 2016-06-14
TCCTTCGGAACACGGAGCACCAGAATGAATCCGATCACCGACAGAATCGGGAAGAAAAATGTTCCGAGGAAAATCCCCGCGGTCCAGAGGTTGAATGAGCCGAATTGCGCGCCGCTGAGCCTCGTGAAGCAGAGGGGCACGATGAGGAGCACTAGCGTCGCAACCAGCGGCACCACGCGAACCGAAAGGTGGCGCACATCCTTCATGAAGCCCACGAGTTTCAGGAAAAGCCAAACGAGTGCGTAAGGCAGGGAAGACAGCATAAAAAACAGGCAAAGAGCAAGCATCGCGATGCGCATGAAAGGAAAGGCAAGGCTGCTCCGCTCGCTGTAGCCAATTCCGTCGAGTCCACTGCCCGCGACGGCCATATCCCCACGTCCGGTCGCAAAAAAAACAGTCGTGCCCTCGGGTTCCTTCTCGCCGCGAAACAGGGTCTTGCCGACGTAGAAAATCGTTTCGGGCTGGCCGAATAGTCCGGAGCGCGTCAGCTTGCCGTTGATGACGCGAATGCGCGTTCCGCCCGTCAAGTCATCCACGAAAGCAAACAATTGGCTCCGCGGCGCGCGTGGCGCGTAATAGCCCGCGTATTCCTTCAACGCTTTCGCTGACAGGGCCATCACAGGCTGCTGAGGTTTGACAAAATCCTTGGAAAGAAAATCAATGGCCAGGTGATTCAGGCCCTCGAGCGCTTGCTGGGAATTGTCGCTGTTCAGCAGAATAACGTAACCCCAGTTCTGTTCCGGCATGTAGCGATACGAAGAAATGAAGCCGTCAATTCCACCGTCATGGCCGTGCGTCACCACGCCGCCTTCGACGCTCGAATAATTGCAGAGACCGTAGCCCAGCCGAAGGCCATTTTTCGCGGCCAGCGTGGTTTCCGGCGCTTCCATGCGCAAGATGGATTCGGTATTGACCAGTTGCGTATCTCCCGCCTTGCCGCGGCGTAGAAGAAATTGCACGAGCTTGGCCAATTCTCCCGGCGAAGCTTTCAGGTCTCCTGCCGGCCGCAAATAGATGAAGGGATAACCGGAGGGCTTTGGCGGATTGCTTTCATACGCAGTCGCCAGAAGGGCCTTGTTTGCGTCGGTGAAGGGGTAGTCAGCATGCTCCATGCCCATCGGACGCAGAAATGTTTCGCGAATGTACTGATCGAAAGGTTTCCCGGTGGTTTTCTCGATCAAATAGCCAGCAATCGCATTGCCCGGATTCGAATACGACATGCGTGTTCCCGGAGGCCAGCGCACCGACTGAGGTTTCCTAAATCGCTTGAATACGTCGAGAAGAGGAAAATCGTAGCGATCATGCACATTGTAAACTTCGCTCGGCTCCATGTCGTCGAAGCCCGCGGTGTGCTCGAGCAGGTTCACGATGCGGACCGGATGGGTCGCTTCCCAGCGATTCTTGAAGGGGATTTCCGGCGCGACATCCTGCAACCGTGCGTAAAGATTGATTCTTCCTTCTTCCTGCAATTTCAGCAAAGCCAGTGCCACGAATGTCTTGCTGATCGAGCCCACGCGAAATTCCGTGTCGCAATTGATCGCGCGCTTGGCGGCGATGTCCGCCTCGCCGATTCCACTGCACCATAGAACTTCGCCATTCGCCACGAGCGCCACGCCCGCTCCTGGAACATGTTCCTTGTCGATCACCTCCTTCATCGCTTGCTGTAATTCCGGAAGCGTCTTCGGATGGGGCAGCTCGCTTTTTTGCTGCGCGACGCCGGAGGCCGAAATGAACAACATAGATGCGACGGCGAGCAATGAAATAACGACCGGCAACTTAACGCGGCGCATGCGGCGCTCCTTTGAAAGATTGTCCCATCCGAGGGCCGCATTGTATCCGGGAATTCGCTCGATGCAAAAGAAATCGAAGAAACTGCCAGCCTCGCTACCGTATTCCAAACGATTGACGCTGCCCGTACTCTCGCATACGATGCCGCACGTCACAGTTTTCTATTTTGCGAAGGTTGAGAAGGAGCTCCGCCGTTTATGAAGTCTCCCATTCGTTACTTGAGCGCAGCCGCTTTATTTCTTTTTGCATCGAATCTGAGCCTTGCTCAGCAGCAGCCACCGCCAACACCGGATAAAGCGGCAGAAAAAACCAAAGAGGAAAAGAAGCCGCCAGCTCCTGAAGAAAAAATCGTTCAGACCAAACATGCGGTCAAAATCGGCGGGCAGGAAATCAAATACACTGCCACGGCCGGCACCATCCTCCTGAAGCTCGAAGACGGCACCCCCAAGGCCAGCATTTTCTACGTCGCCTATACCAAGGATGACGTCAATGACGCAAGCCAGCGCCCGCTCGCTTTCAGCTTCAACGGAGGTCCGGGTTCCGCGTCCGTGTGGCTGCATCTTGGCTTGTTTGGTCCGCGGCGCGTGCAGATGGGCGATGCGGGTACGCTCCTACCTCCACCTTATAAACTGGTGGACAACGATGTGTCACTCCTGGACATCAGCGACCTCGTCTTCATCGATCCCGTTTCGACGGGCTACAGCCGAGCCGTTCCCGGCGAAGCGCCGAAACAATTTCACGGCATCACCGAAGACGTCGAGTCCGTCGCGGATTTCATCCGCCTGTATGCCACTCGCAACAAACGCTGGTCCTCGCCCAAATTTCTGGCCGGCGAAAGCTACGGAACCACGCGTGCCGCTGGCCTTTCCGGCTATCTCCAGCAGCGTTACGGCATGTACCTCAACGGCATCGTCTTGATTTCGACGATTCTGAATTTCGAGACGGCAGAGTTCGACACTGGCAACGATCTACCATATATCCTCTATTTGCCGACCTATACGGCCATTGCTTGGTATCACAAAAAGCTTCTTGGGGATTTGCAGAGTGGTGATGTCCAGAAGGCCGTCGAGGAATCTCGCAAATTCGCTGTTGGAGAATATGCGGACGCTCTCATGACTGGGGATGCTCTGCCCGCCGCCCGGCGCGTGGAAATCACCCAAAAGCTTTCGCGCCTAACCGGCCTCTCGCCGGACTATATCGACCGCACCAACCTGCGCATCGAAATCCAGCGCTTCACGAAGGAACTTCTGCGCAGCGAACGGCGCACCGTCGGGCGTATCGACGCGCGCTTCACCGGCATCGATCGCGATGCCGCTGGCGAAAGGCCTGAGTTTGACCCCAGCATCGCAGCCATCATCGGCCCTTATTCAGGCATGTTGAACGATTACGTACGCAACGACCTGAAGTTCGACAGTGACTTGCCCTACGAGGTCCTCACCGGACGTGTGCGTCCATGGAATTACGCGCCCTATGAAAATCGCTACGTTAACGTCGCAGAGACCCTGCGTAGCGCCATGACGCAAAATCCGTTTCTGCACGTCTTTGTCGCCAAAGGTTACTACGATCTGGCCACACCGTTTTTTGCCGCAGACTACACTTTCGATCACCTCGGGCTTGACCCAACGCTCCGCGGCCATCTCAGTGGCGCCTATTACGAAGCCGGCCACATGATGTACGTTCACCCGCCGTCTCTAGCCAAGCTTAAAGCGGACATTGCGCTGTTCATCAAATCCAGCATGACTGCGAATCGGGCAAAATGAAACGCCTATTCGGCATCACCATTTGGCTCGGCGTCGCCTTGCTTGGCGCGGGAGCGTTCGCCAAGATCGCTTTCGATCGCGGCGAGCCGCTCAACGCTACGTGGTTTGTCGTGGCTGCGGTCTGCTGTTATTTGGTGGCGTACCGGCTCTATTCCGCCTTTGTGGCCGCCAAAGTTCTCGCGCTCGATGACACACGCGCTACGCCCAGCGAGCGCCACGACGATGGCCGCGACTTCGTGCCCACGAACAAATGGGTTCTCTTCGGGCACCATTTCGCTGCTATCGCGGGCCCTGGCCCGCTCGTCGGCCCGACTCTCGCCGCGCAATTCGGCTACCTTCCTGGTACGCTCTGGCTGATTGCCGGCGCCGCGTTCGCGGGTTGCGTGCAGGATTTTGTCATTCTCTTTTGTTCGATTCGGCGCGACGGAAAATCGGTCGGGCAAATGGCCCGTGAAGAAGTCAGTGAACGCGGCGGCTTTATTGCTCAGCTGGCCGTGCTGGCGATCATGACGATTCTTCTCGCGGTCATTGGCCTTGTCGTCGTGAACGCCTTGAAGTCGTCACCGTGGGCCACTTTCACGCTGGCCATGACCATCCCCATAGCGATTCTTCTAGGACTGTATCTTCGCTTCGTCCGGCCCGGCCGGGTCTTGGAAGCTTCGGTTATGGGGGTCGCGCTCGTTCTTTTCGCGGTCGTCGCAGGGCAGTGGGTGGCCGACTCTCCCGCGTGGTCTCGCGTGTTCACCCTGAGTGGTGTGGCGCTCGCCTTCGCCATCATTGCCTATGGCTTCGCGGCGTCTGCCTTGCCGGTCTGGTTGCTGCTGGCGCCGCGCGACTATCTCAGCGCCTTCATCAAGGCCGGAGCGATTTTCTCTCTTGCCGCGGGCATCCTGATTGTCCGTCCGCAAGTCTTGATGCCGCCGCTCACTCGCTTTATCGACGGCACCGGTCCGGTCTTTGCCGGAAAGATTTTCCCATTTTGCTTCATTACCATCGCGTGCGGCGCGATTAGCGGATTTCACTCGCTGATCTCTTCAGGCACCACGCCGAAGATGATTCTTCGCGAAAGCCATGCGCGCTTCATTGGCTATGGAGCGATGCTACTCGAATCATTTGTCGGCGTAATGGCCATGGTCGCCGCGTGCGCGATGCCTCCTGGCGTCTATTTCGCTATCAATAGCCCGCCCAGCATTGTTGGGAACACCGGGGACGCTGCTGCCGCAACGATCAGCGGCTGGGGCTACCCGCTTCATGCTCAAACCATGGCCGATCTCGCTCACAAGGTCGGCGAGATCACGCTTTGGAACCGCGCCGGCGGCGCGCCTTCGCTGGCGGTGGGCATGGCGCAAATCTTTTCGAGCACTATCGGAGGCGAGCGCCTGCTCGGCATCTGGTATCACTTCGCGATCATGTTTGAAGCGCTTTTCATTCTTACCGTGCTTGACGCGGGCACCCGCGTCGGGCGCTTTATGGTGCAGGACCTCGGCGGCCGCGTGTGGAAGCCCTTCGGCCGTACCAGTTGGATGCCCGGCGTTTTGTTGTCCAGCGCCATCATCGTCGCGCTCTGGGGCTACTTTCTCTATCAAGGGGTTGTCGATCCGCTCGGCGGCATCAATTCCCTCTGGCCGCTCTTCGGCATCTCCAATCAATTGCTCGCGGCGGTCGCTCTAGTCGTTGCCACCACTATTCTCATGAAAATGGGGAAACTGCGCTGGATCTGGGTGACGCTGCTGCCGATGGGGTGGCTCGTCACGATCACCATGACCGCAAGCTACCAGAAGATCTTCGACGCCAATCCCCGCATCGGTTTTCTCGCTTATGCCAAAGCTTTGGCCACACAAATCGCTGCTGCGAAAATTCCCGCCGAGAAGATTGCCGAGACACAGCGCCTCATCTTCAATCAGCGCTTGGATGCCGCCGTCACTGGCGTTCTTGCCGTTATGATCCTCGTTCTCATCGTCGAAGCGCTGGCGCACTGGTACTCGATTCTGAGCCGCCGCAAAGAAATTGTGCTTCACGAATCGCCCTACGTTGCCACGCGGTGGGCCTCCGACTTTTCCGGCACCGCCCACGGAGACGACTGATGCGCAGTGCCGCCAACACCGCCTTCCGTTTCCTCCGCCAGCTCGGGCGCCGCTTCTGGCGCGGCCTCCGCGAATGGTGCGGTGATGCAGCCTACGAACGGTATCTTCGTTCAGCCGTCACTCACTCCGGTTCGAGCCGCACCCTCACACCGGCGGAGTTCTACGTCGAACAGCTCAACCGCCGCTATTCCAAGCCCAATCGCTGTTGCTGAGGCTAACGCAGCAAAGGGCTTGTCGCCGGTGAGTCTCGGGGGTAGACTCATCCCAACTTTGGTTGGGCCTTTCACAACACACTTTCACTGGAGGGAAAAATGCCACGTATGTCTCGAATCCTCGTGCTTCCTCTCTTGGCGCTTGCTGCTTGCCTTGTCTACTTCACGTCTTCCGCGCAGGAGAAAACTTCCAAACCCGACTTTGATATGACCGCCACCTACATCGAAGCTTGTAGCTGCGACATGTTCTGTCCCTGCTACTTCAACGATCATTCCACCAACCACATGGCAATGGGTGAGCACCACATGGAAGAGCACTTCTGCCGCGCGAACCTTGTCCTCAAGGTGGACAAAGGCACCTACAAAGACGTCAAACTGGATGGCGCCAAGGTTTGGATTGGCTCCGATCTGGGCAGCGACTGGAGCACCGGCAAAGATTCCTGGCTGGTCGTGAACTTCGATCCCAGCGTGACCAAGGAGCAGCAATCCGCGCTTGGCGACATCCTTGGCCAGCTCTATCCGATTCCCTGGCAGAAGAAGGCCGTGCAGACCGCGGCGTTTTCATGGAACGTCGATTCAAAAACCGGCATGGCGCACGCCAAGATGAACGACGGCAAAGGCGAAGTCATTCTTGAACGCGTTAAGGGCGATAGTTCCAGCCACGAAGTCGTCATACACAATTTGAAGTACTGGGGAGCGCAATCCAACGAGGGCTTCCGCATGTGGAAGAGCAAGCACGAAGCTTTTGAAGGGGACGGCCACAAGTTCTCTTACGATGGGACGAACGGGTTCCTGATCACTATCCACTATTCTGGAAATGCCAAGCCCGCTTCCGCGGACTGATCCTTGGCTATACGTGGTCCGGGCAGCTGCGTCGTCCTCGTCTGCAAAGCGCGGCTGCCGGACTAGAATTCTTCCTCGTCTTCGCTTGTGTGTCTTAGTACCGTGGTCTTGTGCGTGACCCGGATGCTGTTGTTGCGGATTCCGGCGAGAATGGCCCTGCGGGTTTCAGCTGGCAGCATCTCGGGCGCAAAAACGCCCGCAAGCTCGCGCGGGAAGAATTTGATGAAAAGTGCGGCAATATGTGCCGTCGCGTAGGCCACCGGCGTCGTAAATTTCCCCTGCCGCCGAATCTGAAACAATGTGGGGAACAGGCAGTCGCTGCGGATTAGCAGACGAAGATCCGTTTTCCTGCCGCGTTTTATCCCGATAACCAGCACGGTGGCGGAGAACCGCGCGTTCTGCAAAATCCCCTTGCGAATGAGTTTGGCGATCATGCGCGGTGACGATGTTTGCGGGAAATGACGCCGTAGCAGCCCGCGCGACTTTGTGAGTCTCCCCAGCTTATGCCAGCGCCGCAGCCGGTCAATTTCGTTTCCGCCGATCTTTACATCGAGCTCCCGCATCGGGATGAAATGCGGCAGCGTGGCCACCTCCGCGCAGTTCCAATCGGATCTGGGAAGCGGAATTTCTCGATCTCCGAAAACCGCTTGCCTAGCCGAAACTTTCCATCGCGATAGATGCGTGGGTGCGAGACCGCCTCATCGAACGATACTTCCGGAGACCACTGAGAGATGGGATCGTCACTCTCGCTGCTTTCATACAGGCGGATGTGCACGGTCTGGACTTCGTCCAGCAATTCCGCGGCTCGTTTCACAAGCAAATTGGTCAGTCCAGGTGCTGCTCCCGTATTAATCAGTGCCACGCGGTTTTTCTCTTCGAATTTTTTCGCGTAGCGGAATTGTTCGGCCTTGAAAGGATTGCGAGTCAGGTGCGAGCTAAGATCCAGGTAATGCGCGCGCAGCCGCAACGCGGCCCGCAGGACAATTTCATTAAAAACCGACGCCGAGGCGTTGACGACCAACTGGCAGCTCTTCGCTGCTCTCACGATTCCACGCAGGTTTCGCGCGTTCACTTCTGTTACTGCAATCGTGCTCTTTTTGCCCAGGAAGCGCCGCGCGCGCTCCGGATCACGGTCTCCGCACCAGACCGTATGTCCTTGCCGCTCCAGCAATTGCGCGAGAAGAGAGCCGGTCGCTCCAGCCCCTAGAACGAAGATCCGCATGGCGTGGCCAAAACTCTATCACAATCCGACAGGACGTCCTTAGCCCGTGGTTTCCATGCACCCCAATTGCGTACCTTAGTCGGGCGGCGTAGACTATGGTTGTAACTCCGACCTCTGCCGCCTACGGGAGAGATAACCCACGGCTGCTGGGGCGATGCCCTGAGAAGTGATCGGGGCTGAGGGTTTGGGCGGAAACGTTTGAGCCTCCCGTGCTTGGAAAGGAGCGATCCACTGAAAATGCGTACATTTTCGGTGAGCGCCCGATTCTCAGCACTGGATCGGGCGATTTAGTTTTACATCTCAAGTGCGTCCATGGAGCGGGGAGCCGCATCCAACAAGCACTACCAATCATGACCCTTCACGACAAATTCGGCCGCCAGATTACCGACCTGCGCATCTCCATCACGGACCGTTGCAACTTTCGTTGTGTCTATTGCCGCTCCGCCGACCCGGAAAACTATCGCGACCACGAGGAAATCCTCTCTTGGCCCGAGCTTGACCGTCTGGCCAAGATCTTCCTGAGCCTAGGCATCCGCAAAATCCGCATCACCGGCGGCGAGCCGCTCGTCCGTGACGGCGTCGAGGACTACATCGCGCGTCTCCACTCTGTTGGCGTCGAAGACCTCTCCATGACCACCAACGGCCACTTGCTGGCCGAGCGCTGCGACCGGCTCATCGCTGCTGGCCTTCGCCGCATCAATATCAGCCTCGATTCCCTCGATCCTGATAAATTCGAGCGCATCACCAGAACCAAGTCCTTCTCCACTGTAATGCACAGCATCGCCACCGCCCAGAAATCGCGCTTAGCACCTGCCAAAGTCAACGCTGTTCTTGTTCGCGGCATCAACGACGACGAAGTCGAAGCCTTTGCCTCTTATGCCCGCGAAACCGGCGTCATCATGCGCTTTATTGAATTTATGCCCCTCGATGCCGACCGCCACTGGACACGCAGCCTGGTTGTTCCGGCCGCGGAAGTTCACCAGCGTATCCATGCCCGCTGGCCGCTCGAACAAATCCCTCACGAGCGCAGCGAAACTGCCCGCAAATACCGCTTTGCCGATGGCGCACCTGGTGAAATCGGCCTGATCGCCCCGGTGACCCAGCCCTTTTGCGGCCATTGCTCCCGCATCCGGCTGACCGCCGATGGCAAGCTCCGCACCTGCCTGTTCAGCAAGGACGACCATGACCTGCGGTCGCTGCTTCGTGAAGGGGCCTCCGACGAAGATTTGGTCACCTATATCAGGTCGGTTGTTATGGAAAAAGAAGAGGGCCACCGCATCAATGAGCCGGGTTTCGTTCAACCTTCCCGCACCATGGTCTTTATCGGCGGGTAGTGGCAATTTACACGGAATATGAGAAAATAGGCTTTCCAGCAGGGACCACTTAGCAATAGCCTCTAGGCAGACAAACACACCCCATGGGCAACCTAGTATCCATATCGGATAGCAGCACCGTCATCGGCGCACACCAGCCGCCGACCATCCACGCGCCGGAAATCGAAGCCGGTGTCGGCTGTGACTTCGATTCCTACCTCCTAGTCCCCGACCATGCCCTCGATGACCGCATCGCCGCGGCCAAAGCCCGCCTGGACCCTGACGTCGTGATCCTGGGCCATCACTACCAGCGCGACGAAGTCATCAAGTTCGCTGATTTCCGTGGTGACTCTCTGAAACTATCCTTCCAAGCTTCGCAGGCCGAGGGACGCTACATAGTCTTCTGCGGCGTGCACTTTATGGCCGAAAGCGCCGATATCCTCCGCCGCGAGCACCAAACCGTCATTCTGCCCGACCTCAACGCCGGCTGCTCCATGGCCGATATGGCCGACATCGGCCAGGCCAAGTGGAAGCCTGCTGGAGCGAGCTTTCTTTTCTTCTCGATTCGCGGAAGATCATCCCCGTCACCTACATGAATTCGACTGCCGCCATTAAAGCCTTCACCGGGGTACATGGCGGCTCGGTCTGCACCAGTTCCAATGCCGCCGAAGTCATGAAATGGGCCTTCGAGAGCGGCGAAAAAGTTCTCTTCCTCCCCGACGAACACCTTGGCCGCAACACCGGCTATCGTATGGGCATCCCGCTCAAGCAAATGATCGTCTGGGATCCCTACCAAGAGTTTGGCGGAAACACTCCCCAAGCGATCCACGGCGCGCGCATCATCCTCTGGAAGGGCTATTGCTCCGTGCACCAGCGCTTCACCCCGCAGCAAGTCGAGCGCGTCCGCCGCGAGCATCCTGGCATTCGCGTTATCGCCCATCCCGAATGCCGCTTCGAGGTCGCACAGTCGGCCGACCAAATCGGCTCGACCGAGGGCATCATCAAGGCTATTCAGTCTTCGCCGGCTGGCACCGAGTGGGCCGTTGGCACGGAAATTCACCTTGTCAACCGCCTTAGCAAGGAACTCAAAAACCACAGAGTCATCTCGCTCGATCCCAGCGTTTGCGTTTGCACAACCATGTTTCGCATCACCCCTCAGCATCTCCTTTGGGCGCTTGAGAACCTGGGCGAAGGCAACGTTGTCAACCGTATCTCCGTCGACGAACGCACCCGCCACCACGCGCGAGTTGCCCTCGACCGCATGCTCGCTTTGCGTTAGCATCGAGTGGAACTTGCTTTTTAACCTGAGTTCTGCCAAGGGTAGCCTGCTCTTTTTTTGCAATCGCAAAGCTGTCCCCAGAACGGAATTAGAATGGCTGACGAAGACGACGATCAGGAACAAGACGAATCTCCAGAGCCGCCGCAGCGCCTCTTCACGCTGACCGAAGCGGAGCGCACCCGCCAGGAACTCGAACCTTTTCTTGTCGAGGCCATGGATTCCCGCAAAAAACTTTCCGGCTTGGAAAACGAACTCGCAGCCGTCGCCGCCCGGATCATGATGATGGGCGGCGTGCTTGTGCCCTATGAGAAACTCGCAGCCGTCCGCATGCAGCACAACCAGCTTGCCGAAACGCTCAAGTCCGCCCTGAACCGCATTCTCGAAACGGGATGCCTCATCAAGGACCTCGATGTGGGTCTTCTCGATTTCCCGGCTGTCATCAACCAGCAGGAAGTCTATCTCTGCTGGAAGCTGGGCGAGGATCGCATCCGCTTTTACCATCGCCAGGACGAAGGCTTCGCCAGCCGCAAACCGCTCGACCCGCGCGACCTTGGCCCTGGTGACACGATTCAGTAGCACAGGCTTTAGCCGGGGCGCTTTTGTTTTGCTGTTTCTGTTGCACTTTGTCGCGCGATTTCTGGAGTGGCCGTTTTCTTCGCTCTTGTTCTTGTAGTGGCCGGTCTTCAGACCGGTGTTTTTTCTCGGTGTTTAGCGAGGCGACCGAAGGTTCCGGCCTTGCCGGAAAGGATCTCAGCTAGCCGTTCTTCGCCGACTCAAACTGTGAGCGACTTTGACCGACCATCCTGAAAACCGCCTAAAAGACTCCGCCAGCCCTTATCTACGCTCCGCCGCGCACCAGCCCATCGACTGGCACGAATGGGGCGACGCTGCCTTCGCCCGCGCCAAATCCGAAGACAAGCCCATCCTCCTCGATATCGGCGCCGTCTGGTGCCACTGGTGCCATGTCATCGACCGCGAAAGCTACGAAAACGGCGAAATCGCCAAGATCATCAACGAACATTTCGTCGCCGTGAAAGTCGATCGCGACGAACGCCCTGACGTCGACTCCCGGTACCAATCCGCCGTTAGCGCCATTTCCGGCCAGGGCGGCTGGCCGCTCACCGGTTTTCTGCTCTCTGATGGCAAACCGTTTTTCGGCGGCACCTATTTCCCGCCCGAAGACCAGATGGGCCGCCCGGGATTCCGCCGCATTCTTCTCGCCGTCGCCGATTCCTACCGCAACAAGCGCGCAGAGCTTGAACGCGCCGCCAACTCCCTCGCCGACGCCGTCTCGCAAGCCGAAGTTTTCACTGGCGCCCGTGCCGATTTCGACTTGGGTGTCGTCGACACGCAGATCAAGTCCATGACCCAGCTTTTTGACGTCAAGAACGGCGGCTTTGGCCGCGCCCCAAAATTCCCGCACTCCTCGGCCATCGATCTGATCCTCGATCGCTATCAGCAAACTAAGGAAAAGCATCTCCTCGCCATGGCCGAAACCACTCTCGAGAAAATGGCCCGCGGCGGCGTCTACGACCAGCTAGCCGGCGGCTTCCATCGCTATTCCGTGGATGAGCGCTGGCTCGTTCCCCACTTCGAAAAAATGTCCTACGACAATTCCGAACTCCTGAAGAATTATCTTCACGCTTCGCAGATAAGTTCGAAACATGATTGGGAGGCTGCATTCTCGAAAGTTGCGGAGAGAATTGTTCTTTGGGTCAACGAAGTCCTGTCAGACCAAGAAAAGGGTGGATTTTACGCCAGTCAGGATGCCGATTTTTCGCTCGACGATGACGGCGATTATTTCACGTGGACACTTGATGAAACACGTAGCGTAATGACGTCGGAGGAATCGCGCGTTATCGAACTCTACTACGACCTCGAGGCCCACGGCGAAATGCACCACAACCCCGCCAAGAACGTCCTTTGGATCTCACGAGGGTTTGAGGAAATTGCGCAAACATTGGGGCGCGAAGCGGATGATATCGTCACGATAAAATTGAACGCGGAAGCCAAGATGATAAAAGCACGCCGCGAACGTCCCACTCCCTTTGTCGACAAAACGATGTACATCTCCTGGAACGCGATGTTTGTCTCCGCATATCTCGAAGCCTCTCGCACACTGATTGATGATCGAATTGGTGGTGAATGCCGTTCATTTGCCCTGAAAACCCTCGACCGCATGTTGAAAGAAGTTTGGAGCGAAACCCGTGGCTTCGGCCATCGCATCGGCGGTCCCGCTCTGGAAGGCTCGCTCGACGATCAAGTTTTCAGTGTCCTAGCGCTTCTCGACGCCTACGAAACCACTCTCGACCCGCGCTATTTCAATGCCGCGCAAAAAACCATGGACCTCGCCATCGCACGCTACGGTGACGCCGACGGTGGCGGCTTCTTCGATCGCCCCTCTGACGCCGCCCCCCTGGGCGGCCTGGACGTCCGCCGCAAGCCCTTTCAGGATTCGCCCACGCCCAGCGCCAATTCCGTCGCCGCCATCGCCCTGATTCGCATGCACGCTTTCACCGGCGATGATCGCTACCACACCTTCGCCAAGAAAACACTTGAAGCTTTTGCCGGCATTGCCCCGCAATATGGCCTCTTCGCCGCCACCTACGGCCTCGCTGCCACGCTCTTCGCCCATCACCCAATCCAAGTCGTCATCACCGGCCCCGCGAACGATCCCGCCGCACAAGCCCTCGAAGCCGCCGCCCACCGCGTGTACCGCTTCGGCAAATCCGTCCTCCGTGTCACACCAGAAACTCCCCAACTCCATCTCGCCGGCGCCCTAAAAGAGACACTCCCTCATCTTCCCGCCGATAAAGCTCTCGCCGTAGTTTGCTCCGGACAAACCTGTTTCCCCCCAACCAGCGTTCCCGCCCAACTAACCGCCCTGCTCGAAAACAGCGTCGCTGGCGCCGCTACTTCCTAGATTTTTATGGAATGTAGCGACTGTCATCATAAGGGCCTTGCTTCTGCCGGGCACGAAGGATCTCAACTTAACGTGGGCAACGATTACTCCGCTGGTAGAAAGAGACAGGCGCGATGCTCGTGCGCCGCGCCCCTTTCTCCTCAACTTCCTTTACGTCCTTTACTTCATTCACTTCATCTATTTCTTCGGCCGCGACTCCGGCGGCACCATCCCATTGGCCCGGTAATACACCACTAGGTTCCCATAGTGCTCCCCGGAATGCTCGATCAGCCCGTAGGCCAGGTCATAGAGCCGGTCCAGATGCGGGCTGCCGTCATTCACTGCTTCATTCAATCCCTTGTCACCCTTCGACTTGATCGCATCCGCGCCATCCTGCACGCACTTCTTTACGAACGCGACCAGGTCCGCCTTGCTGTTGATTTTCAGGTCTGCGGGCTTGGGATCATCCGCATAGCGCGGCTTCTGCCCCAATGCGAAATCCGTGAAGTAATACATGGACGCCGAGACGTGCAGCAGCACGGCTCGGAAAGTCCGCGAATCCGCATTTGGCTTATAGTCGTACTTGTCCTCGGGCAAATCCTCCGCGATCATGATCAGCTTCCGCCCGATCTCGTTCCACTGTTCAAGCACTGCTTGCGAAGGGCTCGGCGCCGGTTTCGGCGGTTCCTTCTTCGCCGCCTCTTGCGCTACCGCTGGCAGCATCGCCAACCCCATAGCCAAAGCCCACCCTGCCACCCACCTTAGCTTCTTCATTTTTCTCTCCTCCGTTACGTCCGAACGCCGGACGTACCTTCTTTCAGACGTGCCACTCCGCCAAGCGTTTCCCCCCGACTGGCCCCGATCAACAAACCACGATCAGCATCGGACTGCACTGCGGTACCTGGCCTTCCGCGGGGGTTCATCTTACGCAGTAAAGCCCTCCTCGTCATGCGAAATTCTCAACCCCGCATGGTAAACTGGTATTTTCCACTTGGGGACGCTGATATCGTGAATTGGAGTTTTCTGCTGTTGCGCATCGCAATTGGTTTGAGTATCTTGACGCTGCTGTATCTTTCGCAGCGCTTCTGGTATCGCTCTCTTTGGCGCGTCACCTCCCATTGGGGCCGGGTGACGCTCCGAGTCGGCGTCAGGCTCGCCTACGTTGTTTTACTCCTCTTGGTCATCGTTACGATGTCTCAAGGTCTGTTTTTCGGCCGCGGAGGCTTCGCCCGCCAAAGCTCTCTAATGACCGTCATCACCGGCCTGTGGTTCTTCAGCGCCTTGTTTGCATTTCTGGCCGTCAAGACGGTCCACGGGCTGGAACGACTCTGGCGCTGGCTGCATGCCGCGACGGCGATAAAAACCGCCCCGCAGCAAAACACTCTGCAGTCCACGCCCGAACTGGCCGAGACTGTTGCCGATCCGGGCCGCCGTTACTTCTTCCGCGCCGCCACCGCCGCTGCCGGCGCCGCCCCATTTCTCGGTGCCATGTATGGTTTCGCCGCCGAGCGCCTCAACTACCAAGTCCGCCGTATCGAAATTCCCATCCACAATTTGCCCGCCGCTCTCGATGGCATGAAGATCGTCCAAATCAGCGACATCCACCTCAGCGGCTATATGTCCCGCACGCAGGTTCGCCGCGCCGTGGATATGGCTAATAATCTCGGCGCCGACCTCGCCGTGGTCACCGGCGATCTCATCACCGGTACCGGTGATTCCATCGCCGATTGCGTGGAAGAGGTTCGCCGCTTGTACGCTCCGTTAGGCACCTGGGGCTGCAACGGCAACCATGAAATCTACGCGCGCGCGGAGGACGAAGCCGAATATCTCTACGCTCAGGCCGGCATGAAAATGCTGCGCCAGGAAAACGCGCAAATTACTTTCAAGGGCGCCTCCTTCAATCTTCTCGGCGTCGATTACCAGCGCGAGCGCACTCCCCGCGGCCAGCGCCAGCAAACTCTCGCGTTTGTCGAGCCCCTCGTTCGCCGCGACATGCCCAACATTCTTCTTTCACACAATCCCAACACCTTCAATCGCGCCGCGGAGCTCGGCATTGAGCTTTCCCTTGCTGGCCACACCCATGGCGGACAGATCCAGGTCGAAATCCTTGACCATCGCCTCAGCCCTGCGCGCTTCATCACCGATTACATAGCTGGTCTTTACGAGCGTCCGCTCTTCGCACCTGCTCCCAATGAGCGTGCTGCTGCGAACGCTTCGGCCACTCGGGCTTTCAGCCCATCGCTCTTTGCCTCAGCTTCGGTTCCGATGGCCCACATCTACGTGAACCGAGGCCTTGGTACCGTCGGTGCTCCAGTACGCCTGGGCGTCCCTCCTGAAATCAGCCTGATTATCCTTCGCTGCGCTTAAACCCTCTCCAATCCGCTCGCCGAATTCGTTTTCGCCGCCGTTCGAATCGGGGAAAAAATTTCTCCAAAGTTTGGTATGTGAGCTGGCGCATTGATTCAGATTTCTGGAACTTGACCATTTGCGTCACACGTCTTTTCTTGCAAGTTCCTTGCTCTCAATCGCCGCAAATCTAAGCCGCTCGTCTAACCTTGGAATTCGGCTTGCATCCAATGATTCGGAGTCCACAAGCCGGAAGTTCGTCTGCGAACGCATGGGACGTGTTTCGCGTCGAAAATCTCGCTTTGGAAGGATTCTCAAAATGTTGTCTTCAAGAAAGTTCTGGAACTTTGTTCTTGTCCTTGCTCTTTCGCTTTTTTTGCACCCCACACTAACCTTCGCGCAATACACACGCACCGATCTCGTTACCGATTCAGGCGTCGGCGGCACCGTGGCGGATCCTCACTTGGTTAACGGCTGGGGCCTTACAGCCCTCCCAGGCAGCCCTTGGTGGGTGAGTGACAACGTCACCGGGTTATCCACGCTCTACGCCATTAATAATTCCGCTCAAGGAACCTCGGCTTCGCGGGTGCCCCTCGTTGTTACCATTCCCTCGGCGACAAAGGACGGACAAGGCAGTCCCACAGGAGTTGTTGCCAACACCACCGGTGGTTTCAACTTCACCGTCAATGGCGTCACAAATAGTTTCCTATTCATCTTTTCAACATTCGACGGCACCATTAGCGCCTGGAACTCGGCGATCGACCCCGTCACTATCGACCCCGTCAGCAAGGACCGCGTCAGCACCGCCTCGCTCAAGGCTGATCGTTCCAGCGTCGGCGCGGTTTACACCGGTCTGGCCATCGCCGCAAATGGCGGCCACCCCCTGCTTTTCGCCGCTGATGACGGCCCCAACCGCAGAGTTGATGTCTTCGACACCAACTTTGTTTTCCATGATCTGGGCGCGGGCGCTTTCGTCGATCCCAACATTCCCCGCGATTTTGCCCCCTACGGCATTCAGACCATCACCTCCACTGCCGCTGACGGCACCAAAACCGAAACCGTGTGGGTCACTTACACAGCTCTCAACAAGGCTCAAGGCGGTTTTGTAGATGCCTTCACCACAGGCGGCGTCCTGCTCACTTCCATCAATATTGGCGGGCCTCTTCATTCTCCCTGGGGCATTGCCAAGGCTCCCGCCGACTTCGGACCCATGAGCAACGCTCTTCTCATCACCAACAACACTCCACGGGGCCGCATCAATGCCTTCGATCCCAGCAGCGGCGCATTCCTCGGCCCGCTCCGCGATGCCAGTAACAATCCCATTGAGATCGACAACGTCTGGGCCATTCAATTCGGACAGGATATTGGAGCCGATGGTAAACACAACCAGCTCTTTTTCACCGCCGGACCCAACGGCTACGGCAATGGCTCTTTCGGCGTAATTACCTTCGGCCAATAGCCCCACCACTCCACACGCAGGACGAGTGGTCGTTTCGCGCGGGACAAGCCGTTGTATAGGAGGGGCTGCGAGCGCAACTCGTTGTGTATGCGCTCAAGCTCTCACCTCCCGTTCTTCAAAATGCTCCTATTCCCGGCGGCATTCTTGATGGAGTGAAGAAGTGCTAAGATTTCTTGCACTTCTAACCGCTCATCATGCCGATCAAGGAAAAGAACTACTGGCTTGACACCATAACTGCGCCTCCGGCGCAATCACCACGCGATTTGCCGGATGACATCGACGTTGTCGTTGTCGGCGGCGGTTTCTGCGGCCTTTCTGCGGCACGCTCGCTTTTGAAACGCGGCGTAAAAGTTGCCGTCCTCGAAGCGGAAACTCTTGGCTGGGGTGCCAGTTCGCGCAACGGCGGTATGGTGCTTACCGGCATGAAGCTGCCGGTGCCTACGCTGATCAAACGCTACGGCCGGGAGACCGTGCGCAGGATGTATGCGGCTTCGCTGGAATCCATCGATTGCGTCGAGCACATCGTTCGCGAAGAAAACATCGACTGCAGCTTTTCGCGCTGCGGTCACCTCGAAGTGGCTTGCAAGCAGGCGCACTTCGATGACTACGAAGAATCCGCCGCGCTGATAAAAAGTGAATTCAATCACGAACTGCGCATCATCCCCAGGAATGAATTGCGCGCCGAAATCGGCGCGGACATTTATTTTGGCGGTATGGTTGACGAAACCAGCGCCGGTCTGAATCCCGCGCAGTACGTTGCCGGCCTCGCGCTTGCTGTGCAGCGTGCCGGAGCGTGCCTTTTCGATCACACGCGGGTCACATCCGTCGACCGCGAGAAAAATAACGGCGCAAGCAAATTCCGCGTGCAAACTTCAAGGGGCCCCATCACCGCGCGCGAAGTGATTCTTGCCAGCGGCGCCTACACCACCGAAGCCACTCCCCAGCTGCAAAAAAAAATCATTCCCATCGGCTCCTACATCATCGCCACGGAAGTCTTGCCCAGTGACCTCGCGCGCGAGCTCAGCCCGCGCAACCGCATGATCTACGACTCCAAACACTTTCTCTACTACTACCGCCTCACGCCGGACAATCGCATGCTCTTCGGAGGCCGCGCCGCGTTCTTCCCGGAAACCGAAAACACCGTGCGCCGGAGCGCCGAAATCCTCCGCGGCGGTATGATCGGCGTTTATCCCCAGCTGCACGACACTAAAGTAGAATTCGTCTGGGGCGGCACGCTCGATTTCACTCTCGATGTCATTCCGCACGCTGGAAAAATCGAAGGCATGTATTTTGCTGCGGGTTTCGCCGGCCACGGCGTTGCCGCGGCCACCTGGTTCGGCGCAAAGCTTGCCGGCCTCATTTGTGGCGAGCCGAACGACATTCCCTTCGACGGCATCAAGTTTCCCGCCGCCCCTCTCGGCCTGCGTAGCGGCCACACTTGGGCGCTCCCTCTCGCCGGTGCCTGGTACCGGATCCTCGATTTCTTCACGTAGCCGCCGGCCTTCAGGCCGCCATCTTCTCTCCTCGGACTAAACGTAAGAAAAAATACATCACTGGCCCCAGCAGCACGGTTACCGGCCCCCACTTCCGCGCGAACGGATCGCTCGCCACCAGGGCCACCACGCTCATCGCCAGCGGCGCCATGATAACGTAGAGCAATCCCGCGCGTCCCCAGGGGATCCGGAACGGCCGCCGCAAATCCGGCTGCGTCTTCCGCAGCCGCCACGACGCCAGCACCGTCAAGATCGTGACGCCAATGCGCAGCCAGATGTACACGGTCAAAAGTTGCACCATCGTTCTCTGCGCCAGTAGCGCATAAATCATGCAGGATGCCATGATGGCGATCCACGGCGTGCCGTAGCGCGGATGTCGCGCCGCGAGCATCGGCGGCAGGTATCCGTCCTCCGCCATCGCGGACGGCATGCGCGTGCTGGTCAGCACCGTGGCGTTCAGCAGTGAGAGATTCGTGATCATCGCCGCCATGGCCATCGCAAGACCCAACCATGGCCCCCCGATCAACACCGCCGCATCGGAAAAATATCCTGTATGCCACTTCTGCCAATCGCCGAGCGCCGCGAGCGAGAACATTGTCGGCAAAAAATACGTGGCGATCGAAAGTGGAATCACGACCGCGAGCGCGATAGGATAGCTGCGCTGGGGATTCTCCACTTCTTCCGCCACGCTCGAGACTTGCTCGTAGCCCGAGTAAAGCCACAAGCCCAGCGCCAGCCCCGCCCCGAAAACTTGAAACCGCGGCACGTGCGGCGGCACCAGCGGCGAAAACGGATTGTGATGCCACTTCGTTGCCGCGATCACGCACATCACCACGATGGGCGCTAAAATGGAAATCTCCAGGATCGTCGCGACTCTGCCCACCATTTGGATGCCGCGCACGTTGATATACCCGATCAACGCAATCACCGCCACCGCGATGAGGTAGTGCATCCACCCGGGAATCGTGAAGTAGAACGAAAGGTAATTCGTGAAGTAGTCCGCGGTCAAAACGCCGTAGGAGCTGCCCAGCAGGAACGACGCGCTCCAATTCCACCAGCCGGCTTGGAATCCCCAGAAGTCGCCGAAGCTCGCGCGCACCCAGCGATAGAATCCTCCTTCAACGGGAATCGCCGTGGTCAGCTCCGCCGCCACCAGCGACACCGGAATGCACCAGAAAAACGGGATGGACAACTGGTAGAGCAGCGTCAGCCCCGGCCCGCTGGTCGTCACCATGTCCTCGAGGCCGAACGGCCCGCCCGTCGCGTACGCATACATCACGAACACGAACGGAAGCAACGCGGCCTTGCGGATTGGACTCCGTCTTTTGCTCTCTTCGATCGAACTCGCGGTCAGACTCTCCTCCGAAGGCCCCGTGCTTATCCGGCAAAGGGTAGCGCATTCCCTTTTGCATCTGTAGCTCTTTCCGGCAAGAATGAGAGAAGCCTCGCAGCGGCTATCCTTCGCGAAATCAGAAAGACACCAGCGCATGGCCGGCACCCCTAATCCTCCAACTCAGGCAAACAGAGTGGTTGTTGCGTTTCTTGATGGGCGTCGTGTGAGAGGCTACGTCTACAATTTTTCCGCGCTCCGGGATGCCTTCAGTGTCTTTCCCCAGGAAAATTCCCGAAAACAAGACGCCGTGGAAATCAAAATGAAGGACCTCAAGGCCATCTTTTTTGTGAAGGATTTCGCCGGGAATCGCGAGTATCAGGACGATGCGCTTCCCGATCTCTTAAAGCGTGGCCGCAAGATCGAAGCCGCCTTCAGCGATGGAGAAACCCTTGTCGGAGCGACCGAAGCGTATCACCCGCAGAAATCCGGCTTTTTTATGTTTCTTGCCGACCCCAAAAGCAACAACACCCGCGTATTTGTCGTCAACAAAAACCTCCGCCACATCAAGTTCCTTTGAAAACGCTCCTCATGCGATTGGGCCGCTGGCTGGCGCTAACCGGGCGGCAATTGACTGGCGGTTTGGTTTGCTTCCGCGCATGTTGCGCAGTCCTTGGCGCCTGCGTTTTCACCGGAGCATTCGCCACCGGCACACCGGGAACATAGATCAGCAGGGAAGAAAGAAGGCTCGCGCCCAGCCGTCGTGCAAAACTTCTCATGGAACCGCCCTCTCGTTCGCGGGCCGGGCACGCTTCGGGCTGGTAGCTATCTTCAATTTAGATGCGCGAAGTCCCTCTAACGTCGATTGTCAAATTGCAAGAACGGAAATGATAAGCCTCGCGTAGACCGCCCTAGGAATGCTTGTCCGTGCCGAAGCCACGAGAAGTGGCGATCAAGGCTCTGTGGAGGTTGTTTCGGAGCGGAGACCGGCTATTACCAGACGGATCTCTTCATAAGGGATTTCGAGTGGTAGCGCTTCCTTGAGCGGCTTGAGGCGGTCCATTCCCAGCTGCCGGCAGGCGGCAGCGATCTGCTCGTACCGTTCGGGGGCTAGCCAGTTGGGCTGAAATTCCGTGTCGCCCCGCTCGATAAGATCGGCCACCAAGGAAACAACTGCGCGCAGCGTTCTCTGGCGAATTTGAGCGATCTCGTCAAATGTGCGCCCCTCTCCCAGCAGCTTGAGGGTTTCCTCGGCTGGCCGGGAAGGTTTTGCCCTCCAACTGGAATCCGCGCGTTCCCCTTGCCGGAAGTTTTGAATCGCTTCCAGGATTTGCTTCCCGTACATTTGAACCTTCTTATCGCCGAAGCCGGACACGCGCCGCAGCTCCTGGAGATTCGATGGTTCAACGAGGCACAAGTCTTCCAGAGCCGAATCGTGCAAGACGACGAACGCGGAAATTCCCTGATTCTTCGCGGTGTTCCGCCGCCACTCTCGCAAAAACTCATTCAACTCTCTATCGACCGACGGTTTAGCGATGCTGCTAGAGGCTCGCGGTGGCGCTAGACGCACCGGCTGCCTCACGCGTGGTCTGCCACGGGTTCGCTTCCCTTGATTCGTTTCGGTTTCCAGCCAGTCTGGCACGGCCGCGCAAACATCGCAGTTGCCGCAGGCTTCCCACTTGGGAGCTTCGCCGAAGTGGCGGCAGACGTGGCGTTGCCGGCACTCCATGGATTGCACGAAACGCTCGACTTCATGGTAGCGCTGCCAGGCGCGCTCCTTCTCGGAAAGGTCTTCGATCTTGCCGATAAAAAACGCGTGCAAGCCCGTATCCTTTCTCTGCCAGAACAAAAAGCAATCGGCAGGCAGCGCATCTCGGCCGGCGCGGCCCGCTTCCTGGTAATACTGCTCGACGCTCTTCGGCAGCGAGAGATGAATCACCGCGCGCACCGCGGCTTTATTGATTCCCAAGCCGAAAGCCAGCGTGCCGACCATGACGCGCACTTCATCGGCCATCCATTTTTCCTGGTTCTCGCGCCGCGCGGCGCTTTCCATCTGCCCGTGATAGCCGATGGCCGCAATGCCGTTTTCCTCCAGGAAATCGACCGTGTCTCCCACGCGCGCAACCGTCGGGGCGTAAACGATGATGCTCCCGTCCGACACTTGCTTCACGGCGCGCAGCAGCCATTCATTTTGCGTTTTTGCGTCACATTGGCGAACGATGTATCGCAAATTAGCGCGGCGAAAACTCGCGATGTGTTTGTAGGGATCGCGCAGGCGAAGCTGCTCGATGATGTCATGGCGAACTCGCTGCGTGGCGCTGGCGGTGAACGCGGCGATAGGACGGTCGGAAAAAAGTTCACGCAAGCGGCTAAGCTGGCGATACTCAGGGCGGAAGTCGTGGCCCCATTCGGAGATGCAATGCGCCTCGTCGATGGCGAAGAAAGAAACCGGCACGCGCCCAAGCCACGCTGGCGTACCATCCAGGGCGATACGCTCGGGCGAAAGGTAGAGCAGCCGATAGTGGCCCTCGCTTGCGCGGCGAAGGACGGCGCTCCGTTGCTCGCTCGAAAGCGAACTATTCAGGAAACCAGCGGGGATCCCCATTTGCTCGAGTTGCGCCACTTGGTCCTGCATCAGCGCGATCAGCGGGGAGACCACCACCACCGTGCGTTGCGCGCTGAGCACTGCGGGCAATTGGTAGCAGAGCGATTTGCCCCCGCCAGTGGGCATGACAATGCAAGCATCGCGTCCTGCCGCGATGCTCCGCACGATGTTCTCCTGGCCCGGGCGGAACGACTCGTAGCCCCAGTGGCAATGCAGGGCCTCAAAGAAGCGGTCGCTCCCCTCTATAGCCAGGTTCTTATCAGGCCCCGATTCGGCCAAGGTTGCCAATGTTTGGTCTCACGCTGCGGCCGCAGCCGTTCGGCGATTTGAAGGGCGCGGCCCAAGCGGCTTGCAGTATTCGCTTTTATTTCGCCATATGTCAAGTACAATTTCTGCTATGCGCACGCCCGGTCTCCGATCGCCAGTTCGCTCCCATGTATAATCCTGCCGCGCTATGAGCGATTCAAAGAAGCCGCAGGCGATGCCGACTGGTCCGGAGCGCGAGCTGCAACTTTATGCCCAGGGTCTCGTGGGTGGAAAACCATCTGTTCCGGTGGCGCTGCATTTGCTGGAGGCCAAGGCGAAGGAAATTCTTACGCCACGCGCGTACGACTACGTTGCCGGTGGCGCGGGCGGCGAAGACACTATGCGCGCGAACCGCGAAGCCTTCCACCGCTGGCGGATCGTGCCGCGTATGCTTCGGGATGTTGCAAAGCGCGACTTAAGCCTGGAAGTTCTTGGCGCGCTGTTGCCTGCTCCCATTCTGCTTGGCCCGGTCGGCGTGCAGGAAATTGTTCATAAAGATGCCGACCTGGCAAGTGCGCGGGCGGGCGCGTCGCTGGGATTGCCGTTTGTGTTGAGCACGATGTCCAGCCGGACAATCGAAGAGGTCGCGCAATCGGCGGCGAATGTAGCGAACTCCCCGCGATGGTTCCAATTGTATTGGGGAAAAAACCCGGAGTTGACGGCCAGCATGTTACAACGCGCGGAGCGCGCGGAATATTCGGCGCTGGTCGTAACGCTGGACACCCATTCGCTGGGCTGGCGCGAGCGCGACCTTCATCATGGCTATTTGCCATTCATGCTCGGGCAGGGGCTTGCAAATTATTTCAGCGACCCGGTTTTTCGCGGACTGCTGGAGCAGCCGCCGGAGCAGAATCCCATGGCGGCGATTCAACTGTGGGCGACGCTGTTCTCGAATCCGGCGCTCACTTGGAAGGACATCGGCTTTTTGCGGCAGCACACGCGCGTTCCGATCATTCTGAAGGGAATTTTGCATGCGAATGATGCGGCAAAGGCGCTGGACGCCGGAGTGGATGCGCTTATCGTTTCAAATCACGGCGGGCGGCAAGTGGACGGCTGTGTCGGCGCCCTGGATGCGTTGCCGGGTGTGGTACGCGAAGTAAAAGGGCGCGCCCCGGTGCTCTTTGACAGCGGAATTCGCCGCGGCGCGGACATTTTCAAGGCGCTGGCGTTGGGCGCGCGGGCCGTGCTGATTGGCCGGCCCTACATGTGGGGCCTCGCGGTGGCGGGCGAAGAAGGCGTTCGTGACGTTTTGCTGAATCTAGTCGCCGATCTGGATTTGACGATGGCCCTTAGCGGATACACGAGCTGCCGCGAACTCGAAGCCTCCACGCTGTGCAAGTGCGATTCGGCTTAAGCGTTGCCTTTGGCGCAGCTGGGGGCCGGCAGCGTGAAGTTGCCGCGCCCATCCGCAGGTGCCATAATTCGAGTTCAAGCTGTGGGGCCGCGACGTCTAACAAATTTTTTGTCGCGAGATACGGCTCGCGGTTTCTGAGGGGGTTTTATGGGAGTGCGCGATAGCTGGATTGAAAAGCGGGAAGCCGCTGCTGCCGCAGCGAACGGCAAGAGAAACGTTTCGCAGATGCATCTGGCGCGGCAGGGCGTGATCACGGAGGAGATGGAGTACATCGCCAAGCGCGAAAAACTGGAGCCCGAGCTGATTCGCAGTGAAGTGGCGCGCGGGCGCATGATCGTTCCCGCGAACGTGAATCACCGCAACCTCGAACCCATGGCCATCGGCATCGCGAGCAAGTGCAAAATTAATGCGAACATCGGAAATTCTTCCACCAGTTCAAATATCGACGAAGAATTAAAGAAGCTGCATCACGCCGTGCATTACGGCGCGGATACGGTGATGGACCTTTCGACCGGCGGAGACATACCCGTAATTCGCAAAGCCATAATCGATGCGTCCCCGGTGCCCGTGGGCACCGTGCCTGTGTACGAAGCGATTTCGCGAGTGCGGCGGCCGGAAGATTTGACGATCGGGCTGATGCTGGAAGTGATCGAAGAGCAAGCCGAACAGGGCGTGGATTACATGACCATTCATGCCGGCGTCCTGCGTGAGCATGTTCCGCTGGTGCGCAAGCGGATAACCGGGATCGTGAGCCGCGGCGGTTCGTTGATGGCGCACTGGATGGAACATCACAAGAAGCAAAACTTTCTTTACGAGAACATCGAAGACATCTGCAAGATTTTCAAGAAGCACGACGTGAGTTTTTCGTTTGGCGACGGCTTGCGGCCGGGTTGCATCGCGGATGCGAGCGACGAAGCGCAGTTCGCGGAGTTGAAAGTGCTCGGCGAGCTGACGAAAAAGGCCTGGGAGCACGATGTTCAGGTGATGATCGAAGGCCCGGGGCACGTTCCCCTGGACAAGATCAAGGAGCAAGTGGACAAAGAGATGGAATGGTGCCACGAAGCGCCGTTCTACACCTTGGGGCCGCTGGTAATCGACATTGCGCCGGGCTACGACCACATCACTAGCGCGATTGGCGCGGCCATGATCGGCTGGCTTGGCGCATCGATGCTGTGCTACGTGACGCCGAAAGAGCACCTCGGCTTGCCGAACCCGGAAGACGTGAAGCAAGGCGTGATCGCTTACAAAATTGCGGCCCACGCCGCTGATGTGGCCCGGCACCGCCCAGGCGCGCGCGACCGCGACGATGCACTCAGCTACGCCCGCTTCCTGTTCGACTGGAACAAACAGTTTGAGTTGTCCCTCGATCCTCCGACCGCGAAAGCCATGCACGACGAAAACCTTCCCGACGACTTCTACAAAGAAGCCAAGTTCTGCTCGATGTGCGGACCGAAATTCTGCTCCATGAACATCACGCAAATGGCCGACGCGGAGAGCGGCAAAGATCAATCGGAGCGAAAGCAGAAATTCGTGGAGTTGCTCGCCAAAGTGCAGAGCGCTTAAAATTTTGGCTTGGCGGGGATGGAACAATCCGCCGACTCCAAGCGTATCAAAAGAAGCGAGCGGAGATCCTCGTCCGGGCCACGCTCGCGGGAAAGGGGGGAAAACATGACTTTTCTGTTTCTCTCCGCGATTATGTACTTCCTCCCGACGATACTTGCACGCCACAAGGCCGATTTTATGGGGATTTTCCTCGTGAACCTGTTTCTCGGCTGGACCGTCATCGGCTGGTTCGTTGCGTTGATCCGGGCATGCTCCACGCAGAGGTATATTCCTGTGAGCATGGTTCCCAGCGCCGGGCGGTTTTGTAGCCAGTGCGGCGCGCTTTCGCCCTCGGGAGTGCATTTCTGTGGTACGTGTGGCAGAGCTGTTTAACGGATCGGCCCTGGGCTGACGAGTGACGAAATCCCAATCTGAAGAAACTCTCCGGGAAGAATTTAACCGCTGGGCGGAGGCGGGGCGCGGCGAAGGGATGGAGCAGGATCACCTGCCCATCACGCTGCCAGTGCTGGAGAAAATGCGGCTCGCTCCCACAGACAATGTCCTCGACGTGGGGTGCGGGGCGGGCTGGCTGTCGCGACGGCTGTCGAAATTGGTGCCGGAAGGCCGCGTGGTGGGAATGGACATTTCGGACGAAATGATCCGTCACGCGCGGCGCAGCAGCGTGGATTTCGACAATCTAATGTTTGTCGCGGGAGAAGTCGCGCAAATACCCTGGCAACCGCACTTTTTCTCGCACGTGATTTCCGTGGAATCTTCCTATTACTGGCCCGACCCCGCGGCGGGCCTCAAAGATATTTTTCGTGTTCTCACTGATGGCGGCTCGGCGTGGATCCTCATTAACTATTACCGCGACAATCCGCATTGCCATCAGTGGGGTGATCTGCTTGCAGTGAAAACGAATCTGCTGTCCGCCGAGGAATGGTCAGAACAATTCCGGGCCGCAGGTTTCACGAACGTTGCGCACGAGCGCATCGTTGATTCGTCGCCCTCGCCGAAAGTCTATACGGGCCGATGGTTCCGCGACGCCGCGCATCTCCGCGCGTTCAAGTCCAAAGGCGCGCTGCTCATTCACGGCACCAAAGAATGAAACAAGTGGCCGGGCCCGGCCGCGTGTGATAGAAATGCCGCCACGTAGCGGGGATTCCAATGTCATTCTTGAGGGAAGGAACGGCCGTGGTGACCGGAGCAGGCTCCGGCATCGGGCGCGCGCTGGCGCAACAATTGGCTGCAGCCGGCTCGGCGCTGGCACTCGCGGACATTGATGAGGCGGGGCTGCTGGAAACGGCGCAATCGTTGGAGAAAAAGAGGGCGCTTGTTACCAGACACATGTTGGACGTCGCGGATGAGGCGGGCGTGCGGTCGTTCGCGGAGGATGTCGCGGGGCGGCATGGGCGCGTTACGCTGCTCATCAACAACGCAGGCGTTTCGCTGCACGGTGATTTCGAAGAAATTTCCTTGGATGATTTTCGCTGGCTGATGAACATCAATTTTTGGGGCACGGTGTACGGCACAAGTTACTTTTTGCCGATACTGAAGCGGGAGAGACGCGCGCACATCGTGAACCTTTCAAGCGTGTTCGGATTAATCGCTCCGGCAGGACAGGCGCCCTACGCGGCCAGCAAGTTTGCGGTGCGCGGATTTACGGAAGCACTCCGCCACGAACTAGTGGACAGCAACGTTGGCGTTTCCTGTGTCCACCCCGGCGGCATTAAAACACCCATCGCTCGGCGGTCACGGATTGGCGCCGGCGCCTCGGCGTCCAAGCGCGAAGAAAATATCGAGCGATTCGAACGGTTGGCGCGGACTCCACCGGAAAAGGCCGCCGAGCGAATCTTGCAGGGCGTGGAACGCCGCGAGCCGCGCATCCTGATAGGCTCAGACGCCTATCAGATCGACATTCTGCAACGTCTGCGGCCGGCAAGCTATTGGAAGACCCTTTCTGAGAAGTTTGAAAAACTCGCCGCAAAATCGAAGTGAAGCGAATACGCCTAACTTGGGCCGGGATGCTTCAGAGAAGTTTTGACTCCGACCGTTACGGTGAATATACTCGGCGTCATTAGGGAAGGACTGACCAATGGGCGTACTGGATCAACGGTTCGAAAAGAACTTCATGATCACGTCGGTGGACTACGTGTTCAACTGGGCACGCAAGAGCGCCATTTGGCCGCTGACGTTTGGACTGGCGTGCTGCGCGATTGAGATGATCGCTTCGACGACTTCGCGCTTTGATATGGCGAGGTTTGGAGCGGAAGTGTTCCGGCCGTCGCCGCGCCAGGCGGACCTAATGATCGTGGCCGGGACGGTGACGCTGAAGATGGCGCCGGTGCTTAAGCGCGTGTGGGAACAGATGCCAGACCCCAAGTGGTGCATTTCCATGGGAGCATGTTCCAGTGTGGGTGGGCCGTTTAATGCGTACTCGGTTTTGCAAGGCGTGGATCGCATCGTACCGGTAGACGTGTACGTGGTAGGATGTCCGCCGCGACCGGAGGGCCTTTTCTTCGCGCTGTTGAAGCTGCAGGACAAGATCGACCAGATGACGCTGGCGAAGCGGCCTACGGAGGTGCGCTTGAAGCCTCAAATGGTGGAAGAGTTCAAAAAGGGAGTGATGGTGGCGCAGACGCCGGAACCACGATAGAAAATGGAAATAGGAAAATAGAAATTAGCAAAGCGGGCGAGCGAGTTTAACACCGGGGCCACCCGAGGCTCATAGCCGGGAGACAAGAGAAGATGGCGTTTGCGAGAGCAGCAAAGACCAATGAAATCACGCCGGGAACGATCCGGGAGTTTCAGATTGAGGGCAAAGCCATTGCGCTGGCCAATGTCGGTGGCAAGTTCTATGCCATCAACAATACTTGCTTGCACCGGGGAGGCCCGCTGGGCCAGGGGGTCATGGACGGGAAGATCGTGACCTGCCCGTGGCATGGATGGCAGTATGATGTGACCACCGGCAAGGTTGGGCAGAACCCCACGGTCGGCGTGGATTGCTACGCTGTGGAGGTTCGCGGAGAAGATATTTTTGTGGATGCCGCATAGCTCCCCGCAAGATGTTGATAATACATAGGTTATATTGATTTGCCAAAATGTAGCCCCTCTGTTCTTACCTGCCAAGCCCTGTCTCATCTAACCCTCATATTTTGTTTCGCTTTTTGAATGCCAGCGTGTATATTGCTGCCGACTCGAAAGCCTCGATGGCGATACCGACAGCGCAACGACACTATTGGATCTTCAGCGCCGACCCACACCACTACCACTGGGACACTCTTTTCGTAAAGGGTAAGGAAATGTGGCATGGCGCCGGGTCGAAACCTGACGCGATCCGCGCCTTAAAACAGGTGCGCAAGGGCGACCGGGTATTGTGCTATCACGCGGCACCGGAACGCACCCTGTATTCGATTGCGGAGGTCACGCGAGATCCCTACGCGGACCCGCACGACTACAAGGGGAAGAACCTCGTTGCGGACCTGCGGGCCTTCGAAAAGTTGCCCCGGCAGGTGTCTCTGACGGAGATGCGCGCGAATCCCGCGCTGAAAAAAATGAAGTTGCTGAAGAACGTGCGCTTGATCATTTCGTTGCTCACGGACCTGGAATATCAGGAAATTCTGCGCATGGCCGGGATCGTTGCGACGCCGGGAATTCCATTGCCCTGATCTCTGGCGCGCAAGGCCGTCTGGCGAAAGTTGAACTGAGGTGAGAGATGGCTGTCATTAGCCGCTCCGGTTTCGTTGTCGTTTGCTTGGCCGCCCTTTCCGCGCACTTCATACAGAATATGCGCCACGATTCGATGCTTGAGGGAGTTCCGTCCGGGAAGACCCGGGTGCTCGACCTGAGCTACGCGATCAACGACAAACTGGTGCCGTGGCCTGGGGATGAGAAATTCTTTGAGGCGAAGGTCAACGCCAGCATCGAGAAAAACGGGTACTTCACGCGCAGCTTCTGGATGCTGGAGCATTATGGCACGCATCTGGATGCGCCGGCGCATTTCCCGCCGGGTAAGACGACTGTCGATCAAATCCCCGTGAAGCAATTGTTCGGGCCAGCGATGGTGATCGATGTCCGCGCTGAGAGCGGCAAGGATGCGGACTATCAGTTGAGCGCCGCAGGCGTGGAAGAATGGGAGAAGCGGCATGGGCAGATTCCCGGGGGCGCGATTGTGCTGTTGAGGACCGGATGGGCGTCGCGGTGGCCGGATGCGCAGAAATACCGGAATCAGGATACGAAGGGCAAGATGCATTTTCCGGGTTTTTCGCCGGAGGCCGCCAAGTTGCTGATTGCGCGCAAGGTGAGCGGGTTCGGGTGCGATACGCTGAGCATCGACTACGGCGCGTCGGAGGATTTCGCGGTGCATCACCTGTCGTTGGGAGCGGGTTTGTATCACCTCGAAAACCTGGTCGACCTGACCGAATTGCCGGAAACGGGAGCGTTTTTGATTGTGGCGCCGATCAAGCTCGAGGGCGGCTCAGGGGGAGCGGTGCGCGTGTTCGCGCTGTTGCCTTGAATTGAACAGAAACAATAGCGAATATTTCTGACCCTTCTTGCGTCTGAAAGTGTGGATTCTGCGTGGTGGTGGGACTAGAAGAGCGAAATGATTTTTGAGTAGGGCCGCGCAACTGGGTCTTGCGTCATTTTCAAGACATTGTTGAATTTTTTCCGGGAGGAAACATGCGCTTTCGAATCGCGATTCTGATTGGTTTCTTGCTGACACTTGCTGGGATGTCCAGAGCAGCGGAAGAAACGCCGCTGCTGGCGCATTCGCCGACAGTCAGCCAGACCCAACTCGTTTTTGCTTATGGCGGCTACCTTTGGAGCGTGCCGCGCGACGGTGGCGATGCGCGGCAGTTGACCACTGGGGGACACGAAGGGTTGCCGGTGTTTTCGCCGGATGGAAAATGGATTGCGTTTTCGGGCCAGTACGACGGGAATCTGGATGTGTTTGTCATGCCGGCCGAAGGGGGCGAGCCGCGGCGGCTGACCTGGCATCCCGGACCCGATGTCGTCGTGGGATGGACTCCGGACGGAAAGCAGGTGCTCTTTTATTCCGGCCGCGAAGCGTATGCGGATTTCAGCCGCCTCTATACCGTTCCCGTGGAGGGCGGTCCGGCCCAGGCTTTGCCTATGTGGCGCGGAGAAGCGGCGTCGTTCTCTCCCGACGGGACACGAATCGCTTATGTGCCGAACGAAATCTGGCAGACGGCTTGGAAGCGCTATCGCGGCGGACAGACCACGCCAATTTATATCGTAAGGTTGAGTGACCTGACACTGGAAAAAGTAACGCACGAGAATTCGAACGACAGGCATCCGGTGTGGTTCGGCGACACCGTCTACTTCCTCTCCGACCGCGGCGGCGCGGTGACGCTGTTTGCATACGACACGAAGACAAAAACCGTGAAACAGGTGATCGAAAACAAAGGGCTCGATTTCAAGTCGCTTTCCGGGGGACCAGACACACTGGTCTACGAACAGTTTGGCGGGATTTACCTGTTTGACCCGACGAGCGGCAAATCAAAAAAGGTTAGCATTCGAATCGCCGGCGACTTGCCCGCGACGCGGCCACACTACGAAAAAGTTGGCGACAAGATTCAGAATGCCGCGATTTCGCCGACGGGTGCGCGAGCCGTGTTCGAAGCCCGCGGTGAAATTCTAACCGTGCCTGGAGAAAAAGGTGATATCCGGAATTTGACGCGGACGCCCGCCGTGGCCGAGCGCGATCCGGCGTGGTCGCCGGACGGAAAATCGATCGCTTACTTTTCCGATGAGTCCGGCGAATATGCGCTACACATTGCCGATCAATCGGGCTCCAGGACCGTGAAGAAAATCAATTTGGGTAATCCTCCGTCGTATTTTTACGGACCCTCGTGGTCGCCGGACAGCAAGAAAATTGCTTACGCTGACAAGCGCCTGAACCTGTGGTATGTCGACGCGGAAAAAGGCACGCCCGTAAAAGTCACGACCGACCGCTACGATGATCCAACTTCCGGATTCGCTGAGACGTGGTCGCCGGACAGCAAGTGGCTGACCTACGCCAAACTGCTCGAGAATCACCAGCGAGCCGTTTTTGTGTATTCCGTCGACTCTGGCAAGGAATCGCAAATCACCGACGGAATCAGCGACGCGCGCTATCCGGTGTTTGATAAAGGCGGGAAATCGCTGTTTTTTGCGGTCAGCACCGACGTGGGACTTTCCGCGGGCTGGCTGGATTTGTCCAGTTTCCAGCACCCCGTGCTGAGAAGTGTTTATGCGGCGGTGCTCAAGAAGGGTGATCCTTCGCCGGTGGAGCCGCAGAGCGATGAAGAAAAAATTGCGGATGAGAAAAAAGATTCCGCGAGCGGAGACAAAGGCAAAGAAGCGGACAAGGGCAAAGCAGGAGAGAAAGGTAAGGAAGGTGACAAGAGTAAGGAAGGCGAGAAGAAGGAGGAGCCAGTCAAGGTCACGATTGATCTAGACGCAATCGGGCAGCGAATCGTGGCTCTGCCGATCAAGGCCGCCAACTACGTGAACCTGGACGCGGGCAAGGCCGGCACGCTTTTCCTCTCCGAAATCGTGGATGTGCCGCGATTCGAAGGGCAGACACCGGTAACAGTATCGAAGTTTGATCTGACGACTCGGAAGACCGAGGCATTCCTCAGCGGAATCAATGGATTTGGTGTTTCCGCGAATGGCGAAAAAGTTTTGTACCGCCAGGGACAGGGATGGTTCATCGCCAAAACGGATGCCGCGCCCAAGCCGGGCGACGGCGCGTTGAAGTTGGATGAGATGGAGGTCTTCGTCGACCCGCGCGCCGAATGGAACCAGATGTACCACGAGGTTTGGCGCATCGAGCGCGATTTCCTTTATGACCCGCGCCATCACGGGCTGGACCTCAATGCCGCCGAAAAAAAATACGCTCCCTATCTGAAAGGCCTGGCAGGACGCGCGGACTTGAATTACTTGTTCGACGAAATGCTGGGAGAAATCACCATCGGCCACATGTTCGTCGGTGGCGGAGACCTTCCTAAACCAAAGGAAGTGAAAGGCGGATTGCTTGGCACGGACTACAAGATCGAGAACGGGCACTACCGCTTTGTACGAGTCTTCAATGGAGAGAACTGGAACCCCGAACTGCGCGCGCCGCTGACGCAGCCGGGTGTGGACGTGAAGCCGGGCGAGTACCTGCTGGAAGTGGAAGGGCGCGAGGTCCGGCCACCGGCGGAGGTCTACAGCTTCTTTGAAAACACCGCCGGGAAGCAGATCAAAATCAAAGTAGGCTCGAACGCGGACGGCAAGGACGCCAGGGAAATCACAGTCGTGCCGTTGCCGAGCGAGTTCCCGCTTCGCAACCGCGCGTGGGAAGAGGATAACCGGCGAAAAGTGGATGAGCTAAGCGGCGGCAAGCTGGCGTACGTCCACGTTCCGGACACGGCCGTCGGCGGGTGGCTCAATTTCAACCGCTTCTACTTTGCGCAAGTTGGCAAGCAGGGCGCGCTCATCGACGAGCGCTACAACCACGGCGGAGAAGTGGCGGATTACATCATCGACATGCTCAAGCGCCCGCTGCGAAACTGCGCGATTTCCCGCGAGGGAGAAGTCTTTTGCTCGCCGCTCTCGCAAATCTATGGCCCGAAAACCATGATCATCAATGAAATGTCCGGATCGGGCGGCGATGCGCTGCCGTGGATGTTTAAGCAAGACAAAGTCGGGCCGCTCGTTGGCACGCGCACTTGGGGCGGATTGGTGGGAATTTATGGCTATCCGCCGCTGCTGGACGGAGGATTCGTGACGGCGCCGCGCGTGGGCATCTACGGTCTGCATGGCGAATGGGAAGTGGAGAACCATGGAATCGCGCCGGACATCGAGGTGGAAAACGACCCGGCATCCGTTGCGGCCGGCCACGATCGCCAGCTCGAAAGAGCTGTGGAGGTCACGCTGGAAGCGCTGAAGAAAAATCCCGTGGTGATCCCGGAGCATCCGCCGTATCCGAACTATCACAAGAAGTAGCTCAGACGAAATTCGTCTGAAGGGGCGACACGCGTCTCATTGTCATCCTGAGCGCAGCGCGTCTTTTGCGCTCCCGATGGTTCTGTCGGAACGAAGGATCTCAACTGTTCTATGTCTCGGAGTAAGCACTCAGCTGGGATCCTTGGCGTTCGACTTCGTCGAACTCTCAGGATGGGGGGGCCAGGCGAGTCCGCGTTGCGGTGCGAAGAGCATTTGATCCCGCCGCTGTGCTATTTTGAAGGTCCGCCCCTCCTATGCCTGAACTTCCTGAAGTCGAGACGGTAGCACGAGGATTGCGCCAAACCATTCTTGGGCGAAGAATCCTTTCTGTCACGCTAGGCAAAACAGATTTTATCGATGATCCCGCCGCATTGGAGCAGCACCTGCCCGGCCGCCAGATTGAGGCCGTCGAGCGTTACGGGAAATTCATGCTGTTGCGGCTGTCGGCGGTACATAGCGAAACCCGCGCCGCGGCAAATGGAGATGCGGCGCCAGCGTCACTGCTCGTGCACTTGGGGATGACCGGGCAGATCGCGCCGAGTCCAGCAGGGCAGCCCCTCGAGAAGCACACTCACGTTTGTATGCTCCTGGATGATGGGCGCGAATTGCGCTATGTGGATGCGCGGCGCTTTGGGCGCATCGCCTACCTCACCAAAGCGCTGCTTGCCGAGGAGTTGACGGGGTTCGGCGCCGATCCGCTTGAAGTGAGCAAGGAGGAATTCGCGCAAAGGATTTGTGGACGGCGCGCGCGGATCAAAGCCCTGTTGCTGGACCAGAGCGTGCTGCGCGGCGTCGGCAATATCTATGCGGACGAGAGCCTATGGAGGGCGAAGATTCATCCAGCGCGACTGGGAGCCAGGCTGAGCAGGAAAGAGGCGGGGACGTTACGCCGTGTGTTGCAGGATATTTTGCGGAAAGCGATCGTGCTTCGAGGATCGTCAATTTCCGATTTTCTTGACGCCGAAGGCGAGCCGGGAGAATATCAGCGGCACCATCGGGCTTACGGACGCGAGGGAAACAATTGCTATCGCTGCAAGACTCCGATCCGGAGAGCGATTGTGGCGGGACGAAGCAGCTACTTTTGCCCGAAGTGCCAGCCGTCGCCGCGCCGGTTCACGATGTTGCCGTTGCCGCGGGGTCTAAAAATCATGAAAGAAAAAGACAACGCAGAGGCGCGGAGAATGCTCCGACGGGGTCGGAGCAAACGCCGGAGCGCAGCGAAGTAAAGGAAGATTTGCATGCGAGCCGTTCTGCAGAGAGTCAGCCGCGCGAAGGTGACGGTGGAGGGGCGCGTGACCGGTGAAATCGGCGCCGGGCTGATGATTCTGCTCGGCGTCGGGCGCGAAGATTCGTCGGCAATCGCCGCATCGATGGCGGAAAAGTGCGCGAACCTGCGCATCTTCGAAGACGAGCAGGGTAAGATGAACCGGTCGCTGCTGGATGTGAAAGGCAGCGCGCTGGTCGTTTCGCAGTTCACGCTGTATGGCGATGCGCGCGGGCAAAGGCGGCCAAGTTTTATCTCCGCGGCGCCGCCGGAACTAGCCAAGGCGCTTTACGAAGAATTTTGCGAAGCGTTTCGCAAGCTTGGTGTGAACGTTGCCAACGGAATTTTCCAGGCGATGATGTCCGTGGAGCTGGTTAATGAAGGCCCGGTCACGATCCTCTTCGATTCCGACAAGACATTTTAATCGCGCGAGCGCGCAAGAATCTGCGCGCTGGACGCGCGCGGCGGTGTTGCGGGAATTGAAAGCGCTTGGGGATCCGCGAGTGCGCGCGAAAATGGCCTACTTTGGCGTTGATGTGCCGAGGGCGCATGGAATCTCCGCGCCGGTGCTGCATGCTCTTGCAAAGCGAATCGGGAAGAATCACCGGCTCGCGCAGCAACTGTGGGCGTCGGGCATCCATGAAGCGCGTATCCTTGCGGCGTTGATCGGGGAATCAGAAAAAGTCACGGCCGCGGAGATGGAGCGCTGGGCGCGCGATTTCGACTCGTGGGACGTGGTTGATGCGGCGTGCTGCTACTTGTATGCGCAGGCCCGACCCGCTTGGAAAAAAGCGCTAGCATGGAGCCGGCGCCGGGAACAGTTCGTAAAGCGCGCGAGTTTTTCCCTGATCGCGTATCTTAGCTACAAGCACAAAGCCGCTCCGGATGATCGTTTTGCGCGGTTCCTGCGGGTGATCGAGCGCGAAGCGCACGAGGAGCGGAATTTCGTGAAGAAAGCGGTGAACTGGGCGTTGCGAAATATCGGAAAAAGGAATGTGCGTCTCAACCGGGATGCGATTCACGCCGCGGAAAGAATCCGCCAGCAGGGATCACGCTCCGCGCGCTGGATTGCCGCGGACGCGCTTTGCGAATTGAAAGGCGACGCGTTGCAAAAGCGGCTGCGAAGGAAAACAGCGTGAATCAAACTGCGAGCATTGGAAAGAACAAAGAGTTGAGAATCCGGCGGGCCCGGGCTTCCGATGCGCCGCAGCTTGCGGCGCTGACCGGCCAGCTTGGGTATCCGGCGACGGCTGCACAGATCCGCAAACGATTGCAGGGAATCAAGCCCGCGTCTCAGAACGCCGTCTTCGTCGCGAACTCAAAAAAAGACGGAGTAATCGGCTGGCTGCACGTGAGCAGAGACGTGCTTCTTGAAAGCGAAATCCGCGCGGAAGTGAACGGACTGGTCGTCGCTGAAGGGCAGCGCAGCTTGGGAGCGGGCGCGCAGTTGCTGGCCGCCGCGGAAGATTGGGCGCGCAAGCACGGCTGCAAAAACATGTCTGTCCGTTCCAATGTAATCCGCGAGCGCGCGCACAAATTCTACGAACGCAACGGCTACGAGCATTACAAGACGCAGAAATCATTCCGCAAGCCGCTCTGACCCCGGCGAGCAACTTTGCTGATTACCCTCAAGTTGAGATCGCCGGATTCAGCCTTGAGCGCGCTATCAGACCTATGAAGGGGGAACCTGACTGTTGCTATTTAGCCGGGGCGTCGGAGGCTGGCTTTAACCAGGTCTTGTTGCCTCCCTTCTTTAGCGTCCAACCTTCCGCTGGCATCCAGTCGCAGTAGAGAATCCTCCTCCACAGAAAGTCCTTTGGTGGATCCCATGAACAGTGCGAATTGGGTGCGTCTTTCTTCTCCCGGACTTCGACTAGGGTGTTAACTTTGCTCCTGGAATCCTTCTTGGTCGCCTCGTGGCCCATTCGGACTACTACGATGTCGCCCACCTGCACTGGCGCGTCTGGCGGAACATAGAACCAAATGGCCATCCCTTCCTCAAGGGAAGGGTGGCAACAGAAAACGCGGCCCATGGCTAGGCTGCCGTCCTTGAAGTCAGAATCTTGCGATGCAAGCAGATGCTCCCGCTGGGTTGTGAGCTTGAGGATGTCCTCGCGGGTGGCTGTAGTCATAACCTGTGCGAGCCGCAACGCGCCAGCTTGGTCCTTGCTGGGTGGATATAATTTTGAGGTTCCCGCGCTGGAGACGGAAGCAAGAAGACACGTCATCATGAGCAACACTGCCGGCCGCAGCTTGCGGAACCGGCAGCGGGACGCCTGCGAACTCGATTTGTCCACCAACGATTTCAACGGCAGATGCTGAATCATGGCCAATCTCCTCGCCGCGTCCGCACCGCGGACAGCAAGCTGAAATTTCCGGTTTCAACTTTATCTTTGCGCCGACCATACGCCCGCCGCCCTCTCCCGTCAAGCACACATCGCGCTGGCAGTTGGGTTGCAATCACGCCTCGCTTGGCCGTTCTGCCCAAGAAGCAACAGCGGCAAGGGAGTGGCAGCATATATCGCATTACGATATACTTAAGACATGCCCAGCGAAATTACATCGGCCGAGTACCGCGCTTTGGCGGAGCTGCGCTATCTCATTCGCAAATTCGTTGGCGAAGGGGACGCGGCGGCGCGTGCTGCGGGTCTCGAGCCGCAGCAGTACCTGCTCTTGCTGGCGCTGCGCGGGCTCCCGGAGGGCCAGGAAGCGACGATTCGTACGCTGGCGGACCGGCTGGCGCTGAAGCATCACAGCGCCGTGGAACTGATCGACCGGCTGGAGGTCCATGGCTACGTGCGCCGGAGCCGCAACCGGGATGACCGCCGGCGCGTCCTGGTGACGCTGTTGCCGCGGGGAGAGAAGTTGCTCGAGCAAGTGGCGCGAGACCGTATCGGGGAGTTGCGCGCCAGCGGCGCAGCGCTGGTGAGCGCCATCAGCGCGTTGCTGGAAGATGGCAGCCCTTCACGGTCAACAAATAAAACGACGAGTTCAGCCAAGAGAGGATCGGGAAAGAAACGTGGCTAATGTCAGCAAGGGAGCGCCACCGAGCAACAGCAAGACCGGCCAGAGCAATACTCATCACGAAGAGTTGGGAGACTTCTCGACAACTCCGCGGACTCTGGCGATTTCCGCGCTGGCGATGGGAATCGGCGCGCTTTGCGCGTTCGTGGCCCTTGCACTCTTGCGCTTGATCGGGTTGTTCACGAATCTGTTTTACTTCGGCAGATGGAGCACGACGATGGTCTCGCCGGTGGGCAACCATCTGGGTGTCTACAGCGTGCTCGTTCCCGTCGCCGGCGCTCTGATCATCAGCGTTATGGCCCGATACGGGTCGGAACGAATTCGCGGCCACGGAATACCGGAGGCCATCGAGGCGATCCTGATCAATGGCAGCCGCGTGGAGCCAAAGGTTGCGCTACTCAAACCGATTTCTTCGGCGATCTCCATCGGTTCGGGCGGTCCGTTCGGCGCGGAGGGTCCCATCATCATGACGGGTGGAGCCTTCGGATCGATGATCGCGCAACTGTTTCACCTCACCAGCGCTGAGCGCAAGACGCTCCTGGTTGCCGGTGCGGCGGGTGGAATGTCAGCGACGTTTGCTTCGCCGGTTGCCGCGGTTTTGCTTGCGGTCGAATTGTTGCTTTTTGAATGGAAGCCACGAAGTTTGATTCCCGTCGCATTGGCTAGCGCTGTTGCCGCCGTGGTGCGGCGATACATACTGGGTTTCGGGCCGTTGTTTCCAGTGCCTGCGCACCCGCTTTTTATTGGGCCGAAGGGATTGCTCGGTTGCGCGTTCGTTGGTCTTCTCGCTGGCGTGCTTTCTGCGCTCCTCACGCTTTCCGTGTACGCGGCGGAGGACAGTTTTCAAAAGTTGCGAATCCACTGGATGTGGTGGCCGGCGATTGGCGGACTGGCGATCGGGCTGGGCGGACTGGTTTTCCCGCAAGCGCTGGGCGTCGGCTACGACACCATCGGTTCATTGCTCCAGGGCAGCGTAACGACGAAAGTCATCCTGGGAGTGCTGCTGGTCAAATGGTTCATCTGGGCGGTGTCTCTCGGTTCGGGTACATCGGGCGGGGTACTGGCGCCGCTGCTGATGATGGGCGGCGCGCTGGGCGGCTTGGAAGCCATGTTCCTGCCCAACGAAGGTGCAGGGTTCTGGCCACTGATCAGCATGGGCGCGATCCTCGGCGGGACGATGCGTTCGCCGTTTACGAGCATTGTCTTCGCATTTGAGCTGACGCACGACGCCAATGTATTTTTGCCGTTGCTGGTCGGGAGCGTGATCGCGCACGCGTTCACCGTGTTGACGCTCAAACGTTCGATCTTGACGGAGAAGGTCGCACGGCGTGGCTATCACCTAAGCCGTGAATATGCTGTCGATCCCTTGGAAATCCTGTTTGTGCGCGAAGTGATGCGCACGAATATCGTGGTGCTGCCGGCGGCGAGCGCGCTGCGGGAATTCCAGCATTCTCTTCGCGGCGATGGCAACCAAAGGCAGCGGCTGCTCCCGGTGGTCGATACCGAGGGCAAGTTCGTTGGTGTGCTGACGCGCGGCGATATTCACAAGCACATCGAGCAGGAAGGCGAGGCCGCGTTGCGGCTATCGCTCGGCGAGCTGGTGCGCCACGAGACGGTGGAGGCGTCCCCGAATGAGCCATTGCGCGTAGTGGTATATCGAATGGCGGATAAAGGGATTACGCGGATGCCCGTAGTGGAGCCTTCCTCCGGGAAATTACTTGGGCTGATCTCTTTGACGGATTTGCTGAAAGCACGCACAAGGCACCTCGAAGAAGAACGACGGCGTGAGCAGGTACTCAGTTTGAGATTTTTCCTTCCCGGCAGCGAAGTGAAAAACGAGACGGAAACAGCCGCAACGCCGTAAGAACCCGTAAAAATCATCGAGAGACTCCGCCGCATAAGGAATTCCGCAAATGAAAAGCGCCGGTGAGCAAACCGGAAAGACATGGGAGTTTGTCGGTGTAGGTGGGGTGCGGGACGCCGGCCGTTCATGTCGGTGGGGGGCAGCGGCGCTTGTGGATGCGGAGGAAGCGATCTTCCCATCCTGGAGCGAGTTCACATCCGAAGGGGCCGCGCAGCACTCTCCTCCGACTGCGCTACACTATCGGCTCCATTTGAGGGAGAAACACATGCCGACACACGAGGACGCCTGGAAACTGTTGTGCGAGTACACCGTTTCGGAGAGCTTGCGCAAACACATGCTGGCGGTGGAAGCCTGTGTGCGCGCTTATGCGCGAAAAGCCGGAGCGGACGAAGAAACCTGGGGGCTGGCGGCGCTGCTGCATGATTTCGATTACGAACGGTGGCCTAATCAGGAGCACTCGCCGGATCAGGGGCATCCTTCGGAAGGTGCGAAGATTCTGCGCGAGCAGGGTTACTCCGAAGAGATCGTTCGCGCGATCATCACGCACGCGGACTATTGCGGCTTGCCGCGCCAGACCGCACTCGAACACACACTCTTCGCTTGCGACGAGCTGGCCGGCTTCCTGACGGCTTGCGCGTACGTGCGCCCGTCAAAGAGCATTTTGGACCTCGAAGTGGATTCGGTGAAGCGCCGCATGAAAGACAAACTTTTTGCGAAAGGTGTCTCGCGCGAGGACGTGCGCAAAGGCGCGGAAGAACTTGGAGTGCCGCTGGAAGAGCACATCGGCTTCTGCATCGCAGCCCTACGCGAACATGCTGACGCGCTAGGTCTGCGTGGAACGCTTTAAGATTCAGCACGACTAGAAGCAATTTCACGAATGCTGCTGTGGGGCTGAAAAAAACTCCTCAGAGCTAAAGCCCAATGACAGCGGGCTTCAATGTCGGAGCTAAAGCTCCGACCCCCAGAAAAACATTCATGAGACAGACTGTAGTGACGGAAAAGTTAGGTTAGAATCAGCGGTGCGTGTACAAAACCAGCGCCGCGCCGAATAACATGCTAGTGATCACCAGAGCGACTATGCCAGCAGTGAACCATCTGGAACGCATGGCCATCCTGAAAAATGAAGCCTCGCCAATCCCCTGCTCCGCTCCACCTGTGACGGGCGAGAGATCTTCTGCCGGCGGGGCCTGGAGCCCGAGAGGTTCATCGACGTAACTCACTCCGGCAATAAAACTGTAACCCTTGCGGGGAATAGTCTCCACGAAAACCGGCTGCCCCGGCGAGTCACCGAGGGCCTGCCGCAGCTTGTTCACAGTGGTGTTCACGTTGGCATCGTAGTTGACATGCGTGCCCGACGACCACAGCTGCAAGCGCAGCTCTTCACGGGTCACGATTTCTCCGGGCTTTTGAAGCAGGGCGACGAGCGCTTGATAAACTTTGCCCTGCAGCTTAACACGTGAACTGTCCTTAAGAAGCTCTCCTTTCTTTAAATCCAGATGAAACGCGCCAAAACAGATGTAACGCGAGGGAGCTACTGGGGCGAGATGGGAGCCTCCGGGCTCTTCCGGCGAGTGCACGGCAACCATTTGCATGCTCATAAAATCACCCTTGACCAGAACACTAGACCGATTCAAGAGTTCAATTATTCCACCGGCGGAATGGCGCCCGACCTGGCCACGGATGCCCATGCTTGACAACCCGTTGTGAACGGCTATATCTTGAGATGCATATACAAGTCAAGACTGGAATGTTGGAAAATGCAAAAGAATTCCTTCCCATTGGACCTGGGCGGAACGGCCTACTGCGGTTCGTTCAACTTTCGAAGGACCGCGCGCGCCGTGACGCGTCTTTATGACATGGCATTGCAAGAGTCGGGTATTCGGTCAACGCAGTTTGCCATCTTAGTAGGCGTCGCGAAAAATCAGCCGCTTTCGATCGGGGCGCTCGGGGATTTGTTGGGCATTGACAGCACGACAATGACGAGGAGTCTGCGGCTCTTGAAGAAAGAAGGGCTCGTCGCCGTTTCAAATCGCGCTGCGAAGCGGCAGCGGTTTTTGGCGATTACGGACAGAGGGCAACACACTCTCGCTCGCGCCCTTCCCGCCTGGCAGAAAGCCCACGAACGTTTCGTAGCGGCGATCGGCTCCGAGTATTGGATCGCGCTGCGGGGTGAACTCGAAAGACTCGCTCATGTGGCCGTTAGCATGGGAAAGACTGGAAAAGAGACTCCTGCTCTTGCAACGAACCAGCCTTAATCTTGCTGTGCGGTAATAGCTTGCGGGAAGGATTCCCTCTAAAAAACCGCCGGAGAATTGAACTCAGGCGCGACGCCCAGGCAATCTTACGAACTTCCACGATTCAAACCCGCGAGGAAGATCGTGCGGAGTCCACCGATCTCTCTCTTGGTAATGCTCCGTGCCGGGCCGCTGCGGATGGCCGCCCCCTCAAAACACCTGTTGACCGCCAAGAGGAATGTGATAGGCTCGCTCTTTCTCCTGTTGATCGTCTAAAGGAATGTATGCCGGCTGCCAAATCCGAAGTTCTTCAAGGAACACTCGATTTGTTGGTGTTGAAGACCCTCGATTCCATGGGGCCGATGCACGGCTTCGGGATCGCCTTGCGTATCCAGCAAGTATCCGAAGACCTGCTGCAATTGAACCAGGGAACGCTTTATCCCGCCCTGCTGCGCCACGAGCAGCGTGGCTGGATCACTTCCAAGTGGGGGATCTCGGAGAACAATCGCAGGGCGAAGTTCTACTCTCTGACTCGTGCCGGACGGAAGCAGCTTGAGGAGGAAGCCGAAAGCTGGGGACGCATGTCCACGATGATTAACCGAGTGTTGAGGACAACTTAGCTCATGCTTGAATTTGTCCAGGTCTTCCTTCGCCGCCTTGCCTCGCTGTTCTGCCGGCGTGGTCTCGAAGACGACCTGGACGAGGAACTGCGCTCGCACTTGGAGATGGCTGTTGAACTCAACGTGCGAAAAGGCATAGCCCCTGAGGACGCCCGCAGCGAGGCGCGTCGCAGCTTCGGCGGCGTTGAGCAAACTAAGGAAGCTTATCGCGACCAGAGAGGACTGCCCATGATCGAGACAATGCTTCAAGATCTGCGCTTCGGTTTGCGCATGTTGCGGCGCAGTCCCGGCTTTTCGATCCTGGCAATCCTTTGCCTGACTTTAGGCATCGGCGCAAACGCGGCCGTCTTCAGCTGGATCGAGGGCATCCTCTTCCGCCCCTATCCCGCCGTCGCGCATCAGGAGAGCCTCGTCGCCGTCGGCGGCACCTCACGCGACGAACCCCGGGGCACCCCGCTCTCCTGGCCCGATTTCCTGGATCTGCAGCGAAGCTGCACTCTCTGCCAGACGCTCTTCGTCAGCAAAATCACCGGTACTACGCTCAGCATCGGCGATCGTGCCGAGCGCACCACCGGCAGCATCGTCTCCGCCAACTACTTCGACGCCATCGGTGTTCCCCCCATGCTCGGCCGTGGCTTCCTCCCTGGCGAAGATCAGGGGCAAAGCGCGCATCCCGTCGCGGTGATCAGCTATCAGCTCTGGCGAAGCCGCTTCCGTGGCGACCCGCAAATCATCGGCAAGACGGAGCGCCTCGACGGCGCCGTGCACACCATCGTCGGCGTCGCCCCCGAAGGCTTTTACGGCACCTTTGTCGGCTGGCGCATGAACTTCTGGGTGCCCGTTTCCATGGAAGACACCTTCGAGGGCGGCGGCTACAAGCTCGAAGATCGCGGTGCGCGCTGGATAGAATCCTACGCGCGGCTCAAGCCCGGCGTCACCCAGCAGCAGGCTCAGCAAGAGTTCGCCGCGATCTCGCAGCGCCTGGAAGCCACCTACCCCGCCACCAATCGCGGACGCGGCGTGCGACTCTGGCCCTTGTGGCAAACACCGTTCAACAACGCCGCCACCCTGCTCCCCACCTTGGAAACCATGCTCGTCGTCGTCGTCTGCGTCCTGCTCATCGCCTGCGCCAACGTCGGCAATTTGCTCCTCGTCCGCTCCTTCGCTCGCCGCCACGAAATGAGCGTGCGTCTCGCCATCGGCGCCGGCACCGCCCGCCTCTGGAGGCAGCTCCTCACCGAAGGCCTCGTGCTGTCTCTCTTCGGAGCCGCCGGCGGCCTCCTCGTCGCATACTGCTGCCGATACGCGCTCGTGCTGCTCTTCCCGGCGCGCGGCGGCGTGCAGATGTATCTCCCCGGCGAACTCGATTGGCGCGTCCTCGCCCTGAGCGCCGCCGTCTGCCTCGTCACCACCCTGCTGATGGGCCTGGTCCCCGCTCTGCAAACGTCAAAGATCGATCTCGCCAGCTCCATGAAAATGGAAGCCCCCGGAGTCGTCGGCGGTCGCGGCCGCGCTTGGGTGCGCTCCGGCCTGGTGCTGGTGCAGGTTTCGCTCAGCTTCATTTTGCTCGTTGGCACAGGCCTGCTGATGCAAAGCCTGCTGACCATTCGCAGCACCAGCCCGGGCTTCAATGCGCGCGGCGTGCAGTACACCGGCATTGACCTCGTCTCTGTCGGCTACACTCCGGCTCGAGCGCAGAACTTCCAGGACCAGCTGCTCGAGCGCGTCTGCTCGCTTCCCGGCGTGGAGTCCGCCGCCTTCTCAAGAATGGTACCGCTCAGCTACGTCAGCTCTGCCACCGCGCCCATCGTCGTCGATGGCTACACCCCTCCGCTGGAGGAATCGCCCACCGTCGACTACAACGAAGTCGGCCCGGGCTATTTCGTCACCTTGGGCATTCCGCTAGTCTCCGGCCGCGAATTCACCCGCGCCGATGACGAAAAAGTCGCGCTCGTCGCCATGGTCAACGAGACCATGGCGCAGCGCTACTGGCAGGGCCGCAATCCGCTCGGCCAGCGGCTCCAGCTCAAGGGACATTGGCTGCAGGTCGTCGGCGTCGCCAAAGACTCGAAATATTCCAGCGTCCGCGAGAAGCCCACGCCATTTTTCTTCATCGCCCTGCGGCAAAACAACCTGCGCGGCGGCGTCCTGAACATCCGCACGCCGCTCGCTCCGCAGACCATGGCTGCAGCGCTCGCCCGCGAAGTCCACGCGCTCGACCCCGACATCGCGCCGTACGAACTCATCACCCTGCAGGAGCAGCTCGAGCGTTCCACGTCGCCGCAAATGGTCGCCGTGACGCTCGTCGGCGTTCTCGGCGGCATCGCGCTGCTGCTCGCCGCCGTCGGCTTGTATGGCGTGATGTCATACGCCGTTTCGCAGAGCACACGCGAATTGGGGCTGCGCATGGCGCTTGGGGCAGACGCCTGCAATCTCTTGCGCCTGGTGATGTCGCGCGGCCTGGCGTTAACGGCGGGCGGCGTTTTGCTTGGCGCGGCGGTGGCGCTTGCACTGACGCGGCTGCTTGGGAATCTCCTATACAAGGTCAGCCCGCGCGATCCCTTCGCCTTTGGCTCGGCGCTTGCGGTGATGACTATGGCCTCCTTGGCAGCGTGTTTCTTGCCCGCCTGGCGCGCCACCCGCACCGATCCAGCCCGCGCGTTGCGCGATTGATTGACCGGCGCACCACATCTTGCGCCTAGTCCCAGGAATTAGCCGGCTCCGCTAAAGCTGGCTTGCGCATTAGTAGCACAGGCGATTTCGCCGAAGGGGCAAATCACGTTAGAATTATAAGGAATGCTTACCCAGATTGAAGGATTTGACGCTACGGCTAGCCGCCATCCGCGCCGCAAGACTTATGGCGTGAAGGTAGGGCACGTGCGCGTGGGCGGGGGCGCGCCCATCGTCGTGCAGTCCATGACCAATACGGACACGGCAGACATCGAGACAACGCTGAAACAGACTTTGGAGCTGGCAGAGGCGGGCTCGGAGATTGTGCGCTGGACAGTGAACGTGCCGGAAGCAGCGGCGGCGGTACCGGAAATAAAGAAACGGATGCTTGATGCTGGATGCAGCGCGCCAATCATTGGAGATTTTCACTACAACGGGCACGTGCTACTGACGAAGTATCCCGAATGCGCAAAGGCGCTGGATAAGTACCGCATCAATCCGGGGAATGTGGGCGCGGGGCAGCGACGCGATGAGCAGTTCTCTACCATCTGCAAGATCGCCGTGGATAACGACAAGCCGGTGCGCATCGGCGTGAATGGCGGGTCGCTGAACCAAGAGCTGGTGATGCGCAAGATGCAGGAGAATACCGACAAAAACCTGGGCAAAGAGTCCGAAGAAATTATCAACGATTGCATGGTGCTATCGGCGCTGCAGTCGACGGATCTGGCCCTGGAGTCTGGGCTGCGGCATGACCAGATTATAATTTCCTGTAAGACTTCCCGGCCGCGCGATCTCATCACCGTGTATCGGGATCTCTCCGCGAAGACGGAGCAGCCACTGCACCTCGGGCTCACCGAAGCCGGAATGGGCATGAAGGGGCAGATTTGGTCGGCGGCTTCGCTGGGCGTGCTGCTCTATGAAGGCATTGGCGACACGATTCGAATTTCGTTGACGCCTAAACCGGGCGGCGATCGGCGCGAAGAAGTATACGCCGCTTGCGAACTGCTGCAGGCGCTGGGGCTGCGCTCGTTTGCGCCGAGCGTGACGGCATGCCCGGGCTGCGGGCGCACGACAAGCACAACGTTTCAGGAATTGGCCGAGGCGATCCAAGGCTACATCCGCGACAGCATGCCCATTTGGAAGACGCAATATGAAGGCGTCGAGAACATGACGCTGGCGGTGATGGGCTGCATCGTCAACGGCCCGGGGGAGTCGAAGGCCGCGAATATCGGTATCAGCCTGCCGGGAACCGGTGAGGCGCCGCGCTGCCCTGTGTATATTGATGGGCAGAAGGATGTGACGCTGGAAGGCACTTACGATGAGCTGGCGGCGGCGTTTCAGGCGCTCGTGGACAACTACATTGCGAAGAAGTACCCACGCAAGACGGCCGACATGGCGCCTATGCGGTGAATGCTTTTGATTCGAGGCAGCCGTGTGGAAAAGGATTTGCGCTGACATTCTTGCGATAGCTGGAATAGCCCTCGCATTCCTCGGAGTCCTGTATGCTTACAGCTGGCACCGCGACCAGCAGGCGGCTGAGCAGGGGCGCAAACTACTGGCTGATCTGACCGGGAGGTACGAGGCCCTTGATTCGTTCGGCGACATAGACCTGGACCCATCTAATCTAACGCTAGCAAAACTCGAAGAGCGCTTCCGTCAGCCCCCCCGCACTTTACATGGAACAGAGAACAGAACCACAGTCGGTTGGGCATGCGCGGGCAGGGAATGTGCGATCTGGGTCTCTTTCTTAGTCCTTCCGGACCGCAAAGTTGATCGCGAGGCGGTGCCGGTGGCGCTCGGCGTCCATGATTCGCGAAAGATGAGACCGCATCGGATTGCGGTTGGCGGAATTTATCTCGGCGAGCCTAAAGAGGACGCAAAGCAATTTTGCAAAAAACGTGGCTACGGGATCGAAATCGGCCGAAACCAAGTCACTTGGGACAAGCACTGGAAAGTCGTATACAGCGGTACCGGAGAAAAGGTCGATCTCTTGACATTTGCGAATCAAGACCTAATGAAACATTATACAAATCAGTAGAATTGCCGCCCTGAAATCGCTGCCGCACCGAGTCGGTGTGCTAACATTTTCGCGGCCGTGCACCGACGTGCAAGAAGGACATTTCGGATGAAAATCAGCCGGGAAGATGTGGTGCGAGTGGCGGAGCTGGCCTATCTCGACTTGAGCGAGGCCGAGCTGGAGATGTACCGCGCGCAAATTGACGAGATTCTGGAATATATCGGGAAGCTGAACGAGTTGGACACCGCTAAGGTCGAGCCCATGGCGCAGGTGTTAAGCGACGATCAGACCGCCGACGCCACGTTGAGAGAGGATTTGATTGTGCCGTGTGCGGTGGCGGAGGACGTCTTGAAGCACGCGCCGGATCCGGAACCGCCGTATTTTCGCGTGCCGAAGGTTATCGAACGATGACTGCGAGTTGGACGATTGACGGGGTAAAAGACGCGCTGGCGGCGAAGAAGATTTCGGCGCGGGAGCTAGCCGCGGAGTTCTACACGCGAATCGATGTGAAGAATCCTGCGCTGAACGCCTACCTGACGCTGTCGCCAGAGCGGGCGCGGAGGCAAACCGACAAGATCGATGCGCTGGTGGCGGAAGGAAAGCCGTTGCCGCCGTTGGCGGGCGTGCCGGTGGCCATCAAGGACGTGATCAGCACCCGAGGGATAAAGACGACCTGCGGCTCGAAGATTCTGCAGAACTACGTTCCTCCCTACGATGCGACTGCGGTGGAGCGTCTGGAGGCCGCGGGCGCGGTCATTCTGGGCAAGACCAATTGCGACGAATTCGCAATGGGAAGCTCGAATGAGAACTCCGCTTATGGGCCGGTGAAGAATCCTTTGTTGCCGGATCGCGTTCCGGGAGGATCCAGCGGAGGCTCAGCGGCCGTGGTGGCGGCAGGGCTGGCAGTGGCGTCTCTGGGAACCGATACGGGCGGTTCCATCCGGCAGCCGGGCTCGTTTTGCGGCGTTCCCGCGATGATGGGGAGCTACGGGCGCGTTTCGCGGTATGGATTGATTGCTTTTGCGTCCTCGCTGGACCGAATCGGGCCGTTCGCTACCAATGTGAAAGATGTCGCGGCGATCTTGCAAGCGATTGCCGGGCGCGACCCGCACGATTCGACTTCAACGACCGCGGCAGTCCCTGATTACCGGGCGGAACTTGCGAGACCTGTAAAGGGCCTGCGGCTGGGCATTCCAAAAGAGTATTTCGGGGAAGGCATGGATGCAGGAGTGCGAAAGAAAGTTGAAGCCAGCATAGAAGTTTTCAAGAAACTGGGATGCCAACTGGTCGAAATTCGTATGCCGCACACGGACTACGCCATCGCGACGTACTACATCATTGCGACGGCGGAAGCGAGTTCCAACCTGGCACGGTATGACGGCGTGCGCTACGGTTTGCGCGTGGATGACGATTCCCTGCTGGCGATGTATCGCAAGACGCGGGGTGCGGGATTTGGCGCGGAGGTAAAACGCCGCATCGTGCTCGGTACTTATGTGCTTTCGGCGGGGTATTACGATGCCTACTACTTGAAGGGGCAGAAGGTTCGCGCCCTGATAGCTCAGGACTTTCGCGATGCGTTCACCAAAGTGGATGCGATCCTGACTCCGACTTCGCCGGTCCCTCCTTTCAAGCTGGGGGAGCGCACAGACGATCCGCTACAGATGTATCTTGCTGATATATATACAGTTACAGGATCGCTGGCGGGGGTCCCGGGGATCTCTGTACCTTGCGGCAAGATCGATGGAAAGCTTCCAGTGGGCCTGCAAATCTTCGGGGCCGCTTTTGAAGAGACGCGTGTGCTGCAACTGGCCCACGCTTTCGAGCAAGCTGGAGGATCTGCCGTCTGAGTCTCTTCCGTTTGCGCAGATGAAATCGTGCCAGCCCTCGCGACCATTATCGAAAATCTAGCTCGCGCGCAAAGAGACCTCTTGCGTATCGCAGGCTCCATTCCCCCGGACCAGTGGAAAACGAAGCCCGCGGAGGGGCAATGGTCAGCTGGAGAATTGATCTGTCATCTGAGCGCAGTCGAGCGGTTCATCCTCATTCGCGCCGACAAACTTCTGCAAACTCCGCCGAAACCGGTGCCCTTCTATAAACGATTTCATGTGCCGATGCTGATCGTGGAAGCGCGCGTGATCCGGCGTAAGGCACCAGCCGCAGTCGAACCCCGGATGGTCGGCGATAAGGAAGAGATGCTGACGGAATTACGTGGAGTTCGGGAACGAACGCTGGCGTTCATCGAAGAGACGAAGGGCCGCGACCTCGGCAAGTACAACATGCCGCACCCATTTCTGGGGACACTAAATGCGTATGATTGGCTACAGTTTATCGCCTCGCACGAGATACGGCACAGCAAGCAGATGCGAGAAATTGCCGACTCCCTACCAAAAACAGTAACAGGTTTTGCATAAGTAGAATATTTTTGCCACTCAGCGGCCCTTTGCCTTCCCTTCGTACCGGGCCTCAGACCTGTCGAAAAATGTGGAAAAAGGCCGAATTTACGGGGTTTTGGGGCGAAAGTACTAGACGGATAGTTTTTACCTGGCAGAACGGAACGACTATTGCTCAGAAATAAAGCAGCGCCTACGATGGGTACAGCATCTAAGTAAGCGTGGAGAAGTTTTGGGGCGGAGCAGAGGAGCTGGGCCATGGTTACCGTGAAGTCGAGCCAAAAGATCTTCACCGATTCGGAAGTCGCCAGCTTGACGGGGATTTGCGTCGAGCATGTGCACAATTTTGCGAAGAGCCGCCATTTGGGGTTCATCGCGCGGGCAGCGGAAGCAGCCGGCATCAGCGCCGATCAGTGGCTGTTTACACTTTCGGATCTGATGGTTTTGGTGACCTTGTTTCCGAAGTGCACGCACTAAAAGATTAGAATCAATTGACTCTTCGAAGGCTCCCTGGCTTGTCCGGGGAGCCTTTTTTCTTTTGGGGGCAACCAAAAGGGCAGGTTGCGGGTCCACAGTGCCCAGGGGTATGCTCGCGGTAGAGGCAAACCGAGGCGGTTCAAATGCATCGCACCTCACAGCAAAGGCCGATGGGATCCCCCAAAATAGTCGCGCTCGCATATTGCGCCTTCCTGGCAGGCTGGGGGGGCTCGCCTGGGTACCCCCATTCCGCGAGCCGTGTCTCAACCAGACAAGATCAACCATCCCCAGGGAAGCAGGCCTCCAACAAGGGCGCGCTGGCAGGAGTCCCGGCCTTGCCGCGGGGCAAAAAACTCGTCTTGAAGGACGGGAACTTTCAGCTGGTTCGAGACTACCAGCGCAACGGGGAGCGGGTGCGTTACTTGAGCGCGGAGCGGGGCGAATGGGAAGAGATCCCCGCTTCGATGGTGGACTGGGATGCGACCGCAAAGGCGGCGGCAGCTGACCAGGCTGAAGAAGATGCACTTGCGAAGAAACTCCACGCCCAGGAGCAAGCTCAGCGAATTGAGACGGTGATGGACGTGGACGCAAGCCTGCAGGTCGCGCCGGGAGTCTTCCTGCCTCCCGGAGAAGGAATGTTCCTGATCGACGGAAAATCCGTGAAGCCTCTGGAACAGGCCGGCTCGCAGGTCAAGACGGACAAGAAACAGTTTCTGAAGCAGGTGCTCTCGCCCATTCCCATTATCCCGAACAAGCGAAACGTGCAAATCCCCGGAACGAGGGCCGGTATCCGGGCGACAAACGGGCAAGCGGAGTTTTATCTGCGCGAAGCCCCACCGGATCCTGAACGGACAACGCCCATCATAAAGAGCAGCCGTCCAGGTGAATCAGGACCGGAAGTGGAACTATTGCGGGCCACGGTGAAAGGCAATAACCGGCTGCTGGAATCAATCAGCAGTCTATTCGGGCAACAATTGGAAGAAAAACGCAATACGATTTCGATCCAACGATGGGAAATCGCACCTACGGTCTTCCGCTTTACTGTCAGCGAGCCCCTTCCGCCAGGCGAATATGCGCTGGCAGAGATTCTGCCGGATGGAATGAACCTCTTCGTGTGGGATTTTGGCGTGGATGCCGCCACGAGTGCGAAGACCATCACACCGCTAAAGAAGAAAAACTAGTTCTGCTCTGGAGTCACCCGTCGAGCCTTCCGAAAATGGCGAATCCGCGGGCCTCTCAAGCGCTCCGAAGAAGAACGCAAAGAATCAATTGATCGAGCGCGCTTCCGTCGGAGCATCTGCCAGGGCATCCCTGAGGAGAGCCAGCACGTCAGAAATGCGAAAGGGCTTTTGGAGACAAATAGGCTCGTTGTCGCCCCCACTTCCCGGTGTGCTTTCGAGCAGATCGCCGGTCATGTACACCAACAGCGGCTTTTGTGTTCCGGCAGCTTCAAGGACGCGCTTGGCAGCCTCGCGGCCATCCACAGTGTAGCCGCCGGCGGAAAGGTGCAAGTCGCAGAGAAACACGTCATAGCTGGAGCGCCCGAGGTGCGCGAGAGCTTCCTCCGTGGTCGCGGCGCCGTCCACTCGAAGGCCCTGGGCTGATAAGCCCTCTTGAAGAAGCATCCGGAGACTCTCCTCGTCGTCGAGAATGAGCACCGCGCGACCCTTGAGAAGGTCAGCCATAGGACGAACCGTCCTCGAAGAGTCAACTCCAGTAGCCAGAGGAGGAGCGGTAGACTCGGGAGTTTCGCCGGAAGCGATGGGCAGATAAATAGTGAATGCCGAGCCGCCGGCCGGAAATGTATCAGCTTCGATGTTCCCGCCATGTTCACGAATGATGGACATGCAGATACTCAGCCCCAGACCGGTTCCGCCGCCGGGACGTTTGGTGGTGTAAAAGGGATCAAAGATTCGCGGCAGAGCTTCGGGACGAATGCCTACGCCGTCATCCTGCACGGTGATCGTAAGTTGGTTGCCATTACGGCCGGCGCGAATTTGGATGCGGCCAGAATCACGCACCTCTCGGATGGCCTGTTCAGCGTTGGTAATAAGGTTCAGAAAAACCTGAATCAGCTGGTTGGCGTCCCCAATGACGCCGGGAAGCTCGCCGGGCAAGCGGGAGTCCACTTCAATATTGTTGCGACGCAAAGAATGTTCATGCAATTGCAACGTACGCTCAAGAATGTTGTTGAGGTCGAGAGGTTTTTTCTGCGGTGAAGCAGGGCGCGAGAATTCGAGCAGATTTTGGACAATCCGCGCGGCACGGCGAGCCTGGCGGTGCGTAAGTTCCAGTTGGCGTTTGGTGGAATCGTCGGCTCCTGGGCGTTCGCGGAGAAGCTCGGTAACGCCGAGGATCGCAGTCAAGGGATTGTTCAGCTCATGGGCGACACCGGCAAGCATCTGTCCCATCGCGGCAAGTTTTTCGGCTTGAATGAGTTGTTCCTCCAGGCGCTTGAGATCGGTGACGTCGCGGCCGGAAAGAACCACGCCTTCAATATTACCTCTTTCATCGGATAGTGGGCTGAAATTGAAACGAATCCGGCGCCACTCCCCCAGTTTGTGGAGCACACGGATTTCCAGAGAGGCGAAGATCTGTTTGCCGGCGATGATGTCCTTGTAGAGCGACAGGACGGCAGGCAAATCTTCCGGATGGGTGCAACTGCCAAATTCCATCTTTTGTGTCTCTTCAACTTCGTATCCCAGGACGTCTTTGCAACGAGGGCTGACAAAGGTGTAGTGCGATGCCGCATCGAGCACCAGGATAAGATCGGGGAAGTTGTCGACGAGGCGGCGGGCAAACTCCTGCTGCTGGTGGAGCCGGCGCTCCATCTCGCGACGCTCGGTAATGTCCATCAGCGCGCCCTGGTAACGCACCACATGGCCACCATTGTCGCGAACGGCGGTGGCCGTGTTCAAGCACACGATGGAAGTGCCGTCCTTGCGAATCAGGGTAATTTCCCGGCCCTGGATCATCGGCTGATGTTCGATCTGATCCTTGACGATTTTTCGCCCCGTGCGGTCAACGAAAATCTCCGGAACTTGTCTCTTCAGCACATCTTCCTTGGAATCGTAGCCCAGCATGCGCACCAGCGCGGGATTGACGTCTAAAATGACGCCGTCGGGAGTGGTGATGTAGATGCCTTCCTGGAGTGATTCAAACAGTTCCGTGAAACGAGCTTCGTTCTTGCGAAGCGCGGTAACATCGCGCGCCAGCACGGTAATCCCTTGGACTGTATCTCCGCGCATCATGGCATGAGCGACGCAATCAAAATAGAAAACTGACGACTGGCTTTTCAGGCGCACCTGAACAACACCGGCCCACTGGCGGCGCTCCATGAAACGCGGCATCGCGCGCTCCACCAGCTTTTCACCATCTCCGTTGCTCTCCTGGACGAAATCGGTCAACGGTCTGCCGATAATCTGCTGGAAAGGCGTGTCCACGAGATCGGAAAAACTGCGGTTGACGGCACGGATCTGGCCATCAAGCGAAATGGCGAGTAGAACGTCGTCGAAAGAGTCGATCAGGTCGCGATAACCCTGTTGAGACCGGGAGATAATTTCGAAGAGCTGATCGAGTTGTTTATCGCTAGGTGGCTCGGCATCGCGCTGTTCGAGGCCGTGCATGAGGCCGCGCAACTCGGAGATCTCGCGAGTCTTGTTCCACATATAGGCGGCGAAAAGAACCACCAGGATGACCAGCCAGATGGGCAGGGATTCGAGGCCGTGAGCAAAAGAATGGACGGCATCCTTGGACGTCCAAGCATAAGCCACCGCGAGCAGGAAGAGGACAAGCATGGTCCAGCGCCAGAGTTCCCTCTGTCGCTTCTCGAACTGTTCAAACCGGGAAGAAACCGAGGAACGCTGATCTGTCCCCGGTGCGGAGCCAGAGGCCGGATGAGCGTCGCGTTGTTTGTCTTCGTGCATTCAAGTAGACGGGACCCTGCAGAAACGGCAGTCCTCTGCCCGCAAGAGTTATCTCCTTATTGTAAGAACGACAACGGGATTTCAGCAATCAAACCTGCGACACAGAGTTCCTGAAGGATACCTGCACGAACAGGCTTATAAGCAAGAACGGCGTCCCAGGAACCACCGGGGACGCCGTTTCCTTTGATTCTTGGACAAATCAAGATCGAACTGCAGAGCAGTTCTAGCCTTCTGTCGCAGCGTCTGCCTCGGTGTCCTTCTGGAGGAAGTCGAGCGCGGCCGCTTCTTCGGCGGTGAGCTCGGCGGCTTCTGGAATCTCCTCGATGGGAGTGGGAGCGGGCATTTCCGTCAGCAGCTGAATGCTGCGATAGTGCTCGAGGCCCGTTCCCGCGGGGATGAGGCGGCCCATGATGACGTTTTCCTTGAGGCCGCGGAGATAGTCCACCTTGCCCGCGACGGCCGCTTCCGTAAGGACGCGGGTGGTCTCTTGGAAGCTCGCAGCGGAGATGAACGAATCGGTCGAAAGAGACGCCTTGGTGATCCCCAGGAGGAGCGGACGGCCCGTCGCGGGGCGGCCACCATCGGCGATGACCCGATCGTTTTCCTCGCGGAAGCGGAACTTGTCGACCTGCTCTTCGAGGAGGAACGTGGTGTCGCCGACATCCTCAACTTTGACCCAACGCATCATCTGGCGCGAGATCGTCTCGATGTGCTTGTCGTTGATGTTCACGCCCTGGAGCCGGTAAACCTCCTGAATGGCGTTGACCAAGTATGATTGCGTGAACTTCTCGCCCAAAACCGCGAGCAAGTCGTGCAGGTTGAGCGGACCATCGATGAGGGCCTCGCCGGCCTTGACGTGGTCGCCTTCCTGAACGTTGATGTGCACGCCGCGCGGGATGGAGTATTCCTTAGTGGT
>WNFR01000391.1_pt1 | contig 55100 bp, 53 predicted proteins | sample 5400221 | NCBI WGS metagenome assembly WNFR01 (sample SAMN13153357, study PRJNA577476) | soil metagenome | isolation source: 40 cm soil under Madrone tree | place: USA:California | collected 2016-06-14
CGGCCATCGGCGACCACATGTCGCCGGTGTTGCCGAAGCCGTGGATCAGCACGACCGCGGGCCCGTGGCCGCCGACGCGGAAGTTGATCGTCGCGTCGGCGTTCACCACCTGCGAGCTGCGGAAGTCGGCCGGGAAGGGTGTGGGCGCGGCGCGCGCCGACAGGGCGCCCAGCGCCAGGCTGGCTGCGAGGCCGGCCGCGACTCGGCTGAAGCGGCGGGAGAACGAGGGCGAAACGGTTGCGGACATGCTCGGCTCCGTAGGGTGGGGGGACGGTCCCGGATTCGAGAACGTTCGCCGGATGCCGTGACGCCAGTCTCTGCCTTCATTGGAGTTGAAACAATGATACAAAGGTGTAGGTCATCACGCGCCCGTCGGGCAGGCGGACCCAGCTCTCCTCGTCGCTGCGGTCGTTGTAGACCTTCGAGCCGCTCTGCGTCCACGTGTCCGTGGCGATCTCGTAGATCCAGCGCTTACTCGTGCTCAGGGAGCCGGCGAGCACCAGTGCCGTCGATACGGCTATGGTCCCATACCTAAAAGCCAAACCCTCCGCCATCGACGTTGATCACTTGACCGGTAATGAAAGCCGCGCCGTCTGAAATTAGAAACGCAAGCGTGCCGCACAGATCCTCGGGCAATTCAGTGCGTTTGATGAATTGCCGCTGCCGCACGCTTTCGAAAGCTTGAGGCGGCAGCGCTTGCGTGGAACCTGCATGTTTCGTCAATCCCGGGGATATTGCGTTGACGGTGATTCCGCAGTCGCCCAATTCAGACGCGAGCGCCCGGGTCAGCCCGATGCTTGCCATCTTGCTGGTGATGTAGGCAGTGAAACCGGGTGGCGGACCCCACACCGAACTCGACGCGAGGTTCACGATCCGCCCGTATTGGCGTTGAATCATGTGGGGAACGAACGACTTGCACAACAAAAAAGGCGCGTCCACATTGACGGCCTGCACGCGTCGGAATTGCTCAAAGGTGAGCTCGCTGAAGGCACCTATTGGAATGTAGGCCGCGTTGTTGACGAGTATGTCGCATCGCCCGAAGCGCTCCAGAACGCCAGCGGCAAACCGGCTGGTGTCGCCAGGTTCGGCGAGGTCGCAAATTTCGCTGTAGGCCCTGCGCCCGAGCGCCTCGATGTCTGGCACCACGTGGCCCGCCGGTGCAACGTCCGCGATGGCGATGTCGCAACCTTCGCGCGCCAGTCGCACCGCAAAAGCCATGCCTAGACCACCGGCAGCCCCGGTGACCACGGCCACGCGATTTTCCCTTCTCTGGCTCATTGAAATCCTCCGACCGGGCGCAGCAGGGCCGACGGTGGTTCGTGGATATCTATCTGCTCCTCGCCGCCGTATTCTGGTTCAAAACCCCGCGGTAATGCGCACGCCTCCATAGCGGTAGGAATCACGCGCCGGCTGCATCACGACGACGTCGTGCGCGCCCCACGGCGCACTCCAAAAGTCCTCGAGGTCAGTCGCATAGTGCTGGTTCAGCAGGTTGTTCACGAACGCGGTTATTGACAGTTTGCCGGATTGAGAAACCAAGCCCAATCGCAGTCCCAGAATGGTCGCCGACGGATTGATGGCTTGCGGGTTTTGATCGGCCAGCATTTGCGCCTTATCCCGGTAGGACAGCGTGCCACCGACAACGAAATCATAGGCGGCAAACCCGAGCGGAACATGCTGATCCGCGTTTAGAGCGAGTTTGAACTTCGGGGCGTTCGGCATGGGCTTGCCGTTCAAGTTCGGCCACACGTTGTTGGTACGTCCGTTGAACGTCTGCTGTACGCAACCGGCGGGGACTGTAACGGCTACGCTATCGGGGTAGTAGCAGGGCGCGCCCTTGTAGTCTTTGAACGTGGCGTCGATATAGGCGGCATTGAGACCAATCCGAGTGTTGAGCGCCGGCGCCCATTGGGTATCGAATTCAATACCCTTGGTCTGTGCGTCCGCCGCCTCCAAGATCAGCGGCGGATTCACTGAAGCGCTCGTTTGGTCGAAGTTTTGCACCTGGAAGTTGCGATAAATCGTCCAGAACAGTGCGACGTTGGCGGTCAACGTGTGATCGAAGTAGGCACCCTTGGTCCCAATCTCGAAGTGATTGATTCGCTCGGTGGGCGCCAATTGCAGAGTGGACTTCGCCTGCGCCGGATTGCTCGAGATGGCCTGCGTGGTGTTGTAGGCCGAAGGCGAATAGCCGCGGGCGTAGGTGAGATACGCCATGATGGCCGGCGTCAGTTGCTGCTTGATACTGATGTCACCAACGACATTGGAGGAGTTGGTGCTGCCTGTCGCCGATTGATTGACGCCGATATCCGGAGGCGGGAATGAAAATGTGTAGAGCGCCTGATTGACGTCGTAGCGAAGCTCGTCGTAATTATAACGCAATGAGGTGACCAGCGACGTAGAGGGCAGGAAACTCCATGTTGTACGTCCGTAGACGTCGGTCGTTTTGGTATCGGGCGCGATGTCGGTGTCGTTGTACGCCGGCAAAAAATCGCGAGTTACCTGCTCATGGACCTTGCTGTCGGAGTAGAACGCGCCGATCAGGTAGCTAAACGGCTGGTCCGTGGCGGAGGCGAGCTTGAATTCCTGGCTGAACTGTTGAACCGTCGTGTTCAAATCCTGTTGGTTGTTGAACGGCGGCGCCATCCCTCCCGTCAACACATTCCAGAAGAATGAGGACACCGCGAACAAATCCTGAGAGTATTGTTGCGTCTCATGCTGAAAGGCGGTTACGGAGCCGAAGGTCAGATTGCCGAAGTGATAGTCGATGTTCAAAGACACATCCTTGTCTTCGTACTTCGAGCCTACATTGATGGGACTATTGTAATACTTGTTGCCGAATCCCGGAGTAATGCCGGGCAACAACGCGCTCTGCGAGAGGAACGGGGGACCCCCGGGACCGACGAGAAGCGTGTCGCCGGGCGTGATAAATGTATAGACGAAGTTGAAGCCGTCCGATGTCATTTTGCCGTAGTGTCCGGTGAGCGTGATATTGAGATCGTCGGTGGGTTTGAAGAGCAGCTTTGCGCGGCCTCCGGACACCCGTTGAGTCGACCAGCGATCCAGCTGCGTGTTCAGAATGGGATAGCGAACTTCGGTGTCGTAGGCGGATAAACTGAAGTCCAAACCCTTGGTGATCGGCCCTGAAAGAAACCCGTTGACGCGAAATTCATCGTCGCTGGTCGCGGTGCCCGAAATGTCGCCGGTGAACGTGTCGCTGGGCCCTCGCGTCACGATGTTGATCACGCCGGAAGCGGCAGTGCGGCCGCCCAAGGTCGCCTGAGGACCCTTCAGCACTTCGACGTTCTGAGCATCTTCCAGTGCATTCCCGTCGAGTGAGTCGGACGGCACCGGGACACCGTCGATCAAAATCGCCACGCCCGATGACAATCCGACGGTGCCTTCGTTGGAGACGGAGGACACGCCGCGGATGCCCATAGGAACGCGCCCGTTGAATGTGCCGTTGAGATTCACCGAGGGGACCAGCTTGTTGATGTCTGAGATATCGCTGGCATCGGCATTCGCCAGCGCTTGGCTGGAAAGCACGGCCGCAGAAACGGGCACGTCGGAAAGCCGCTCCTTTTGCTTTTCCGCCGTGATCACGATTTCTTCGAGCTGACCCTCGCTGCTCGAAACCGAAGGCGCCTGCTGCGCCGAGGCATTGCCGCCGAGTAGCAGCGCTGTGATCGAGGCGCCGGCAACCAGTGTCAGGTTATTTTTGAATTTCATCGAGCTCCCCCTCCCGAACGATCGATCATCGTGGTCGCAGCAGTGCGCTGCTTATGTTCTCCCGCCGCGACGCTGTGGCAGCGTATACCACTTGGTGGTACAGACAACTCGCATACTAAACCACAATGTCACCCGATGTACAGCCTTCCCCGGGGACGCGGCATGAGCCGTGTCAGGCTGGCAACGTGGCGAACCGGCTAACGCGCCGCAACTCAGTTGTGCTGATGCCGCTCATCGGCGGCGCCGATGCGGCTGCCCGGCGGGTGCCGCCGGTCCTGTTCGCGCGGCCGGCCGGCCCGCGCTCAGCCGCGCGCTTCGGTGCCCAGGGCTTCCAGGATCGAAGTACGGGCGATCAGGAGCTGCCTGACCATCTCGGGTTTCATCTTCTTGAACCGAGTCGTGGGAACAGGGACGGACAGGGCGATGATGCGGCCCAGCGGGTCCGCAAAGGCGGTTCCGACCGCCGAAATGCCCTCGGTGTGCTCCTCGTCGTCGAATGCGACTCCGGATTTGGCGCAGGCTTCGATCTCCACGCGCAATTCGGCGGCGCGCGTGATGGTTGCCGGAGTCATCCTAGGCAGGGGATTGCGCAGATATTTCTCCAGGTTCTGCTTGGGCATGAGACTCAGCAGGGCCTTGCCGTTGGCCGTGCAGTGCAGAGGAAAGGTCTCGCCCACGGCCGACACGGCGCGCAAGCGGTGCGCGCCTTGAATCTGATCCGTGAATACCGCCGCATTGCCCTTGAGCACCGAAAGGTCGACGGTCTCGGCCAATCGCTGGGACAATTCGGCCATGATCGGGCGCGTGATCTGGTCGAACTCCACGCTCGCCGATGCGGCCAAGCGGATCAGCGCCGGTCCCAGACGCACGCCCGAGGTCGGTGTTGCCGCGATGAGAAAATGTTCGGTGCGCAACGCATCGACGATGCGCTGCACCGTCGAGCGCGCAAGGTTTACCCGTTGCGAAATCTGCGCCAGGCTGAGACCGGTCTGCTCACCTTCCAGGGCGCGCAAGACGCTGGCGGCGCGCGCGATGACTTGAACGCTTTGCCCGGATGATGGTCCGGCGGGGACATTGGATCGCGACTTGGCTTTTCTTGGCACGGCGGCATTCTAACGCGAAAACGCCTTGCCCAGATGCCCGGCAAGCCGCGCGCGCAGCGCGGCGATACTTGTTTCGCTCCACTCCGGGTAAAAGCCGCCGCCGCTGGCGATGCCCGTGTGACCCGCGGCAAGCCGCTCCAGCAGTCCTGCGGCCGGCTGGGTGGCGCGGCTCAGATGCGGAAGCACGACTTCGTGAATCTGCCGCGTGAGTTCAAGGCCGACCAAATCGGCGTTTTCGAGCGGCCCGAGCACCGCGAGCCGGGCGCCGAAGCTGCGCTTGATGATCCGATCGACGTCCTGCGGCGAACAGACGCCTTCGTCCACCAACGCCATTGCCTCGCGCCACAGCGCATGTTGCAGGCGATTTCCGGGTACGACGTCCGCGTGCACGTGCACCGGCTCGCGGCCTGCGGCCTCGAGCAGGCCGATGGCGCGCAGGATCGATGCTTCCGATGTGCGTGGACCCTGAATCACCTCCACCAGCGGAATCAAATCCGGGGGATTCCAAAAATGAGTTCCGAGCACGCGGTCGGCGTCACCATCGAATACCTTGGCCGTCACGACGGCTACGGGTATCACCGACGAATTGGTCGCCAGCAGCGTGTGGGACGAGGTGTGCGCCGCAAGCTCGGCGAACAGGGTTTGTTTGATGGACGGCTGCTCGGCGATCGCCTCGATGACCAGATCGGCATCTCCGACGGCGCCCTGCAGATCCTTCGCGGCGACAACACCCGGCACGTCGTTGCACAGGCGCGCCAGCGCGCGCGCGTCCTGGTCCCACGCCGAGACCGGCCAATGCACGCCGCGAAACAGGCGCGCCAGGCCGGTTCCCATCAAGCCGGAGCCGATGAGCGCGATCTTCGCCTGCGCCAGGGCCGTCGTGGGACTGTGCACGGCGATTCCGCCTAAGCGGCGATCCGCACCTGGCTCTTGCCCTTCAGCGCGAGCATCTGCCGTGCCTCGTCGGGCGTCGCCGGGTGCATGCCCAGTTCATGAAGGATGGTTCGAATTTTACTCACTTGCTGCGCATTACTGGTGGCAAGCGCGCCGCGCTCGATGAACAGGCTGTCCTCCAATCCGACGCGCACATGGCCGCCCATCATGGCCGCCTGGGTGATCAGCGGCATTTGATGCCGGCCGGCGGCCAGCGCCGACCACACGTAGTCCTTGCCGAAAAGCCGGTCGGCCGTGCGGCGCATGAAAACCACATTGTCCGGGTCCGCGCCGATGCCGCCGAGAATTCCGAACACGCTTTGAATGAACAGGGGGGGCTTGACCAGCCCCTTGTCCAGAAAGTAGGCGAGATTGTAGAGGTGGCCGATGTCATAGCACTCGTGCTCGTAGCGCGTGCCGTGCTCCGCCATCAGCGCGCAGACGCGCGCGATGTCGGCAAACGTATTCCTGAAGATGAATTTCTCGCTGTTCAGGATGTACTGCTTTTCCCAGGGGAACTTCCACTGCGTGATCTTGCGTCCCATGTCGTGAAAGGAGAAGTTCATCGAGCCCATGTTCAAGGAACACATTTCCGGACTGAAGTGCAACGCCGCCGCGAGGCGTTCATCCGGCGACATGTCGGGGCTGCCGCCGGTGGTGAGATTGATCACGGCGTCCGTCGCCGCATGGATCTGCGGCAGGAATTGTTGGTAGACCTTGGGATCGCCCGTCGGCGATCCGTCCGCCGGGTTACGCGCATGAATGTGCAGGATCGCCGCGCCGGCTTGGGCGGCGGCAATGGATTGCGCCGCGAGATCCGCCGGCCGCCACGGCAGCGCCTCCGACAGGGAGGGGGTGTGGATGCCGCCGGTCACGGCGCAGGTGATGATGACTTTATTGGCTGCCATGGGTTACCCCGCCGTGTATCCGCCGTCGGCGTAAATGATATGGCCGGTGTGAAAATCGGAGGCCCTCGAGCACAGAAACAGCAGGGGACCCGCCAGGTCCTCCGGCTCGCCCAGCCTCCCGATGGGCACGCGTGCGAGGAATCCCTGCCGTACGGCCGTTGCCTTCTCATCATCGGCGAACATCCACGCGGTCAGCGGCGAGCGGAACACCGTGGGGGCAAGCGCATTCACGGTGATGCCGTGCTTGCCCCATTCGCAGCCCAACGCCTTGGTCATGCCATCGACGGCGGACTTGGAAGTACAGTAGGCCGAGTAGCCGGCCGGGTGGCCGAGCTTGCCGCGCGCCGAGGAAGTGAACACCACCTTGCCCCCGCCGCCCTGCGTGATCATCTGGCGGCCCGCCGCGCGAGCGATCAACCAGGCGCCCTCGACGTTCGCCAGCATGACTTTCTGAAAACGCTCCGGCGCCATCTCGACGATGGGCGCGACGTCGTTCATGCCCGATGCCACCACCAGGATATCGATACGCCCGTGCGCCGCCACTGCCGCCGCCACCATGGCATCGCAGTCAGCTTCGGTGTTGGGTCGCCTGGCGATCTCAACGGCGGGAATGCCCGCCGTCTGTAGCTCGACGCGCAACTGTCCCAGTTCCTGCGCGTTGCCGGCCGCGATGGCGAGCCGGGCCCCGGCCTTGCCGAGAGTGGCGCACACCACCTTGCCGAAGGCGCCGGTGGCGCCGACCACGAGCGCGGATTTGCCGCGCACGTCAAACAGCTTGGAGGGATCGATGCTGGGCAGCGTCATGGCTTCTTGGGCGGATAGGGCATGATCACGATCATACTGGCCACCGCATTGGATTTGTTGCGAACCTCGCGCGCCTCGCCGGCCGGGATGAAGCAGCTGTCGAGCTTGCGCAACACGGTGACTTCGCCGCTGCCGAGCGTCACCGTGACTTCGCCGTCGACGACCACATAGATCTTCCCCAGGGGACCCGCGTCCATGTCGGCGCCGCCCCCGGGGAGAATGTGGCTCAATCCGGTCCAGGCAAAATCGGCGCCGCTGGCGCCGAAACCTTGCAGGCGCAGTGCCGTCACGCCGTGGTGCAGCGGCGCTTCATAGGTTTTCGCATCGGCGAAGCGGGTGACCTCCATACTATTGATCGCTGCCCGTTTCGATCCGGTACTTGCCGCTTGGATCCACCATGGCGACCAAGCGCACGATACAGCCGTCGCCGCGCGTCCAGCGCCACGGGAACGCCGCGAACGTGACGCGCTGGCCCGTGACCTTGTCGATGTCCCCGCCGACGTTCTCGAAGCCGCAGATGCCGGCCGAGAGAATCGCGTTGTGGCAGGGTTCCCACTCCGGAAAGTCCTCGATAACCTTGCGACCCGTGAGCTGCTCGTACTCCAGATTGATCTTCGGCAGCAGGCCGTTCGGCCAACCCGGTCCGTGGGGTCCGATGGCGGTGCCCAGGGGGTGATCCAGCGCCTGGGTGTCCGAGCCGCACATCTTGACGCCCCGCTTGACGAACCACTCGCCGGCCTCCTTGTAGAAACCGGGCGAATAGCCGTAGTAGTGCGAGTTGTCGCCATAGTATTTATGCCAGCCGGTGTTGACGATGACGATGTCGCCGGGACGGATTTGCGGCCGCGCATTCTCCAAATCCGCAGCCGTGATCACTTCCCATTTTTTCTTGGGGATGGAAACCACGACGCCCGTGCCGAAGAAATACGGCAGCGGGACTTCGTCCATGAAGGGTGTGCCCTGGACCACGTGCGCCGGGGCGTCGATGTGCGTACCGGAATGCATGACGGTGGTGATGCGCTGCGTCAGCACGCCCGAGCGCGACATGCCGTGCAGGCGCTCGATCTTGACGTCCTCGAAGTACGGCCAACAGGGTTGACCCAGTCCCCAGGGGTGCGACAAGTCGTAGAACTGCAGGCCCATCTTGTTTTGAAGGTTCGATTCGGAAAACTTGCACAAGTCGGGGTCACGCCAGTCCATCACGGCACCTCATGTGTATTATAGTACGATACACGATACCCGTAGCCCGGGAAACTGTCCAGCGTAGACAGCAACGCCATTGCAGCACGGCTGGCGGGAGTCGCGTACCTGAAGTCGAATCGGCGATACAATGTCCCCCGGGGCGCTGCGATCGGGGATAGAAAGACAATGAACTTGAATCGCCTCGATTTGAACCTGCTGGTGGCTTTGGATGCGTTGCTCGAGACGCGCAGCATCACGCAGGCGGCTGAGCGGCTGCATTTGAGCCCGTCGGCCACCAGCGGCGCGCTGGCCCGGCTGCGCGCGTTTTTCAATGACGAATTGCTGACCCAGATCGGCCGCCGCATGGCGCCGACACCGCTGGGGGAGAGTCTCAAGGACAGCGTTCGCGATTGCCTGCTGCATGTTCAGGCGACCGTCGAAATCCGCCCGCAATTCGATGCGGCGACCGCGACGCGCAACTTCACCCTGATGATGTCCGACTATGTCACGACCGTGTTGATGCCCCGCGTGCTGCAGCACCTGCAGCGCGAGGCTCCCGGCGTCAGGATCGAATTGTTGGCCAATGTGAATGAGCCGTGGGAGGCCTTGAAGCGCGGGGAGATCGATTTCCTGGTGCTGCCGCAGCCGTTCGTGCGCGAAGGTCATCCCATGGAAATCCTGTTCGAGGACGACTATGTGTGCGTCTGCTGGAGCGGTAATACCCTGGTGGGAGACACGATTTCCCTCGAGCAATGTCTGTCGATGGGGCACGTGGTGGCGCGCTTGGGCACGCAGCGCCCGCCAACCGTCGATGCGTGGTTCTTCGAGCGGTACGGTCATGCGCGCCGTGTCGAAGTCATCACCACGACCTTCGGCAGCGTGCCTCACCTGTTGATTGGCACCAACCGGCTGTCTTTCATGCACCGGCGTCTGGCGCTGGCCTATCGCGAGGCCCTGCCCTTGAAGATCGTGTCCTGCCCGGTGGTGATGCCCCGCCTCGTCGAAATGATTCAATGGCACAAGTATCGAGACGCCGATCCCGGCCGGATGTGGCTGACCGAGGTACTGAAGGCGGCGGCAATACCCTGAACTGCCGCCCGCGCGCATCATCTCCCGCACGCGCCCATCGATCATTCGGTCCGGTCGAAACCAGCCATCCGGCAAATCGACTTCTCAGGAGAGCATGTCCCCTTTAACTTCCGGCGTCGGAAACACTGAATGCCGGGGGAAGTATGGGATGGAATTGCCGTTTGGTCTGGGGTGTCGTGTCGGCGGTCGGTATTTCGGGATTCGCGTCCCCCGGGCGGGCCGAGGAGGCCGGGTCGGAATCTTCGAACGTTCTCACCGAAATCGTGGTGACGGCGCAGAAGCGCGAGGAAAAGCTTCAGAACGTGCCCATCGCGATAACGGTGGTGAATGCCGCGCAGCTGGCCAATCAACACGTGTACACCATCGCCGATCTGGCGCGCACCACGCCGGCGTTGGAAATGGTTCAGGCATTCGGCGGCCCGGGCGGCGGCGGGCAGATCCGCGGCATCGGCACGCAGTCGTTCACGCGTGCACCGGCTACTCGGCCGGCGGCGGCTTCAAGATCGGCAGCTTCTTCCTTGCGCCGTTTTTCATACCGTTCGTCCAGGATGCAACCGCGACCGAAACCAGCAACAAGTCCGCCGCCGCCTTCGGCCAGATGACCGGGTGCAACGGAATGACTTCACCCATGAAGACAACGTGGCCAAGGATTTCAGCGTCCGCGCCCGCTATCTCCTGAAGGCCACCGACAGCATCGAATTGAATGTGATCGCCGACTACGACCGCCGACGGCAGAATTACAACGACGCGCAGTTCACCTACGTCAGCGCGAACCCGGGGCTGACCGCCGCTTTGGCCGCTTGCGGCATTACGCCGTCCTATGCCAATCAAGACCGCTGCGGCGGCCGCGCCAATGACTACGACCTCAAGAATTACGGCGCGTCGGCGCAACTGGACGTGGATCTCTCGGGGATCACCTTGACGTCGATTTCCGCTTACCGCAAGAACCAGTCCGGTCCCAGCGATGCGGATTTTCAAGGATTGAATTCGGAGTTTGCGCAAATCTTTGCGGTGGGTGCGACCACCGCCGGCCGGCAGTTCTCCCAGGAACTGCGGGTGACTTCGCCAAGCGCGCAGAGGATTGAATATGTGGCCGGCCTGTTCTACTCCGACTATCTGGCCAGCACCGGCTACTCGGCCGGCGGCGGCTTCAAGATCGGCAGCTTCTTCCTTGCGCCGTTTTTCATACCGTTCGTCCAGGATGCAACCGCGACCGAAACCAGCAACAAGTCCGCCGCCGCCTTCGGCCAGATGACCTACCACCTCACCGATGAGCTGGGATTGATCGCCGGCGCCCGCTACACGCATCAGAGGATCACCGACCACGCCTCCGCGAATCCGTACAATCCGGCCTCTTTGCCGGTCGACGGCATTACCAGCGAAAACAATGTTTCCGGCCGGGTCGGCCTGCAGTACAAGTTCGATCCCGATCTCACCGGGTACGTAACGGCCGTTCGCGGCTACAAGGGGCCGCAGGTCATTCCGGCATCGCAAGGCGTGCCGGCCACCGTGATCGCCGCGGAGATTCCGACGTCCTACGAACTGGGCTTGAAGGGCGCAGCGTTGGGCGGCGCGCTGGGCATCGACGTGAATGCCTTCTACACCCGGGTCCACGACTATCAGGGGCAGCGCTGTTTCATCAGCCCGGTGGGTGCGTTGACCTGTAACGGCGAATCGATTCCCTCCGTCACCACCAAGGGTGTGGAGCTCGATCTGTTCGGCCGGCCGGTGACGGGGCTGTCGCTCAACGGCGGCATCATCGTCGACGAGGCGAAGTATCCCGGCGGGTGGACCGGATACGATCCCAATAATCTGAACGGCGGTACGACCAACCTGGGCGGCAAACAACTGGTGGGCGTGCCCAAGACCAAGTTCACGCTGGCCGGCGAGTACAGCCGCCCCGTCGGGAATCTCGAGGCCTTCATCGGCGCCGATACGGTCTACAAATCGGATATGCGGTTGGGACCCTCCGGCGATCCGCGCTTCGTCTATCCTTCCCATTGGAACACCGGCGCGCGGCTGGGTGTGCGCTCGGGGAGCGGGAGCTGGAGCGCGGCGTTGTTCGCGCGCAATCTCAGCAACGAGCACGAGCCGGTGACCATCTTTGGCGGCCCGTCCTTCACTCCCCCGGGCGCCGATCCGACCGCGCCGAACGGCTACGTGAATGGCATTTCCGGTTGGGTGGCGCCCACCTCGTTGCGTCAGGTTGGATTGAGTCTCGACGCGAAATTCTAACTGACCGAAAGTCTCACGAGGGGTTGCAGCGATGAACGATGATCTGACTTCGTTGGCGCGCCGCCGGTTCATCGCGCTGGCGAGCGCCGCGGCGGCGGGGGTGGCGGCTGGAGGGGCGGCCGCGGGTGCGGATGCGGGTGCGAGGGCGGGCGCGGGTGTCGCCGACCAACGCAGCGGTGCGCGCGGTGAGTTCCGGTATCCGAAAGGATTTCTGTGGGGCGCCGCCACCGCCGGTCATCAAGTGGAGGGCGGCAACGTCAACAGCGACATTTGGCTGCTGGAGCATGTCAAGCCGACGATCTTTGCCGAGAGTTCGGGCGATGCCTGCAATCACTACCAGCTCTACCGCGAGGACATCGCGTTGTTGGCGGGTCTCGGCTTCAATACCTACCGATTTTCCCTGGAATGGTCGCGGATCGAACCGGCGCCCGGTGAATTTCTGACGGCGGAATTGGAGCATTACCGTCGGGTGCTGGCCGCCTGCCATGAGCATGGGATCGCACCGATGCTCACGTTCAATCACTTCACCACGCCGCGCTGGTTTGCCGCGCAGGGCGGGTGGGAGAACCCGCAGGCCCCGGAGCTGTTTGCGCGATTCTGCGGAAGAGCGGCACATCATCTGGGCGATCTGATCGTGGCGGCGTCCACGCTCAACGAACCCAATATCGGACTGCTGTTGAAGTGGTTCAACTTACCCCCCGCCATGTGGCAGGTGCAGACGGCCATGCTGCAGGCGGCGGCCGCCGCCTGCGGGTCGACCCGTTTCTCCGCGATCATGGCCGGCGATCCCCAGGCGATGCTGCCCAATCTTCTCAAGGGTCACCGCCTGGCCTACGCCGCGATCAAGAGTGAAGCCGGCAGGTTTCCCTTGGGCGTGAGCATTGCCATGATCGATGATCAGGCGGTCGGGCCGGATAGCCAGCGCAACGCCAAGCGCGCCGAGTGCTATGAGCCCTGGCTCGCGGCCGCGGCCGAGTCGGATTTCATCGGTGTGCAGACCTACGGCCGGTCCCGAATCGGCAAGGACGGTATTGTCCCGCCCGATGCCGGCGCCGAATTGACGCAGATGGGGGAGGAGTTCTACCCGCAAGCGCTGGAGCAGACCATCCGCTACGCGGCATCGGCCACGAAAAAGCCGGTGTATGTCACCGAAAACGGCATTGCCACGACGGATGATTCACGCCGGGTCGCCTACATCGGGCAGGCGCTGACCGGGCTGGAACGGTGTCTCGCGGATGGTGTGGATGTGCGCGGCTACGTTCACTGGTCGCTGCTGGATAACTTTGAATGGCCGTCCGGTTATCGGCCAAAGTTTGGACTGATTGGTGTCGACCGCGCCACGCAGGTGCGAGCGGTCAAACCCAGCGCCCGCTTTTTAGGGGCCATCGCGCGCGCCAACGCGCACAATCCGGAATCCAGGAGCTAGCTCGATGCCATCAGGGCTGCGCGTCCTTCGTGTGACGTCGATGATGTTGTTGGCGATGCCCATCACATTGCCGGCGGCGCCCGCAGTGAGCACCGAGAGGAAGGACTCCCTGGAGCAAGGATTCGCGCAGCCGCCTCCGGCCGCCAATGAACTGCGGATCGACGTGACGAATCTGTGGGTCAACCGATTGATCGGCGACCAGCAGCCCGGCGCCGCCCGCAAATACACCTTCACCACCATGCCCTTTTACAAGGCCGGCTCGCCCTTGCTTTCCTCCGGACTGCTGGGGCCTGTCGAACTTCAACGAGTGACGAGGCATTGATCATGAATCGACCGACTTTAGTGCGGTATGCAATTGTAGGCGCGAGCATGCTGGCGACACCAATCTTACGTTGCGGGCCAGCGACCCGATTTTGCGGGGATTCGAGGGCCGGTCGAACGCATCGGTGTACGCGGATGCGAAGGATATGAAAAATCCCTACGCATCTCCCGTGTACGGGGATTTTTCCAAAGGTTATCCACCCACGCTGATTCAAGCCGGCACCCGCGAGTTGTTGCTGAGCGACGCCGTACGCGCCTACCAGGCGCTCGATCGGGCCCACCGCACCGTCCGGCTGGATGTGTACGAGGCCATGCCGCATGTGTTCCAGGCGCTGCTGCCGGAATCCGACGAGTCCAGAACGGCCATTCGCAAGACGGTGCGATTCTTCAAGGAAAATTTACAGTGAACCGCGCCAGGCGGGCGGATCGCGTCCGGAGATATTCATGATTCTTTTCGTCAACACGCGGGTTTTCGACGGCAGCGGCGCCAAGCCATACGCCGGCGAGGTGCTGGTCCAGGGCAATCGCATCGCCGCAATCGCGCGCGCGGGGGAAGAGCCGCTGCCGCGGGATAATGCGAGGGTGATCGATGGTGCGGGCGCAACGCTGATGCCGGGTCTGACGGAAGCGCACGCCCATCTGAGCTGGCCCAGTTCCGTGGAGCGATTCGTGCCCGGCATGTCGCTGCCTGCGGAAGATCTGCTGCTCAACACGGCGCGCAACGCGCGAGTGCTGCTCGATCATGGGTTCACCAGCGCCTATTCGGGGGGTGCGCTGGGCAAGACCTTGGAGATGACGCTCAAGGCGCATATCGACTCCGGCTCATTGCCGGGCCCGCGATTGGTGCCCTCGTCGGTGGAGCGGGAGCCGCCCAGTGAAAGCGCGTACCTGGAGGCGGGGCAGGTCGCCGAGCATGGGCGCGGACCTGCGGCCGTCCGCGCCTTCGTCAAAGAGTGCGCGGAAATTGGCGCGAAGTCGGTGAAGTTCCTGTTGTCGGGGGAAAGCGCGCTCAAGCCGGGCGCGTCCTTGGAGTTGATGTACACGGAGGAGGAGATTCGCGCAGCGGGCGAGCAGGCACGCGAGTCGGGTGTCTGGCTCACCGGACACGCGCACGCGGCCGAGGCGGTGAAGATGGGCGTGCGCAACGGTTTTCGCGTTCTGTATCACTGCACCTACGCCGATGCCGAGGCCGTCCAACTCCTGGCCAGGCGCAAGGATCACTTATTCGTCGCTCCCAGCATCGGCATCGTCCAAGCGACCCTGGACGCCAATCCGCCGCCGCAGGTCGACATGACGCACATGAAGGCCGATGCGGCCATCGTATTGGAGCGCCAAAAAAAATTGATGCCCGAACTGAAATTGCGGGGGGTGCGCCTGCTGCCGGGCGGAGATTATGGATTCCCGTTCAATCCGAATGGGCGCAATGCCCGCGATCTCGAATTGTTCGTCCGTCATTTCGGCTATACGCCGACCGAGGCGTTGGTGGCCGCCACCAAACTCGGCGGCGAGATCATGGGCATGGCCGGTGAACTCGGGCAGATCAAGGTTGGCTATCTTGCCGATCTGCTGTTGGTCAAAGGCGATCCGACGCAGTCCGTCGAGCTCCTGCAGGATCGCGCCAATCTGCTGGCCATCATGAAGGATGGCAAGTTTCACAAGGCACCGGGCACCACGCGTTGACCACCGCGACACCAGGCAGGGACCGGCCGGCGCCGGGCGGGATTCCAGCGGAGATCGAACAGCGCATTCGGTCGCGCGGGCCCGTTCTCGACATGACATTCACACGGTCGCTCTACAAGCCCCTGTTGGATTCGCAGCGCCGTGACGGCGTCGAGGTCACGCGCGACCGCGCCTATGGCGCGGATCCGCGACACCGCCTGGACGTATATCGGCCGCTGGCCGCGAGCGCCAAACCGTTGCCGGTCTTGGTATTCCTGCACGGCGGTGGGTTCATTCGCGGCGACAAGAGCGATCGCGAGAATATGGGCCAGTACTTTGCGCGCCAGGGCATGGTGGTGATCGTGCCCAACTATCGTCTGGCTCCGGCGCATACCTGGCCTGCCGGTGCGCAAGATGCCGCCGCTGCCTATGATTGGGCGCGGGTCAATGCGGCCGGCGTCGGCGGCGATCCAAACCGGATCTTTCTCGCCGGCGAGTCCGCCGGAGCGGCGCATCTGGCCGCGGCGACGCTGATCCGGCGATTTCTCCCCGCCGACGGCCGTGCAATCGCCGGTGTCGCGCTGATCTCCGGCGTCTACGATGTTCGCTTGGAATGGATGGCGAGAGGCCAGTTCGGAATTCCGACGCCGGATCCGCGCAATGATGCCTACTTCGGCACGGACTTCAACCGCTACGCTGAAATGTCCACCGTGGAACTCATCGACGCGCAGCCGATTCCGATGCTGATCACCTATGCCGAGCTGGATATGCTCCAGATGCAGGTTCAAGCCGGCGAATTGTTCGCGCGGCTGACCACGCGGCACGGGTTTTCACCGAGGCTCTGCGTCATTCGCGGGCACAACCACCTTACGCAGGTGTATTCGGTCAATACCGGCGATGAATCCCTGAGCGGCCCTCTGCTCGAGTTCTTCCGTTCATCGTGCTGACGGCGATTTGACCGCCGACGGCAGAGTCTCCTTGAGGAACAGGCTGAGCAGGAACCCGGCGAAGACTGCGCCGATCGGCAGCCACAGCAGGTAGCTCAGCCCGAACTTTTCCGCGAACTGTCCCGCCATGATGGGCGCCAGACCGCCTCCCAACAGTTCGCCCACGGCGATGACCGTCCCGGAAGCCGTGGCCATGAGCGCCGCCGGAACGGTTTCCGAGCAAATGGGCCCCACCGTCAGCGTTATCGCGGAATTGTTGAAGAAATGCACCATGAACAGCGCGGCGAACAGAAGCGGGACGTCCGGCCCGAGGGCGTTCAACAGCAACAGGCTGATCGCGGTGCCCAGCGAAGACAGCATCATCACCGATTTGCGGCCGATTCTGTCGGACAGCCAGGGCAGAAACAGCGTCCCGGCCGTGGATCCGAATCCGATCGCGGACATGATGCTGCCCATTTGCATCTCGGACAAATGCAAATGGTCGAGCAGATAACTGGGGATGAAGGCGCTGGTGGTAATCAGGCAGGTCAACCAGCACAGCATGGATGGCATGAGCAGGCGGATGTTCCGGTAGCCCAGCACCCGCAGCCAATCGTTTCCGCCGCCGCGGCTGCCGGCCGCATCGTCCACAGCCTGAGCGGGAATGATGCGCCGTGTGAACCAGGCCAGGAGCAGGCCCGGGATGACGAAGATCGAAAAGATAAAGCGCCAGGGAAAGACGTGGAGCAGAGCGGCAACGATCAGGGGCGACAATCCCAGGCCGAACAGCGTCAGCGTCATCTGTTGGAAGCCGATGTTGCGGCCGCGGTGCTCGGGAGGCGAGCAGTGGATGGTGGCGGAGATGCTGGCCGGCGTGTAGGCGCCATCCGCAAGTCCCATGACGATGCGGACGGCGATCAGGCTGAGCAATCCGACGGCCAGTCCGCTCATGCCGATCAACAGCGAAAAAACCACCAGCGAGCCCACCAGCACCTTGCGGCGCCCGATCCGATCGGCGATGTTGCCCATGAACAGCGCCGCCACGCCCCACGCGATGGCCAGGGCCCCCGCAATCTTTCCGATGTCGCCGTAGCCCAGGTGCAGGTCGCGCGCGATCGTCGGGAACATGGTGGAGATCAGAAAGCGATCGATGCCGACCAGCCCAAATCCCAGCGCGAGCACGGCTACGGAGGCGTATTCGTTGGATCTTGACGATGCTCTCATGGGTGTTGCGACGCGAAAGGAACGAACTTCATTGATGTACGCACGTACCGTAATTCGGTACTATACGCCCACGATATGGGAGTTTGCCACGGAGAAGCCGTACATGAAGTTCATTCTAGCCGCTCGCCGTAAACCGGAAGATACGCAGGAGAAATACTTCTACGAGTGGAGCATCATTCACGTCGCGCTGATGATTACCAATCCCTCGACGCAGCGGGCGTTCACACGCTACGCGCAACACTACACCATCAACGGCGTATCCGGCGATCTGCTGTGGCATCCGCTCTCGCCGATGGGCTGGGATAACATGGCCGACCACTGGCTCGATAAATTCGAGGATCTGGCATCGTCGGTGCGGAGCGAAGATTACATAAGACGCATGCTGCCGCACAAGTTTGGGGACAGCAACTTTGTGGTGGAATTGACCGACGGAAGAGTCATCTACGAGGCCGCCGATTTCCGGAACGGTGGAGTCAAGCTGATCCAATTTCTAAAGGTGCGCCCCGGCCTGACCCAGGAAGAGTTCGACGACCGCTGGCATCACCAGCATGCTCCGCTGGTGCAGGACGCGCTGCGGCCACTCGGCATATTGCGCAAGTACGTGCAAAACCCCAAGCTTGCATTGGACCCGCAGTTCTTCCGGGGCACGCTCTTCGAAGCGGGCGGGGTCGGCCAGCATGGCGGCATCGAGGAGTACTGGTTCAACAGCCTCGATGATTTGCTCCTGCTGCGTCGAAGCCCGGCCTGGGACCGGGTGAAGTCCAGCGATTCCCGTTTGACGGCTGAGACCGGGTCCTTTTCGATGGTTACCACGGAGCGGGTGGTGTTTGACTACGTCACCCCGGGCCGCCAGACACCGCGGGCCGCCGTGCTGACGCCGGGAACGCTCGAGGCGCTGATCGATGCTCAGGGATACGCGGATTTCAATGTTCCGAAGCCGCCGCGTAGTTCAACTACCACAACGGAGAGCTGACATGGAATATTCGATTTCGCACGATTCGATGGGCACGCACGTCGACTGGCGCCACGATGGAGTGACGGCCCGCATGATCGACTGGTTCTGGAGCAACATGGAGAAGGGATTCATTCTCTGGCACCCCGAGCAGCACGAAGCGCTTCAATGGGCGGTCCCTCCGAAGCATGGGAACCCCATCGGCTCGATTCACATAGCGCCGCAAACCTGGAGCGACGGGCGCCGTCAGAATCTGTACATCCGTTTCGAGCGGCTGGAGGACGTCGCCCCGGAGATTCGCGACTACATCGTCTACGAGCATGTGGTGGTCGTCGCCGGGTTGGGCCTCGGCGCGGAATGCCTGGCGAATCCTGATCCCATGGGCTATCGGATCCACCAGTGGCGGAAGACCGATTACGGCGTCGACGGCAAGTCGAGCGCCATTGGAACCCGAAAGAAGGAAACGGAGCAGGACGGCAAGGTCTGGGCCGCGCATGCCATGCAGGAAATCGGCAACTGGGGGGTATTTCTGCCCCAACTTTATTCACTGTATCGAGTCGTGACCGATACCGACCGCAATCCCTTTGCCGATCTGTCGGTGGACGGACTTAGGCGCGACGCTCGCTATCGGCATATCCGCTAAGGATGACCGGCCATGACGTCGAATCGTCCAGAGTCCGACATCGATTTATTTTGCGATGACGTACTGCGCGATCCGTACCCCGCGTATCGGGAGCTGCGCGGTTTGGGCGCGGCGGTCTGGATGCGCCCGGTCGAAATGTTCGCGCTGTCCCGCTTCGAGGATGTGCGCGAGGCTCTGCGCAATTGGGAGGTGTTTTCCTCGGCTCGCGGCGCGGCGATGAATGCGGAGATCAACGAAGCCATCGCCGGCAATACGCTGGGCAGCGATCCGCCGAAGCATCGGCAGTTGCGCGATGTGCTGGTGCGGCCGCTGCTTCGGTATGGCTGTTCGGGTCGCATCCTGATCAATGGGAATTGCTGCGCGGAGATACCCGCTTGATGCCGGGAGCCATCAACGAGGTGCTGCGCCTGGAATCTCCGGTGCAGATCTTCTCGCGCTACGTGACGCGCGCCTTCGAGATCGACGGAGTCACGTTGCCGCCGGGCTCCCGCGCCATGGTGCTGTACGGCTCCGCGAATCGCGACGAACGCAAGTGGATTGAGCCGGAGCGCTTCGACATCCGCCGCAAGGCGGCTGAGCAGCTCGCCTTCGGTCACGGCGAGCATTTGTGCGTCGGGCTGCCGCTGGCGCGGTTGGAGATGCGGGCCATCCTGGAGTCGCTTGCCAGGCGCGTCAAGCATTTCGACATTCTCGAAATGGAGCGCGGTCTCAACAATACGCTCCGCGGCATCAAGCATTTGGAGGTGACCACCCACCGAACATGACTCACCGGGACTCCAAAAAGATCGGGAAACGCACCCTTTGGTTGTGCACGGCCGCGGCGCTTCTGGAAGGGTTCGACAACCAGTCCATTGGGGTCGCCGCGCCGCGCCTGATCGCCGAGTTTCACCTGTCGGCGGCGCAGTCCGGGGTCATATTCAGTTCGGCCACCATCGGCTTGTTTTTTGGCGCGTTGATCGGCGGGCGAGTGGCGGATCACATCGGCCGCAAGCGAACCTTGACGGTGTCCCTGCTGCTGTTCGGCCTTTGCTCCCTGCTGACCGCAGCCGCGAGCTCGATCGAATGGCTGTTCGCTGCCCGTCTGCTGACCGGAATCGGTCTCGGCGGTGCGATGCCGAACTTCATTTCGCTGGCATCGGAATCGACCCATGCCGACCGGCGCGTCAGCGCCGTGACGCTGGTGATGGCGGGCATGCCGTTCGGCGGCGCGCTTGCGGGACTGATGGCGTTGGGTGCGCAATGGGGGTGGGGCTGGCGCTCCATCTTCATCGCCGGCGGCGCGACGCCGATTCTACTGTCGCTTCTCATGGGCGTTCTGTTGCCGGGCCGCAGCGCGCAAACGGCGGACGCGGACGCCAGGGTGTCATCGAGTGTCGAGCCGGTGCCGGCCGCATTGTTCGGCTCCGGCCGTGCCTGGACCACGGTGCTGCTTTGGACGGCGTTCTTCTTCACGCAACTGGTGCTGTTGCTGATGCTGAATTGGCTGCCCAGCCTGATCGTGGGATTGGGGTACACGCGCACGCAGGCCAGTTGGGCCTCCATCTGTTTCAATCTCAGCGGCAGCGGCGGCGCGGGGATCCTCGGTCTGTTGCACGCCGGCACGCGGCGCCGTCTGTGGGTTGCGCTGACCTATGCGGGAATGGCGGCGGCGTTGGCGGGCGTCGCGTCGGTGGGGGCCAGTTTCCCGTTGATTGCGCTGGCCTGCTCGGGGGCGGGCATGTTCATCGTCGGCGCGCAGTTGACGTTGTTCGCATTGGCGCCGCTCTACTACCACGCCGGGATACGAGGCACGGGCGTCGGAGCGGCGGTGGCCGTCGGCCGCTTGGGCTCGATCGTCGGGCCCTTGTTCGCCGGCGGACTGCTCGCCGGCGGCGGGGGCAGCGCCGCCGTGTTGCTGGCCATCGTTCCGTTCGTTGCCGTCGGCGGCGGTGCGGCGTTCGCACTCACCTGGCGCAAACAAACTCTGGATTAGGACGTCCTATTTCAATCGGTCCCTGATCTTGCTCAAGCCTGCGGCCGCACATACCTCATCCGCGTGGCCGAACGGCGTGCCGGCCGCACCGCTCACGCCGATCGCTCCGATGGTGGTGCGATTGACGATGATGGGCAGTGCGCCCGCCATGACGAACATGTTCGGTTTGACGCGCGCGAGCATCGCTTTGTCGGCCGGCAGCAATTCGCTCGCCTTGGCGCTCGGCATTTCGAACGCGAGCGCGGTCAGTGCCTTGCGCATGGCGACGAATACGTGGCTGCCGTCCGATCCGTCGGCGGTGAGCATGGCGCGGGCTTCCCCGGCGGAATCGATGACGGTCACTCCAACGTGAAAACCGGCGGCGCCGCAGGATTCGATGGCCGTACGTGCGGCTTCGATCGCGAGTTCCAAGGACGGTCCGCGCGCGGTGGATTCGGGGGGTGACCCGGGGCCCCGGTGCAGCCCCCCGGGCGGCAGCGGGGGTACGGGAATCAGGTTGCCTTGGTCATCGAGCATGCGGAACGGCGGCAGGTTGTCCGCCGGGAGGCTGCGGGGCGATTCCGGTTTGTCATGAAACGGACCTTCCGCGGCCGATGCGGCGGTGCAGGCGGCGGCGAGCGCGGCCGAAGCGAAAAACACCGGTAGCAATCGCTCTTTCATTTGACCTGCCCTCCCTCTATGGCGCCTCATGTCCCGCTTGGCGGTTCAACTGTATCACTATTGGTCCAGGACGGCGAGCGGTCGCGGGTCGGTATCATGGGCAGGGCGGCAGCTCGGCCGCCGCGGCGATCACCTGTTCGCGCAGCCAACTGAGGGCCGGGTCGACGTCGCGCTGCGCATTCCATTGCAGCACTTCGACCAGTCGCGGAAGCTGCAGAGGCGCCTCCACGACCTTGAGCGGCGCGCTGCCGGCCAATTTGTGCGCCAGCCGCGCCTGCAACGTGGCAATGCGATTGGTGCCTGTCAGGAAGCTGGGCAGCAGCAGGAAGCTCGGCACCGATACTTCGATTCGGCGCGAATCGCCGTACTGCTTGACGAACCATCGTTCCAGCCACGGCTGTCCCTGCCGTTCCCCGCGAAACACCACGTGTCCCAGCCCCATGTATTCATCGAAAGTCATGCCGGACGACACGATCGGATTGTCGCGGCAGGCAACGACGACATAGGTGTCTTCGAACACCGGCACATGCGGATGTTCGCTGCGCACGTCGATCTCCGGACCGATGACCAGATCGACTTCACCGGCCTGCAGTTCCTGTGCCGATTGCGCCGAGAATTGGCGGAACTCAAAGGTCAATCCGGGCGCGCTGCGGCTCAAATCGCGCAGCAGGCCCAGCAGCAGCACCTCGATGACATAATCGGTCGCGGCAATGATGAAATGCCGTTTGTTGACGGTGGCGTCGAATTTCGGGTCCGTCGCGATCGCATTGTCGATCTGCAGCATGATGGCGCGTATGGACACGCCCAGCGCCTGCGCCAGCGGCGTCAGTTCCATCTGGCGTCCGACCTGCACTATGAGCGGGTCTTCAAAGTACTCACGCAGCCGGGCGAGCGAGCCGCTCACCGCAGGCTGGGTGAGGCACAATTTGGATGCGGCGCGCGTCACGCTGCGCTCGGTCAAGATCGCATCCAGCGCCACCAGCAAATTCAAGTCCAGCCGTCGATATCGCATGGCCCACCCTAGCTTAGTCGAAGCCGGCGCGCATCGGCGGCCGTGATGCCGGGGATCAGCCGAAACGTCTCCCAAAACCTGCGGACCGGGCCGTATCATGCTGTTCCAGCGGCGGCCGACACGGCTAAGCCGTTGAATCAAAAGATTACTGCGCGGGGACGCGGCATGAATGCAGAGCGTGTATTGGTGGTAGGCGGCGGCATTGCCGGCATGTCGTTCGCGCTGCGAATGCGCCGGTATGGATGGTCGGTGGATCTGGTCGAATCCGACCCCGACTGGCGCGTGTACGGCGCCGGCATCAGCATTACAGGGCCGACATTTCGCGCCTTCAAACGCTTGGGATTGCTCGAAGACTTGCGCAAGCTCGCCTTTTGCTGCGACTTCGGCGCCCGCATCAACACCCCCGCCGGACAGACCATCGCCGACGTGCCGGCAACGCCGCTGGAGCCCGGTTTGCCGGTCGTGGGCGGCATCATGCGTCCGGTGCTGCACAAGCTGCTGTCGACCAAGACGCGGGAAGCCGGCGTCGATGTGCGCCTGGGCGTGACCATGCAGAGCGTCGTGGATGAAGGCGAGTCCATCACGGTCACCACCAGCGACGGCCAGACCCGGGACTATGCCCTGACCGTGGCGGCGGACGGAGTCTCGTCGAAAACCCGCACCACCTTCTTTCCCGACGCGGGACCGCTCCACTACACGGGCCAATACTGCTGGCGTCTGGTGGAAAGCCGGCCGGAGTCCATCGACCGCGCCAATTTTTACATGGCGGGACAGATTACCGCGGGCGTGATGCCGGTGTCGCATTCACAGCTGTACATGTTCCTGCTGCATCCCGAGCCGGTCAAAATTCGTGTGGATGAGCAGGACATGTGGACGCGGCTGAAGCACATGATGGCGCCCTTCGGCGGCGTTCTGGGCGAGATGCGTGAGCGCCTGACGTCCCAGTCCGTCATCAATTGCCGGCCGCTGGAGAGCATTCTCGTTCCGCCGCCCTGGCATCGGGGCCGGATGGTTCTCATCGGTGATGCGGTTCATGCGACGACGCCGCACCTGGCCTCCGGCGCCGGCATCGCCGTCGAGGATGCGCTGGTGTTGAGCGAAATATTGAGTGTGCAGTCCTCGGTGCCGGCTGCCCTCGAGCAGTTCACCGCACGCCGGTTTCCCCGCTGCCGCACGGTGGTCGAGAATTCGGTCAGCATCGGGGCGATGCAATTGAGCGATGCGTCGCCGGAAAGACTCAAGAAACTCATGACCGAATCAGAGCTGGCTTTGCGCCAGGACATTTGAAAATTTTGCGGAGAACTCCATGGCGATACTCGGCGTAGCGGAAATCATCTTCGGGGTCGACGATCTGGATCTGTGCTCGAGGTTTTGGACCGATTTCGGACTTACACCGGTGGAGCGGGGCGCCGATCACGCGGTGTTTGAAGTGGCGGCCGGTTCGCGTGTCGCGGTGCGCCGGCGCGGTGATCTGAGCCTGCCGCCGCAGTACTTCGAGTGGCCGGGAATTCGCGAAACCATCTGGGGAGTGGATAGTCAGCAGAGCCTGGAGAGGCTCGTTGCCGGCTTGTCGACCGACCGCGAAGTGCGCCGCGACGGAGACGGCACCGCGCATTTTTCCGCAGACGACGGCCAGCCCCTGGGTCTGCGCGTGTGGCACAAGCGCCCCGTGGTGTCGCAGCCCGATCCGGTGAACGCACCCGGCCACATCGTGCGGCTGAATCAGCATCGCAAATGGCGCCAGCGCGCCCGTCCCAAAACCATCAACCACGTCGTGTTTTTCTCGGATGACTACGTGTCCTCGTTTGAGTTCTACCGCGACCGCCTCGGCTTTCGGTTGTCCGATCACAGCAAGGGACTGGGAGTTTTCGCGCGCGCCGATGGTACGAACGAGCATCACAGCGTTTTCTGGGTCAACAGCGCGCTGCCGATGACGCCCGGAAAGCCCGGCTATATGCATACGGCGTTCGGCTTGGAGGACATCGACGAGGTGATGCTGGGGGCGAACCTCATGGCCAGGCTCGGCTGGGTCAATACCTCGCAGAACGCCTCCGGAGGGTTGTCGAGGCATCGCATTTCATCGGCGATCTATTACTACATCGACAATCCCAACGGCGGCGAGGCCGAGTATCACTGCGATACGGACTACGTGGACGACAATTGGGTGCCGCGCGCGTGGGACTGGAAGTTCGGGTCCCTGTTGTGGGCGCACAAGACGCCCAGCTTCTTCGATACCACCAATGAGAATTGGGACATGACCTTCGATCCGCAAGGCAAGTCCCTCGAGCAGTTCCGGCGCGATCCGGCGGCTGCGAAAGACGCGAAGGCGAAATAGCGATGTTCGAGTATTTTGCCAACAATTACGTCTGGAATCTGTCGGTCAACATCGCGCTGGAATCCGGTGCGCAGATCGGTGAGATCGACGAGATGTGCAGGCCGCTGCGCGAGGCGGCCGCGCGCGGTGAGGATGCCGGGACGGCGGAATTTTTCGCCTCTTGGGTGGCAATGGCGGACAAGCTGGCGGCCTTGGCGCGCGAGGATCAGGCGCTCGGCCGTAATTTTTCCGCCGGCGTCAAGCTCAACCGTGCGGCGCTCTATTACCAGACCGCCGAGAGAATGCAGTCGCATGGCTTCGCGCCGCGCAAGCTGGTGTTTCAAAAAGGCCAGGACGCGTTTCGCCTGAGCATGCAGTTGCGGCGCGAGAATTACGAACGCATCGAGATCCCGTACGGGGGCGGCATCATTCCGGGATTCGCCGTCTGGGCGGACCGGACGGGGCGGCCCGCGCCGCTGCTCGTCTTCATCAACGGTTTGGATAGCTCCAAGGAGATGCTGTATTGGACGGGCCTCGCGCACGAGCTGGAAAAGCGCGGCATTTCCACCTTGCACATCGATCAGCCGGGCTCCGGCGAGGCCCTGCGCGTTCACAATCTCGTCGCGACCTTCGACAGCGAACGCTGGGCATCCAAAGTGCTCGATTACCTGGAGACGCGCCGGGAAGTCGACGCGCGCCGGGTGGGGCTGGCCGGAATTTCTCTGGGCGGCTACTACACGCCGCGCGCGGTGGCATTCGAACCTCGTTTTGCACTCGGGGCCGTCTGGGGCGCGAATCACAATTGGGGCGAGGTTCAGCACCGCCGAGTGGCGCGCGAAGGCGATCGCCCGGTGCCGCATTACTGGGAGCACGTGCAATGGGTGTGGGGCGCGAAGAATATGGACGAGTTCCTGCAGATTTCCGCCAAGGTGAATCTCAACGGCGTGCTGGACCGCATCCGCGTGCCGTTCCTGGTCACGCATGGCGCGAATGACCGGCAGATTGCCGTCGCCTACGCGCATCAGACCTACGATCAACTGGTCAACAGCCCCAAGCGCGAGCTGAAGATTTTCGACGCCCGCACCGGTGGAGTCGAACACGTCAGCGTCGACAACATGTCCTATGGGCGCACGTTCATCGCCGACTGGATCGCCGAAACATTCAACACCCGAACCGCCTGAGATACACCCCCATGCCCGAAGTCATGCGTCGAATTGTCACCGGCCACGATGATGCCGGCAACGCCATCATCGTCTCGGACGCGCCGCCGGAGCGCATCCAGCGGATCGGCGAGCACGGTCCGGTCTTTTATGAAATGTGGAACACGAGAGAAACGCCGGCGCGCATCGACCGGCGCAGCGGCGAACCTGAAGAGCAGCAATTGACGCTGCCGCCGCCGCGCAGCGGCACCCGGATTCGGATCCTGGATATTCCGCCGGAGACGGAGGCGATGAAAAGGATGGACGCGGAAACCGCCCGGGCGCACTTTGCCGAGATCGGTGCGGCGGAGGCTTCGACGCATTCCGGCCCGGGCGCTCCCCATCCCTTCATGCACCGCACACAGACCATCGATTATGGAATCGTCATCGAAGGCGAGATCACCCTGATCGTGGACCGCGGCGAGAGCATCGTCCGCGCCGGCGATGTGGTCGTACAGCGCGGAACCAACCATGCGTGGGCCAATCGCTCGGGCAGGAATTGCCGAATTGCCTTCGTCCTGATCGATGGCCGGTTCGAGCAAGGCCTGTAAATGCACAAGCCCACGCAACGGCTCGAATGAAAATCGTCGTCACCGGTGCCGCGGGATTCTTGGGCCGCGCTTTGACTGCGCGCTTGCTCGCGTCCAGCGCCGACCCGGAAGATCGCTTTGTGTTCATCGACCGTGCGCCCGTGGTCGCGGCGGATCCGCGGGTTCGGTGCGTGACGGGAGATCTGGGCGATGCGGCGACGCTCGATGAGCTGGTCGCGGGCGCGCAGGTTCTCTATCACCTGGCCGCGATGGCCGGCGGCGCGGCCGAGTCGGACTACGCAGGGTCGCGCAAAGTCAATCTGGAGGCTTCGTTGTTGCTCCTGGAACGTGCCGCCGGGGAATCCGGGCGGATGCGATTCGTGTATGCGAGTTCCATCGCGGTCTTTGGCGAGCCCTTGCCGGCACATATCGACGACGCCACCTGTCCACGGCCCAGCATGACCTACGGCGCGCACAAATTGATGGTCAGCGTTGCCTTGTGCAACCTCACGCGGCTGCAGCGTCTCGACGGATTTGCCCTGCATCTCCCCGGATTGGTGGCGCGGCCGCGCGCCGGCGCGGGCATGAAGTCAGCCTTCATGAGCGATGTCTTTCACGCGATGGCGCACGCCGAACCGTACGTGCTGCCGACGGGTGCGGAAGCCACCGCCTGGTTCATGTCGCGGCCGCGCTGCGTCGACAACTTGATCCATGCCGGAACCATGGCGCCGCCGCCGGAAGGCGCGCCGCGCAGTCTCACGCTGCCCGTGGTGCGGGCGTCGATGCGCGAGGTCGTCGGCGCGCTTTCGCAGCACACCCGCGCGGACGCGTCGCTGGTGGAGTTCCAGCCGGACGCGAAGCTCGAGGCGCAATTCGGCCGGTTGCCGCCGCTGACGGCGGCCTGGGCCGAGTCTCTGGGATTTCGCAGCGACGGTTCGGTGCAGGCGCTGGTCGCGAATGCGCTGCGGGACGCGGGATACGCGGCGTGACGGAGGGGTGATCCCATGAAACTGACGACTTTGCGCGGCGCTGGACGCGATGGCCGGCTGGCGGTGGTCGCACCCGACCTGCGGACTGCCGCTTTTGCGCCGGCGATCGCGCCGACGCTGATCGACGCGATGGAGCGTTGGGGGGAAGCCGAGCCCGCCCTTCGCGAGTTGAGCGAGTCGCTGCGCGCAGGCCGGGCCGCCGGTACGTTTGATTTCAAACCACTGGAGGCGTTGGCGCCGCTGCCGCGCACGTATCAGTGGCTCGACGGTTCCGCGTTTGCCGCTCATGGCGAACTCATGGCTAAAGTCTTCGGCATCCAGAATCCGCAGTCCGAGCGCCCTCTCATGTATCAGGGCATGTCGCATCAGTTCCTGTCCGCGAACGAGGATGTGCCGTTTCGGTCGGAGGCCGACGGCATCGATTTCGAAGGGGAGTTCGGCGTGATCACGGATGAGGTGCCCAGGGGGACCACGGCGGCGGCCGCGGCCGGCCACATCAAGCTGATCGTACTCATCAATGATTGGTCGTTGCGGACGCTGGCTCAAATCGAAATGAAAACCGGATTCGGCTGGGTGCAGGCGAAACCGGCCTGCAGCGCGGCGCCTTTGGCCGTCACCGCCGATGAACTCGGCGCGGCATGGTACGAGGGTCGCGTGGCATTGCCCTTGCACATCTGGCTGAACGGCCGCAAATTCGGCGCCGCCAACGGCCGGGAGATGGGCTTCAGCTTCGGGGAATTGATCGCGCACGCGGCCGCCACTCGCAGTCTGTGCCCGGGCACCGTCATCGGCTCGGGCACCGTCTCGAATGAGAACTACCGGCAGATCGGTTCCAGCTGCATCGCCGAACGCCGCGCCATCGAAACCGTGGACGAGGGTTCGCCGCGAACGCCTTACATGAGCTTCGGCGATTCGGTGCGCATGGAAGCGGTGGGTCCCGGCGGCGAAACGGTGTTCGGCGTCCTCGAGCAGTGCGTCGTTTCTTCCCCCACGTATACCACAATATAGTACAGTCGCTTCGGATACTAGACCAGAGCGGCGGGCTTCGCTACAGTCCGCCCGGCGGAACCTGATACGTCGGCAGAGGGGGGGCGCGGTGCGATGGCCATAGAAGATCGTCGGCCAGGATGGATTCAGGCGCTCGCGCTGCTGCTGCCCATCACCATGGCTGTCATGGGCTCCGTGGTGCTCCAGCCGGTGCAGGGTTTGTTGCTCGAGCATTTTGCGGCGGTACCGGGAAAGCTTTACTGGGTGCCTTTCTTGCTGACGGTTCCCTCCATCGCGGCAACTTGTTTCACGGTGCCGGCCGGCTATCTGGCCGACTCGCTGGGGCGCAGGCCTCTGCTGCTGTATGCGATGGTGTTCTACGTTGCCCTGGGAGTTGCCCCCTTCTTCCTGCATGACCTCGCGCCGATCGCCCTGTGTCGCATCGGCGTTGGGCTGACCGAAGGGGTCGTGCTCACGGTGACCACCACGCTGCTGGGGGACTACTTCAAGGGCCGGGCGCGCGACAGGCTCCTCGGCGTTCAGGTCGCCATTGCCACTATATCGGCAAGCCTTCTGATCCCTTTGAGCGGCTACCTGGGCAGCCGATTGGGCTGGAATGGGCCGTTCCTGATATACGGCCTTGCCGCCGTGTGGCTGCTGGGCATCGTCTTGTTTACTTGGGAGCCCTCTCCTGATGCAAGTGCCGGCGAGAGGCGGGGAACCGCCTCCTGGGCAGGTTTTCCCTGGAAGAACATGCTGGTGATCTGTGCGGTCACGCTATTCGGCGCCTGTTTCTTCTACACGGTGCAGTTTGAAGGGCCGACGATCTTGCCGGACTTCGGAATCACCGACCCGGCGAGAATCGGCTCCCTCATGGGACTTGTCAGTTGGGGCATGGTTGCGGGCGCCATCGGGTTCCAACTGGTCGTGAATCAATCCACCGGCGCGCTGCTTCTCGGGGAACTGGTCCTCATTGCTGCAAGCTTCTTCGTCATGAGCCGGGCGCCGACCGCGGACCTGCTGGTCGGGGCGTCCTTCATGAACCAAGTCGCATGTGGCGCGTTGCTGCCGACCTTGCTAACGGCTTGCATGCGTTTCCTGCCCTTCGAGCATCGGGGCCGCGGTGCCGGCATCTGGCAGGGGACGCTGGCCTCAGGGCAGTTTGTCGTGGGCATGGGCTTCCCCGCGTTGACGCAATTCACCGGCGGCAACAAGCTCCATTCGCTGTATTTGCTGTCTGTTGCCGCCGGGATCGCAGCTGTCGCTGCGCTGGCATTCGTTTACTACTCACAAATATCGGGCATCGCTTCGGAGGGGAAATGACCATGTACGACATCGTTGCCATGGGGGCCGGGCACAACGGGCTGGTCGCCGCCGCTTATCTCGCCAAGGCGGGGAAAAAAGTTCTCGTCCTCGAGCGCAAGTCCTACCCGGGCGGCGGCGTGACGACCCGCCAGCTCAACACACCCGGTTACTGGCATGACGAGCACTCCAGCGTCCACATCATGATCCAGGGCAATCCCATGCTGCGTCAGGACGAATTGGGGCTGATCGCAAAGCATGGACTCAAATATCACTACTCGCCTGTGCCGCACGCGACGATCTTTCCGGATCAGTCGGTTTTGTACACCTTCAAGGACCTCGACAAGACCAGCGAGTGTTTCGCGAAGGTTTCGCCGAAGGATGCGCAAACCTACCGGGACTTCGTCAAGCTGAGCCGGCAGATCCTGGAATTCTTCATGCCCGGACTGTATGCGCCGCCGCCCCCTCTGGGCGAACTGGTTGCGATGCTCGACCGGAATGATCAAGGGCGGCTGATGCTCGATTTCATGTCGCGCGACTGCCTGGATTTGGTCAATCAGCTCTACGAGAGCGACAAAATCAAGATCCATCTGTTGCGGCTGGTGAGCGAAAATTTGCAGTGTCCGAATGAGTTGGGAACCGGCATGGGCGTCCTGCTCATGCCCGGCATCATCCATACCTATGGCGTTTCGCAACCGATCGGCGGCAGCGGCAAACTCACAGAGTCTCTGGTGCGCTGCATCGAGAGTTATGGCGGAGAAGTCCGATGCGATGCAGAGGTGAGCAAGATCCTTACCAGCGGCGGAAGGGCCACGGGCGTGCGGCTGTCCTCCGGGGAGGAGATCCTGGCCAAGGATGCCGTCATCGGCGCGATTCATCCGCACGTAATCCGAAAATTCGTCGAAGGCGTGCCGGAGCCCGTGATGCGCCGCGCGGAGCACGCGGCGCTGGCGCCGTTCTCGATCATGGTCAGTCACTATGATTTGAAGGAGAAATGCCGTTTCTACGCCGGCGAGGATGTCGGCCGGGCAACCATGCTCGAACTGGTGGATACGGACAATTTGGATGAGTTGGTCGCCGACTTCGATGACCTGAGGAGGGGCTTGATCACGGAGCGCCGCCTGTGCGCCGGCGGCGACGAAAGCATCGGCGACCCAACGCGCGTGCCGGAAGGCGCCGGGCTTTTCCACGGCATCACCTTCGCACCCTACACGGTGCGCGACAGGCGCTGGGCCGGCCGGCACTGGGACGAGATCAAGGAGGAGATCGGTGATCTGTCCCTCGCGCATTACCGCAAATTTGTCTCCAATCTCACCAGCGACAACATCATCGCGCGCAAGATCGTAAGCCCCGTCGATCTGGAGCGATCAAGTCCCAACAGCATGATGCGCGGGGATTTGCATGGTGTGGCGCCATACTTTTATCAGAGCGCGGGCCACCGGCCGACGCCTGACCTCGGCCAGTACACGGTACCCGGCGTGGATCGCCTGTATCTCGCGGGGCCCTTCCAGCATCCCGGCGGAGGTGTTTACGGTGCGGGTCGAGCGACCGCGATCCGCATGTTCGAGCAGCTCGGCATGGATTTCTCCTCGGTCGCCGCGGGCGTGCGGCAGGACACCGGTGTTCCAATATCGGCATCGACTCGCCAAACAGCCGGGATGGTACTGCGCGGGCCGGCTGACGAGGAGTTGATGAACGTCGAGTCGCTCGAACGCAAGGGTGACGAACTCATCATCAAGGGCACGAGTTTTGGAACCATGCCGATGGAAGCGAGGCTCGACGGACCGTCGGCGCGCGCGGGTTTGAAAATGCTGGGCTTGGGGAACCTTGCTTTCCTGACCACACTGCCTTTCCGCGGACGACGCAAATGACGACTTCGAACGGGTCGCAGCCCATACATCAGACCGGGGATCACATCATCGTCGTAGAAGGCATCACCGATCGATGTGCGGAGCGGGGTGAAGAAACGGCCACGGGGACGTCTCATTGCCCGGCTCGCCCGGTACCTCGATCACGGCCGGCCGATCTGCGTTCAACGCACGCTCGAGCTGCACCTTGAGCGCGGCCGGGGTCGCGGCGCGCAAGCCCAAGGCGCCGAAGCTTTCCGTCAACTTGAGGAAATCAGGATTGACCAGATCCGCACCGAGCAGACGGCCGCCGTACTGATCAAATTGGTCGCGACGCACATTGCCGAAGCTGCGGTTGTTGAACACGATGGTGACGAGATTGATCCGGTGCTGAACCGCGGTCGCGAGTTCCTGCATGCCGAACAGAAACCCGCCATCGCCGGACACGGCCACGACTGCCCGTCCGGGATTGGCCACCTTGACGCCCAGCGCGGTGTTGAAGCCAAATCCGAGATTATCCTGGTAACCGCAAGTCACATATTGCCGCGGTCCATAAACGGAAAAGCCGAACCGGGACGTGAAGCCAATCTGCGATATTTCCTCCACGTAGAATCCATCGCGGGGCAGCACTTCGCGGATCGCGTCGATATAGTCCATCTGCGGCTGAACCACCCGGATAGCCTCGCGCGCCCGCGCCTTGATGCCGGCAAATTCCGACTCGCGCGAACTGCGCTTGCCGACGAGCGGCTGCAGGGCATTAATCAGGGCGCGCGTGCCGAGACCCGAATCCGTCACGATTCCCACATGGGGCTTGAGGCGCACCATCTCCGTCGGATCGATGTCGATGCGGACCAGCTTCATATCGCGCGGGACCCAGCGCCAGCGCAGATACTCGAGCTCCAGGCGGCTGCCGATGCCGATGAGCAGATCTGCGTCCTTCCAGTAATCGTAGGCGGCGACGAGGTTCATGCCATAGGGCGAATCGTCGCTGACGATGCCCTTCCCGCTGCGGTGCGCGGCGACCGGCGCCTGCAGGAGTTCCGCGAGCTCCAGAATCGACTCCCCCGCGTGCAGGGCGCCGGCGCCCACGCTGAGGAGCGGACGTTTCGCGTCGGCAATCAGCCTGGCGGCGGCGGCGATCGAATCGGGGTCGGGCGTCGGTGGTGCAATTGGGCCGAGGGGTGCGACCTGCGCCACTTCGGCCTTCATGCCGAAGACGTCCCACGGCGCCTCCACCGCCACCGGTCGGATGCGCCCGCTTGCGAGCTGTCGAAACGCCTCCGCCATGACGCCCGGTGCTTCCGTGGGATGATTGATCCGTTCCGACCACTTGGTAAGGCCGCGTAGCAGCGCCAACTGGTCGGGCAGTTCGTGCAGTTGCCCACGGCCCTGGCCAATCAGACGCGACATGATGTTGCCCGTGATGCACAGCACGGGCGTTATCGCACCGTAAGCCGTGCATAGCGCCGCGCCTGAATTCAGCACACCGGGGCCGGGCACCACGGTATAGGTGCCCACCCGCCCGGTGGACTTGGCGTATCCAAAGGCCATATATCCCGCCCCTTGTTCATGGCGGGTCGTGATGAAGCGAAGTGTATCCCGGTGCCTGGCCAGCGCATCGTTGAAGTCGTACATATGCGCGCCCGGAATGCCGAACACGGTGTCCACACCATGCGCGACGAGCGACTCCGCGATTGCCTGACCCGTCGATAACAACGCCATCCCAGCCTCCCGTGTAAGTTTCAGCTCCCGATGGGTAGTTCTACCCAATCGGCAACCAGCCCGCGAGTATAAGTTCCCATTGTGACGGCGTCGATCGCACCGCAATGTACCCACACCGATCGAGTCGCAAAAAAATCATGACGTGGGGAAATCATATGCTGAGTGGAATTGGCGCCGGCCCTCAAATGCAATCGTTTGTTGTGTGGGCGAGAATCGTGATTGTGGGCGCGGCGGCGCTGCTTGGGGTGGAGACCAAAATTGGCGCGGGCACCACTTTCAGGGTATTTTTTCCCGCAGTGTTCCAGGTCAATACGGCGGGCGATGCGATGGCCGCCGATGCATGAGGCGATATGCAACGAATACTAATCGTCGATGATGAGCAAGACGTGCGCGACTCGGTCAAATGCGTGCTCGATCTCGCCGGATATGTGGTGCTCACCGCCGAGAATGCGGCGGAGGCACTGGAACAGCTCGGGCGCACTCCGACGGATCTCGTCATTACCGACATCATCATGCCGAAGATAAACGGCGTGCAAGCGATCCAATCGATTCGCAGGGCCTTTCCTCTCGTCCGCATCGTCGCCATATCCGGCGGCGGCAACTTCGGCGTTGCGGGCTATCAGCCCACGGCGATAGCGACCAATGCCTACCTTAAATCGGCCGAGGAGGCCGGAGCGCATCTCGTGCTCACCAAGCCGTTTGAGGCGGAAGACCTGCTCGAGGCAGTCGAGAAAGTCCTCGGCGTCGGCCATGCCTGAGGGGCACCGCCGCGCATAGCGCTCACGTCCATCAGGCGGCACGGGAAACTTTAGCGGCTGGCGGGCGGACCGTCCGAATCCCGGCGCACCAAGGTGAAGTCGAGCAGGGCGTGTTTGCAGTCCTCATTGCGGCCTTCACGGCGCGCCTTGATTTTCTTCAGCAACAGTAGCATCGCAGCCTTCGACATATCCGCAATCGGCTGGCGGATGGTGGTGAGTTCCGGCCAGATCGAGCGCGAAAATTCGGTATCGTCGAAGCCGCACACGGTGAGGCCCTTGGGGACATCCAGGTGATGGCGGTGCGCGACCGCCACGGTGGCGGCACCCATGTCATCGTTGCTGGCAAAGATCGCGGTCGGCGGCTTGGCGAGGCTGAGGAGTTGCTCAGCGGCCTTGAGGCCTGAGCGATACGTGAAGAGACCTTGGCGGATGAGCGAGTTGTCCACCGGAATTTCAACCTCCGCCAGCGCCGCCTTGTAGCCCGCCAGGCGCTGCGCGCTCGCGGTCTGATCGGGATTGCCGATGATGAATCCGATGCGGGTATGTCCCAACGACAAAATATGGCGCGTCATGGCGACTGCGGCGGCGTGATCGTCGATGCGCACGGCCAGATATCCCGCGCGCGGACTGGCACTCGCCACCGCGACCGCGAGCGCCCCGGCCTTGGTGAGAACGGCATGAATGCGCTTGGAGTCGCACAGCGGCGGCGGCAGGATGATGCCGTCGACGCCGGTGGCCAGCAGTTCCCGAACTACCTCATCCTCGTGCTGATCGGCATCGCATTTCTCGACGACCAGCTGCACGTGACTCATACGCGCTTGTTCGAGGCTGCCGACCAGGAATTCGCTCAAGTAAGTGGCGCTCGGATTGCTGTACAACATGCCGATGCGCACCTGCTCGGCGCCTGCCAGCGTACGTGCTGCGAGATTGGGCGAGTACTTGAGCTTTGCAATGGCGGCCTGAACCGCTTCGCGCGTCTCCTGGCGGACGTTGTCCTCGCCATTGATGACGCGCGACACCGTCATCGGGGCGAATCCCGCGTAGGCGGCAACGTCGGCAATCGTCGGTGCGCCCTGTTTGCGAAGTTTCAGTTTTCGCTCCGGACGCGGCGGCGCTTGTTTTTTTGTTGATCTGACGGTCATTCCAGGCGTCGGTCTGCGGCAGTACAGTAGATGCGTATTTGGCGCTCGGAGCGCCTCGAAAAGCAAATAGAATTGAGAAAGCCGCGCACCATCCATCATGGTAACGCTATCAACAATTCGAACATATCCGCCGAACCGGGGGCTTCGCAATGCATCGAGCAGTCAAACGATGGACGGTAGGCGTTGCCTTGAGCGTGGCGTCGGCAGGCCCGGTGCCAGCCGACCGAATTCCGTCGACTTGAAGACACGGTGCTGCACATCGGCGGCTAGCAGATTTACCACCTCAGATTCACGGCGCGGTGTAGCGGCTGACGATGTTCTCCAGGTATTCCTGCCGCCCGGAGTGCGCCACCGGCAAGACGTTGGCCGCTACGGCGGCATCGGCGATCGCGGCCAACGTGGCGCGGCCCTCGAGGATGGTGCGGGCCGATTCGGTGCGCCAACCGGCGTAGCGCTGATCGACGAACGCGGCCAGCTCACCGCCGTCCAGCATGGCCGCAGCGTTGAGCAAGCCGCGCGCAAGAACGTCGATGGCGCCGATGTGCCCGTAAAACAAGTCCACCGGGTCGACGCTCTGGCGGCGCACCTTGGCGTCGAAATTATTGCCGCCGCTGGTAAACCCGCCGCCCTTCAAGATGTAGTACAGGGCGAGCGTGATTTCCCGGATGTCGTAGGGGAACTGATCCGTGTCCCAGCCGTTCTGCGGATCGCCGCGGTTCATGTCGACGGAGCCGAAGATGCCGAAGTCAACCGCCATGGCGATTTCGTGTTCGAAGCTATGCCCGGACAAGGTGGCGTGATTCGATTCTATGTTGACCTTGACCTCCTTCTCGAGACCATGATCCTTCAAGAATCCGTAAATGGTGTCGACGTCGAAATCGTATTGGTGCTTGGTCGGCTCGTGCGGCTTGGGCTCGATCAGAATCAGCCCCTTGAAGCCGATTTTGTGCTTGTGCTCCACCACCATGGAGATGAAACGGCCGAGCTGACTTTTCTCCTGCTTGAGGTTGGTATTGAGCAGCGTGTCGTAGCCTTCGCGTCCGCCCCACAGCACATAGTTCTCGCCCTTCAGGCGGTGCGTGGCCTCGAGACAGTGGCGCACCTGCGTGGCGGCGAAACGGAATACATCGGGATCGGGATTGGTGGCGCCGCCGGCCATGTAGCGCGGATGGCTGAACAAATTCGCGGTTCCCCACAGCAGCTTCACGCCGCTCGTCGACATCTTGCGCTGGATCTTCTCCACGATGTGCAGAAAATTCGACACATGCTCGCGGATGTTGTGCGCTTGCGCCATGACATCCGTATCGTGGAAGCAAAAATAGGGCAGCCCCAGGCGCGTAAAGAACTCGAACGCTTCATCGAGTTTGTGATCCGCAGCCGCCTGATCGAGAGGTCCGCCGTGCCAGGGACGGCGGAACGTGCCGGCGCCGAAGACATCGAAGCCGTCCCAGTTGAAGGTGTGCCAGTAGCACACCGACATACGCAGCTGCTGCTCCATGGTCTTTCCCATGACGAGGCGATTCTTGTCGTAGAAACGAAACGCCAACGGGTTCTTGGAGTGGGGGCCTTCGTAGGCGATCGGTGCGATATCGGCAAAATAAGAGCGGTTCAAGTTTGTGTCTCCACGAATGAGTCTTTGAGATATCGATACAGGCTGCGGAAGATCCCGATGCGCTGCGAATAATGATCGGACAGGCGATCGTCGGGCTCGGCCACGTGCAGAATCGGCGGCGGGGTGCAAACGTCCTCGACCGCGGCGCGCTCCACGCCCATGCGCGCCAATCGCGCGGCGCCGTAGGCGGGGCCTACGGTGCCGGCGTCGCGGTACGTGAGCGGCCGCCGCAATACGGAGCTCAAGATCCGGCCCCAATAGGCCGAGCGCGCGCCGCCGCCGATCACCGAAATGGACTCTATGGCGGTGCCGCTCGCCGACAGCGCGTCCAGACCATCGCGAAAGGCGAATGCGACGCCTTCGAGCACGGCTTGCGCGATCGCGGCGGGCGTCGACTCCTGCGTCAGCCCGAACAGCACTCCTTTGGCAAGCGGATCGTTGTGCGGCGTGCGCTCGCCCGACAGATACGGCAGGAATATTTCCGTCTCGGCAGGCCGGTTACGCGCCTCCGCCAGGTCGAACAGCGCGCCTGTGCTGCCCAAACCGCACAGCCGCGCCGCCCAGTCCACGCAGCTGGCGGCGCTCAGGATCACCGACATCTGGTGCCAGCGATTCGGCAGTGCGTGACAGAATGTGTGCACGCCGCCTTGCGTGTTCGGACGATACCCGTCGTTCGCCAGGAACAGCACGCCGGAAGTGCCGAGCGACAAGAAGGCATCGCCGGATCGCACCACGCCGACGCCGACGGCGCCGGCCGCGTTATCGCCGCCGCCCGCCACCACCGGCACCCGCGGCATGCCCCAGGCCTCCGCGACTTCCGCACGCAGAGACCCGGTGATCGCATTGCCTTCGAACAGGGCGGGCATGTGCGCCAGCTTGAGACCGGTGGCCGCGAGCATCGCCTCCGACCAGCGCCGCCGTGCGACGTCCAGCCACAGCGTACCGGCGCTGTCCGACATATCGGATGCGGTCTCGCCGGTCATCGCCAAGCGCACATAGTCCTTGGGCAACAGCACGGTCGCGGTCCGTGCGAAGATCTCCGGCTCGTGTTCCCGTACCCACAGCAGTTTCGGTGCCGTGAATCCCGGCATGGCGCGATTGCCGGTGATTTGCAGCATGCCCGGGACGCCTTGCTCCAATTGCCTGCATTGCTGTGCGCTGCGCCCGTCGTTCCACAAAATCGCGGGACGCAGTGCCTGATGGTTCCGATCGAGCAGCGTTGCGCCGTGCATCTGACCGGACAGCCCGATGGCGCGCACCGCCTTGCGCAAGGTCAAACGCAAATCGCTGACGGCGATATTGGTGGCGGACCACCAGTCCGCAGGATCCTGTTCCGACCACAATGGCTGCGGCCGCGACACGCTCAAGGCTGCGGTCGCCTGTTCGGCGACGGCGCCGCTGTCGTCGATCACGACGGCCTTCACGGCCGATGTGCCAATGTCGATCCCCATGTACATGCAAAAATCCTATCTCCGTCGCGCGAAGGGCGGCGCGTATGCGCCTATGCAATGCGTCAAATCGCGCACTCCCGGAGCAGCGCAAAAAATACTTCTGTCGGCGATTTACGTTAGCGCTATCATTCTATGCCTGATTTGGTGGCCTTGGCACGTAGAAAAAACGAATTTGGCGCCGCTGCACGGTGCCCACTCGAGGGGAGAAACGGGTTTGAGCGACAATCGCGACGCAACCATCAATCTGCCGCTGGTCTCCGCCATCGTCGGCGTCGCCACCATCGGCGGCTTCATGTTCGGTTATGACAGCGGCGTCATCAACGGCACGCAGGACGGACTTCGCACCACGTTCGACCTGAGCGAAGCATGGCTGGGCATCACGGTGAGCGCCTTGCTGCCCGGCTGTGCCGTGGGTGCGTTCCTCGCCGGCCGATCCGCCGATGTGTGGGGCAGGCGCCGCGTCATGGTGGCGGCGGCCATCCTCTTCATCGTGAGCGCTTTGGCGGCGGGCGCCGCCGGCTCGCCGGTGATGATGATCCTGGCGCGCTTCGCGGCAGGCGTCGGGGTCGGTGCGGCCAGCGTGCTGTCGCCCGCCTACATCAGCGAGGTGACGCCCGCGAGCATGCGCGGCCGGCTCTCGAGCTTGCAGCAGGTCATGATCATCTCCGGCCTGACCGGCGCGTTTCTCGCCAACTATTTTCTGGCGCACACGGCCGGAAAGTCCATAGAGGTCCTTTGGTTGGGTTACGCCGCGTGGCGCTGGATGTTTTGGATGCAGATCATTCCTGCCAGCGTATTCTTCGTCACGTTGCTCCTGATCCCGGAGAGTCCGCGCTATCTCGTGGCGCGCGGCCGTGACGAGGAGGCGCGTTCGGTGCTGGCGCGCCTGTTCGGCGCCGCCGGCGCCTTGGCCAAGGTCGCGGAAATTCGCGGCTCGCTGGCCTTGGATCATGCCCCGCGGCTGTCGGATCTCATCGACAAGAAAACCCGGCGGCCGAGGCCCATCGTCTGGGTGGGGATCGGTCTCGCAACCTTCCAGCAGCTGGTGGGGATCAACGTGGTGTTCTATTACGGCGCCGTGCTCTGGCAAGCGGTGGGATTCAGCGAATCGGACTCGCTGAAGATCAACATTTTGAGCGGCACGCTGTCGATTGCGGCGTGTTTGATCGCCATCGGACTCATCGACCGGATCGGCCGTAAACCGTTGCTGCTGATCGGCTCCATCGGCATGGCCGTGACCTTGGGAATCCTGACAGTGGCATTCGCCACCGGTGACTTGAGCAACGGCACCCTGCATCTTGCGCCAAGGATCGGCCTGATCGCGCTGGTCAGCGCCAATCTCTACGTCGTGTTCTTCAACTTCAGCTGGGGTCCGGTCATGTGGGTGATGCTCGGAGAAATGTTTCCGAACCAGATCCGCGGCTCGGGGTTGGCCGTCAGCGGGGCGGCGCAGTGGACCGCCAATTTTTTGATAAGCATGAGTTTTCCATGGCTGGCGAAGTTCATCGGATTGCCGATCACCTATGGCTTTTACACCGCATGCGCCTTCCTCTCAATCTTCTTCGTGTTGAAGATGATGCACGAAACGCGCGGCCGGGAACTCGAGGACATGGTCGGCTGAGAGACGGCGCAGCATGGCCGTTGCAATGCAGCTAATTTGGATATATCACCGGATTGGTAGCGCAACCAACGCTGCAAAGGCGGCAGACTGTGCGTGACCCATGGCGCGACGCGCGGGTGGCTTATCAGCCGACCGGACGGTACGATCGCTTGAAGATCTCGACCTGGATAGGCTGGCGCCCAGACACAATCGGAATCACGGGAGTAATCATGTCGGAGAATGACGAACGCTCATCCACGAGTCGCACGGTTCGTGAATTGGGCGAGGACCGGTCCATCCCGCGGCGCGACTTCATCCAGGGTGCGCTGGCCGCGAGTGCGACGGTTTTGGCCGGGCCGCTGCTCAGAGCGTACGGGGCGGACGCTGCCGCGGGACCGGTCGCCGCGCAGGATGTACCCGGCTACTATCCGCCCCTGCTGAACGGTCTGCGCGGCAGCCCACCCGCGCCTATCGCTGTACGAAGGCTCGCTCGATTACATAGTCGCCGGGTTCGCCGATGTGCGGCGAGATCTCGAAACCTTGCGAGTCCAGCAGCGCACAGGTATCGGTGAGCATCGCGGGGCTGCCGCACACCATGACGCGGTCGTGGCGCGGGTCGAAGGCGGGCAAGCTCAGGTCGCGGAACAGCTTGCCGGATTCGATCAAGGTCGTCAGACGGCCGTGATTCGGATGCGGCTCGCGGGTGATCGTTGGGTAGTAGCGAAGTTTCTCGCGCACGGAATCCCCTAGGATCTCGTGCTGGCTCAAATCCCCGATGAAGTGCTTGACCACGGCGGTTTCGGCCAACCAGCGTACTCCATGAACCAGGACCACGTGTTCAAAGCGCTCATAGGTTTCAGGATCCTTGATGACGCTCATGAAGGGAGCTACGCCGGTTCCGGTGCTCAGAAGGTAGAGGCGCTTGCCGGGTTTCAGATCGTGCAATACCAGCGTGCCCGTGGGTTTTCGGCTGATCAGGATCTGATCGCCCGCGCGAATGTGCTGTAGCCGGGATGTCAGCGGGCCATCCGGAACCTTGATGCTGAGGAACCGTAGAAAGTCTTCGTGATTCGCGCTGGCGATGCTATATGCGCGCAGCATGGGCCGGCTGTCGACCTCTACGCCAACCATGACGAACTGCCCGTTCTCGAACCTCAGGCCGGAATCGCGAGTCGTGGTGAAGGTGAATTGTGAGTCGGTCCAGTGACGAACTTTGAGCACGCGCTCGGTACTGATTGAAGACAAGATAAAGGGCCCGTCGAACAGTGATGCGGCAAAATTGTAACGTAATGGGAGATCGCCATTAGGCTTAACTTGCATACGCTTATGACTGAAGGTTATGTCTTCCCGCAACGAATTGATTGACAGACGGCCAATACTCTCTATCCTTCGCAGCGGGCCATCCGCTCCCAACGGCGGACGCTCATCTGTAAGGATGGGAGTACAATTTGATGACACGCATACCGCCGCCGGGCATCCGCCCGGCTGATGCCCGATTCTCATCGGGTCCGACCAAGAAACGTCCGGGGTGGACTCTTGAGGCCCTCGAAGATGCGCCGCTCGGCCGTTCGCACCGTTCGAAACCCGGCAAAGCAAAGCTCAAAGAGGCGATCGACCGCACGCGCGCCATCTTGGGCGTGCCCGCGGATTTCAAGATCGCGATCGTTCCGGCATCCGACACCGGCGCGGTGGAAATGGCCCTGTGGTCGATGCTGGGTGCGCGCCCGGTCGATGTGTTCGCCTGGGAGAGCTTCGGCGAAGAGTGGGTGACCGATGCGGTCGAGCAATTAAAGGTCGCCGATTGCCGCATTCATGTCGGCCGGCCCTACGGCGTGCTGCCGGATCTGTCCGTTGCGCGTGAAACGGCGGACATCGTCTTCACGCAGAACGGAACGACCTCGGGTGCGAAGATTCCAAATTTCGACTGGATCCCGGCGAATCGGCAAGGCATTACCTTCAATGATGCGACCAGTGCCGTCTTCGCACAGCCCGTTGCGTGGCCCAAATGCGACGTGGTGACCTTCTCGTGGCAGAAGGTGCTGGGCGGGGAGGGCGCTCACGGCATGTTGATTCTCTCGCCGCGTGCGGTGGCTCGATTGGAAAATTACGTGCCGCCCCGGCCGCTGCCGAAGATTTTCCGCATGACCAAAAAGGGCAAACTCGATCAGGAATTGTTCGAAGGGGCAACCATCAACACGCCGTCATTGCTCGCCGCCGAGGACTATATCGATGCCTTGAAGTGGGCGGACGGCATCGGCGGCCTGGATGCGCTGCACTCTCGCGCGAACGCGAATACGCGCGTTCTGACGGAATGGGTGGCGCGGACACCCTGGGTGGATTTTCTCGTGTCGGATGCCGCGATTCGCAGCAACACCAGCGTTTGCCTCAAGGTGGTCGATGAACGCGTGAGCTCGCTACCGGCGGCCGCCCAGGCGGAGTTTGCCAAGAATCTGGCCGCGCTCCTGGAGAAGGAGGGGGTGGCCCTCGATGCGGCATCGTATCGGTCCGCGCCGCCGGGTTTGCGGATCTGGTGTGGTGCAACGATTGAATCAAGCGATGTGCAAGCCCTGACGCCGTGGCTCGACTGGGCATTTGACGGCTGCCTCGCACTACTCAAGACCGCCGGATAAGGACGTACCGTGCCCAAGGTTCTCATTGCCGATGAGTTGAGCCCGAAAGCGATCGACATCTTTCGCAGCCGCGGCGTGGACGTGGACGTGCGCATTGGTCTGAAAAAAGCCGACCTGCTGAGCATCATCGGCGCTTACGATGGCCTGGCGCTTCGATCCGCGACCAAGGCGGACAAGGAGATCATTGCCGCCGCGGGGAGACTCAAGGTCATCGGCCGGGCCGGCATCGGTGTCGACAACATCGACATCCCATCGGCCACCGCCCGCGGCATCGTGGTCATGAACACGCCGTTCGGCAACTCGATCACGACCGCCGAGCACGCCATCGCGTTGCTCTTTGCCGCGGCCCGCCAGATCGCTGCGGCGGACGTCTCCACGCAGGCCGGGAAATGGGAAAAGAACCGCTTCATGGGCGTCGAACTCTATGCCAAGACCTTGGGACTGATCGGCTGCGGCAATATCGGTGCGCTGGTCGCGGAACGGGCATTGGCTCTCAAAATGAAGGTGATCGCCTACGATCCCTTTCTCTCGCCGGAGCGTGCGCTCAAGATCGGCGTGGAGAAGGTCGAACTCGACGAATTGCTGGCACGCGCCGATTTGATTTCACTGCACACGCCTTTGACCGACAAGACCAAGAACATCCTGTCGGCGGACGCCCTCGCCAAGACCAAGAGAGGCGTCATCATCGTGAACGCGGCACGAGGCGGGCTCGTCGATGAGGCGGCCTTGCGCGCGGCGCTCGACAGCGGGCATGTCGCCGCCGCCGGTTTTGACGTCTTCGTCACCGAACCGGCCAAGGAGAGCGCGCTCTTCGGCGCGCCGAATTTTGTCGCGACCCCACATCTTGGCGCGAGCACCAACGAGGCGCAGGAAAACGTCGCGCTGCAAATAGCCGAACAGATGTCGGACTACTTGCTGGCGGGCGCCGTCACCAACGCCCTCAACATGGCTTCGATCAGCGCGGAGGAGGCGTCTCGCCTGAAGCCCTTCATCGGGCTCATCGACAAGCTGGGTGCTTTTGCGGGCCAGATTGCCGACGATGGCCTCGAGGCAATCGAGATCGAATATGAAGGAGAGGTCGCGCATCTCAACACTCAACCCCTGACCGCGGTTGCATTGGCTTCCTTGATGCGACCGCTGATGCCGGATGTGAACATGGTGTCCGCGCCGGTCGTTTTGAAACAGAAAGGTACGCCGCTGACCGAATCCAGGCGCGAAACTTCCCCGATCTATGGGTCGCTGATCCGGATCAAGGTGCTCACCGGAGGGCGCTGGCGCACGCTTGCCGGTGTGGTGAACGCGGGAACCGCGAAGATCGTCGAAGTGAAAGGCATGGCTCTGGAGGCGGACTTCCATCCGGTGATGCTCTTGATCAATAACCGGGACAAGCCCGGTTTCATCGGGGCGCTTGGCACCATATTGGGGGAGGCCAATATCAATATTGCGACTTTTCACCTGGGCCGCGAGGCCGCCGAGAAGGACGCCATCGCCATTGTGGGGGTCGATCAAGTGCTGCCCGAGGCGATTCAGCACAAACTTCGTGCATTGCCCCATGTACGCTATGTAAAAGTGCTGAGATTCTAGTCCCGAGCAAGTTGTGCGGCACCGCAACGGAGACGTTTCATGTTCAAAGGGTCTGACCTGCTGATCGCAGCCCTCGAGAATGAGGGCGTTGAGCGGATTTTCGGGATCCCGGGAGAAGAGAATCTCGACATTGTCGAGTCGATTCGGAAGTCCTCGATTCAGCTCATCTTGACCCGCCACGAGCAGGCTGCGGCATTCATGGCGGCCACGTACGGCAGGCTCACCGGCAAGCCCGGCGTGTGCATCACCACGCTCGGGCCCGGAGCACTCAACCTCTCGACCGGCGCCGCCTATGCGCTGCTCGGTGCCATGCCGATGATCATGCTCACGGGCCAGAAAGGAATCCTCTCGTCCCGACAGGCGCGATTTCAGATCGTGGACATCGTTGCGGCAATGAAGCCCCTCACCAAACTGTCGCGCCAGATCGTCTCCCCGCTGATGATTCCAACTCTGGTCCGCGAAGCCTTCCGCGTGGCGGAGGAGGAGCGCCCGGGTCCGGTACACCTGGAAGTGCCGGAAGATATTGCTGCGGAAGAATGCGCGGAAGTCATGCTGGTTCCTCCTCACCCGGTGGAGCTTCCGCTGGCGAGCCCGGACGCCCTCGACAGGGCCGCGCGGATCATCATGCAAGCCAAATTTCCCCTGTTGATGTTTGGGGCGGCGGCATCCCGGCCGCGGTCGACTTCGGATCTCGCCCAATTCGTGTTGCGAACACGAATACCCTACTTCACGACGCAGATGGGCAAGGGCACCGTGCCGGGCGGCACCGAGCTCTATATGGGCACGGCGGCCCTATCCGAGCGCGACTACGTGCACGAGGCGGTCGAGCGCGCCGATCTGATCGTGACCATTGGCCACGATACGGTGGAGAAGCCGCCTTTCATCATGGGCGGAAACGGGCCGAAGGTCATCCACGTTGGATATCAGCCGGCGAACGTGGAACAGGTGTATTTCCCTCAATCGGAGGTCATCGGCGATCTGGGAGCTTCGCTGCGTTTGCTCGCGGATCGCGTGGAAGGAAAAATCCCCAACGCCACGGCGCTGCTGCCGCTGCGGGAAGGTATTTTGAATCGCATTGCCGCGCGCGCCACCGAAGACCGTTTCACGCCCCAACGTCTGGTGCACGACGTTCGAGAGGTCATGCCGGCAGACGGCATCGTGGCGCTCGACAATGGGATGTACAAAATCTGGTTTGCGCGGAACTATCGAACGCGCGTGGCGAATACACTGCTGCTCGACAATGCCCTGGCGACCATGGGAGCCGGTCTCCCGTCGGCCATTATGGCCGCCATGCTGTATTCCGAGCGGCGCGTCATGGCCATCTGCGGCGACGGCGGCTTTATGATGAACAGCCAAGAATTGGAAACCGCCGTCCGGCTGAAGCTCAATCTGGTCGTCTTGATCATCGAAGATCACGCCTACGGGATGATCCGCTGGAAGCAGTCCGTCGACGGGTTTCCCGATTTCGGCATGACGTTCGACAACCCTGACTTCGTGAAGTATGCCGAGGCGTACGGCGCCAAGGGAACGAGGGTCAGTGCAATTGGTGAACTGCAATCGATCCTCAAGAAAGCGTTTGCCGACAAAGGCGTGCATCTCGTCATCGTGCCGGTCGACTACGCGGAGAATGAGAGGGTCCTCGTCGATGAACTCCGAGAACGGCTGGTTGGGCGATCTCAGTGACGGATCAGGCGGAGAGAGCCGCTCAGCTGGTCGCCCTGCAGCCGGTGCAACAAATAATTCACGTCCGCGCCGCCGTCCGGCGCTGCGCCCGTTGGCTCGTTGGCGTGCAGCAACAGGGCGCGCGATGTCCGCAGACTGGCGTGTTTGGGCCGGTTTCGCTGCAGCAACGGCGGCGCTAACTCAAAGACGAGTGCACGCGGCGCCGCCGATCAACGGCAGCCTCTAAATTGGAACCTTTATCGCACCGGCTTGGTCGTTACCGCATATGGACTCGAGCCTGGCAGCATTACGCATTCGGGTATTCATCGTCAGCAATGTGCGATTGCTCCGGGAAGGGCTCGCGACACTGCTCCGCGAGTGTCCCTCGATCGAGGTGCTGGGCGCCGTGAGCGTGCAAGACACGCTGAGCGCCATCACGATGACTACCGACGTCGCGCTGGTCGATTCGCTGTCGCCGGGCGAATCGGAGATGGTCATGTCCGATCGGGTCATGGCGCTGCGAAATTTGTGCACGCGGATGCGAATTGTGGCATTCGGAATTCGCGAAACTGCCAGTGAGGTGTTGGCGTGCGCAGCTGCCGGCGTTGACGGCTATGTGCCCATGGACGCCGCGCTGGGCGATATGGTTAACGCAATAGAGAACGTGGTGCGGGGCGAGCTGGTTTGTTCGCCCAAGGTTGCCGCATCCCTCTACCACTCCATCGGCTTTTCGAGGGCCGCCATCGCCAACAGGACGGCGATGGCGGCGGCCAACCCCTTGACCACCCGGGAACTGCAAGTCGCCGATTTGATGAATCGGGGCTGCGCCACGAAGGAAATTGCATGGCGCCTGGGAGTTCGGCCCTGTACCGCGAAGAACCACATTAGGAACATCTTGCACAAGCTCCAAGTACGCCGGCGCGGCCAAGCGGTGGCGAAATTGCGAACCTTGATCGGCGAACATTTTAGCATTGGCTGAGTCAGCCATGGATGAAACCGCTCATGGGATGAAACCGCTCATGGGATGAAACCGCTCATGTCCACAGGATGAAACCGCTCATGTCCACAGGATGAAACCGCTCATGTCCACAGGATGAAACCGCTCATGTCCACAGCCCCGCCGCACGCAGCTGGAGCAGGGTGTTCATCGGATTGCCAAAGTACTCCTCCCCCGCTGCGAGAGGCGTGTGCAGGGTGCCCAAGCCGGTGCCTGCGGTAATTCCGCCGCCGTAGAACTGCGGGCTCGTCGGCAGAAAACCCGGGACCTGCTGAAGATCCGGAATTCCTGCACCGACCCGGCTCCGGTCGATCTGCGCATAGGGTACTGCCGCCGCGCGAAGAAAGTCGTAAAGGATCGAGACTCGCTGATCTGCGCGCGCCCCGAAATTGATGCTTTGTAGCATGGGGTGATGCGAGAGCAGCAACGCTGAGAACCCGACGACGTGGGAAGCGGCCATCGCACACCCGTCCCAAGCGGCATGACCGCCTCCTGGGATGCTGGATACGACGGCGACACCGGGGCCGCACAGTCCAACTTGCGGTCCCCAAGCACTGAAGTTCGTTGCATAGATGCCTGAGTACGGGATCAGCTGGGGTAGTGCTCTGTGCGCATGGCGAGTGTCCTGCGGATATTCGCCGAGCTTCCCCACCGCCGACACCGTCAGCACGCCGGGCACGTTACCGGGAAATTGCACCGCTCCGCCCGAGTTGCCCGCCCCGACGATGCAGGCGATCCCGTTCAACCGCGCTTCGGTGATCTTCTGTGCCGCGAGTTCGGAGAATTGCTGGCCGCTGATGCCGATTTGCACGATGTCCAGGCGTCGCTCGATGCATTGGCCCAGCGCATCGATGAGATCGCTGATGTGACCGCCCGGCACCACTTTGAATATATGCACTTCGGAAGCCGGCGCGCAGCCGATGATGTCGGACGATGCAGCGGGGGAGCCGGCGATGATGCCCGCGCAGTGGGTGCCTTGTCCCAACTCGTCGGTTTTCCAACTTTGCGGGTCCTTGTCTCGCGTGAGATCGACGCCCCGCGCCACGTGATGCAGGAGAGGGTGGGAGGTGTCGCAGCCTGAATCGATGAGGCCGATTTTCGTCCCGGTACCACTCCAGTCGGTGGATACCCGATCAAATTTCATGATGCGCTGGCCCCAGCCGTAGGGCCGCTCGCCGGGAAAGCTGCGTGAAGTCCGATCCAGCGGGCTCAACCGTATCACGTTGACTTGTCCGGGTTCCAAGGACGGACTTCGGATGTAACGTTCCCAGTGGTCTGCCGCGGGACGCACATAGATCGCCTGCATGTCGGCGCCTTCCACGGCGTGGGTCTGCAGGCTCGCCTGGCCCGAGGAGTCCGTGACGGCCTGCGCCAGAATCCCAGGTCCGTAGAGTCCGGCTCCATAAAGATTGATGACCGCGTTCGCCAGCGGCCGGTCGCCCTCACCGATGACCTGGAAAAGGAGTTCGCGGCGCGGACGAGGAAATGGCATTGCCTGAACGCCGAGCCGTCCGCTCAGGGGTTCGGGCACGACCATGTCCGAATAATCCAGCGGTGCGTCAAGTTCGACGATCACATAGGGCGGAGCATTTTGGCGGAGCGCTTCGCCACGCTGCTCGTCCATCCGGACGACCATGGTCTCCGACGACATCGTCGTCGTCGGCGTTGCGGAGGCCGCAGTCAGGGTACGAACCTGAGGGCTACTCACATCCGGCAGACGGCGAATGATCTCCACGCCTTCCATCTGGCTGACCCTTTCGAGGAAAGGATCGCCAGATAGCGGCATGATTCCGGGCAGCGACCTGAAGCCGATCAAATATCGCTGCTTGCGGCGCACAACCGTGGCAGAAGTCCTGTCGCGAGTCCCGGATCCAGTCCTGTCGTCTCCGGAAACCCGATCCGTCGCGGCGAACGGCTCCGTCGCACCGCTCGAATGCGCCGGTTTTCTGGACTGAACTGGTTTTCCGGCCTGACTTTGACCCGATTCATCTCTCTGCTCGCCCATGATGGATTTCTCCTGCCTCGGTTGTGTAGCCACGTGTCCTTATTCATCGCTCCTGTCGGCGCATCCTCCTCGATGCATCCCCGCGCTTAACCGCGCTTAACACTGCGTCAATGCATCGTGATGCCGGGCACGAAATTGCTTCCCAGCTGGTTCGCTACGAATTGACCGTTGCCCGGTATGAGTTGTGCCGCGTAGGGGTTGCCGGAATTTTGAGCGGCCTGCTGCGCGGCCAAGTGCGCGAACTGCTGGGCTACCAAGTGATGATATTGCGCGAGTCGCTGGAGCTGTTGATGCGGCTGCTGAAGCTGTTGTTGCGGCTGTTGCAGCAGCGCCGGATTGATCTGCTCGGGATTAGACTGCGGCTGTTGCCATCCTCCAACGGGCTGGCCGATCCCGTTTGCTGTGGCATTGATTCCTTCTTTAATTCCTCCCATACCCGCCGGGTGCTGCAGCGTCAGCGACTGCGCCGCCAATTGTGGCGCCAGAAGTTGCAGCAGCGCCTGCAGCTGAAGTGCGGCCTGTTGTTGCGCGAGATGTTGCCAGTTCGACACTTGCGGCGGTGATTGGGCGAAGCTTTGCGCGAAGAAGTTGGGCGTCAGCTGCGGGTAACCGTACAAGGTGTTCGAGAAAGGGATGGCGTTGGGGGCCGCCTGAAAACCTTGCTGGCCGAATGCTTGCTGGCCGAATGCTTGCTGGCCGAACGCTGGCTGGCCGAACCCTCCTTGAGGAGAACCGAATCCCCCCTGTGGATAGCCAAAGCCTCCCTGTGGATAACCGAGGTTTCCTTGAGAATAGAAGTTACCTTGCGGATAAAACATGCTGGCCTCCATTGACTGGATGAAATGACTATCAATCGCCGCCACATCGCATCTCACCGGTGGGATTCAGTTCGATTGCCGTTGCGACGTAATGACAGCCTAGGCCCGGTCGACGAGCGTGCAAATGGCTCAATGGTGCCGTTGGATCTCCGCTCGAGCGGGAATCACGAGGAGTGATGCTTTTGGCTCATTGCATGGCGAGGAGGTCGCCATTGGCCGGCCCGAGCACGCAGCGATGCGGGTTTGCTATCGAGCGTGAGCCGCAGGGGCTGCAGAGGGCCGCGACACTAGACACCCAGTTCGCGGAGTATGGATTCTCTGAGGTCTTGTACCTCGGGGCTGGACAGTTTGCGTGGATGCTCGAACGGTACCTCGAAAGTCGCCTGGATGGTGGCCGGGCGGGCGGAGAGCACGAAGATTCGGTCCGCGAGGTGAATCGCTTCTTCCACATCATGGGTAATCAGCACGACGGTATGGCGTTCTACCGCCAGAATCCTCAGCAACTCCTTGCGCATTCGCAAGCTCATGAGCGCGTCCAACGCCGAGAACGGCTCATCCATATAGAGGATTTCCGGTTTCACCACCAACGCCCGCGCGAGTTCCACTCGTTTTAGCATGCCCCCCGACAGCTCATGCGGGTAGCTCTTCTCGAAGCCTTTCAAACCCACGATGGCGGCATAATGATCAGCGATCTCCTCTTTGTCGCTTGGCGCGTGATCGTTGAGGCCAAACATCAGATTCTGCTGCACCGTGAGCCACGGGAATACCGAGCCCTGCTGAGATATGAGGATGCCCTTGGAACTCGGTCCCTTCCCCGCCGCCCCATCGACCGTGACCGACCCCTGATCGGGACGATCGAAGCCGGCGATGATGCTCATCAGGGTGGACTTTCCGCAACCGGAGGGGCCGACGATCGCGACGAATTCGCCGTCGGCGACGTCAAAACTGACACCATTGACGACTTGCAGAGAACCCTGATCCGTTAGAAAGCGCTTCGCCAGGTCCCTGACGGAAATCTTAATGGGCATAGCGCCACTTGACCAATCTGATCCCTTCCATGAGTCGCATGGCGCCATCGAGTGAGAGGCCGATCAAGCCGATGATCACCATCCCGCCGATGACCAGATCGTAGCGGTTGCCGGCATTGCGCGAGTCGATGATCAGATAGCCGAGTCCGGAGCGAAGCGCGATCATCTCGGCCGCGACGACCACGAGCCAGGCCACACCGAGGCCGATCCGCATGCCGACGATGATTTGCGGCAGAACCGCGGGAATGATGACGCGACTGAACAGGGTGTAGCGCGAGACGCCGAAATTTTCGGCCGCTCGAAGGTAGCGCCGCTCGATGGTGTGCACCCCGGCGGTGGTTTGCACAACCATCGGAAACACGGACGACATGAAAATGAGAAATATCGGCGATGCATCGCCCACGCCAAACCAGAGAATGGCAATCGGAATCCAGGCGATCGGCGAAATGGGGCGGAGTATCTGAAAGATCGGATTGAGCGTCGAAAACGCGCCTCTTACCCATCCCATCCAAAGACCCAGCGGCACGGCAATGCTGACGGCCACGGAGAAGCCCAGGCCCACGCGCATCAGCGAGGCGCCGATATCAGCCCACAGCGTGCCGTCCCGGGTCAGTTCCAGCGTACCCGTCACCACCTGCCAAGGTGTGGGAAAAATCGCGCTATGAGTTGCAACGATCACCAGCCACCATATGGCGATCAGAATCGCGATCACGGTGGCCGCGGGCACTATCCGTTTTAGTTTCGACATCGCTACGCTGACCATTGCCGCCACCCTTGTTGCTTCAGTGCCCGCAGGCGCCACCAAATCCTTGCCCAGGCGGATTCCGGCATGGGTTCGACAATGACCGTCATCTGTCCGCTGGCGTGTGCAGTGCAGACAAATTGATAGTCCGATGCAACCGCAAAGGGCAATCGAAAGCTCTGCCCGGGCATCATCAAGGTCGGCCCGAATATCTGCGGCACGTCATCCATATTTTTGAGCACCAGGATGTCTTTCAGCCCCAGAGTCAGGCGAATCGTGGATGGGAGTATTTCGATCTTATTTCCCGCCATGCGACGGGCCCAGGTTCCCTTCGGAATCTCGAAAATCACATCTCGTGATTCGGATCTGATGGGGGTCAGTGCTGCCCAAGTCATCACGCCAATAGCAATGCTTACCAACAATATCCCCAACCATCTAACGTGCTTCATAGGTTTTGTTGCTCAACCGTGGAGGCAACAAGGGCTGCTCACTGCTTCAACAAAATGCGGACGTCATGTGCGAAGTCGTCGGCGCTGTGCCCGTACGGCATCAAGGCGCGAAGGCTCCCGCCACGATCGATCAGATATACGTATGACGAATGTCCCAGTGCATAACCGCCGGGAATTGGTATTTTGTTGGTCACCGAGATTCCATAATCCGTGCGCACGGCGGCCAATTGTGGCGGCGTACCCGTACCACCGACAAAACTGGGATCGAAGGCGGTCAAGTACTGCCGCATGCGCGGAGCGTCGTCTCTCTCGGGATCCACGGTGATGTAGATGACCTGCAGTTCATCGGCCGCTGCAGCCAGCTTCTTGCGTGCCTGCGCCAAGACGCCGAGAGTTATGGGACACACTTCGGTGCAGGAAGTATAGCCGAACGCCAACAGAACCACTTTACCGCGGTAGCGGCGGAGTTGTAGTTCGGTGCCGTCGGAGCCGCGCAGCGCGAAATCAGGTGCGGCCCGGGCCGGGTTGAAAACACCGGCAATGAGGCTGGTGCCGTCCGCCGCCGCGGCCGCTGCGCTGAGCGTGAGCAGCTGCAGCATCAGCACGAGTACACGAATCACGTGTTGTCCTCGGGATCAAAGCGGAATTTCAGCGGGTTTCGCGACTCTCGCAAAGCTCTCGTCCACATAAGTGCCGTACGGAATTTCATGCTTGATGGTCCCGGCGTCGATCGACAGTTGCATCAGTTCGTCGAATTCCGCGCGGATCATGCGCAAGTCGCCATAGGTCACCCGGTCCGTTGGATGGTCCATGACGAACTGGATGATGTTGGGATCCTGATTGAAAAATTTCTTGCCGGCGGCGATGGCCACCGCTTTGTTGCGGTTCTCCTGTTTGGCGTCGAGCCACACGCCCGCGCCCAGAACAAGGTCGACGAGATCCTGAACCAGCGGACGATGCTTCTCGATGAGTTCCCCGCGCACCGTCAATACACAGCAAATGTAATCGCGCCACTCGTCGCGTGTCATGCGCAGCGTGCGCGCGTAGCCCGCGCGCTCGGCTGCGGCCCCGAACGGCTCGCCGGTACAGTACGCGTCCACCGCATTGGCGTAGAGGGCGGCAGGCATGTCGGGAGGCGCCATTTCCACGATCTGGATGTCTTGCGGAGTCATGCCTTCCTGTGCCAGCATTTTCCTCAAGAATAGGAAATCGACGGCAAAGCGGCTGGGAATGGCGATGCGCTTGCCGCCAAGATCCTTGAAGTGTTGGTACGGGGAATCGGTGCGCACCATGATCACGGCGCCCGAGCGGTGGCCCAGCGAAACGATCTTGATGGGTATTTTTTTGTCGGCCAGGTCCATGACCAGCGGCGCCAGCATGTAGGCCGCCTGGATTCGCCCTGCCATCAGCGATTCCTTGATCTCGGGCCAGCCGCTGTACTTGCTGTACTCGTACGAAAATTGCGGGTCCGGGGCCCTGCCTGCCACGTTTGCGGCCGTCCTGGCCACGCAGGCGACCGGTAGAGTGAGGTTGCAGGTCACAGGCAATCCTCCAACGATCAGTGATTTCTGTTTCTTCTCCCCACCGCAAGACATCAATCCGGCGGGCAGAGCCGCCGCGGCAATCGCGCCTTGCAGGATCTGCCTGCGGCGCAGGAAGGGTCCGGACTCGGGCTTTTCTGGCTTTGTCGGCATTGCTCACGGCGGTGGTGTAGACAGCGAATCACGGGAGCGCGGCGCGGCCCTTAGGCTGCGCTCCCGCGAGAAGTCTATAGGAAGCCACCGGATGTTTCAGCAGTCTGACCAACCGTCCGATGCAATGGCAGCGGCCCGCTTTTAACGCCCGGCTGTTTGAGTCGACAGCAAGATCGGCGTAATGAGCGCGTAGATCGAGACGCGCAGCATGCGCAGCAGTCGGGTCGCCTCGCCGATCTCCACGACCAAGCATGCGCTCAGCACCCCATGGCCCATGATGATCATGCAATTTGCCGCGGCCTGGACCTCGGCGCAATTTGCCGCGGCCTGGACCTCGGCGGGGTCTGCCTCAGGAGCGTAATGGCGCAGCGCGCTGGCAGTGGACGCGATCACCGCTGCATCGTGGGCCTGCTCCGCTTCGCGCAGTTCCGGAATCGCCCCGATCAGGCGCACGACCGTAAGCAGGCCGGGCTGATCGCAATAGAGCCGCGCGACGTCGTCCAGCGTCCGGTTCACATAGCCGAGCAGATCCGGAATCGCGCTGCGGGACGGGTGAAGCGCCTCGACGATTTCGCGGATACGGCGCAGCCAGTTCGTGCCGAGATGCACGACAATGGATTCCTTGTTCGGGAAGTACTCGTAAACCGCGCCGATCGAGACGCCCGCGGCGAGGGCGATGCGGCGCGTCGTGGCCCGCTCCACGCCGTCGCGCTCGATGAGTGCCACGGCGGCGTCTAACACGGTTCCGAAGGTCCGCTGAGCACGTGCCTGCGACGGATGGCGCCGCATGCCGAGACTGCGTCGCTTCGGCCTGGCGATTGTGCGAGACAACTTTACCGGCACGCGATTCGACGCTCCCATACGAAAAACCGAACAATAAATCAGTTGCCTGCCGGGGTCAAATTGTCGAAGCAAGCCGCTCCACATCGGCATTGCGTCTGCACTGTACGGAACAGGGCGTCTGCATCCGACGGAACTGGCATGTTTGCCGGCGAAAATTGTGTCGAGCGCAACCATGGCCGCCCACACTTTGCCTTCCGGGTACTTTTTGCCTTCCGAGTATTTTTTTGACACCGATCAATTGTTCAGTTTACCATCGGCCCCCGACTCGCGGGCGCCATCATCAGATCCTGAGGAACCGAACCAACATGCGTAGACACGCTGCGATCGTCCTGTTGAGTGCGACGCTGCTTTCGGCAGCGAACGCCCTGGCCAATACACCGGCGGACTTGGTCGTCACGGAGGCCCGCATCTACACGG
>WNFR01000239.1_pt1 | contig 54936 bp, 63 predicted proteins | sample 5400221 | NCBI WGS metagenome assembly WNFR01 (sample SAMN13153357, study PRJNA577476) | soil metagenome | isolation source: 40 cm soil under Madrone tree | place: USA:California | collected 2016-06-14
CCAAACGCGAGATGGTGAATCTGGCGCACCGCGTTTCCCGCGTGCTGGCTACTGCGAAGCCAGTCGAGCCACCTATTGATATCGTGACCGGAAGGAACGTCAAGGTTGAGCCTTTGTTCGAGGCCACAGTGTTGCGACCCGTGAAACAAAATGTCCGGGAAATGACTTAAGGGCCTGCCCAGGAGGCAACAAATGGGGTTCAAGTCCATCAACGTTTGGTGGCAATCCAAATCAGGCTCGCTTTCGATTCACTGCCAGGCGCACAATGCTCCAGGAGTCTTGATGACGGCTTTCGGGCGCCATGGGGGTTGCTTATATCTCTAATCTACCCTTACGTTAATGGCAGGGAGATTGCGGGGCCGCTCGAGCCTGAACACAAATTTGTGGCCGGGTTCTTTCCCTAAATCACCACGCAATGCCAAATTTGACCGCCAAGCAATGGACACAAACAGCATAAAACACGTCACCGAAAGGGCGATGAACTCGAATAACTCGAACCTCAAAGGATGAACCACACGCATCGCATTGAACACCGGGGCACCATTCTTCCGGCTCGCCGCCCTCCAGTTTTCGTTTCCAGGCTTCAATGTCCAATTCACGCGACTCAGACTGGCTGTACATCTATCACTTCTTTGTCTTTGGGAAGCGGACGCGATTTGAAGTACTGCTCTATCCACCTTTCAGGTTTCGGGAATGTTTCGAGAGCATCGAGTGATATGCGGACCTCGAAAACAACAGTTTCGTCGTCCTCCGACGCTTGCACTCTAAAACTTTTCTTGGCTAATAGTTGCGTACCTTCTACGGAACCGCCCAAAGCAGTAGCCTGTACTTTTCTTCCCACGGTAAACTACCTCCTCAAAAAAACGTAGCAAGGAGACAATTCAAGTCAACTCCGATTTATGAATGCCTTTGGCGACCGTTTCGGAAAGCGCTCTATTGCCAATACTTTTTTGGAATGAGGTCGTGGTTGCTTTCGACCTTGTGTGCGCTTGTCTCTAGGACTTTTTTCAGGAAGTCGGTGTGCATGTCTCCACATAGGATCAGAACGCTTTTGGCACCTTCGGCGTTAGCCGCCTGAATGGACTCTTTGGCAAAGAACCCTTCGCGAATGTTATTCTCGGGAATCCGGTGGTCGATTGTCCGGTAGTGTCCGGGGGTTTCCTCTATGGTGTGCGCTGGGCGATGGAGTAAGGCTTCCCAAATGCCAGCTTCGAGCCGTTCCTGCGCGGACATGCTTATGTTTTTCCATGGGATGCGCGGATTGTGTTCGTAAGCAATTTTCTGGGCAATTGACAGGCGGCAAGGATCACACTCTTCGCAAACCAGGTCCACCCCTCGGTCAGTAATGGTTTGCGTGAACACTTTTTCGAATAGGGTTTTGGCTGCTGTACTTTCGGGAGTCTCGTGTCCGTAAGGTACCAATTGCCAGCCGTGGTCAATCGCCAAGATTAGGAATTTCATCGCTATTTATTATGCGCCGAAGAGGTATCAAAGACAGCTGAATGCGTCAGCGCCTTCGATTTTCGGGAGAAACTAAGATACTCTTCATGCTGAGACATCCGGCGCTTTCGCTGCGTGTATGTGAAATGCGATTTTGTACTTGACAAATGAAATAGGCCTATTTCATTATACTTGTGAAGACATATTCTACAGTCAAAGTGGCTAAGATGCTCCGGATCGGCTGGAGCACTCTGTACCGCTGGATTGTAGAAGGTAGGGTCAAAGCTCCCCCTGTCCAGTCCTTAAATGGCCTTCAAATTCGGCTATGGACAGAGGAAGACATAGAGAGGCTCAAGAAGTTCAAGATTGAACATTATTGGGGTCGAGGTAGCAAGAAGCCTCGAAAGAGGAAAGTGAAGTAGTGGCAAGCGGGACGCGCCGGTGCGACTAACACCAACGCGCCCCTGACCAACGTCGCACGTCTGAGGTGCAACATGGCTGTAAATGAAGTTATCCATTTCCCATTCTGGGCGCAACTTGCTGCGCGCCCTTCGTTTCCAGCTCGAATCCTTCCTGGGCGGTTATCGGAACATCCTCCATAGCTGAATGGGCTCAATTTGTCTCTTTTTCGTCGATTTCCGGCGATTCGTTATCCGTGTGCTACGCAGGCCGCGCACATTCCCCCGTGCATTCGTTTGGACCGCCAGCAAGCATGCGGCGTAGGCATCCATTCCATACATTGTTCATCCACTTTCGCAAGTGTAAAAGAAAAAAGCGATGGGCGAGTGGAAAGCACCACTAAGTCTGCGGGTCCGGCAAGCTCTACGAGCTGGCCTTGAGCAGTACGCCGCCCAGGAGAAGCGCACACTCGGCAATGTAGGAGAGCTGATTCTGGAATGGGGCTTTCAACAACTCCTAGCAGCGGGTTCAACAGAGCGATTGCTTAAATGCTCGATTCGGCTCGGGGTGCGCAAATCCAAACGGCGCTAATACCTCCATTCTCGTCCACTATCCCCACGAGTTTGACAGACAGGAGACAAGGTTGAACGACCTTAAAAACGATCACCGCTTTGAAATTCGATGCGACGCTGGCGAGGCCGGCCGTCTTCACGCGAGGACCAACTCACTTTCTGTACGCGTTGGGCAGCGGATACGAAGAAACGGTGTCCCGGAAATATGGGACTCGGTAATCATTCTTTGTCAGGAGACGGAAGACGGCAAGTTGTCCGCCAAGGTCATCGTCTGCCACCCTGATTGGGAGCAACACTTACAGATTGCCCACATCCAGTCACGCGCAACCGAAGCGAACCCTTCCATTCCAGCATTGGAGTTCGATCTAAAGCCGGTGCACATCTGACCTACAACCCTCCAAATCTCAAGGTGCGAAAGTGATCATTGGCGAGCGGTTGCGTGCCTTGCGCGAATACAAGGCGCTTTCTCAAGTAGACATGGAGAAGCGCACCGGCCTCTTCCGCTACTACATTTCTCGGGTGGAGAATGGGCACACAATCCCAACATTAGAAACGCTTACGAGATTTGCGCGGGCACTCGAAGTGCCCGTATTTCACCTCGTTTATGAGGAGGACGACCCATATAAGCTGCCCATTCTTCCCCAAAGCGTCAGGTCAATAGAAAGTTTCACGGGTCTGTCGAAAAATGAGTTGCGTTTCTTACAGCACTTCAACCTTCTCATCAGCCAATTACCTGAGCGCGACCGGCAACTACTGTTCGGTTTGGCGCGCAGAATGCTCAACCGCGTGACTCGCGTGTCTCAATCAAGGAAAAGGCGGAAACCACAAAAGAAGGCACGACCCTTGCGGCCCTGTCCTTCAGATGAAACTCATCGTCGCCAAAACCAAAACAAAAGAGGACCAGGAACCCACCCAAAGCAACATCACGCCTAAGACAAGCCTCTATCTCTGCAACCTGCTCTGCTTGTCATAGCAAGCGGCACTCCTCGTGCCCGGCATTGCGCTACCCCTAACAATTGAAAGGAAGATCTTTGATGTCAACGAGAACAACTCGATGACAGGTTTTCAACTGGTCCCACGAATTCGATTGTCATAACAAGCAAATTCCAACCGAAGTAAATCAATCTCGCTCAAGCACGGGCGCTTTTGTGCTTCCATACTCCCGACTGGGCCTAAGGGCCCAGATTTCTGCCTTAGGAGGGCACAAATGTACTTTCGAAAAGTCAGCAGTCTGGTCCTCGCTGCATTTGCATCATTCGTTCTGGTGGTGACGTCAACACGTTCGACGGGCCGACTGAGCCACGATGAGCAATCCAACGGAACTTCCAATCATCCGTGGGTGGCAGACGGAGGGGCGCCGGTTCCGCCGTACCCAAAGCCGCCAGCCGCGCCCAACCTAGCATCGACGGTCGTTGCTGATGGTGGAGCACCGGTACCACCATATCCGCATCCGCGGGTTTCAGGCCACCCACAATTGGTGCTGCTAGCTGATGGCGGAGCACCAGTGCCTCCATATCCCCCACCGCTACCACCGCAGAACTCGGAAGTATACCTGCGGGCCGTTTAAAGAAACGGTGTACCAAGCATGAGGAAGGTGCTGGGCACCTTCCTCTTGCCTTCATGTTACTATTCAGCGTCGTTAAACATCCGTCCCTATGGGAACGAACTTCATTTGGTGGTGTGCTATCGCGCTGGAGGCTGCTCTCCTCTGGCGTGGTGCGACGTCACAACTTCTGAAGAAATATCCCCTCGTCTATGCTTACATCGGGTGCGTCCTTCTGATTGAAATCCTTCGTTTCTGCTGCTACAGATTCGCCCCAAACTCGTATCCATCTTTTTACTGGAACAGCGAACTGGTTACGATCGTAGCGAGCTACGCGGTAATCTTTGAAATCTTCAGGCAGGGCCTGCGACACAACCCGGGAGTAGCACGTCTCGCCCAGAACCTGCTGCTAGTCGTGTTCGTTATAGCCCTTACCTATGCGGCTTCCGACCTTCTCCATGGCGGATTTGCTTCCGTTCCTCGCGCCACTGCTGATTTAGGTCGCTATCTCCGATACATCGAGGGCGGGCTTTTATTCGTTATGTTGTGGCTGTTTGGACGGTATCGAATTTCCTTCGGGCGCAATCTCCTGGGTGTGACCCTCGGATATTCCTTATTGGTTGGACTCGATGTGTTGAATTTGGCGTTTTTATCCTTTCCCGGTAACGAATTTTCGATTGGATTGAGAAAATTACTCCCGATAACCTTCCTCATCACTGTTGCTATCTGGTGCGCAACGCTTTGGTCCTACCAACCAGATCCCGTCCAGCCGGCAGAGAACGCACTCGAACGAGACTATGACCTTCTCGCCGCAAAGACGAGAGCCGTGCTCGCGCACATGTCGGCCCGCGTCGCGAGGACTTTGCGGTCATGATGGCGCTAATTCCAATCTTACTTCTAGGAATATTGATCCTCGTCTTTGGCGGTCGCCTGCTCGTCCAGTGGAGCAGAACAAATCGCGCACGGCCTGTGACGATTGAGGATTACTCAAATGCTCGCGCTCTCCTTGATTCTGTGTTTGCGGAGACGGCGGCCATTAAGAGAATCTTTGCTAGTGAAGACATGGAATTCATTTCGCACGTGGGGACAAGTGACGTGCAGCGCTTCTTTCTGAAGGAGCGGAAGACGCTCGCGATACAATGGGTGCGTATGACTCAGAAGCAGGTCGCACATCTCATGGATCTTCACCTCAAATTGGCCAGCTACACCTATGAGCCAAGTCCAAGGTCCGAAACCAAGCTCACGGTCAACTACCTGTGCTTTATCCTTGCCTCAAACGGTCTGTTGATTTTGCTCTGGTTATTTGGGCCTTTTGAGGCGGTCAGGATAGTTGCTTACACGGTGCGCGTATCGGAGTATTTCTGCTCGGAGTTCAGTCTTCGACTTGAAAAGATCGACCCTGTGAAGCTCGGTTAAGTACGCCGACATCGTTCGGTTTAGCATACTCACTCTTTCGGCGCACAACTCTAATCTGTCAGATCCTCAGCCAGAACGCAGGCAAGTGCTTGTTACACCAAGCAAAACATCCCGTCACGTCGCGTCTGGCGCCAAATATTGTAGACATTGATGCTGCCGAGATGAGCTATACATCCTTAAGTACTATCGACATTGCACAAACGAGGAACTACAATCCGCGAGATCAATGGGCGCAGATAGAGATCGCCTTCCATCGAGGCGTGTGGAGGTATATCGCGGACGCACCGGGAGTATTTCTTCTCTCGGCTTTGCCAACACACAGACGGCCCTCGGCGGTTTCGGCACCGTGCGACTCAATGAAACGACTTTGCCCGGAGACGCACTATTCTTGGGTGAGTTTGGCCAGTTTGAGTCTAGCAACAGCGATAAGCTAGCAGGAACCCATGGACCCTGGAGCACGCCTCAAGGACATTCGTACCAGACTAGGAATCACTACGCGCGAATTTGCGGTCTTCAGCAAAACCATTGCCGATGCCGAAGGAAATGAAGAATTTCTGATCTCCAGTCCGTGGTTGACGCAGATCGAAAACGAAAAAGAGGCGCTCCCTAGCATCTACAAATTATTTACGCTCGCGAGTATCTATGGTTTGGGTTACGCCGAAGTTCTCGCACTATACGGCGTGGACACAAAGAAGGTAAAGAAATATCATGCCGAACTGCCGATTGCGAAAACCCACCTGGCGCAATACGATTCGGCGGAAGAAGCACCTGCGTTACTTGAGGTTCCCGTCCGTTTTGACGCAGGCTTGAATCTCAGTCATACGAATTTGCTTTCTCGCATGATCGAAATGTGGGGCAAAGTTCCCATCGAGTTTGTTCAGCACTTCGACCTGCGCCATCGGCTGTACGGTTTCATTGGCCTTAAGGACTACATGCTCTACCCGCTGATCAGACCTGGGTCCTTCGTTGAGATCGATCCCGATGTGAAGAAGCCACGACATGGAGTGGCTCGATCTGAATTCGACCGCCCGATCTATTTTGTTGACCTTCGGAACGAGTACGCCTGCGCATGGTGCGAACTCGTTGAGGATAAGTTAGTTCTCCTCGCCCATCCTCTCTCCCCGGTCAAGACCCGTATTTTTGTATTCCAGAAAGAAGCGGAGATTATCGGCCAGGTGACAGGCGTGGCAATGCGGATTGTGCTTTCACTGGCTGAACCGGGCGACGAGATATCAAAAGCGCCGTCACAATCTTAACGTTTGACATAAACAGCCCAGCGGTCAAGCGATCACAGGGACAGGGCACCGTCAGGCGGTACACCTCAAGAGTCTCCCAGAAATCGACAGTCTTTTGCAGATCATGCCAAGCTGACCGCATGAACCGCTCGACCTGGGGAACAAACAACTTCAGGGGGCAAGTCGCGAGATGGTAGAAAATTTCCTTGTGGCACGCAGCAAGCGCCTCACGTGCGGCGAATTCAGTAAAGGAACGCGCAAGTCCGTGATGATGGTATTCTCCTGTGCTGTAATCCCTCACGGAAGCTAAGTAAAGAAGCCGGCCAAAGTCATACCCTATCGGCCCCAAGGTGCGGATTCTCAGGTCCTCCTTTGCCGCCTCAACATCGATACGTATCAATTGGCCGGGCATCGGCACAAATGATACAGAAAGTCCGTCTTGCGCCAAAGAATAAATTCGGCCTGCTCGCTCGGAAAAGAGCGGGCAAGCTCCTTCTGGGCTGCTCGGTATAGCAAACGGCACCACAAGGACATTTCGGAGCGGGCATTCCGTCCAGGGCTATTTACTGCAGCTGTAAGTCAACACAAATTTTGCGATTACTGAAAGTCAGCGACCGAAGCGTTCCCTTTGTGAATCTTTAGTTGACAGTCGTAACTGGTTCTTGATAAATGGTTTGTACATAAGCTCGTCTAGTCCTCCGGATGAGCTCGATTGCTCTCGATCTCAAATAGAGATGAAATTCATCGAGCGTTCATCGCAAGGAAGCCGCAGAGCTCAGGCGCTTGGTATAACAACCAAGAGTGCTAAAGCGCATCGGTCAAGAGGCCTAGAGAGCCCCTACCTTTGTGACCCCAGAATGGATGCCGTAGCAGCCACAACGTTAGCTTTGATCGAGGCAAGTGAGGAGGGTCTTTGAGCGTACCCTTCACCGACCGTCTGTCATATATACAAATACCGGTCCCGGAGAAAGCCGATACCCCCCCCGCCAGCCAGCACAGCCCGAACATAAATCCTTCCGATGACGAGCTTCTTGAGCGCCTCCTCGACAGTGTTTCCGATTCACTCGCACTTCTTTTCAACCGATATTACCGTTTAGTGTGGACGATTGGGATGCGGATTCTGCGGGACGAGTCCGCAGCAGATGACTTGGCACAGGACGTGTTTTTGTACATTTTCCAAAAAAGCCAGTTGTTTGACGCATCGAAGGGTCATGCACGTAATTGGCTCGTTCGGGTCACTTATCATAGAGCCTTCGACCGTCGCGACTATTTGAAGGCTCGGTTCTCTCAAGACCACGAACGACTGACGGAGAGTGGGAAGCACAATGGTTCATGGACCGGGAAGCCAAATTCGGACTTCGGCGAATGGATATGTTTGAAAGCCTATCTGGAGAAAGGCCTTAAAGAATTGTCTGAGGAGCAGCCCAGGACGGTCAGATTACATTTCTATGACGCTGCTTCGGTTCGAGAAGTTGCTCTACTTCCTTGGTCGGCCCCTCAGGTCGAAATTCGGCAGGAGGAATTCTCTCATGGCCGATGAATCCAATTGCGACGAGAGCCGAGCCGTTTTTCAAGGAGACCTTTTCGGCAAAAGTGACAACGAGCTCGCTCAGGAGTTGGTCGTCGGAAACCACGAAGTTTTGGCCATTTTGATCGACCGGTATCAACGGCTTGTCTTTACCATTGCCTTTCGGATTGTTCATGACAAAGGTGAGGCTGAGGACTTGGTTCAGATCGTCTTCTTGGAAATTTTTCGTAAGGTGAAATTATTTGACCAATCTAAAGGCACATTTAAGGTGTGGCTCCTGCGGTATGCTTACACTCGGAGCATGAATAGAAGAGACCAGCTTGAGCGTCGAAGATTCTATCGTACTGTGGAGTTGGACGAAGCAGGCCCCTTGGCAGTTCCGAGGGCTGATCTGTTTGATGGCTCGTTGACGGAGCACGAAGCCACCAGATTCGTCGGGCAAGCTCTTGATGCGTTAAACCCCAACCAACGGAAAGCCATTGATTTAATTGCTTTGGAAGGGATGACGCTAAAGGAAGCTGCCCACGCGATGGGTTACTCGTTGGCTGCGACGAGAAACTACTACTACCGTGGGATCATGGCGCTTCGCGCCTTTAATGCCGGTCAAGTTCCCTCTCCCGTGGGGCAGAGCATACATGCGTTTACGGTTGGACATAGAAAGACAGAGGTGGCTCATCTCAAAGCACGACCAGCTTAGAGAGCTCTGTGTCCTCGCAGCTGCCGGCGACTTCCGATCGTCGGAATCCGAACGGCTGCGGGTACACTTGGACGAGTGTGAGTCTTGCCGGGCTCTTTTCACGGAGCTTCGAGACGTTCACGCGATCCAGTTGGCGCATGTTCCGAGCTTGGCAATTCGTCGCGAGCCTGAAGAAGAGAGTCGGCTTAAGGATTCGATTTTGCGTGCGGCCCACGGAGAAAATGTGCGGTTCCCCGAGTCGCTGAGAGCACAGGTCAGCAAATACGAAAAGCCTGAGATCAAACTCGTAGGATCGATTCGAGGAATTCCAGGATGGTCAATTGGAGCATCGCTTTCTGTGCTGGCTGCTTCCTTGGTGTTGGCCTTTGCATTGAGGCCAAGATCTGCATTGGATGGATTCCGTTCTTCTGTTACACCTCAAATTGCGACCACATCTGTCCCGGCCAGTCCGCCTGCTCGCGCACTGGAAACACCAAATCGGGATGAAGCGGTCTTGCGACGGAGGGTGGCCAGTTTAGAGGCAGAACGATCACGTTTCGAGCACTTTTTACAAGAAAGGCAGAGTGAGAACGCGAGACTCCAGAATGGTGATGCTGAAAAGCAACAACAGCTTGCAGCTCTGTCGAAAGAATTGGATGTCGCCCGTGCCGCCGAAGCAAAAGCCTCGCAGAGGCTTGAACAACTAGGCGCGGAACACCAAACGGACCAAACTGCGATCGCTGCACAGAATCGCGAGATTCGTTCCCTCAACGATAAGCTGGAAGACCAGAGAACAAGTCAGGAAACAACCCGGGAGCTCATTGAGGCGGAACGCGATTTGCACGAATTGGTCGGCGCCCGGAACTTGCATATCGTCGACGTGTCCGATACCGATTCCAGAGGCAGAACCCAAAAAGCACTGGGACGCGTGTTCTATATAGAAGGGAAGTCACTAGTTTTTTATGCCTATGATCTTTCCGATGGACATTCACACGCCAGCAAGTATGCCTACTATGTGTGGGGAAACAAGGATGGAAACCTAGAGACTGTCCGCAACTTGGGTACCCTAGATACGGACGACCCACTGAAAAAGACGTGGAAGCTGCACGTTAGCGACGCCAAAGTACTAACAGATATAGATCGTGTCTTCGTCACGGTAGAGACCGTTGGTAAATTGGGCCCGCGGCCGCACGGGAAGAAAATTCTAAACGCGTACCTCGGGGGTCCAGTCAACCACCCTTAGTTCTTGTCGCTGACCTAGATGCCGTTCTTCACAAGAATGGCATCGGTTTTCCTCTTTTGTCGATGATCTAGCTCCATTTTGTAGATTCGATTAAAAAAATCCACTTTTTCACAGAATTTCCTTCGGTTCTGCGAAATTTCTCCCTGTCTCGGTCTGCAATCTGAGTAAAGGAGTATCAGGATGATTCTAATCTACGTTAGGAAGAAGGGCGAGAGAGTGTTGGGTCGCCTCTTGGGAGAGAGATACCGTTCACTCTTCTTGCTGGGAATCATTCTGATCCTGAGTTCGGCAGCATCAGCCCAAGTCGATTCGGCATCCGTGTCCGGCGTGATTACCGATCAATCTGGTGGGCTTGTCGCTGGTGCAGAAGTGCAGGTGTCCAATTCTGACACCAATGTCACGTTCAAAACCACTTCGAATCAGTCTGGCGTTTACCTCGTTACAGGCCTGAAGCCAGGACGGTATCGAGTCAAGGTCGGCAAGGAAGGCTTCAAAGCGATTGACCTGACAGATTTGGTCCTTAACATACAAGATTCTGTAAATCGCAACTTCGCTCTTCAAATTGGCTCCATGTCAGAAACGATTTCGGTGGAGGCGAACAGCTTGTCAATTGATATGTCCGGAGCAGTAAGTACGGTCGTGGACCAGACCTATGTGTCGAACATGCCGCTGAACGGGCGCAGCTTCCAGGATTTGATTCTGCTCACCCCGGGAGTGGTTACTCAAACCCCTCAACTTGGCGGTGTTTCGCAGCTTGGTAAGACCGGCGAATTTAGTGTGAACGGCCAACGTCCAGAATCAAATTATTATACGGTGGACGGTGTAGGTGCGAATCTCGGAGCAGCGCCAGGTTTTGTCATGGAAGGGGGCGCCGGTGCTAGTGGTTCCGTCCCCGCAGCGACCGCATTGGGAACGACTCAAGCCCTAGTCTCCGTGGACGATCTTCAGGAGTTTCGTGTCCAGAGTTCGACCTACTCGGCGGAATATGGTCGCAACCCCGGCGGCCAGTTTGCCCTTGAGACGAAGTCGGGCGCCAATCAATGGCACGGGACTGCATACGATTACGTGCGCAACGGCTTCTTCGACGCCAACGATTGGTTCAATGATTACTTAAGTGTGAAAGAGCCATCGTTGCGGCAGAACGACTTCGGCGGAACTCTTGGGGGGCCGATCCGAATTCCGCATCTCTACAATGGTAAAGACAGGACTTTCTTCTTCGTCTCGTATGAAGGATTGCGGCTAGCTCAACCGCAGGCAGCCAAGGTCAATTTCGTGCCGGACGCGACCCTGCGAACGAACACTCCTGCACCTCTTCAGCAGGTGCTCAATGCGTTTCCGATACCTAACGGGACAGATGATGCGGCGAATGGCATTGCCGAGTTCGATTCGAGCTGGTCCAACCCGAGTTCGCTTGATTCTACGAGCGTCCGGCTAGATCACTCCGTGAACGACAGGTTCAGAGCTTTCTTTCGGTTCAGCGACACACCTTCCATTTCAAAGTTTCGACACGGCGGTAATTTCGCAAGCCCGACTGAGAACGAGTCGCTGAGGTACACTTCACGAACCTACACCGCAGGCGTTGGCAGCACTCTCACAAAGCAGATCACCAACGAATTCCGCCTCAATTACAGCTCGAACCAGGTGGCAAGTGTTCTGGCCATCGATGCCTTCGGAGGCAGCACGCCTGTCAATCTCGCACAACTTTCAGCTCTGGGGCCGACCGCACAACCTTCGCTTCTTTTTATTTATGGTGGACACCAGCTCGGAATGCAGCAGTTTCAATCGTCAGCAGCTCAGAGGCAATGGAACGTCGTTGACACAGCGGCCCTTTCTTTGGGGCGACACCAGTTGAAGTTTGGAATGGATTATCGCAGGCTGACACCAGTTGCGACTCCCTTTAATCCTCAGGTGATTTACTTCTATTTGGGTCAATCCGCGATCAAAGCGAATACTGCAGCTTTTGCAATCGCAAATAGCTTGGCTCCCGCATATCCGTTGTACACGAACTTTTCAGGCTTTGCCCAGGACGAATGGAAGGCGTCACAACGGCTAACTCTTTCCCTGGGATTGAGGTGGGAGGTAAACCCGGCACCGGGAGTTACACAAGGGCTCAAACCCTATACGGTCGAAGGGACCAACCCAAGCACGTATACACTCGCACCCCAAGGCACGGCGCTCTGGAAGACTCGTTGGGCCAATTTCGCTCCGCGCCTTGGAGCGGCTTATATCGTTGGCGACAGCGTAAGTCATGAGACGGTCCTCAGGGGAGGGGCAGGCATTTTTTATGACACGGGCCAGCAACTTGGTTCCAGCGGGTTTCTTGGACCAGGATATAGTAGTAGAGCGGTTCACCCTGGTGCGCAGTTTCCACTGTCTGCGACAGCGGCCTCTCCAGTAATCGTGAATCCTCCTGTGGCTCCGTATGGTATTGTTTACGCATTTCCGTCAGACCTCGAAGTCCCGTACACGCTCCAATGGAATGTCAGCATCGAGCAGGCTTTCGGCAAGTCGCAAGCGCTCATTGTTTCTTATGTCGGCGCTCGCGCGGATAGATTGCTTGAACAGAAACAGATCGATGGAGCGACCGCAGGCAACACTAATATCAGCACCTTGATCTATACTCAAAACGGCTTGACGTCCGACTACAACGCACTGCAACTTCAGTTTCAGCGCAAGCTAAGCCGAGGTCTGACAGCGCTGGCTTCCTACACATTTTCGCACTGCAGCGACTACGGATCCCAGAATTATTTCTCCCCATACCAGCGAGGGAATTGTGACTTCGACGTACGTCACAATTTCTCGGGCGCATTCTCCTATGACCTGCCGAACGCGGGAAACAGCGGATTCATGAATGCAGTATTGCACCACTGGGGGTTGGATAGCCGATTCACTGCGCGCACAGGTTTTCCAATTACCCTGGTTGGAAACCAGAATCCAGATCCCGCGACCGGTCAGTACTATAGCCAAGGCCTGGATCGCGTGCCAGGGAAGCCCGTTTACATCTATGGCTCGCAATGTGCGGCGCTCTACAGCAATGGTAAGGGTTGTCCCGGGGGCTGGGCCCTCAATCCGAACGCATTCAGCCCTCCGACGGGAAATGCTTTAGGCAACGCACCCCGGAACTTTGCCCGTGGCTTTGGAGCTTGGCAGATGGACTTTGCAATAAGGCGGGATTTCCCGATTTACGAGAGGCTAAAACTACAATTCCGCACTGAAGCATTTAACATCTTCAATCATCCCAACTTCGGAACGATCAACGCGGCGCCCTACTGCTCTCCTGATCCCACGTCCCCTAGTTTCTCGCAAGGTTGTACATTCGGCCAAGCTACAGGCACCCTGGCGACCACCCTAGGCATCCTGAGCCCGTTGTACCAAATGGGTGGTTCGCGCTCAATGCAATTTACATTGAAATTTACCTTCTAAAGAACGATTTAACGAATTGGCTTAATTCTGCCATCGCGCCCACTTAGTAACTCGAGATGAAAGGATGGAGCTCTATGTCGTCAGCAGCTGGAATTTCTCCCATTGCAGCCCCTGGGATTAACTCACCTGGCGCGACGGCCCCAACGCGCGCACGATGTTTCGTGATGCAGCCGTTCGGAAAACGTACGGATCCACGAACGGGCAAGGAAGTAGATAACGATAAGATTTATGAGGCAGTGAAGGCTCTCCAGTTAACTCGGCCAACGTTCCCAATAGAAGTCTTTCGGGCCGACACCAAACAGTACAGCAGGGCGGCGTTGCACGCCCATGTCATTGAATGCATCAAGCAGTGCGACTTCTGTGTGGCCGACTTCAGTGGCCAGAATCCAAATGTTATTTACGAGACCGGCTTCGCTTTTGGACTCAGCAGAGAAGTGATTGTGATCTGTCAAGACCGGAGCGACGTGCCCACAGACCTGAAGGAACTCATCACGGTCCCTTACAGAGTTGATGATTTAGAGCATCTGGCGAATGACATAGACCAGCACCTCGACAGAGTTGTCTTGGCTATAGAGGAGTTACGCAGAAATGCGGGCACGCAAATACGATATTTCGCGGAGAGAGATGACGCTTTCATTCGGGAGCGCATACGGTCGGCGAAGTCAGAGATCGATATTCTCCAGACCAACCTGTCGACCATTCAGGCCAACTATATCTCTGATCTACTCGATTCCATGCGGAGCAATCCCAAGCTTCGATTGAGAATCCTGACGCTTAACCCACAGAGCATTTTTGTGAACTTTCGTGGCCAACAACTAAACTTCAGTGAAAATATCGCTTTGTACCGCGGCGAACTCGATGCCGCCTTGAAAATTGTGCACTTCCAGATGCTCGAATTTGGGGAAAGAGCGAAAATCAAGATATACGACGATTTTCCTACTCAGATTGGGTTCTATTTTGACACCGAGATTCTCGCGTGCGTCGTGTCCGCGACTGGCCGTAGCCGTCGCAATTGTGCTTTCCTGCTTTCAACCGTAATGGCAGGGACGCAGCACAGTTTCGTCGATCATTTTGACTACCTCTGGGACGAGAAGAACCGGAAAAGCGTCTCCTACATCCCGAGTTAGCTGAAACTTCTGGGCGATCCGTTGAGTAAACAGCGTTCGAGTCCGAGAGTTCCACGAAGGGTAGTCAGCGGGGGCTTGCCATTCTGCTTGGCAACACGGTTTGTCAGCTTGAGGTCTCCAGCCCTGATACACTTCTGGTTTGTCCGCCTGAACAAGGAATAGAGATGCCCCAACGCAATGGCAAAATGACGCGCCTTCTTTTCATGACGATCTACGGTTTTGCACACGTGTGCTCGACCAATCTAGCCAAGGCACAGCAAAAAGACCCGTTGCCAGTGGAAGAAGGGCTTAGAGTACGTTCGTTTGAAGGATTTGGTTGGTCTTCCATGGATCTGTCACCCGATGGAAACCTCTTGGCATACGTCGTAAGAGACAATGAGCAAGTCACGACCTCTTCGGACCCGCAAGCAACGACACGTACTGGAATTCCATTCGGCACTATTGCTGGGCATTGTATTTACTTGTCTGATATCAAGACCGGAAAACTAGTCACTCTGACTGGTGAAGATACTGAGAGCTGGCTGCCAGTGTGGTCTCCTGATGGTCGCTATCTTGCGTTCCTGTCCAATAGGGACGGCAGTGGACAAGCAAAGCTATGGATATGGAGTCCGACGAAAAGTGAGTTTACAAAGGTGACCGATAAGCCGATGAGAACAGAAGAGATTATCTGGCTGGCAGATAGTCGCAGGCTGCTCGTCACCGCACAACCCAGCGGGTCATTTGTGCCGAACTCTGTTCGAGCCGTGGAGTCCAAGGCGAACAGTCAGAATGCCACACCTGGCAGACAGCAACAATCGACCGTCGTCGTATATGAATCAGATACTTCAGATCACCATGCTAAGGCGTCATCAAATGCGGGTCCGTGGAATTTAGACGACACATATCTACACGATCTGTTCCTGGTTGATGTGACCACTGGGGAGAGTCGCACTATTGTTAAGGGACAGAAAGTCGCGCGCTATCGGGCGTCTCCAGACGGGTCACATATCGCATTTACAGTACCGAAACGATTTGAAACAGGGTCACAACAGATCCTATTCGATCTTGTTGTGGTGTCTATCGAAACTAGCAATCAGCAGACCATAGCCTCGGATATACGGCTCGATTTTGATGGAGGCGAGTTTAGTTGGGCGCCAGACAGTGCAGCGATTGTTTACCACGCGGGTGGACCAGCCACGAAGATAAGGGATTGCTTTGTTGTCAGCGCATTAGGAGGCGATCAACGTAACATAACCAAGTTGTCCGCACCTCGACAAATGTCGGAGGGAAGATCTTCCATACCTCGGTGGGACGCCAAGCGCAACATTTATTTCGTCGAAGATGGCGTATTGTGGCGAACATCAATTGATAGCAATGCTGCTGCCAAACTTGCTGAAATCAAAAACCGCGATATCGTCGAACTCGTCGATCGCGCCGATAATAAGTTATGGACATTCGACGGTGAAAAACATGCCGTTGCCATAACTCACGATGATGCCGGTAAACAAGACGGGTTTTATCAGATTGATGTCGAAAGTGGACAAACTGAGAAGCTCCGCGAAATGGGGCAATGTTATCGGTGCGGCAATTCACAGACTCAATTTCGTGTAGCGATGGATGGGCAACACATCGTATACTTATCAGAAGATGCCCAGCACAGTCCCGATGTCTGGCTCACTGACTATCGGTTTGCTGATCCGCAGCGTTTGACACGTATGCATCCGCAGTTTGATCAGGTTGAGATGGGTTCTGCACGCCTGATTGACTGGCTTAGTGACGACGGAAAGCAGCTGCATGGGGCCTTGCTCCTACCATCAAGTTATCAGGCTGGGCAGCGATATCCTCTCTTGGTCTGGGTGTATGGAAGCTTGTCATTATCAGACTTTTTCGACCGTTTTGGTTTGTTTTACGGCGGCACGTTCAATATGCAGTTCTTTGCTACTCGAGGTTATGCCGTTTTACTGCCCGACTCGCCGCTGAGTGAAGGATCAGCAATGGCTGACTTGGCAAAGACCGTACTGCCGGGCGTGAACAAGGTTATTGAAATGGGTATCGCGGATCCGGAACGTCTAGGCGTGATGGGACAAAGCAATGGAGGCTTCAGCACGTTGGCATTGATTGTTCAGAGCAAGCGATTCAAGGCTGCCATAGCAATCGATGGTATGGGAGATCTTGTGAGCCTCTATTCGGAAATGGACAAAGGTGGCGCAACTTATGGACTTGGTTTGGTGGAGCACGGTCAAGACTCAATGGGCGGCACACCGTGGCAGTATCGTGATAGATACATCGAAAATTCTCCGTTCTTCTATCTTGATCGAGTCGAGACTCCATTGTTAATCGTCCACGGATCGGAAGATTCTTATGTTGCACCGTTTCTGGGGGACCAGATATTTGTGGGGCTGCGAAGGCTTGGGAAGGAAGTGGTATACGCCAAGTACTTAGGAGAAGGGCACACGCCTCGCGAGTGGACTTTTGCCAACCAAGTCGATCTCTGTAACCGCATGATTGACTGGTTCGACAAATATCTGAATCGAAGCAAACACTGAAACCAGACATCCATGGCCATGCGAGGGCGCATGTCTCGGATTAGTCGTCTGCCTCGTACGCAGCAGCTGTCGTGCACAGATATGGGGAGACCATCTCAGCGATCCAGCCATCCTTACGGCTTGAACTTTCAATTCCGTCACCGAGTTCTATATGCATAACAATTTCCGGCTTCCTATATTTCACCAACTCAGCCCTTATCTTTGTGGAAGCAGCCAATGAGCTGAGATAGCACGTATCGGACAAAGGTGGCTGGACGCATACTCCTTTGTGTTCCACAAAATAGATTGACCTACTCATCGGCTTCATACGCGTTGGCCGTGAGAGAAAGTAAGTATGGAAAGCACATTTCAAAAGCGCAAAAGTATGACTTCAGGATTGATTCGACCTCATCAATGGCAGATCCCAGCACCGTAACCTCTGGTTTGCTGTATTTCATCCTTTACCTCCTGTCATGAATCGTGTGCCGGAGCGTCCGTTATCTCGAACGCTCAGACAAATATCCACCTACCTACTCGTCCGCTTCATACGCGTTGGGGGTATGTGCGAGGAGATACGGACTAACAACTTCGGTAACCCACGGTCCGTACTTGCTGCTTGATTGGACAGCATCAATAGCAGATCCCAGCGCCCTAACTTCTGGCTTGCTATATTTCATCTGTCATCTCCTTATCAATTGTATGCCGGAGCGCCAAATATCTCGAACGCTCCGGCGTACACCTGCCTACTCGTCCGCTTCATACGCATTAGCAGTATGCGCGAACTGATTCGGCCAAACCATCTCCGTAACGAACGGCGCTGTCTTGCTGCTTGATTGGACGGCATCAATAGCAGATCCCAGCACCGTCGCTTCTGGCTTGTTGTATTTCATCTGTCATCTCCTTGTCATGAATTGAATGCCGGAACGCCCGTTATCTCGAACGCTCCGGCATGCACCTACCCACTTACTCGTCCGCTTCATACGCATTGGCGGTGTGCGCCAACGCATACGGCGAAATGAGCTCAGTAACGAACGGCGCTGTCTTGCTGCTTGACTGAACGGCATCAATAGCAGATCCCAGCACCGTAACTTCTGGTTTGTTGTATTTCATCTTTTCTCACCTCCTTTCCCTCTGGTGTTCAATTACACAGCCAGCCATCTAGCTGAACTTTTAATTATGAAAGCGAGGCCGTCAGCCCATTTCTCTCATCGATGGGCGCGGAATTCTGAGTCTTCATCTGGATGCCGCCCGTCAGCACTTCTCTATTTCTGACATCCTTCAACCACAATTCCATGCCGAGTGTCCGCATCAAAGTAACTGTCGGGATTTCTAGGCCGCACCGCGCTTTCTGTAGGACTTCCGAAAAGGTCTTGGGGTCAACGATCCCCATTGAAGTGCTTACCATTTCCTGATTCATCCCGACTAGCGTGGACCACTCTGTCGAGATGCCCGTCATTGCCCTGCGGACAACATATGCCTTGCGCTTCCTATTCAGGAGTTCGTCCGGGACCATCCCAACGAGGGCACGACGCGTCAGGGAGCGGCGCTGGCTCGGGCGGAGGAGCTGCTCACGTGGGATTGCGTACATGAATTCCAGGAGCCCCTGGTCGAGATAGGGGTAGCGCTTCTCGTATGGCAACACTGGTGACAAGACTTGGCATGTAAGCTGTCTCCGCAACGCATCTAGAGTTCTTAGGTTTTCTTGAAAGCTTGGCAGAGGGCCGAACAGCTTCAGCCTTTGGTCGTAACCCTGGAAGGCCGCACGATTGCGTTCGACGAAATCTAGGTTCAGCCAAGGTGCGGGCCGCTTATGTTCCTGGACACGGACGAGAGCAGGAGGACAAAATCCGCGGGCAGCTTCAAAGAACAGATGGAACCAAGGTTTTCTCTTGTTGAGCGCCCAGACTTTGAGTTGATGAGCAAGCGCCTTTAATTGGCCTCTTGCGAGAAGATCTTCGAGCTCTGGCGTAGGCGTTGGTACGCCGCCGGTGACCTCGTCGCCACCGATACCGGAGAGCACGGCGCGACTTCCCTGAGAGGTCACATAATCTTTGAATTGCTTTTCTGCATCGGACGGCTGGCCGCCACGGGAGCCAGGTGTGGACGCGAAACGACCGTTGTTTAGCTCGAACATGGCACGCTCTTGAGAACCGAGATCAATGTGACAGCCGGTGCGACCCCGTATTTCTTCCACTTTGGTGAAATAGGGACGCTCGTTCCAGTTGGGTTCGGAGTCGTCGTAGTAGGAGACGGTGTCGAGGCGCGGAGTTTCGGCGGAGCCGCGGGCGATGATGGTGTCCGCCATGCACACTATGGAGGAGGAGTCCATGCCGCCGCTCAGCTCGGCGAGGATGGGGCTGTCCGAACGGAGCCTGCGGCGGACAGCTTCGGCGAAGACCGCGCGGAAGTGCTCTTCGTATTCGGCGTCGGTCCTGTAACGGATTCTCTTCGCTGGATCGAAATCCCAATACTTGCTGATGGTGTGCTTTCCCGCTCGAATGGCCACGGAGGACGACGGGGGGACGGAATGAATCCCGACATAGGGCGTGAGATGAGCGGCAGGAAAGAATGAGAAGCAGCCGGCGATGTACTCTTCGTTCAGTGAGAAGGAGCGGCCTGCGAATAAGACGAGTGGATCGAGAATGGTGCTCCAGGTGACTTGGTCCTTGTCAATCGAGTAGTAGAGATGCCGGGTCCCGATGGGATCTTTGGCCAGGATCAGCGCGCGTGAGTTTGCATCCCAAATCGACAGAGCCCAGTCGCCAATTAGCATGGCGAAGCAATCGCTCCCCCAGTACTCGTAAGCTGCGGCGACGATCGCAACGTCTGTGGAGCGATTGGTCACAACATCTCCCAGCCTGCGGATGAGTTCTGTACGATTGTCCAAGCGGCCGTCCCAGGTGAGGACCGCGCCTGATGCCATGACATACGGTTGCACTTCTCGCCGGGATTCCTGTGTGGTGTGGAAGGCACGATACAGGATGCTGACGTTTGTCTTCGCGAAGGAACCGCCATCATCCGGGCCATACGTAGCGATGACTGGCTTCACCTTTTCGAGATAGTCCCGATCCACTGGCTTACCGTTGAAATTCCATCTTCCGAACTGAACGCTCATAATTGTTTCCCTTTGCCTTCAATCTGGAGCTGAGCCTCGCTAGCAGCGATCCAAAACTGCGTACATTTCAGGCGTATACGGTTTGTCATTGACCACGCGGCCGTCTACTTCGACCCACGCGTGGGCCTTGAACGGCATCTGCTGCGCGCCAATAACCATCTGTGCTGGCACGCCGTATTTCTTCAGAAGACATGCTGTGGCTGCGGATCGCTGCAGGCACAGCGCTTCCTTCCAATACCAGATGCACGCCATGTCCACGGCAGAGCAGATCAGTTCCACCGTGTTGGCCGCCGGCACCTGACTTCCGGTAGGGTAATTGCGAACCTTCTCGTAGAGCGCCGCGAAATTGTCCCGCGCCAAGTAAAGGTCGAAATGAATCAGTTTCAAGTACGCCTTCAGCACACGAAACGACATCACGAAACCCTCTCTTTCACACAGGCAATTGCAACTGATCGCAAAGAAAAGCCATTCGGTCCGTCAGTGCTTCAATCCGTTCGCTCAAAGGAAGCACCGGCGAATGCCCGCGAAACTTGCTGTAATCGAGAAAGATCGGATGTTCGGAAACATTCGCCGCCTGCAGCCGGGCGGTCATTTTGCGGGCGTGGAGGGGGTTGCAGTTCCGGTCAGCGTCGCCGGAGACAATCATCGTGGCAGGATAGGCCACGCCCTCCCGAACTTGATGATAGGGAGAGTACTTTGCGAGGGCGGAGAAATCGTCCGGGTCATCCACGGTACCGAATTCATCTTTCCAAACGTGCGCGTTGTCGAAAAGGTGGTATCGGAGCATATCCAGCATCGGAACCATGCAGACCACCGCCCGAAACAGATCTGGTCGTTGCGTCAGAGCTGCTCCTACGAGCAGACCTGAATTCGAACCGCCGAAGATGGCGAGCTTCCCAGGAGAAGTTCGTCCTGTCTTGATGAGCCATTCGGCTGCGCCGAGGAAGTCGTCGTAAGCAGTCTGACGGTTGCGGCGCTTGGCGGCGTTGTGCCACTCCACGCCGAATTCAGATCCGCCACGAATGTTAGGCAGCGCAAAGAGACAGCCGTGCTCCATGAGGAAGGCGACGAAGATGCTGAACTGCGGCGTCATGGAAACACCATACCCGCCGTAAGAGGTCATAATCGTTGGATTGCCGGCTCCATCGAGAACGTCGCGGCGGCCCACGAGGTACATGGGAATTCTTGTACCGTCCTTGGACATGTACCAGATCTGGGAATGACTGTAGTTCGAGGGATCAAAAGCGATGTTTCGCTTGGCCCAGAGCGTGCGCTCGTTAGTTTTTGTCGAGTAGCGGAAGATCCCGACGGGCTCAGTGAACGATTCCGTTTCTAGGAGCAGTTCGTCACTGTCTGGCGAGCCGCCAACTATTCGAAGACTCTCATCACTCCGAATCGGCATCTCACCTAATTCTTTGCCGGAGAAGTCAAAGGTGCGAACCCGATGTGTCACCTGGTTCATGTAGGCAACAACCATGCGATCGTCGGCCACGAACCATGAACTGATCGGAACCTCGCTCTCGGGGACTATGTCGATCCACTCATGCTGTCCGTTGTCGCGCAGACGGATTTCGACGATGCGGTGATTCGGTGCATCTCGGTCCGTGATGGCGAAAATCCTCTCGTCGAGCAACCGCAAGCCAAGAGTGCATTCAATGTCGCTGAAGATTGGTTCTGGTGGACCATTTGTTTCGAGTCGTTTCATGAAGACATCTGTGAGCGTATTCTCCAGAAATCGATATACGAGGAAGACAAGGCGTTTGCTGTCAGAAAAAAGAACCAACCGAGTTTTCTCGTCCTCGCCCGCAAAGAAGATCTCCTGGTCCTGGCTTGAGGGTGTTCCAAACACATGCTTGTACGCGGCACGATAGAAAGGCCTTTTCGCGTCCAAGGCCTCGTGCACGTAGTAGAAGCTCTTGCCATCTGGCGCGAAGGCAAATCCGCGCAAGTACCCACGGGGGAGGAGATCGGGGAGGCGCTTCCGAGTTTCGATTTCGAGCAGCTCAAAGGTCCCCGTTCTCTCTCCCCCTTCTTTCACCTCATACAGGAGCAATCGACCGTCAGGTGAAACACGAAGTGGTTTGACCGCAGTGTATTTGTCTGTCCCCCTTTCTGCGGGATCGAGCAAAAGTTGATCCTCGCCGTCTGCACCCTCACGCATGCAAATGCAGGGCTGCTCTTGGTCGGGGAGGCGCTTTCTGAAGAAGTAGCGGCTGCCAACCTTCTGCAGGGAGTCATAGGTTTCGACGGCGAGGAATTCGCGGATACGTTCACGGATGTGCTCGCGCCCCGGAATGCTGTCAAGGTATACGCGTGCGTAGCGGGTCTGTTCTGCAATCCAAGCCCGCGTGCAAAGCGAATCCTGGTCTTCGAGCCAGCGATAGGGATCGGTGACCGGGACACCGTGGAAAACCTCCGTCACCGGCTCGAGGGTCGAATGGGGCGGCGTCATCATTAGTTGATGCATTCGACCCTCCTTAGCGGGACGGAGTCCGCTTCTTGCTTCATTCGACGGGTGAGACTCCGCAGATAGCCGGGCACTTGAGGAATCTTCAGGCGTTCCGGGTCTCGCCAACTGTTCCCCGCGACCGCGTAAGCAAAAACGGCCACCAGTGGCGAGAACAAGAACGCCTCGGAGACGTGCTCGGGCATGAAGACGGACTGCCAGCGCTGTGCGTAAGACTGCCGGATGGCGTCTTCGAATCGAGTGAGTGCTGAATAATCCTTCCGCAGATGCGAGATGAGGTATTCAAAAGTCAAGAAGGGGTGACTGACATGAGCCTCGGCCCAGTCGATGAAGACGCAGCGCTGGGAACCAACGAGGATATTGCCGGGATTGAAATCGCTGTGGCCCAGCGTGTCCGGAATGCCCAAGGGCTCCATGCCACACAGGGCGTTCTTTAATGTTGCGCCCAGATCGGAAAGTTCTTGCCGAGAGAGAATTGCCGGCGGCACTTTCGTTTGCTGCTGCATCAGATCGGCAATGACTTCGAGAAACGGGTCAACCAATTGGAGCAGCGTCCGGGCGCGCAAATCTCTGCAGCCTGCTTCGAGGAGATCATCAATTGTTTCGATGGATGCGATCTGAAGACCAGCGAGCACGGCCGCGGCCTCTTTCCAGGCTGAGGAGTCTTCCACTTCATTGAGTGGAAGCCCGCCAGCGTCCTCCATCAGCCAGCCGTGGCAAGCGGGTTGAGTGGCGAGCAGGGGTGGCACATATTCAGGAAACAATTCTCCGAGTGCCACTGTGATCGGGAATTCATGCAGATTCGGTTTGCCGACGGCCTTAAACCAGACGGGCCGTTTTGTCGTATTGAAACGGAGGAGCGTGAAGGTCTCGCAACCGTTCAGTTGGTGGAAGTCTTTCAATTCCATGCCCAGCGGACGGATTACCGTTCTCACCCAATCCTGAAGGTTTTCCAACCAGCCGAGCCTGCTGAACGGCTCCGGATCATCTCCCGCCATCCTATTCGTTGTCCTAAAATAGCTCGATTCGAGAATGCCGTGCTGCTTGTCCTTCAGAAGATGCGAGATGGCGTGATGCACTGGGAACCAATCCATTCCTTCGGGTAGGCCGCAGGTTCGGACTGGAGCCTCCAGGGCGGCAAAATAGACAGTGTCTGGCGTCGGTTCCAGCACGCCGGAAAACAAAAGAACGGAAGGTATATGCCAGCGGTCTCGAAGGAGCGTCGTGATTTCTAGTGCGGGTCGTGTGAACTTGGGGATGTTCACCAATGGCAGCTCATATCCCAAAGCTCGCGTCTTGAGCAGCACGGCTGTTCCGGACTGATTGAACACGATGAGCCGGTAGGCGTCCTGCTGACCTGCTTCTGCCGATTGTGTCTGCGTTCCCGTGGAGAGTTGCATCGCTTGTCCCTTAGCAGCCTTTTACGCGAGCCGGGCATTCTCCCGAACTTCTTACTTGGGGCCGCGATCCTGCACTGCGTGAGAGCTACGTCTCCCGAACAAATTGCAGAAAAGACCCGTTGGCTTGGGGCGGAGATTTACCCGTAAATCTTGCCGCTCCGAAGGTTCAATCAGATGCTGCGCTTGGAGTTGCTCCACAAATTCATTTACGTCGGCGAGGGCCTGTTCTCGCGAAATACCAAATTCCAACGCAAGATGTTCGGCGATCTGCTCGGGTGAGCGGCCGTCACTTAGTTGCTGCCAGATGATTGATCCGATCGGGTTTAGAGTGAGCATAGAGCCCCCTTGGATATCCATGAGCACTGCGCCATCCTGGTTGAATGAGGTTCGAATGTTCTCCGAGATGCGCATCAGTGGTCCCCCTGAACGTGTCTCGTCTCGGTGCTCCGTGGAGCGGTTCGAGTCGAGACACAACTACTCCGCTCTTGGCATGGTTCAACTACCTAACCAAGCGCCCTACGCAGCAAGTCTTTTAATCAGAGATTGCCGCTTTGTAATCGGCTGGGTAACGGCGCGATGATGCAGCGTGGTATTGATGTAGTCAACAAAAAACGGGTGTCCGGCTTGGCCATTTAGTGTCCGGCTTGGCCATTTGGTCTCTTTTTCGGTCATTTGAGGTCCGGCTCGGCCATCAAGCTATACTGATGGGAAGCGTACTGAGATATTACTGCGAAGACGAATAGCGCGTCTGAGTATAAAGTGCTGGCGTGACTGCGCCTTGCAAGCAGGAATACAACCCGCTCCTGCCGATCAGTTGTTCGTGTGTGCCCTGATCATCGACCATACCCTGATTCAAAACAACAACGCGGTCCACCCACTTGAGCGCGGAGATCCGGTGCGAGATAAAAACTATGGTTTGATTTGCGAAGTAGTGTGCCAGGCTCGTGAAGATCCTTCGTTCGGAAGGAGCGTCCAGGGCCGACGTCGATTCATCGAGCAAAAGCAAGGAAGGGCGTTGCAGCACCGCGCGCGCAGGGCAACACGCTGTCGCTAGCCCCCGACAGCGCATTACCTCGCGGTCCTAATGGCGTGTCCCAACGCTTGGCAAAAGTGGCCGCCATAAACGGTCCTGCAAAGCGATAACCGGGGCCTTGCGGTTCAGCGTAAACCGTGAACCGCACTGTGAATGTGGGCTCACCCGCTGCGCAGAGCAAAACCCTTGGCCAGTCTTTCGGGTCACCCTCCAAAGGGCCGAGCGTACCGGTCGAACACGACTCTAGTGATTTTGTGAGACTGTGCCAAAGTCCATCAACTCCTCGTACATCTGGGCCGCGTTAGAGAATGGTCGCGTGTGGGGCGAGAGAAAATCGGCGAGCTTGGTGGTGAGGTGCATCGCGCCATTTTCCTCGCAAAAATGTCCAACTAAAGCCATGCTCTTTCACTCCTTTTCGTCAAAGTAAGATTTTGCCATAGTCAGCGCAAGGCGATCTCTACATTTCCTCGCCCCACCGCTTGTTGAGGCCATTCGGGCAATCTAATTGTTCGATGACCTAGATCAATGTGGCATTCGCGGCACGCATCACCCAATCCACGGGCCGTGGAGGCATGTGCCGCATGAGATCGGCGGCACACTCTATATCCTTTAAAATTCACAGCTCCAAAGGCGCCACTCACTTCTGCTGCAATTCGATATAAAGCTTGGGCGCTCCCCGTCCATCTTCATCGGACGCCTGTGCAACATCGGACGCCTGTGCAACCCGTCGTCCCGAGCTATGGATGAGAAACACGACGGCATTGCCAGGCTGCCATCCTGTCTGGTTGAAGACTTCTTCAAGGATTGGGGCCAGGTTGGGGGACCGTTCTTGCTCGCCGACGCTGGTCCACTGGTTCGGTTTCCAGTTCACACTCGCAGTGGTGCGATGCCGTCGTGAGAGATCGCCCTTCTCGAACTTCAGTGCGGACGCGTTCCCAGACAGTTCTGCTTGGATTTCCAACGCTGTGGGCTGCGACTCAGGACGAGCTGTTGTAAACTCCAAATAGGCGTTGGCAATGTGGACTCCTTGAGGCACATTAAGTTTATCGAAGTGAATACCGATAGCGCTCTTCTTGGCTGCCATTTCCAAGAAATCGTACGCGGGCCAGACGGAGCCATCCTGCAGCTCCAGGACAAGATCGGCTATTGTTTTGGCCGTGCGCTCTAAGGCTGGAATTCCCACATAGACGACGACCGATTCAGAAATCAGAGCGTCTCGCTCTCCATACCTTACCCGCGCCACGATCTCGTGGCGTCTTGGCGTGGGGTCTTGCCAGTTCAGTTCGAATGGTTGCTCTCGATCCGAGCCTAATATCTTTTCTCCCTCGATGAATTCCACAGTATTAAGCTTCAGGCGATCTCCGATGGTGACCTTCGCCTGAAGTCGGATCGGATTCATCTCTCTGACGAAATCGCCTGACACAGATACGAGCTCTACAGAAATCGGATCGAGAAGGAATAGTCCATATCCCGCGGTTTTCACTGTGGCCCAATTTGGCGCTTGCCAAAGTCTATGCGGGGGGACAGCCGACGTAAACGCCGTCAGAAAAACCGGTCCGGGAGAAGCTTGTATCTCGGATGGCTGCAAAACATACCGGATGTCGAGACCTTTTTTCACTCCCAGATGTTCAGCCAAGCCATGGGTAGCGGTCCCGTATTCGTCCGATGACCAATAGAATACGCTTCCCGGCGGCACTCCTGCATTGATTGCTTCAATCTGCTTTTTGAGCGCGATCTGTACCGGGAGCCGCAGATTATCCAGCCATACGTTCAGTATCGCGTACCGGACAGAGAGGTTGGACAGGATAGGGTGAAGCATTTGCTCTACCGGTGCCAAATTGAAGCTAAATACAAGAATAAAGGCGATGGCGCCAAATGCTCCGAGGATTGTTCGTCGTACCATCGGTCCGATCGATCGAGCGCCCGCTGCAAGCGCTGGCACCAAGAAAGGAAAGGCAGGCAGAAAGTAACGCATGTTGTAGAAAGTCCCAGAGAACGTAAACAACCCGAGTAAGTAGATCGCGGCGAATACTGTCGGCGCTGGCGCCCACGCACGCCACGCAGCACGCGTCGCAAGAAAAAGTAGCGCGGCTTGGAAAATCAACAGTACAGCAAACCCGAGCATGGACAGAGAGCCGATGACGTCGCGGATCTTTGAATCCAAGATACCGCTTACGTAAGCGACAAAACCTCCCCCCTCGGCGAAGTCCAAAAGGGGGTTGATACCGAACCTCGCCGCTACCAGCACCATTGTGAGCGTCGCGAATACCGCTACCAGAATTCTGCCCTTGGACTCGCGATGGGTACAAGGGACGGCAAGCTGGCGGCCATGCATGAGTAAGAAGAGAGGACAGGTGAGTAGCAGCACTGCACCATAGAGCTTTGTGTGGATCGCGACGTAGATCGTCGCACCCAGACCGACAATGTACCAGCGGGTGTCGCGCTCGGGTTCAGTGGCGATGACGTCGGTTAGAATAAAAGCCAACATCACTAGCCCAGCGAATAAGGAATCCGGATAGGCCGACCAGAACTGGTAGATGACCAGCGGATTGCACGAGACTAGCATGAACTCGAGAGGCATGAGACTTGGATCGAGGGCGCTGAGTCTATTCAGACGAGGGAGGGCGAGTGTGACCATCCAAAGGAAAAACGCGGTTCCGATAGCGGAAGCGATGACGGTACCGGCATTGACGTCGAAGAGCCACACGAACGGTGCCGCAAAGGCCGAAAAGAAAATCGGCTTTCCGGAAGTCCACGCGCGATCGTGTGCTATTGCGAACAGATTGAAATGGTGTTCGATGATGCCAAGGGCGGCTTTCGCGTAGCAGAGCGCATTTCGGGCTATTGGCCAACCGATGTTGGCCAGTGTGAAGAACGTTCCGGCGGCGAGAAAAATCCAGAAACTCACCCGCAGCTTCTGATCGCTAGCTGCAGTGCTCGAAATATTCGATCCTCCAACGCACGCCAGTGCACCCGACTCTTTCATTTATCGCCTCCTTATCGTTGTACAGGCCGAGGGGGGCAGCCGGCCTGTAGCCGAGCGCCGAATGCGGTCGCAGCACGTTGTACACTACCCCCCATTTCTCGATCACAACCTGTACTTCCTTCAACGAGTAGAAAATCTCTCCCTTCAAGCACTCATACCTCAACTTCCCATCGAAGCTGTCGCAGTTTCTGTTTTCCCATGGCCCCCCGGTTCGATGTACAGCGTCCCTGTTTCCATTCCTGCCAGCCACTTCCGCACTTCTTCCGCGACGAACTCGGGCCATTGTCCAACCAATACCCCGTCCTGCGTGACGGTGGTCCGAGCGTGCTTTGAGACTTTCATCATCGATCCCCTAGCCGTGCCTCGCGATGACGGCGCTGCGATTCCGAATTCGGGCACTGCAAAGACACTCCTGCCCTTCGCTTGATTCAACTGCAGCACCTAGTATTTTTATATTCCTGGCTGGGAACTACTTCCTTCGGTAAAACACCTCACAACGCCGCGATAGTGCGGGCTTGTTCAAGGACGGCGTCAACAAAAAACATGTCTCTTGCTTGGCCGTTTGTGATCCTGCGCAGCCATTTAGGGTCTTTTTGGGCCATTCAGGGTCCTTTCTGGCCATCAAGCTATACTTATGACAGACGCGGTACAGCACTACTGTGTAGACGAATAGCTTGCCGGGGCAAAAGCTGCCGGCGTGACCGTGCTTTGTAACCAAGAGTACAAGCCGCTCCTGCCGATCAGTTGTTCGTGTGTGCCCTGATCATCGACCATACCCTGATTCAAAACAACAACACGGTCCACCCACTTGAGCGCGGAGATCCGGTGCGAGATAAACACTATGGTTTGATTTGCGAAGTAGTGTGCCAGGCTCGTGAAGATCCTTCGTTCGGAAGGAGCGTCCAGGGCCGACGTCGATTCATCGAGCAAAAGCAAGGAAGGGCATTGCAGCACCGCGCGCGCCAGGGCAACACGCTGTCGCTCGCCACCCGACAGCGCATTACCTCGCGGTCCTAATGGCGTGTCCCAACCCCTGGGAAGTCTCCGGAGCAATTCTTCGAGGTCGGCAATTTCGACGGCGCCACGAAGCTCCTTGATCGTTGCAGTGGGTCTCCCAAGCAACAGGTTCTCTTTGAGCGTCCGGTCGAAGAGGATGCCCTCCTGCATGACGTAACAAATTCTCGTTCGAAGACTCTCAAGCCGCACGCTTCGCACGTCCGTTCCGTCGATGTACACGGTTCCGCGCTCCGTGTCATACAGCCTGGCAATCAGCTTTGCGACCGTGCTCTTGCCGCTGCCACTGATCCCGACAAGTGCGACCTTCTCGCCTGCCTCTAGTTTGAAGTCGAGCTTCTGCAGGACGGGCTGCCCCGTGCGGTACGAGAAAGAGACATTTTTCATCTCGACATATCCCCTCACTGGAGAGGGGAGGTAAATTGCATCCTGTCTTTCATCTACGCTTGGGGCCGTCTCGATGACTTCCAAGATCCGCCCAATGCTTGTACTCATCCGATTCAGCCGCGAATAGATCTCCACAGCGGCATTGAGGGGGTCAAATAATCTCGCCATATAGCTGTAAGAGGCGACGAGTCCTCCGACTGTCAAAGCACCGACGAACACCTGGTAGCTCCCGTAGCCGAGAATAGCGATTGTGCCCAGCGCGATGACCGCCATGTAGGAAGTTCTGAAGAGTATCTCGATAAGGTTCCGATGGTTCAGTGCTTCAACTCTGGCCGTGGCCCGTTCCAAGAAGGCCTGCGTTTGGCTTCTCTCCTGGTGCAGGAGCTGGATTTGTACGACGGAGGCCAAATGTTCTTGGAGAAAGCTGCTTTCTCGGCTGGAGTCTCGTTGTGCTGATTCCGATGCCTCTCGCAGCCGCTTGTCGAAATACCTTCTGAACACAAAGAAAAGAGGCACGAGCGGAAGAACCATGCAAGTGAGGGTGAAATCCAGTACGAACATTGTCCCGACAACAAAAAGCGCATTGAAGGTGGTCTGGAGAGCATAGGGTACAAGGCTCGATCCTAGTTCAGCCACCTGGTCGACATCTTGTTCCATCCGGTATAGCTTTTCTCCAATGGGTGTCGATTCGTGATAGTCCGCCGAAAGGCGGTTCATCTGCTCCAGGATGCTGAGACGGATGCTGAAGACAAGATTCTGTACCGTGCGAAAGCTCACGACTCCCGCAAACGCGGAAAGCACCAGACGGCACACGTAGATTCCGAAAAATCCCGCCGCGGCAAGAAAGAGGAGGTGAAAATCCTTCTTAGGGAGAATACGATCAATCAACCATTTGATGAGCAGGGGATCGAGAAGGAACATGAGGCTGCTCAGGACGATCAAGGACACGCTGAGGAGATGCGCGCGCAGGAGAGGTCGCAGTTGGCGAGCAAACCAGCGGAACTGAGTGTTGCGATTCGCGGTCAAGGAAACTCCCGAAGCTTTCAGCAAAGCTCTTGAAAAACCCTGACTGGCAGCTGCTCTGCGCAATAACAGCTCAGCACGAGCTACCCGTCAGAGGTAGGCGTCTGCAATGAAACTTCTCTAACCCCGTCTTTTTTTAATTCGGCGCAGCGCTTCGCCGGATTCTAATTCTGCGATATCGCGCGTGAGCCCCACTTCGATCATCGTCAGCCAAAAGTTCACGAATTCTGCCAGTGAGAAGCTTCGTGCCTCGGTACCCAACGCCAACTCAACGACAGGCTCGCCTTGACCACGAGAGAAAAGCGTAACCGTCATATTCTGCTTCTGGAGGCAGTACACCACCACCGCCTGATCTTTGCCCGGCAAAACTGTTTTCGATTCTTCGTCGGGCAATCTAGCATCGGGTTGTAGCGCGTGATTCATGCTGTGACCTGGTTTGGGTGCCACATCCTCCGGAATTCCAGCGGCGTGAGGCGAAACATGTCATAGAAGCTTCTCGCGAAACCTTGTTGGGTGTGATAACCCGCGTCGGTCGCAATCACCTTTACGGGCACATCCGTCGATTGCAATTGTTTTGCTGCCAGAACGAGCCGTCGTTTTCTAGCATATTCGTTGATCGAGATCCCTGCGGACTCCTTGAATAGCCGGCGCGCCTGGCGAGCAGAAAGAGAGAGCTCGAGTTCGTTACAAATATCCCCCACGCTGATGTACCGGACCTTGGGAGGATCCGTGTCAATGAAGTCCTTTAGTTTCTTGGCTCGCCAGTCCATTTGGCCTTCGGCTGTCTGCGGAAAAAGCACTGAAACAAACGAATCCACTGTTTCGAGTCTCTGAACGAAACGCTGGTCGTGAATCATAGTTCGGGCCCTCCCCTCATGCTTAAGAGTCGGAGACTGGTGTTCGGCTCTGGGGCGGCCGAAACACTCGGTCCACAGAACACTCATCGTTGAATGACCACCCTTTCTTGCACCAAGCCGGCTAGTTCCAACTCCGCCAGGCAATCACTAGCATCGCGCTCCAGTTCTTCACGAGAAACCGTGAAGTGGGTTTCGAGTGCGTCTACAATCCCGTCGAAGCTGATTCCCCCGGGGCTTCCCTCGAGTGTTACCCACACGCATGCAGCAACTCCATTCAGGCTGTAACAGCACCCGTCTTTGATATCGAGGAGCACAGCGCCACCCTCTGCGTAGATAGAGCGCACACCAGGAGAGACCAACCATCCAGTTATATCGACTCCGTTCCCTTTCCCCACCTTTCGTGTGTTAGAAGCGCTGTGGGCCGCCCTCGGCAGCGTTGAGCGGAGATTGATTAGGTAAAGTTTGCTTCGAGGGGCTCCCGGAAGCCGTTTTTTCCGTTTCTTCGGCTGTGATTGTAACTTGCAATTGTTCTGCAGCACTTGCGAGGCGCCTTCTTTGACATAGCCTTTGATGGCTTTTCCCCCGGAGTCCCTGGACACCCAGTGTGCTTGGCGTGCTGACCTGGGTAGTGCAACCTGTTTCGAGACAGCGCTGAGATTCAGATCCCCTCTGGCATTACTATGATTGAATTCTTTGCTCTCTCTTGCTCGCAAGCTCATTCCGACAGTTTCGTCTGACGGTTTTGAAATAGTTTGATTCCCAGGAGCGTGTACAGCGTAGAGGAGTTGAATATCAGGTCGTTCGTAGGTCATCGTGGTACCTCCAATCTGAGCGATTTTTATCAGGGCTGTCTTATGTTTGTCGTCGGGTTTGGCGGCGTCGTGTGGGGATGTCGATGAATTTCTTGAGCGTCTTAACCCTCCCCCTCCATTTGAGTCCACCCCTTATCCTTCAGTAGGTCAGGTGGGTTCAAGAACGTCCCTTAGAAGCCTAATCATCGCTTTCTGTCGAGTTAAGAAAGCGTTGATGGTAGCGAGGTCAATCTATAGATGCTTGTGGTCCAGATCGCATTCAAGACTTGAAGCCTGCTCGGAAGTGTCTTGTGGACGAGATCGGAGGCAAGCAATCTGTAGTGGTTCTTCCCAGTCCGGATGGAAAATGATGATCCGAAGGGACAGACTGCCGTCGACTTCTTGCTTGGCGTAGATCGCGACGGAATGCCACGTTTCGACATCTTGACCACGCCGAATTTGCTGTCCGGCGTTGATGGAAAGCGAATCTGTTGCCATGCGCAGGGATCCTCCCTCTCCGGCGTCACAATCCACATGAAAGCCCACTCTGTGGCCCCCGGGTTGATATTGGAGTTGAGAACTGGTCCCGGTGTGTCGAGATTCAACTTGCATGCATCAGGGCCCCTCAGAGCGAGTCATTTTTAAGACTGGCTGGGCGGGAAACTGTTCCCCCAGATCCCCATTCGGTGGGCAGTTCGCGAGTTTCTACCGAAAGAGATTAGTGCGGCTTAAAAATCTTTTATTAGTTGTTTGAGCAATCGAATCAACCTCTGGCAAATCGTCCAATCGTCTTCCAGGGCAAAGCTAGGACCACATCGCCTTCATTCTTATGGATAATTCGCCGACTTGTCGCTTCACGTCCGTCTCGAAGCTAATCAGAAAAGCCGCTGCCAATACCGTGCAGAAAGTACACATCGCAACAAACACGGTTGTTATGCGAAGCGGAGGAGAATGCAGGTCCCGGGATGTCGGCAAACAGTTACGACTCGTCACAAAATTTTCATAGCGTCACGGGAGAACCAAACTCGGAACGAATGGCATCAACGAGACCTTTCCTGATGAGCCCCTGGTGAACTTTGACGTTGGGGCCTGGGCGGGTCGATATCGTCGGGGGATAATGGCGCCGAATCGTTTTACCGGCAGTTTCGATTCAACTTCAATAAGGATTCCTTGAGATCTCTGCAACAGTCACCTGCAGGCCTATTTTCATCTTTATCATGCGCAACCAGGCATGTCCGACAGAAACCGAGCGGGGCAAGGGCAGCGGGTGATCACTGCGCCACACAAGAGATAATCAACCGCATGAGCCTGCTCGATATCGGTCCGGAAGATGCCCGCGCGGTTCGCTTCCAGTTCAAGGAAACCGCAATCTTCGGTTCGGGATGTTGAATCTCCTCACGATGCTCCAAAAACAGCTCAAGCAGATAATGGTAGGTGCTCACTCCAGCCGTGCCCAAACCGCGCATCGCCTTCGCCGCCTTTGCTTATTGGCGCCGTTCGGAACCCGCACCCGGAGGAAGCCCGGCAAAATTCCTTTCGCTTTCACGAACTTTCACCCACATTTTCAAGATCATTAACCCCCTGATTGCCGCTGAACGAGCATTGTGAAAACCCCTGGGTGAAAGAACGTGAAAATCCGCACTCGTTCCGCGGTGGCAACAGCCCGCCGTCTGAACAAGCAGATTCTTCAATGGACGCGCTGAACATTATGATTCGCCGAATGTGCGCGCTCCGCGTAACTTTGAGAGGGCGTTCGCAATTGCAGCCTTCAATGCCCAGTTCCGATCGAGTTTGCAAACCTCAGCTGTTCACAAACCCAACCAAACAGTATCGAGCCGAGTCGTTTTTTGTTAGGTGTGCTAGATTATTTTTGCCATTCCCCCGGGCCCCACTCGTGGAGTACAGCCTGCTTTTCGAAGATAATCGGTTTTTCAGCGCCAGGCGTAACATCCCTAGCGCTGTTCTGAGTTACCGTCAATTTCAGAGACTCCAGACTAAGCTGCTTCATCGACAGTGTCGAGAACGGAACCCCTGCCTCATGCGCTGCTCAGTCGAAAACTAGAATAGCTTTGGGCCGGTCACGCCTGAGCAATGGTCGCAACGGCGAGCAATTGCATATACCTAGTACTTGGCGTCAATCCGGGGGGATGGCATCCACTAGAAAGTCTGCGAACTCCGCAGCTAGATTGATCCCAGTGGCCTCCTGCAAAAACAAGAACTGTCCCTGCGGATTTACCTCAAGCCAAACATATTCTCCCTCGGGAGATATTTTGAGATCCCCAATTCCCATGCGCAAGTCCAGTTGGCCGATAACCGAAAAGATTTGGTTGGCAACGGTGTGAGGAAGGTCGATTTCAGAAATTTGCGCGCAGTGATCTTCACGCCAATCCAGCAAGGTCGAAACAAGTTCGAAAGCCCAGAGGCGTGTTCCAAAACAGACGAAGCGAATGTGCCGGGTGCCTTCGATGATCCTTTGATAGATGGCAGGCACCAACTCCAACGAACCGGGCTTCGAAATATGAAAATCGGAGATCATTCTTGTAAATATTGTGACGCCCGGTACACCGCGAACCGCCTTGACCACTACTCCACCAGGCCAACGGTTCTTAAATGCAAGAATCTCCGTCGGATCCTGGCTGATCAGAGTCTCGGGTATACAGAAACCGCACTTCCGCGCTGTTTCAAGCTGTACTAGCTTGTTTCCAGCACGGGTCGTCGCCAGAGGGTTGCTGATGCACGTGCCGTGAAATGCTGTCAGGAACGAGCCTAATAAACTCGATTCGCAGTCGCGATCGATCAACTTACTCCATTCAGGCACGACACACTTTGGATAAAGCTGACGCGAAGGGGATTTTCGCCACCATACAACAGCGATTTCCGACAAGCTAACGCGTGTCGGGCCAGTCGGCCCAGTTAACAGCACAGTACATCGGGAATCTTGCTGGTTTGAAATGCTCCAAGAAAAGCCGCTGGTTCCCGCCAGATAGTCGGCCTCAATCAAGTAGACGTTAATCCCGTATCGCGCGCGTAGGTACTGAGAAACAAGGAGAGCATGCACATCGTCGCGGATTGTCACAATGCCGATGCTAGACACACTCGTCCCTTGTCCCTTCGGCCCCATGCAGCCTTTGTTAGCCGCTCAATCGCAGTCGTCCATCCCAGCATCTCCGCTAGCTGTGCCGGTGCACGTATGACCACCGTCCATCAACAGACGCGCGGTCCCTGCTTCCAACGGGAGACCGACGTATTTACGCATCCATTCCTCCCAGATATGCAGAGACTTTTGGTCGAAGGTGATGACAGCGGTCGGTTGAAAATAGAAGACAGTTGGTCGCTCCTTGCCTAGCGGCTTACGTGGAAGATGCTCAACGTCCAGTTCGTGACTAGCCATAGGTTTTCTCCTGGGACAGCCTGGTGCGGTCACCGTCGGCCCACAATAATAGCGCGGCGTCGGCATCATATCTATTCTTTCTCCGCACAGCCGCGGGAACTCTGACTCCATATAAAAACCAAAGCCCGGGACGATGGAGCGTGACCGCAATCACACTTCTAACGAAAACACGCAAAGGGCGATGCTCAGGGAGTTCCCTGCGTTGCTGCGAGGTCAAGTTCGTGGAACGGCCTTTCTGCACCCTCGACCAGTGGAACGAGCCCGCGATAGTTCCATCGATAGTTCCCTCCGTGCGCCCGCACTGCGGAATCTAACTCGAGATTCGCATTTCGCCAAGTGTCGTCCAGCCACGAAAAGTCCACCTTCGCGGAGTACGGCTGATACACAGGGTCTTCTTTTATTAGGTCGATTTTCGTGAGTGCATCCCCGTAAATTGAGGCAGCATAACTAGTCACGCCGTTGTGTATGAAGTCCGAAAAATCCTTCATAGTTGAAAACGTCTTTGAACGGAATTGTCCATTTGGAGCGGGGGCCATTCTTGCCTTGAAAAGCCTTTGACAATCCGGAAAGTCGAGCTCTACGTCAATGTGGTCTTCCACGTGCCGAATCCTTGGTCGGATCATCGGCAAGGTGTCGCACAGAAGCCATGGCGAGAGCTTAGGGATGATGGGAAGATCCGCGAGACGATCAATGATCCAAACCGCAGGCTGCGGACCGCCGCTTGAAGAATCAAGTACGCCGCATCGGTACGCGCACGAGATAGTTTTCCAACCGATTACTGACCCGGGCAATGGCCAGATTGTGACATTTTTCAGATGAAGTATGCAGAAGGACAAAATACTGCTTCCCTTGACCACTAATGGCTTCAGCCAAGGGACGGGCAACTGAGTTGCAAGCTTCTCCGGAGCCACTCGGAAATTGAAGAGAAGCCGTTCTTCAAGGACCGCCGTAATGCTACGCGGTATGTACATACCATGTCTCCTTAACAATCAATCCTAATAAATCACCTCTGCAGACCTCCCGGTGCGTTCAATAACCTGGGGCTCGCCTACCGTTAGGAAGAGTAAGCAGAGCATGGAATAACAGAAAGTGACGCTGTCCGCCAAAGTGTTACATCCTGCTTTGGTTGGCCGCCAGAGAAAGCGTTTGACATGCACCGAAATCGAAACCATGAATGCTCTTCCTATCGCGCTGCGAGAAACAGTCCGCGAAGATCCTCGACGTACCGCTCTGACCTCATGCCCACGAGAACGTGGTCCAGTCGGCTGTGTAGTGCGAACTCACAAGCGAGTTGCGCCAGTCCTTTGCCGGTGCAGTCGGAAATCAACCCAAGCGCCGCTAGCTCGGCACGGAGACGAAGTGCAGATTCGTGCAGTCTCCGCATTGCGTGCAATCGAGCTACACGGTGCAAGTTGGAGCACGCTTCTGCGACCTGCACCGGCGGCTCGCCGTTCCAGAGGAGGCCTACGAAGGGATAGAACTGCCTGCGAAATATTTCGTCGACCAAATCAGGATGGTCCACGCCGCTCCAATTGTCCCGGAGAAATTTCATCACGGTGAAATCCATAGGGCCATGACCTGATTCCAATGCCCGGATTTGGTCACTCAACATCGTCATGCAGTTTTCGTAGGCGCTCGAAGCGATCTCGGAATCAAGCTCCGTCAATTCAGGTTCATACGTGGCCAGCCTGAATGTATGTCCACCCTGGAGCGCATTCAAAGGGCGATTCCCCAGGGTGACCAACCCTAGCCGCCGCGCCTCGTCGATGAGGCTTCGACCGCATTTTGCCGGTTGAGCAGCGGCGCGTTCCAAAAGGTTGAACGGAAACTCGACAATGCGGAAGTGATGACTTGAGGACACAGCGCTGGCTGCGCGCAGGTATGCAGGAAGCATATCCGGCCAGTCCGATACCAAGCTGTTAGAACTTACGCCGTAATAGCGGACCTTGCCCTTGGCCGCCCAGGTCTCGAACAGCTCGAACGCCTTGGTCAGAGCGAGGTGCCGGCCTTCTGCGGACCCAGATAGGACGCCGTTGAAGTAGTGTTCGGGATTATGGAGGAGAATAGCGTCAACCGACTCTGTGCGTAAGCGCCGGCGGGAGAGTTTGAACTGTGCGGTCAGCGAATCGACAGCTAGGCTGTATTTCGATTCGGCGGAGATGGGATGCAATTCCTCCGCTCGTGCGCCGTGATCCAGCAGGAATTGCTCACTACTGGGACTGACGTATCCGAGCTTCGTGACCACAAAGGCTGCCGTCCCAGGACATTCGCTGAGGACTTCTCCAACCAACTCCTCGGAACGACCGTCCAGATAGTTGCTAGCCGTATCGATCAGCGTGCAGCCAACTGCAAGCGCCTTCTTCAACGCCCGGCGATGATCGGGAGTGGCGAGGCTGGTGCGATAGCATCCAAATCCTAAACGGCTGACTCCTTCAAGGTCACGCCGGTCGGCTCGCTCAGTGGTCGACTGTTGCCGGGCCTCGCTGGGCATTGGGTTGAAAGCGGCGTAGTTGCTGTAATCGAAGTTGTAGTTCTGATTCGTCATGTCTGCGATCCGCAGCAGGGGTACCCAATTCGCCGAGATTCCCTCCCACAACGCGGAAATCGCCTGGACGACAAACTGCCCGTGCGCGCTGAGAATGCCGGGCTTGAGCAGCGTTTTACGATCGCAGGCGAGCTTTTTCAGAATAAAGGCCAGGCGGCCTTCGAGCTCATGCTCCTGTTCTCCGTCGAAGACGCGCCCAGCCGCAGCAGCATCCAGGCAGCAAGCCATCAAGGCTTCTGTAAACGCACCGTGCAATGCAACGTAAACTGACCGCAGATCCCTCGGATCCTCGCCCCACTCATTTACCGGCGTGGAAGGGGAGACCGAAAAGAGCTTGGAGGCATCCAGCGTCGCTGCGGTGAACAGGACGTGTCCGCCCTGGTGAGCAATGTCCTCCATCAGGAAGATCTCGTCCCGTCCCAGCGCTTCGTTCAGGAAGACCGCACCATGCGCGGCAGTAGTCGCAAAGGAATTGCAGCGCTCGAGGCGGAAGACGACGACCAGCCGCAACACCTCCTCCAGGAGCCTGGAGAAAGTCGGGCAGGCCATCCGCAAGAGGGCGAACGCTTTTGCAAGCCTGTTTTCCTGATTCGCGGTACTCCGTATTCCGAGATCCGGTCCCGGCTCCTGCTCCACGAAGCAACGCTCGACCCACGCCACGGGGTGTCGCAGCAGCTCGATCTCTGTGCCCGGAATAAGCTGGGAAGGTGTGAAATCACAGTTCGAGGCAACTTGGGGAAGACCGGCGGACTGAATGGAGTGCCCGGACGGTTCCATCACGACCTCGATCCATTCATCGGGCAAGCCAGTGCTCAGGTAACCCAGCCGCGGAACATAGACGTGCCCTTCTGCTCCGGACCGAGCTGTCCAAGACGCAGATCGACTTGACGCGCGAGGCATATGCCCAGCGAACACCTGGTCCAAACCTTTGCCTCGCTGGCCGGCAGAGAAGTGAAGGAACGCCATAGGTTCCAGAAACCAATTCGGGGAGTCGAAAAGGGCATCTTCAAGGTCTGGTCTCGTGAGCTGGACTAGTCTCACTATGGTGGCTGCCAGTTCCTTCTGGCCTTCAACGACCCGCCCCTCCAATTCGCGCAGCAGATCCTCGAGAGGCGCCAATTGCTTAGGCTTCGAACCTTGTTGCGTCACTTCAGGTGCCCCATTCACAGTACACACCTCCGGACTTTAGTTGGGCCTCCCCGCACCCGGAAGAGGTAAGCGGGGAGGCGAAGAAACTACGCAAGGTGTGGCGAGAGCAGCCGCACCTGGCGGTCATTGGTAACACTCAATTGCGCGTCGAGCTTTTGAAAGACTGGCACGAGCTCTTCGATCCATACGCCAGTCTCAGCGAAGATGTGGGTGTGGCAGCACATGAATGCGCCACCGTTGAATTTACCGATTAAGGACTGTACCTCCGAAGGCTCTTGGCGAGCCAGGAAGTCTTTGATTGTGAGTTTCTGAGGATGCTTTGGTTCAGCCATCAGCTCACCTCCTGCACAGATAGTGATGTTTACTGCCCGGGCGTTACATGCCTTGGGAGTTAAGGGGTCTCCGTTCACGTCGTTGCTGGCGCGTCGCAACCGGCCGGCAAGGAGTCAAGAAAAGGGGCAGATGGCAAGGTCTCGTCGGGGCTCACCGGCCATACCACCAGATGGACCAGGAAGACGTTCAGCCGTCGCCTTGCAGATTTGTGGCGCCTTAGGAGCTAGGGTCGGCTGAAAACCGGCCATAGGGAAGCCCAGGACATTGACTCGAAGAGAGGCCTTTATAGGCTTCTCGGCATGAGCAACGTTTTGAGCGAAGAGAAGAAACAGCAAGTCATTGCCTTAGGGAAGCTCGGATGGTCGTTACGGCGTATCGAGCAGGCTACGGGTGTGCGTATCCGGAACTTATTCTGCCAATTGAGTGCGCTCGAAAGAACGTTACAGCGTCGACGAATGACTCGCTGCCTAACGGTTTCGCAGACCGTTGCATTCGCGTTGGGATAAATTGGGATAATCGCGATAAAAGACTAGTACGCGCGCCCCTCTTAAAATGAGCGTTAAGTCCTACGAACGATTGAACTTACATATGGCGGAGAGGGAGGGATTCGAACCCTCGTTGGAGTTTTTCGGACCCCAAAACGGTTTAGCAAACGGGTGATTGCGCTCTGGCTCGCTGGTAAGTTGCTGAAAACTAAAGACGCGGTTCGGCTCGCTCTGGAAGGTTTGGGCACGGTTGGCAGCTTATTGGGATAAATTGGGATAAAGACTTTTGCCTTGTGGACTGGTTGGCCGGGGTCTCAGGCACACACCCTTGGCCATCTGGGCGCGGAACGGGTCAGAGTCCACTCCGATAATCAGGTTTGCGCCGCTGAGCTGGAGCGCCTGCGGTGTTCGTTTTCCCGGACCTAACTTAACTAGCGTCCGATGAGAACTGAGTGATAGCAACCGAGGATGTCAGCTCGGGAGCGCCTCGTTGCGAACGAGGAAAAATCTAAGCTAAGGCTTGGCGCCACAATCACTTAGGTTTTCACGGGGCTCTGAATTGGCCAACTTGGCCAACCGACGATTCCGAGGACGCTGGCTTCGCTTGCGTTGGAGCAGTCGCTCGCCAGTTTGGTTGCGGCTCCCGCAACCAATCTCATTTTTCATTATTTCCCAATTAAGCGCTGGCCACCACTTTGTGGTGGTCGTATGAGTTTGAAACTCCGATCAGAGCTGAGTGCTCGTCGAATGGCTCATCTAGAATCTGAGACACGACGTGGCTCGGCAGCTAAGGCCGTTTTTTCCTTGGAGCGTTCCTGTCCGAAATTAAGCATGGCTCCGGTTTTGGCGATTGCTCGCATTCTACTCCTGCAACTCGCTCTCCAGCGTCGGACAATTGAGGTTGACTTGGCGCGCGAGTAACTCGCCCCGGCTGCTGTCCCGCCTTTTTGAAGATCGGCCAATGCCCCCGGAGTTGCGCTGATCTCACCGAGCACAAAAGCAGGTTGTTTGCTGAGTTGTTGCATCGGAAAAATGTCTTTCAGTGGTTTTTGCTTCTCGGCCACAGTATCGACCATGGCGGTCCCGTTGACGGATTCACGGGGATATCATCGTGGCAGCCGAGCACCCGGAGCCCCCACGCTACGGCCGCCCTACTCAACACCGCGAGTGAATGTCCACGTAGTGTAATTGGAGATGGTCTCGACTGTGCCGTCACGAAGACGGAAGCCCTGATTGCGGATGCCCTGGATGGCGGTCGCACAATCGTCGCCAGGGTTAGTGGCAGATTTGAGCGAGGGTAGGACCACTGTGCTATTACTGGATGTAGCTTGGTAGGTACCACTGCTGTTGGTTATGGCTGGTTTGCCGTTGGCACAGCTGATAACCACGGTTGCCGGGGTGGTGGATGCGCGGACCGTGGTGGACCACTGTTTGTATACAGTTCCAACGGCTATGCCGCCGATTAGGCACGCGGCCATTCCTGCGATCGGAAAAAACCGCTTGAGCAAGTTCATCTTCTTTCCTCCTCCAGGAACGTTTCTGGGTTGCCCAGGGGGAGCTTCTATCACCAAAACCCTTATAGGCATGTAACGATTCTGCGGGGATTAAGTCAACAATTCTCACGCAGCCTAGCAGCCAGATTAGTCCTACTGAACTGTCTTACGCCGCGTGCCGGGCAGCTCAGCTCAGTGGGCCGTCGTCGGGTGAGCGAATGAGACCCAGATCTTCGATGAGGAAGAACCGAGCCACTCACCATAGGCATCGCGGAAATCCATTTTGAAGCGCCACAATGCTTCCGTCCGCTTCTTCGCGTCACTAATGAGCGGGACGATTTTGCACAGCGATTGAAAATCGACGTTCCAAGGATCGTATCTGATGTTCACTTTTTCATTGCTGTTCGGTCCGCCCACGCGGTCATCCCAAAACTCGTCTTCGGCGTCTTGGCGTGGATAATTTGGAACAGTCCCCATAAACCTATTTTGTATGAAGGGGAATATGTCGGAGGCCTTTCTGAGAGATTTGCGCGCGCCATCTACATCTCCGTCTTGTGCTTGCGTCACGGCATAATGATACCTGTAAATGTCGGCTGCGACCTGACGAAGGGTTGGCTCAATGTCAGCGATCGGGTCGAAGCCCTGCGAGTACCCTGCTCTGGGCCATGCGCCGCGTGAATACTTCCAATCACTTGAAAAACGCATTGGTTTCCGGTTTTCTTTTGATGAAGACATGAGGGTTTTTGCATTATGCTAGGCGCATGTCTCGCCATCGTGGTAAACAACAAGACCTGTTCTGAGAAACTGGACGAACATAGTTGAGGTTAGGCTCGTATGGTTTCGCTCCACCAACATGATTCGGGCAAGGGACTAGTTCTCGAAATGGTCTGCGTGCCCCGCGGCGTATTCATCATGGGCGATGGCCGCTTCGATAGAGGCGATTTTAGCCTCCAACGGGCTGAGCGACCGTCCCATTCGCGACAACTCGACCATGATTTCTACATCTGTCGGACGCCAATAACTGTGAATCAGTTCGAGCACTTCGTTGAGGTTACCCGCTACAAGACAGACGCTGAGAATGGCAATGCTCGGGTCATTGGAATCGTGAATCGGACAGCTCAATATGTGGAAGGCTGCTCGTGGAGAAATCCCGGATTCGTCCAGACGCGCGACAACCCAGTCGTATGCGTTACATGGAACGACGCGCAAGAGTTCTGCCAGTGGGCAGGTCTGAGACTCCCCTCAGAGGAGGAGTGGGAGAAGGCAGCGCGAGGAACAGATGGTCGCCTTTTCCCCTGGGGCCAAAACGCCCCAACACCCACCTTGTGTGTGCTGAGAGACCACCCCATCTACGGTTTCAAGGGCACCGCTCCGGTTGGCGCGTGTCCAGCGAATGTGTCACCTTACGGTGTCATCGATATGATTGGAAACGTATACGAGTGGTGTTCTGATTGGTTCGACGAGGACGCACACAAGTTGTACGTCGACGGTAAACGGGATGTTGGACCCGGGTTCAGAACCACCTTGAGGGGTTCGTGGTCGAAGATTTACGAGCGAGTTGTTAAAGGAGGTAGCTTCGCTGCGACTGCAGACGTTGCCCGGAGTTCCAGCAGGTCAGGGGACGACCCTTCGGAGGCCTTTACGGCCGTAGGATTCAGGCCCGCGAGGTCGTGACTCGGTGGAGAATCGAAGGGTCGGGCCAGGTTCCTTCTCAATATCGAGGATGTCTGCAATAGGCGGCTACGCCGGTCTTGTCCGATTGTATTTCCTTCGCTTCAGCAATCGTTCTCAGCGATGCAGGGTCTGTTGAATCTAAATATGCAACCTACGGCTCCAGCTCACTTTCGCTAATTTGGTGAATACGAAGTTTCAGCGCTTCGCGAAGCTCCTCGGCTTTCTGTACCTCAGGTCCAATCGACTTCCGGACGTCCGGACTCATATCGTTCAACACCAAGTCGAGAGCTTTCACAGTCTCCCGGAGTGTATGCACTTCAAATTCGCTGAAGGCACTATTGAAGGTTCCATCGGCGATCATCTCTTTGCGTCTATCGAGCACGCACTCGACTCGCCCGGCAGACCAATAGTAAGTCGCCTGAAAGACTGTGAACCGATCAGCACTCATGGAAGGCCATTTACATTCAGATTCTGGTGAGCGGATCTTTTCACAGCGACGACGATTGACTTCAACACGGCACAACCCAAGTGCCAAGTCTGTTGATGCTAGCGAGTCGCGCAACGCCGCCCATGGGTTCAACCCCACAGAGTCTAACTGCAACCTCTTGTTCAAAAGCAGCTGATGTGAGGCGTGGTAGTCGCGTTCCGCATTGGACAGGTCATTAGCTAGCTCTTCAGCGTAGGCGCGGCGAAGAAGCAATTCAAATGTCGCCCTATGCGGATCGCACCGAAGTGCGCGTGAAAAAGAGATAGCAGCAACAGGAAAATCACGTGCCACAAGCCGCAGTTCCCCGAGCCTCCAATATGAGTCGCGAGCGTTCAGACGGATATCATCGGGTATTGCGTCCATATCAATGTTGCTGTCGCTCTCCAAAGCAGCCCAAAGCCGGGCAGCCTGTACTGCGGCATCGTTGGGGGCCATGCCGGAAGCAGCGTCAAGATCTCGTTGCGCTGCAGCGTACTGCTTCTGGCGAATGTAGGCGGCTGCGCGCAGAACTAGCGCCTCGAAGAATTCAGGGTCGGCACTGAGGACTTCCGTGAATGCTGCTGCCGCTTGGGCAGGATTGTCTTGTGCTAACTGTTGCAAACCGAGGTTAAACGCTAGTTCGGTACGGTCCTGGCTCCTAGGCTCCGATTGCACAAGCAGCAACGCCAAGCCTTGCGCGATAGTGCTGATCCTCTGTGATGACTCTAGCTGAGCGGCGGCCGCGCGCAACATACGCGTTTGAGCGTCTTCGTAACGGTCTAGCAGGCGGCTGCCCACGGACCGCCGCATCCGTACGCCTCCGCTGATGCCCACGACCCTTCCGTCGGGTCCTGGAAACGTAACTTGGAGTCCAGGGTAAACACGAGGCTGGCCCGAAGACTTGGGCTCCAGCGCAGCCAGTTCGTCGAGCAACCAGAGGCCGCGAGCCATTCTCCAGAGGCTGCATACGGTCACGACGTCGAGCAGTCCGTTGAGTTCCTTCAACGACGTGTCGCCACGATTGGCGAGCGCTTCAGCGATCGCGTCGTAGTGCATTGCGAACTCACGGGCTGCCTGCTCCGCGATCGGCTCGACGGACCCCACGCCGGTGAGACCATCGTTAGAAAGCACCATCTGCTCCGTCAGCACCTGGAGGCGCGTGCTGAATAGTGCAATGTCACCAGTCTTAGACCACCGAATGTCACCGTCGCTGAAGCGTACCGGATACAGCCAGAATCGGCTCGACAGATGCTGACCCGGTTGCTGGCGGAAAAGGTCAACCATGGTGCGGTAATCAGCCACGGAGAGGGCGTCGTGGCCTATCATGACGCGTTTCATGGCATAGTCGGCATCGAGCATGACATGCGCGAAGCGCGAATCAGAACTGACGCCGATAACGCGTGGGTGTTGAAGGCCAGCGATGTTCTGAGGATCTGGATCCAGTGACACGCTGGGAGCCAGTCCGTGCTGCCAAACGGCGCGCAGCGCAACTAACAATGCGTCAAGACCGATCGGCGGAACACCGACATCGACGCCGCCAACCAGGATTATGTCTTGATGCTCAGCATCGAGAAGGTAGCCGTAGATCCTTGTGATTCCGGCCAGGGAGCGAGCTTCGTCTGAACGGCCGCTGTTCTTGACCACATTGCGTAACGAAACCAGTATGGGGTTGCTTAACCGTCGCGACTGGTCGGGCTTCCGCGTCAGCGGCATGTCGTCAGCGGCTGAAAGCATGTTGAATACAACTTCCAGTTTCACGCCGCCGATGTTCTCGCCGGCAGCAGCTAGCTTCTTCTGCGCGGAGTCGGTCAGCCGAAGCCCATGGTCAGTAATTTGGAAGGGCTGTGGCGGATTTGACTCGAAACCAGGTCTTACGTCAGTCGATCGGGCTTCGTGAAGCAATCGGGCAACGTGAGCGTCTGCCATATAGTCGTTGGCATCGCGAACCAGCTCCTGATGAGCGCGAGCCAGTCCGCCGCTCTCGGTGCGCATGACCTCTGCCGAGGGATCGGGCATGCTTCCGCTGAGAAGGACCGAGTGCTCATTGTCGTTCGGCTTGCCGGCTGCACGCGCGAAGACAAGTTGGCCTCGGTTGTCGCGGTTGAAGGTAATTTTCTTGAAGTCAGGGACGCGTCCTGATTCCCCGGGCTCGCCAGCCGCCTTGAACTGTTCCGCGAAGTTTGTCTGCAAGATCGTGCTGGCGCGGTCTGAAAGTGCTACCGGACGCTGATGCATCGTGGAAGCGCCACCGTCGACCTCGAATTTTTCATCGTTCGGCTCTCCACCGGGGCTGAATCCCGCGTCCTCATATGCCGAGACCAGCGAACGTACAGCTTTAAGAGCGAACTTATTCAGCCCTTCTTGTGTAGCCGTGCCGAACGCCGCCTCGTGCTCCTCCAGCAAATTGGCCTCGTCTGGATGCATCTCAGTGAATAGCTGCCGCAGGCTGCGGTATTCATCTACTGCGGCTTCTTGGAACTTGGACGGCGTAGTGACTGCGTAGTCCGGCTCATGGCCCTGGAGCAAATGCCCCAGCAATGGGTCCTGAGGGTGGACGTGAGAGTCTACAATGAAGTGCACGAGCAAACCGCTATGGACCAAAGCCTTTTCAATGTTGCCTTGTGCAATTTCCCGCTCTATCTCCTTCGTGTAATGTGCGCGCATGGCATCGCGCGCGGCAGGCGTCGCAAGAGCATGAATGGCGAAACCGCGGACCGGGTAGTCAGTCCATCTAAATGCCGCCTCAAGGCCCGCTGTATCCTGGATGGGGCGCAGGTATTCTGAAGATGGGTATAGCGTTAGGAGCGAGATGGGTACGTCCTTTGTTGCGGAGAACGCCACCGTGGCCTGGTTCTGGTCCATACTCCAAGACGAGGCGGAGATGATCTCCGCTTCCTCCGCGCTGAAGCCGATGGCCCTAGCGACGATATAGGTAAGGTGCCTGTGCTCAAGCTCATCTCCGGCACGACAGGCAGGTACAAGGCCAACTAGAACAAGCAATGCGAGAGTGGCTGGTTGGCGGATCCGTTGGAGCATTATCATTTTGCCTCAAAATCGACCACTGTGGTCGTAGTCTTCCGCGTCTTGGTCATTCCTAGAAAGCCTGGGACCTCTGGACACCTCCAAACGGTGGTGTGTTGTTCGTCGTATTCGTAAGCGCGGCACTGGAGCTGTCGGCCTTTATACGAAATGGTATCGGGGTGGCTGCGGTCAGCTTGGTTCTTACCTTCAGGAACCGGAAAGGAAGCATCCTTACTCGCCGTTCCACTCTCGGTGCGCACTTCTATTCGCACAATGGCTGCCTTCGGCGTCACTTCCAAAAGCGTGAATTTCGTCATTTTCCAGTACGCGTCATCTCCATCATTAGCCACAGTCTCTACTTTGGCCCACGAACCCACGCCAAAGCTCGCCCAAGGATGTTTGCTTACCTGAGCGTCCAGATACAGCACCACTGACAAAAACACAAGTAGGAGGAACACAACGCGACCCCTTGCTTTCACAATCGCCTCCTATTGCATCTCAGCGCTTCGATCCCCAACGCACACTTTCGAGAACTTGGTTGAATAGGGCCAAATAATCGGATGACTTCTTTTGGGTATTAAACCGGAAGATCCACACCGAGGCGCTATCGTGCACCAAGACTTCGGCAACAGTAATGCGGAGCTGCCGCGGACCTGAGATGTCGAGGTCATGTTCAGGTGGCTCGGGCGCTGGAACGCTCATAGCCGGAAAGAAGAGTTCAAGTGCATCAAGGCCACCGACTATCCGTGGTTGATCGCTCGAAGCCGGACCCATGAAATTCCGGAACGACAAGTATGGTCGATCTTCAACCTCAATGGCCGATACTCCAGAACTCTTGGAGTTTCTTTCGTGGTCAACGTAGGTTTGAAATGACCTTCCTTCGAGTGGTATCAACCATATCGCAATGGATGGTGCAAAATCGGTCTGCTTTGGGCCCACGAGGACAAACCTCAGACCATCCTCTCCACCTTCGACCACCATGAAGCCAGGAGGCACAGTCAGCGAGATTGCTCCATCGGATGAGTGGTAGGTGCGATCGGGCGCCGGGCGCCAGACAATGCTGCGAAGCATCGTATGAAAAACGGACTGATAGCTCACGAATCGTTCTCCGCTGGAGTGCAGCAGGATGTCGTACTCCTTCTCATCTTTAATAGTGATGACGAATTCCCCATCGGGTCGGCCGCCTGATTCGCCCATGACGAAGGCATGAGCCGGGACACCACCGAGCAGCAGGTCAGAATCGCTGAACACGTAATCAGGCGGACGAATTCCTTCGCGGAAAGCTTGCACGCGATCAGCTAGGTGCGTTGCGCCGACAGCGGTGATTTTTACGAACACGCTGGCGTGTTTGTCCCCTTCCGGCGCGAAGGCCCCTGCGAAACCGCCGATGTCGCTTTCGTCCGAAAACCAACCGGTAGGGAGCTCAATACTGAAAGCCTGACCCATGATGTCGTGCCTGTTTGCCTGGTCTGCCGCCTGAGTCAGCACAGGACTTAGAACCATAAAAACTCTCGCAAGAACAGCGGCCAGAAGAACGATATACGTTGGCTTAAACGGGGCTGGCTGCACGACCGGATGTAGCGGCATGTAGGCCTCCGGCTCTCTTGCGCCCAAACAGAGACACAAGATAAAGGTTAAATGCGGTAATCGCATGACAAGTGGCCTCATTGTTGGTCACTAGTCAGGTACTTCAACTCCGCTTGCGCTGCTGAGTACTCTAGATAATTCGTGACTCCCGTCTCGACTGTCTTTCTAAACCAGTTCAGAGCGCGCTGTCGATCGCCCTCTACGAGTGCCGATTCCCCGAGAAAGAAGTATGCCTCGCAATGCTGTTCCCTGTCCTTCTTCTGGACCTGGTTTGTAGCCGCAGCTAGTAAGGCCTCTTGCGTAGACGCTCCCAGCAGGAACTTGATCACTGGTCCGGGCCAGTTGGTGAGGTCGAAAGGAGCCGTCTGCTCTTTCAATACAACATTGCTCTGTTGTCCAGCCCGTACGTCAGTGACGTATAGCCAAATCGGGTTGTAGTAATACTTCGGATTAAGCTCGCCGGCACGGGCGAGATCTTTCCGGGCCATGGAAAAGCGGTGAAGGCAAAACTCGGCCACCCCCCGGCTCGTGAAGACCCGGGCGTCGTCCGGTTTAAGGCGAATGGCCTGGTCGAAGTCCTGAATGGCACGGGCGTAATCGCCCTCCTGGCGGTACGCGACCCCGCGGCCGAAGAAAGCTTCGGCGAAGTCCGGCTTGAAGCGGATGGCTTGGTCAAAGTCTTGGATGGCAAGGTTGTAGTCGCCCTTGTGGCGGAACGCTCCACCCCTGTTGATAAAAGCTATGGCGTTGTGAGGTTGAAGTCGAATGGCCTGGTCAAAATCCTGGATGGCACGGTCATAGTTCCCCTTGTCAATCACCGCATTGCCGCGGCCGATGAAAGCGTCGGCGTCGTCCGGTTCGAAGCGGATGGCCTGGTCAAAATCCTGGATGGCACGGTCGTAATCGCCCTCATGGCGGAACGCGATGCCGCGGCCGAAGAAAGCTGCGGCGGATCTCGGCTTGAGGCGGATGGCTTGGTCAAAGTCGTGGATGGCACGGTTATAGTCGCCCTTGCCATTCAATGCGACGCCGCGGCCGTTGAAAGCTTCGGCTATGCCGGGGTTTAGGCGAATGGCCTGGTCGAAGTCTTGAATGGCACGGTCGTAGTTGCCTTTATCACTCAACGCGTTGCCGCGGTTAATGAAAGCCCCCGGATCGTCCGGTTTGAGGCGAATGGCTTGCTCGTAGTCCTCAATGGCACGGTCGTAGTCATCTTTGCTGTAGAACGCGACGCCGCGACTGGTAAAAGCTAGAGCATTGTCAGGTGCGAGGCGGATTGCCTGGTCGTAATCCTGGATGGCCTGGTCGTAATCGCCCTTGATACTGTGCGCGATGCCGCGGTTAACGAAAGTGCCGGCAAGCTGCTTCCCCGACAAGTGGCCTGACTGGATGGCAGCGGAACAGTAGTTCAGAGCAAGGTCGGGGTTGCTTAGTGCGTATTCGTGGCAGCGGTGGTAATCGTCGTTCTGAGCCGGAGCAGGAAATGCCGAGACAATAAGAGAAAAAGCGGCAAAACCAATCCGATGCGAACGCATGTCGTTCCTCCACTACTCCAACCAAGGGGCCAGTCAAAATTCCCGTCTCCAACTTCGAGATTCTGCCAGTTGCCTAGAGTAATTTATTCACCACTTTGTTCACCGCACTCGGCTCATGCTCGGAGTTAGTGCGGATTCAGGACCATCGTGAATTTAACATGTTGGCCGACTTTTGCTTCGTTCTTGGAATTGTAAGCGCAGTGAGTTATTCGAAGGGTATGGTGGGCGTCAGTGTATCCACTCTTTTTTGCGGTAAAGCTAAATTCACATTTTTTTGCATTAAATTGTTCCCGCGTACAGCTAATCCACCAGCTGATGGGTTTAGTGTTCGTAGGCGCTCCCCACTCCGCTCCGCTCCAGTCAAAATAAACGTGAGCACCTTCCGGCTCACCGTAAATGTCTATCCAGAGGTAACATTCTGAGTTATCTGGGTTAGATGCTGATGATACTTTTCGGGCGATGGCTGGAAAAACAAGAAGAACGCCGAGTAAGAAAATCGCTCCACCGATACTGCGAAAATGGGTCATTGATGAACCTCCTCAATGCGGCGTTCCCTTGTTCTGGTCTGCCGACGGTCTAGGTTCGTTTGCTGGTTTGGCTTGGTAACTTTCTCAAGTTTATCTAATAGCTTTCTGGCATTTGCCTTCGTCTCCTGCGCTGCGTCCGGCATCGTTATTACTTGTCGGCACGCGTCACGAGCTTTGTCCAATTGCTTCATTCGGATTCGGAGCAAACACAGCTTGAAGCCCGCTTCTGCTCTGAGCTCGGCGAATTCACCCCAGAATTCTGCCACTCCATCTATCGAACTCCACGGATTGGATTCTGGTTCCCCCCAATCTTAAACGCGCTCGGACGTTTGCTCTGGATGAGCGCGGCGCTTTCCGCAACTCGAATGTGGCCTCACCTCTGGAGCTCCTGGTTTCTTCGGGAGCGGGAATAAAAGTGTCCAGCCATCGCGCCAGCGGAGTAGCGACCAATGCTCCTGCGAAAAGATCTCTTCGCCTAAAGGAACGGAACATTAGCGGGAATCCTCTCATAATCCGCCAACGGTCTACTCTTTTCGGGAAAATATCGATCGGGGACCTAATCGAGAAAAGTACTGCGATGCTAGTCTTGCTCGTTGTTTGTGTCAATGAGATTTAGAGCGATTTAGAGAAATCCTTAACAAGCGAGATTGTCGTAGGACTTGAAATCATTGCTTCACCATCTGGAAAGTTCATCTTCGCCACCCCTCGCCTGGCATCTCTGAAGTCATTTTCAAGTTTTTTGGTTGACAGTTCATCTGATCGGGCGTACGAAGTTTAGGATCAATGCATTGGAAACGCGGTTCTTCGCCGCACGGGCTCACAGTCCGAACGATTTGCTGTTCAACTTTAAACGTATGCGAATGAAATACGTGATTCAGTTTAGAACGATTCGCAGCACTTGCCCCCACCGATTCCACTGGAGGGGAAGGATATGTCTAGAGACGACGACCTGCGCACTGTTTTTCTGGCTCATCCCGCTCTTTGCCTTCCCGCTCATTGCCGCAATACATTCCCCAGGAACCGACCCAGTTGACTCAAGTTGTTACTTGCACCTGGACATTGACAGTGAACCGGTTGGCGCACACATTTATTTTGACTCGAGCGGAGCGGAGTGGGGAAAGGCCCCTGTCAACGGATGGGTTCGGTGCAATAGAGAAAAGTATGAGGCCAAAGGGTGCGAATTCGGTTTTACTGCAAAAAAAAGTGGATACACGACGACCCATCACGTCATTCGAGTCACTCACTGCCGCTACAATTCAGAGTCCGCGGCAGAAAATGGAGAACACGTTCAATTCACGATGGTCCTGGATCCTCTTAAGTAATAGGACCAAAAAGCGAGCGGAGCGCTTAACCTCTTGTTAATATCTCATTCCCTGTTAGCTCTATAGCTGAGGTCAATGGCGGAGAACAAACGGGTTGAAACTACCGGCTACCTGGTGATTCGGGAGGGAGTGGAACGCCAGTTCTGGCCAGTGCTGGAAGCAGAAAGCTTGAAGGAGAAACAACAAAATTAGCGAATGGCTCGTGCTAGACTCAGCAGCCAATCGGGACGGTGCCGAGTCCGCATTAGCTATTAGGCCGAAGCGAGTCTCATGCCCACCGTTTGAGGTCTGGCATGTGGGCGCCACACCGACTGCAACGTAGGACCATGTCATTGTCCTTCTCATTGTCTCGGCTCGCCACGAAGGGGAGCTCGTATTCGGCAGTTCACTGGCGCAACTGTCGATGCTATCCGTGACGAAGGCACGCATTCATGGCGAGCTTCTCATGCTCGGTTTTGCTGTCTCTGAGCGAACGATCTCTCGTTGGATGAAACGGGCACCTCGAGATCCGGAGCTGGCCAAGCGCTGGCTTACCTTTCTCCGCAATCACCGGGAAGCGATTGCCGCGATGGACTTCTTCACTGTTCCGACGGTCACTTTCAGCGTGCTCTACTGCTTTTTCGTCATCAGTCACGATCGTCGGCACATCCTGTGCCTGCGATTCTAATTCTTGAGGAGCGGTGCGTGGCGCTATTTGGTCGGGTCTTCGGGAAACGCCTGCCTGAAGGGCTCCACTCGCTCCGTCCCAAGCAATTTGTCAAAATGATCCAGTATTGTCGTTCGCGTCAGCGCAGGGTCCAATTGACGCGCCAACCGACAATACTGGACTGCACCGATCAAATCCCCGATTCGAGTACGCGTGAGTGCACGAGCAGCATAGTTCGTTCCGAGAGAGGCGTCGGCACTGATGGACCGCGCATGATCATCCATCGCTCCTTCACTGTCGCCCAATATCGCTTTGACGATGCCACGGTTGGTATAGACTCCAGCCATATTGCAGCCTAACTTTATCGCTACATCGAAGTCTGCTTTAGCACCCGCAAAATCATCATGAATATTAAGCTTTGTTGCTCCTCGATTCACCCAGGCCGCCGTGAACCTTGGCGCCAGTTCGATTGCGTTGCTATAGCATCTAATTGCTTCTCCGTATTCCCCGGACCGAGACCAACCGTTTCCCGTATTGAACCAGCGCTCGGGGTCCCACTCTGGCGAGCTGTGGTGGTAGAACGTTGGCATGATACCTCCTTGAAGAACTCAGTTCATCTTGTCGAGAGTTGATCGAACGATGACGTTGGCGCAGCGCGCTAGGGGCACGATTAACAGCGTACGTACCAAGAGTCTCACTCTCGGGTGTTGTTCGATCCACCGCGCTAACGGAGGTGAAATCCAAACGTACCCTTCCATGAGACAACGCCCCGTCCAAGTGTTCGTGAGCGCGGTGTCTCGGAATTTGCGGAGTATCTCCACCTCCGGAGCATTCGGTGAACCGCATGCCGCAGTGGCGACGAAACACCCTCCCTTCGGAGTTGGGGGTTCTTCGATCGTAATCTGCCGACGCTGGTCCTCGGAGATCCTGGCTAGGAATTGGTCCCGAGCACGCTTGTACTGCTCAATTGCCGCTTTGCTTAACTCTCTTCCCGTCGGTCCGACTTTGGCCCTCGCCAGATTAGCCCGTGTGACATTCAGGTTGCAGTAGCTGCCGAGCACAATCGTGGCTCCGGAAAGGTTCGCCCCCGAAAGATCGACAGGAGTCTCTCCGGTGACAAGGTCTACGTAAGCGCCGGACAAATCCGCGTCTGTGAAACGACTCCCTTCGCAACACAGGGTGAAACATTGGGCATTACGCAGATCGGCTCCTGATAGGTCAGCGTGCTTCATGTGTATGGAGGACCACCGCGACCGATCCAACTTGGCGCCACGCAGGTTTGCACCGTTGAGTGCATCGGTATAACCGATGAACAACCGTCCCGAGAATTCAGCTCCCGCGAGATTGAGCGGCCCGCCAGACGGAAACTCCGCTTTCCATATATGATCGGCGTTTTTCGCGAGTTCCGGCACGACATCATTTATCACCGAGAGAGGCATCCAAACTCCTTGATCATTCTTTGTTGCACCAGCCCGTCGAAACAACTCTTCACGTATAGCGTCAGTTTGAGACAGGACCTTTAGCACCCTCTGGTAATGCTCGTCATTCCCTGAGAATAAGCGGCGTGCCATTGTCAAGTCCTCCCCTTCTCCGGATTTGCAAATATGTGCCAGAAGAGCTTGAACGTCTTTATCATCGGTGATGTCATTCCACGCTTTGGCCGCTCCCGTCAGGTCGTTTTGCCAGTACCTCGCTAGACCTATTCCGATCCTCGCTAATTCAAATTCAGTCAGCACAGTATTGATAGCGTCGTTGAACGACGGAGCTTTCTCGATCGGCTCGGCGTCTTCTGCAACCGTAGCTGCCGCCTCAAAAATTGCCAAAGCCTTACGGAAATCTCTTTTGATCAGCGCCTCTGCCCCGTCGCTCAAAGGATTTTTCGGGAATACAATAATGTCTCCAGCCCTAAAGTCACCGCGCCCTATTCGAACCACAGGGCGCCAGAACAAGATGTCGAGAACCAATCGTAGGGCGGCCCCTTCCGCAGAATGGTGTGCCAGCTTCCCCGATTTGAAATAGTCGGAAATGCTTCCATTCAAGTCTTTTAACAAAAAATATCGAGCAAGGCTGCGATATATATAAGCCTCGGAGGATTCAGGATCCATCTGCAAAACAGCAGTTGCGTCTTCTTGAGCACCGACCCCATCGCCGGCCCAAAACTTCTCGGCGCTTCTTTGAACTAGTGCTTTGGTCGTCTGGGAGGGCGTTTCCATGAAGCCATGAGTTGTACGGAAGACTCGCCCGATTGCCAGATACGCTTTTTCCAGCTCTGACGCCGCGTATTTGCAAACACTGGCTTCGGGAAACAGTCGAATTCTGAACCTTACTAGGCGCTTGGTCAATCGGAGATCTTGAAGGTAACTCGGCCGCCGGACGGCGCTGGTTGGTGCGTACGCTGCTGGTTGTGCTTCGCCAAAACTCCGCGCGAGCCCAAATTCCGTACCTGTAACGCATTATAAAAGGGCGCCCCTTTGGAGTAGGTTTTGAGTGCTGGCTCATTCCCTACAAGAAAGGAACACCCTCATGACTAGCACTAAATATATAGGCCTCGATGTGCACAAGGAAAGTATTTCGATTGCGGTG
>WNFR01004715.1_pt1 | contig 54759 bp, 61 predicted proteins | sample 5400221 | NCBI WGS metagenome assembly WNFR01 (sample SAMN13153357, study PRJNA577476) | soil metagenome | isolation source: 40 cm soil under Madrone tree | place: USA:California | collected 2016-06-14
GATCCATTCGCCTGTAGCGCATATTCAAGCAAGACCGTTTGGTCGTCGAGTACCTTCTGCTGCACGTCCGATAGAGTTAGAGGTTGATTTGAAGTGAGAGAGGCGTAACGCGGACTCGCGGTGCGGATCTGGTTCTCTATCTCTTCGAATTCAGTCTGGAGTTTCTCGAGGTCAGCATCGAGTTCAGCGGGTTTCTTCTTGGGTTCATCGCTGGAAATATTGATACCCGTCAATATCTCGGCAATCTCCTGTTGGTGATCGAGGTTTTCCTGTTTCCGTTTCAATAATTCAGTGGGGACACCCTCAGTAATCGCAGCATTCGTTTCGCTCAGCAAATCCAGAAGCGAGCGAGCGCGTGACTGCTCCGTAATTTTGAAACCTTCCGCGGCATACTCGAGGGCCTTGCCATCGAGAGACGTGCCTGCTGAAGGGGCGGTTAGCAAAGCGAGCTCAGCATATGCACTCGCTGCTTCGTCAAAGACATCCTTGGTTGTCGACAAGAAGGTTGTCCGTGCCTCATCCGCGCGTAAACTACCTTCTCTCAATGTCTCGATCGTTCCGATCGAATCCCGGTAGTTACCGACGGCTGCTTCCCTGAGTGACGTTGCCTTTTTTGGATCCTTCTCCTGCGCAGCTTGCAACCAGAGGCTGCGACCCAGGCCACGTTGCGCTGGCCACATGAGATCCAGCCGTTTATCGTCCTGCGCTCCTTTTGCCGCGTCGGTGTAAAACTTGCTGGCATCCTTTAGCTTGCCTTGACGCAGAGCGACATCACCCAGACTGGTCCGAGCGGCCGCGCGAAACCGGCGAGTTTGCCCAAGCTTCGCAAGACCGGCGATGCTACTTCCGGCCGAATCAAGTGCGAGCTGAAAATGTTTCTTCGCCGTCTCCAGATCACCGCCAACATAGGCAATCCGTCCCATACCCAGTTCATAACTGGCATAGACAATCGAGACTCGATACTCGTCGAGTTCTTTCTTCGCTTCCATAGCAACAGTAAGCGCACTGGTGGGAGCGCCAACTGAAACATTCTTTGTTGAGCCACCGGTCAGGATCGAGCCAAGACCAATCCTTCGACTTACTTTAGTCGTAGCGCTTTCCGGCTTTTTTACCACCATTCTCCCGTAAGCCGCTGTTGCCTCCGGTATCCGTCCGAGACGAAAATTTACGTCGCCTATTTTTGCAAGCATCAAATTGGCATTGAACCCATCATCTGCGAGCCCAACCGCTGCGTTTACGACGTCCGGTTTTGCGGCTGCTGCCATAAAACCGTCGAGCGCTTTTTGATAGTGATCGATGGCTACCTGGTACTGACCCTGTCGCAGATAAAGATCCCCCAGTTCGTTCTGAGCAGCTGCCATACCACTATTGTTCTTCGCAGCCGTATAAAGATTCAGGGCTGTTTGCAGCTGAATCAGCGCCTGATCGGTGTGCCCACGCTTCAGAAGTCGCCGCCCCTGTTGCAGCGCGGCGCCGGCTTGATCTGTTTGCTGCAGTACGGGGGATGTTGGCTCGGAGGGCGTATTTGCCTCGGACACCAACCTGAAGGAACCGATCACAAGGATTGCACCTATTAGCAAAACAACTGATTTGACTATTGAGGAGCTCATTTTTCTACCCTCTTTCAAGGTCGCGATCTGAAACAAAAAATTGCTGGAGCGTGGTTTCCTCTATTTCATTCATTGATGGACCAAATCCAGCCTGGTAACAAGGATCGAACTGGTCGATGAAGCCATCAAGATCACCGACGGCGGCGGGTCATCTTTTGCGAGACCAATACCTCGTGTAGTCGCCTCGTGTTCGGTATCCGTCTGAGCTTTCCCATAGCGTTCCGACTTGTCGATCTGCAGCGGTTGGTCCATCTGGCTTTTAACCTGGTTCCACACTTCTGCCGCGGGATGCCAGGGACACGCAGGTTTCGCGTCGCGACAATAGCGGATAAGGTCATCTTCAAAAGGCACGCCAGCCAGTGGTTCACGCAAGAAGACGAAATACAGTCGTTCGTCACCACCTTGCTCGTCGAATACGAACCACCGCAGTCGTTCCTCAGCCGCCTCGCTCGACGGAATTTCGAAGGGCACGTGTGACCGGATATAGTTTCCCGCCTTATCTAATTCGGGATTGGGGTAGAGCATCACCGGCAACCCATTGTCAGTAGTGTTGAAGATATAGAGATAGCCATCCGTATTGGTCTCCAACAGCACCCGAACTCGATCGCCCTTGTGAAATACATGTGTTGGATCGACCCGCATCGCAAGACCATTTGAATCTCGGCTGAACAATGTCAGTCCAAGTCCGATGCGTCGCGTATTGACTATCGGCTTAGTATCGTCTTTTGGCTTTGTGTTTAGGCGATTAGGATCTGCCGTAGGAGATCTCCTGGGGGTTGGCGCTGGAGCTGGCCTTGGGCTTCTCCTGTCCGGCTTGGCACTGGGAGTCTCCTGCTTCTCCTTGGGTCGCGAGGTTAGAAACGCCCCGCGGACATCCTCCTGGTCCTGATGCGCGAGCGGTACCGCGGCGATAACCGCAGCAAAGACACATAGCAACGCGAAAAGAAGAATACTCAATCTCATTCATATCTCCTTAATCAATCAATTCCCCCAGGGGCTAATTATGCTGAATACGAATGTCAAAAACGATCGGATTGCCAACCTGGTTCGGCAATACTTTGACACTGACAAATGGAGCCCGGCTATTCGATTCATCGAGTTCTGTTTTCGGCGGCTTTTCCTTGTATTTGGCCATAAACTGCGTGAATTCCTGCTGCTGCGCCGAGGTTAGCGCATGCTCGGGTGTAGCCGGCGCAGCGAAGAAGGCCGGAGTCGTTAACGGGGTCTTCGAAAAAATGACCGTATAGTCCTCGGTTCCAGACTTCTTATCAAGCGTCAGCCAATTACCCTCCCCGCTTGGAAAACTAAAATCGGCACCCTGCGTCGCCTGATTACTCGTGAGACCAGAGCCCTCTGGAGGCTTCGCAGTAAGGAAGGGAGTCGGACTATTGTTTACGCCAGGACCAACCAAGTAGACATAACCATCTTCGCTAAAAACAAAGTGTAACTTGAGAGACTGACCGGAAGCGATCGGTACAAGACCGGCTACTTTCGCGGATGGTTTCTCGAGTTCGAGCCAATAACGACTAATCTCTCGTGGAGCAACTGCTTCTGCTGCTGAAGAACTAACATCAGTTCCCGTCCCTACCGGTTTGGCTTTCGACCACTTGTAAACCAGGAACGCTCCGACTCCGACAACCGCGAAAAGAATAACTGCTACGACCGCTCCAATTAACAAGCCTGACTTGCCACGCACCGCCGGAACCGCCACCGGAGGTTTGGGCAAAACCACGCCCACTCGACTATCGCGCTGGGAAGCCCGGTCCTGGGGAATCGTTAAGATCGAAGCGACGTCGCCTGATTCCGCCATTGTTGTAGCAGACATAGCACTGGCCTGATCGAAAACAGGTTGCTGCCGGGACGCCTCCCCATGAGTTGGCACCGCACTGCCTCGTTCAACCGCGGGTGCGGAGGTCGCAGCTGGGTTCAGCGTGATGATCGTTGGAGCGTTAACATCCGAATTGGTTTCCAAAGCTCCAGAAACTGCCATTGTCTCCGCGAGAGATTCTGCTTGAGCACCACTGTTGCGAGACTGGAAATCAGCGGTTGAAGAGCCCAATCCAGTTCGGAGTTCGGAACAAAACACACTGGCAGTCGATTGTCTGTCGTCGCGATCTTTCGAAATGGCGCGGACAAGTGCGGCGCTGAACCCACGGGGCACATCTGGCACAACTTCGTGTAAAGGTCGCGGGGTAGTTGAGACGTGCTCTCTTCTCAACTCGTGCAACGTCATGCCCGCGTAACAACGGCGCCCGGCGATCATTTCGTAGAAGACCAGCCCAAGACTATAAATATCGGCGCGGCCATCAATTTCCAGATTTTGGTCGCGCGGAATTTCGCCCCATTGTTCAGGCGACATGTAGTAAGGAGTGCCGAGGACCTGCCCGGCCATCGTCAGGGCCGTGTTGCCTCCAGTATCGACGCCGGCAATTTCTCGCATCTTGGCAATACCGAGATCCAGCAACTTAATGACTCGCTGCCCGTTGCCCGCAGGCTTTCCGATCATAATGTTCTCGGGCTTCAAGTCGCGATGAACAACGCCCATTGCATGGGCCGTGTCAAGAACGCTCAGGATTGGCTCAAGGGTCTCGAGCGCTTCCGGGGCCGTGAACCGCCCACGCTTCTTAATCTCGGCATCAAGAGTATGCCCCTCGACGTATTCCATCACCATATAGACGGTGCCGTCAGCGGCAGTGCGCAGGTCATAAACTGTCACCGCATTGGGATGACGAAAACGTCTGGCAGCCTGGCCTTCGCGTCGAAAACGTCGAAGCCACTCTGCATTGGTGCGCACTTCAGGCGGAAGGATTTTTATGGCTACGCGATCACCCAACAAGATATGGCGCGCGCTATACACTGCACCCATTCCACCCTTGCCCAACAATGCTTCTATTTGGTATTGGCCGTCGAGGACGGTGTCCACGATCGATGACGGATCGTCTTCCAACACCTCGCCGTCAACTGGGCAGAAGCTCACGCTGTCGTCATATTTGACTTTGCAGATAGTGCAGTGTTTCATTCGGGGCTTAACAAAACATCAATCAGGATAGGACTCAGCGGGCACGAGCTGACTCAAGTTGCCTACATCCCAATCCGAGGCGCCTCTGGGGTGCGTAGTTTAACATAATGCCGGATTATGAGCGGGCAGTTCCCGGGGAGTCAGGGCTGCAAAGGAAACCACTCAGAATAAAGATTCGGCCGGCTCACACCCTCTGGGGTGACTACAGTTTGCGCCGGTGGATCGGTACCGCTCAGAAGATCTCACAGGTAAATATTACGAGCATACTCTTCAACCATTCTATCGCTGTTATAGGCGGGTACGAGCGTCTGCACTGCTCGCTTCATCATAGTAATCCAATTGTGCGGTAGACCGTCAGGGGCCTGGTCGTAGTAAAGCGGAATGACCTCTTCTTCAAGGACCCGGTAAAGTGATTCGGCGTCGCTCGCATCGACACCCGCAACATCAGCGTTGGCAAGCTGGTCGCCAATTGCGAAGCCGTTAGTGCCATCATAGCCCTCCAGCCACCAGCCATCGAGTATCGAAAGATTCAGACCACCGTTTATGGCAACCTTTTCTCCGCTGGTTCCCGACGCTTCAAGGGGACGGCGAGGCACGTTCAGCCAAACGTCCACGGACTGGACCAAATGTCGCGCGATCTCCTGATCGTAATCCTGGAGAAACACGGCCCGTTGGCGCACCCGAGCATCATATTTCCAACGACCAAGCTGTTGCAGAATGCGTTTCGAACCTTCGTCCTGAGGGTGTGCCTTCCCGGCAAAAACAAACTGGACGGGTCGCTTCTCGTCATTGATGAGTCGCAGTAAACGTTCCGGGTCAGCAAGCAATAAGTCCCAACGTTTGTAGCCGGCAACGCGGCGCGCAAACCCGATCGTAAGTGCGGCGGGGTCAAAGATCGTGCGGGCTTCTTCGGTGTAGTAGGCATCTTCGCTCGCAACCTGCCGCGATCGAAACGACCGGTAGCGAATGAAAGCCACGAGATACTGTTTCAGAAGTGAATGCGCCTCCCAGAGATCTTCGTCCGAAATTCGGGCGACACCTTTTTCCCAGAGGGCGCGATCCCGCAGTTGAGTCTCCCAGTCTTTGCCAATGTGCTTCTCGTAGAGTGCGCGCAGCAGCGGAGCAATCCATGTCGGCGCATGAACCCCATTCGTTACGTGGGTGATGGGAATCTCTGCGAGCTTTTTCCCCGGCCAAAGTTTCTGCCAAAGTGCCCGCGACACTTCAGCATGTTTACGACTGACTCCATTTGTGGAACGACACATCCGAATCGCCAGCGGAGTCAAACCGTACCGCTCATCTTTGTTAGTGGGATCAACGCGGCCCAGCGCAAGAAACTCCTGCTGGCTAAGACCAAGCTCTCGGTTGTAGTCTGTACCGAAGCAGCTGGCAACAAGAGTCGGATCGAATTCGTCATTTCCGGCCGCCACTGGAGTATGCGTGGTGAAGACACAACGCTCACGCACAACGCTTGCAGCTTCACTAAAACTGCGTCGCTCCGATTGAATTAGTTCGCGGGCCAGCTCGAGAGTGAGAAACGCCGAATGTCCTTCGTTCAAGTGAAACACGTGCGGGTCGATGCCGAGCTTACGCAGAAGTCTCACGCCGCCAATACCGAGTAACATTTCCTGCACAATACGCGTTTCACGATCGCCACCATAAAGATGGCCCGTCACCCAACGGTCAGTTTCAGCATTCTCTGCAATGTTGGTATCCAGGAGATAGAGCGGGACACGTCCAACGTCCGCTTGCCAAACTTGAGCCAGCACCTCACGCCCGCGGATTGTGATCGCGATCTGTAGCGTCGTGCCGTTCCCATTCCTGATTAAATGAATCGGCAGTTCAGTAGGGTGCGTCTCACCGTAGTGTTCTTCCTGCCAGCTATCCTTCCGCAAACTTTGGCGAAAATATCCGTAGCGATAAAGCAAGCCTACGCCGAGCAACGGCAAACCAAGATCGCTGGCCGACTTGAGATGGTCCCCCGCGAGAATGCCCAGCCCGCCTGAGTAAAGCGGTAATGAATTGTGCACACCAAACTCGGCGCAAAAATAAGCCACCGGATGCTCGGGAGTGATGACCCTCGCCTCCGGAGAGCCTGGCGAAGTGGATGCTGGTGCAATATACGTTTCAAAAGTATCGCTCAGCCGGCGCACTCGCTCGACGTACAGTGGATCGGTGGCAAGCTGGGCCAAACGAAAAGCAGAAGTTCGGGCAAGTAGCTGTCGCGGATTTTGTTCACAGTCTTCCCAGATGTTCGGATCGAGATCGCGAAAAATAGTGGGCCCATCGGGCGCCCAACTCCACCAATAGTTCCAAGCCAGCCGTTCCAGCGGTTTCAATGGTGCTGGCAAAATGTTTTGATTGTCCATTGAGTTCTTAAAGATTTCGATAGTTTCGATCATTCGTCTCTCTCATATTAGTTCTTTCTCATTTCCATCCACACCAGTCGGTCCTGCGTCATATCTTGGTCGGAAGTCCTTCGGCTCAAGTAATAATGACTTTAATAAATTCTGCTAATTATATTTGGGCAATTTGCGTCCGTAATAAAGCGGAAGAGTCTACCCGAATTTCTGATTCTTCAGAAACGCGCCCGCGTCGCTCTGTTGAAAAAATATGAGCCGCACTTCCTTAATAACCTGATCGGCGGAAAGAAATTTCTTGATTGCTTGCGAGGAAATTGCCGCAGCTTCATGGCGGGGATAGCCGTACGCGCCGGTCGATATTGAGGGAAACGCAATCGAATCAATGCGGTGTTGGGAAGCAAGCAGCAGGGAATTTCGGTAACAAGCAGCCAACAAGTCCGCTTCACTTCCTCTGTTCTCGCCATAGATCGGTCCAACAGTATGGATCACATATTGCGCCGGTAAATCACCGCCGGTCGTGATCGCGGCTTCGCCGGTAGGTAGCCCTTTGGGGTAGGTTGTCTTCCGAATTTGCTCGCACTCACTCAGAATCTGCGGACCACCAACTCGGTGAATCGCACCATCGACACCCCCGCCCCCTCGCAGGGTCGAATTAGCAGCGTTTACTATGGCGGTCACTTTTTGTTGTGTGATGTCCCCTACGACAACAAGCACTCGCCCATCCAAAAATTCCTCAGCTTCCACTGCCATCGATCCTACTCGTCGCCTCTGGGCTCGGTACGGACTTCGTCGAACATGTCCTGGCGACGAAGAGCTTCGGCAACTCCCTTCGCTTTGTGCTCGGTCAAAGGATGTTCGGGGTCAGTGCTCGCGATTTCAAAGACACGTTCGTCGAGCATGACGACGCCGAGCGAACCCAACGTCACGCCCGCCGAAATCTGTATCTCGTCCATGTTGTGAATCCGAAATCGGCCTTTCTGTTCAACCCAATCCTCGATGAAGGGGTCGCGCAAGGCATGCTCGGCCTCACTTTCGGAAAGATATGCTCCTTCGACGATGAGACAATATTCGCGCACTTTATTGACTATGAAGCGTGAGCCATCATTGGACCATAAAATCACCGGGAGGCAATCCGGACTCTGTAACTTTAACACCGCCCTTTCCCCGCCGCCAAGTTTTCTGGCGCCCCGTGGTACCTGTCAATTGGTTGCAGCATAAACGCCGCCGAGAGCATATATCTCTCGACGGCGTCATCTTCACCCCGTTATTTGTTAAGCCTCAGTAGGCTCGCGCGAACTGCTGGTTCAAAGCTTGTTTCAACCGCGCGAAGTAGGAATCAAAGGTTACAAATCCATTTATACCTTGGAAGAAAGCCTTTCCGCCCGTGTCGTTGCTCAACCGATTAAGAGAGCTCTGCCCGTAACTCGCAGCCAGCTGGCTGTGGCTCGTAAGACCCACCGAGGGCGCATAAAAACTAAAGACCGCCACATGACGCTTGGTTGCTTCGTTGATCGCGCGTTCGAGATCCACCGTGTGACCGGCGGCGGTTGAATCGAAGCCACGCGAAACATCCAAACCATCAGAGACTAACAAGACGGCGTTTGCGTTGTTCCATTCGCCCTTGAATTGCCGCAGCGCTTCTATCACTTCAACATAAGGATTGAATGGCGAGCTTGCGGTGCTTGCCGTAGGGATGCGCAGCGATCTCGCAGCTTGATCAAGATCACTGGTAAAGGGCTGGCGAACTTGGAGCGAGCCCACAGTTATGTAGCCAACCATTACGCGCGACCCTTTTGGCAAAGAACGAATGAAATCGCGAGTGACGCCAATTTCATTACTGACCTGTGACACGAGATCGTCCTGTATCAAAACTGCAATATTCAAAGGCTCCATTACCTGGGACCTTCTCTGCCCGTTATCATTGCTTGATGACTTCGCGGCGACAGCTGAAACCAACGACATAGCAACCAAAAACGCACCTACCAAAGACACTAATTTCCTGTAGTACATGACTTTTACATCTCCAGAACTTACCAAATGTTTCCAGTCGTTCAGATGCGACAACTACTCCGAAAGGTGGCCTTGAATTAAAAGAATCCCTGGTAGTCTCTCTTGCTGTTTGAAGGGCCATTGGTCAACTTGCCTTTGACCTTCGCCGTCAGATAAATTACTTGGTAAATCACGGAACACATCCTGCCAAACCACGAAAAAGTTGTATCGACGCGGATGGGTATCCTTCGCCGAAATTCGCATGTCTGAAAGGAATCACAGTTATGAAAGTCTATCCGACTGAAGCGATCCGTAACTTCGCTGTCATTGGACATGGCGACGCAGGGAAGACGCAGTTGATCAGTTCACTTCTCTACGTCGCCGGAACAACGCCGCGTTGGGGTAAAGTCGATGAGGGCACCACAGTTACAGATCATGATGAAGATTCCATAGCTAGAAAAATCACTCTTAATACTGCATTAGCGCATTTAGATCATCGCGATACAAAACTGAATTTTATTGATTCACCGGGATACGCGGCATTTGTTTCCCATGCGCGACCCGCGCTGCGCGTGGCCGACTGCGCTATCGTTGTGGTCGACGCCGTAAAGGGCGTCGAAGTGCAAACGGAAAAGACCTGGGCCTATGCCAATGAGTTTATGGTTCCCCGCATAATGGTGATTACCAAACTTGATAAAGAGCACGCAGACTTTGGCAAAGCTCTCACCAGCGCTCAAAACACTTTCAGCCGGGCAATCATTCCCTTCACGCTACCCATCGGTAATGAAAAAGACTTTCGCGGTATCGTTGATGTTGTGCACATGAAAGCCTACGAGCTTGACTCTGAAGGTCACGCCAAAGAGATCGACATCCCAAAGGAAGGCCGAGACTTCGTGGACAAGACGCGCGAGCGTTTGGTCGAGCTTGTCGCCGAATCCAACGACGCCTTAATGGAGAAATACTTCGAACAGGGAACACTCGACGAGGCGGACATTCTGCCAAACATCAATAACGCAATAGCGCAAAGTAAGCTTTGTCCGGTGTTTGCTGTCTCCAGCATCACCCAGGTCGGGTTGCGCGCCCTGTTGAATGGTCTCGTCGACTACGCGCCTGATCCGGCGCATCACGAGGCCGAGTATGGCAAGGCTGTAGATGCGGGTTCGGATGCGGAAAAACTTTCGCGCAAGTACAACGATAGCGAACCATTCTCCGCCTATTGCTTCCGCACAGTTGCGGATCCCTTTGCCGGCCGCATCAACGTGATGAAGATCTTCAGCGGGCACCTGCAAACTGATGCCAATGCACTTAATTCTACGAGAGGAACTATGGAGCGGCTTGGAGCACTGCATGTGACGCAGGGCAAACAGCTCGACAAGGTGCCAGAGGCCCACGCCGGCGACATTATTGCCTGCGTCAAGCTAAAAGAAACGCAGACGGGCGATACCCTTTGCGATAAGCAGGCGCCGATAGTCTACGATCCGGTGGAGTATCCCGAGGCAGCGATAGCCTTTGCTATTGAGCCAAAGTCGCGACAGGACGAGGAGAAAATCAGCGTGGCCCTGCATAAGATTCTGGAGGAAGACCAAGCGCTTCACTTCAGTCGCGACGCGCAAACGAAAGAATTCCTGCTGGCTGGTTCGGGACAGCTTCACGTTGAGACGGTGGTCGAGAAACTCAAGAAACGTTATGGCGTTGAGGTCGCCCTGCATCCGCCCAAAGTTCCATACAAGGAAACGATCACGCAAAGAGCGGAAGTTCAGGGTCGTCACAAAAAACAGACGGGAGGTCGCGGTCAATTCGGCGACTGCAAGGTCGTATTCGAGCCGCTGCCGCGCGGCTCGGGTTTCGTTTTCGAAGACAAGATTTTCGGTGGCTCAGTACCACAACAGTTTCGACCCGCGATCGAGAAAGGGATCATCGAAGCGGCAAAATCAGGAGCTATAGCGGGCTATCCGTTAGTGGACTTCAAAGTCCAGTTGATCGATGGCTCGTATCATCCTGTTGATTCCGATGAGCATTCGTTCAGAGCAGCGGGCCGTAAGGCTTTTCGGGCAGCAATGGAGAAGGTCAGACCGTCGATTCTCGAGCCCGTGATGGATGTTGAGATTGCCGCGCCACAGGAGTACAGCGGCGACATTATGGGCGATCTGAATTCACGACGAGGACGTGTACAGGGAATGGAGACGAGCGGCAAACAGCAAGTGATAAAAGCTCAGGTGCCCATGGCTGAGATGCTCAACTACCAATCGACTCTGAATTCAATCACGGCGGCACGTGGCTCTTTCCATATGCAATTCTCCCATTACGATCCCGTGCCGGGCCAACTGGCGCATAAGATCGTAGAACAGTCGCGTGCTGAAGGTCGAATCAGGGGTGGGGAAGAAGAGGAATAGTTGCGGCGGGGCCTGAATGGGTGTAGTAGGAGTCACCACACACGAAAAGAAAAGAGGCCACCCGAACTGCGTTGGGTGGCCTTCTTTCTCCTGAAAGAAATTACTCCGGGCTGCCTGGCTTGCGCATCCGCATCTGTACCCCTCCCGCCGCTGGTGGCCCGGGCATACCTTCTTTGACTGTATAGCCGGCAGGAACTTCGAAAAGCGATTTCGCAGGTTCGTCGCGACTAATATTGGTCAGACGGTAAATTGTTTCTCCAAAACGCGGATCGGTGTGACGACTCATTACTACCATCTGCAATTCGGGTGAGTACCATCGCTCATTCACCACCTCAATTGGCCTTTCGTTTCCGATCTCACCGGCCGGGATCGCGAAGGTGGTGCGTGTGCCCTCGGCCTCAACGCCCTCAAACACCTGTTTGCCAAGCGACTCCTTGACAACGTTGTGGTTTGGGTCTTTGTCCTTTCGTACGAACATGAAGTTGGTACCAACACCCCCTTCAGTTCTCAAACTGAATTGTTCGCCCTCGGGACCAGGCGCTCCCGCTGGCGGCGGACCAGGCAGCGGCCCCGTTTGCGTCCTGAAAAAGGTGCGTTCGCTGGTTCCTGCCACAACCCTCACAGACTTTTCTCCGCCGGCTCCTGGCGGTGGCGGACCGTCGGGACTATTGGCTCGCACCGGCATCGTGTGCGCCCTTCGTCATCACGATAAAGCGAGGTCGTGACCTTATTGACGATGCGATTGCCATCGCCCAGTGTTTGTGTTGTCTCGGTGACAGCCTGCGCCGAATAAGGAGCGTTCTTCACGGGCTTACCCTCAAAGTTGACTTCCGACGACATAAAAACAAACGTATCTCCCGCAGGCGGAGGAGGGCCGTCTGGTCCTTGAAACACCTGTGTTTCGACGACGACGTTACGGTCGGGCGCCGGTTGCGTTTGTTGAGCAAGAGCAACAACGCTCACTACCACCAAACCGGTAAGAGAAATCCCAGCCAGTATCCCGAATATTCTTTTCATCTTCCTTTTCCTTTCAGCCGGCACAGGCCGGGTTAACTAGATTACTTTTCGTCTGATTTGGCTATTGAATGAATCTAATTGCGTGAGCCACACCATCAACGCCAAGCAATACATCTGCTTTGACTCTTTCGTTGTAGCGATCCATGTTCACTGGCAGTCCAAAACTGGCCATTGCTGAACGCGGCAATTCGACTCGAACTATCTGCCCTCCGTCCTGGAAATTCGCGGCATTCCAGTAACCAAGCGGCATAAACTCAGTCGCGATTTCCTTCGATATGTGGTTTGCCACAGGCGTGGTCATTTTCTTTGGAACGGGATGAAGGCGAGCGCTCGCCAAAATATTGCCTGCGCGTTCTTTCGGCTTCCAGTTAGCCGAATGCTTCACATCTTTCGCGGGCCCGTCTGGCAAAGAGCCATTTACCAGCTTTCCCGGATCTGTCTGCTCACCGCGCTCTATCGCGACCTGAGGTATCTGTTCTGTAGACTTTGCAATTTGCCAGCGAACTGCCACTCCACTGCCCACAATCAACAAAACTGCTGCTGCCGCACTGATCCAGTAACGCCAGCGTCCGCCAGTCAGTGAGACAGACTGCAAAGCTCTTCGTTCTCGAAACACCTCGAGTAACCGCTGCTCGAGTTGGCTTGGCGCCTGCGCAGATTCTGTTTCTCCCGCTAACAGCTGCAAGCCGCGGGTCAACATGTCTTCGTTGCGGAGTCGCAACGCGCAGCGCGAACACTCGTCACTGTGTACCAGTGCCTCTCGCCGGATATCGATTTCCATCATTCGTCCCCGCGCTAACTCCCTAACGACGCTTTCAAACTTTTGACAGTTCATGCGAAACACCTCGCTGACTTCACGGTCGCTGAACTCGTGCTCTCTTCATCTACTGGTCGTAACTTTTCAAGCAGAAGTGCACGAGCCCGATGCAGCCGTTAACGAATCGTCCCGATGGCAACACCGAGAACCTCCGCCGCCTCGACATAACTCAAATTCTCTAGCTCGCAAAGGACCACAACTTCGCGATACTTCTCCGGCAGACTCAAGACTGCCTTTCTCACCGTCTCTATTGTTTCCGCGCGCGTAAGGTCGTCTAGTGGCCCCCTGTCTCCCGCCGGCTGTTCTGCAAGAGCGGCTTCCTCAAAATCATCTGCCATTGGAGTCAGAAACTGTTCACCACGCAGACGTCGCAGCACGTAGTTACGCGCAACGCCCAGGAGAAACGCATTGAGCGAACCGCGAGCGGGATCAAAAGCCTGGCCTTCTGCCATTAGAAAGATAAAAACCTCCTGCGTGACGTCTTCAGCAATAGCGGGTAGCCCACACATTTGCAGAGCAAATCGATAGATGCCTGCCTGACGCCGCCGGTATAGCAATGCCAGGGCCTCTTCATCTCCGGCAAGCATCGACCGAAGCAGTTCACTATCACTAGAATCGCTTTTTGGTTTCATCGTATAAGTGACGAACCGGGCGGTATCATTCTGTATTCGCATAAATGATCGGGAAAGTTCCAGAAAGTGGCGGGAACTCAGTTCTATCACTGTCCATACCGCGAAATGAACTCAGGTGAGCGACGGCGCAAACTTAGCCATTCCGCAAAGATGTCAGCATTCTGCAGCCAGATATTTAGCCATTGGACCATCTCTTGCGCGTCCAGACGTTTCTCTTCGTTAGCAGTCTTGCTGCGGGTCAACAGCTGAAGCTCACGCTTGAACTTCAAGGCAAGTTCACGCAAACGCACTAGGCCTACTTCATCACCCAACTCTGCAAATTCCTTGCGCACGGCGTCAAACTTTTCGATCGTGTCGGCCGCCTCGGCCAAGGTTGAGAAGCTCGGCTGTTCCGGAAACAAGGATTCCAAAGAAAGCTGCTGTCGCCAGCGAGTATCACAATCGAGCACTTCCGGGTGACGCAACAACGCCCCCTCGTCCGCAAGCATTCTTGCTATAGAGGCTGGACTTTCTGCCGCGCCCGGACCAAACGACTGGAGAATCACGCGTTGGATGTGTTCCAACTCTCGAGCTCCGGCGGACTCACAGCCGAGCTGCCCCCAAACCTCAATGACTAGCGCGCGCTTTGTTTTTGCTCGATTCACCTTTTCCGCTCATCCCTTCCGCCCTACGAGTCCTTGCGCTACACTCAGATTGCTCAGACCCAGCCGGCAGGAAATTGCAGGTTAACTCCCATGTTTCTGAATATTCGCTCTGAAAGAGTCCGACTGCGCCTTCTGACGGCGCACTTAGCCCTGCTGTCTATGATCTTGTTGGTGTGCGGCTCGACTGAATTGGCTGCCCAACAGACCTTCAAGATTGGCAAAATTGAGTTCGAAGGGCTCCAGCGTTTGTCCGCCGAGGACATGATTGAAACTTCGTCCTTGAAGATTGGACAGCCGTTCGATGTCTCCGTGCTCGATGTCGCAGCCCAGCGCCTTATGGACAGCGGCCTTTTCAAGAATGTTGCCTACCGGACTCATGCTAATCGAGACCAGATCACAATAACTTTCCAGGTGGAAGAGACAAACGGCGGAGACTCCCGCGTACTCTTTGACAACTTTATCTGGTTTACTGATGAGGAACTAGTCGCGGCCGTGCGGAGAGATGTGCCGTCCTTTTCGGGCACAGCTCCGGATCTCGGAAGCGGCACTCTGGCGATCACTCACGCGTTACAACGCCTTCTGCAGGAGCATAACATCGAGGGAACGGTTGAATACATGGCTTCCCAAGATGCGCCGGGAAGCCCCGTTCAGGAACATGTTTTTAATGTAACTGGCATCAACATACCGATTTGCAAGCTCCATTTTCCGGGAGCAACAAACGTTTCCGAAGCAAAACTGGTTGAGAGCTCCAAAGCCCTGCTCGGGAACGACTATTCAAGAAAGTTTTCGAGCTTGTTTGCTATTAATAATCTCTTCCCACTTTATCGCGAGCTAGGACAGTTGCAGGCGGCTTTTGCTCCGCCTGTGGCAAAACCGGAAACCAGTGCGAAGTGCAAGAGTGGAGTAGACCTGACAATTCCAGTGGCTGAGGGTTACGTTTACAAATGGGACAAAGCCGAATGGTCCGGCATTAGCGCTCTGACAGCACAGGAGTTGGATGCGGCCCTGGGTATGAAGCCCAGCCTGCCTGCAAATGGCCTGGCTCTCGACAAGGGCTTCGTAGCCGTTCAGAAAGCCTACGGCAGGAAGGGTTATCTTGCGGTTCAACTTCGCAATCATCCAGAGTTTGACGACAACGCCCAGAAAGTAAGCTACAACATCGACGTGCGCGAAGGTCCGCAGTATCACATGGGCAAACTTTTTACTAAAGGACTGTCCGAAAGCGCGACCAAGATGTTGATTCAAGAGTGGAAACTAAAACCGGGTGACGTCTTCGACCTGGGATACCCGATGGAGTTCTCGCAGAAACAAATGGGACAGATTCTGCAGAGCGCGTTTGAGGAGCGGCGCGCTCAGGGCAAACCGGCGCCCCACATCAAGAGCGACCTCAAGATGAACAAGGAAGCACTTACAGTCGATGTCACTTATGAGTTAACGAACTGAGATTTGTGTTGGGGCGTCCCTCCGTGGGCGCCCCAAGTCGCATGGAAAGGGCGCCCACAGAAAGGACGCCGGAGGGACGCCCCTACCGGAATTCGGCAGCGGAGGACGACGCGAGAAAGTGGCTTGCGAAGTTTCGTTAAAATGGATTTACAAATCTCTTCCACCGATAAGACAACGAACGTGCATCTCGGCGTTGCGGAGGCGCGTTCTTTCCTCACCCGCGTAGCGAACATATTTGGGGAGAAGTCATTCAAGCCACATCCATTGTTTACCGGGGGCCATGCCCAGACACTGGCAGCCTACGCATGGCCGCGGCGCTACCGTTTCGAAAGTCCGCGTGACGAAGAGCGACTTTTTGAAATCGAGAAGGATGTTAAGGTGCTCGCTCATTGCCGCTGGCAACTACATCCTGCCGAACACTCTACTATCATTCTCTGGCATGGAATCGAAGGCTCAACTGCTTCCATCTACATGATAGCGATGGCCCATAAGGCTTTTCGTGCGGGCTTCAATGTCGTTCGAGTAAACTTTCGCAACTGCGGGGGCACTGAACATTTATCGTCAACGCTGTATCACGGCGGTATGAGTAGCGACTTGCGAGCGGTCATCAATGAATTGATTGAAATAGACGGGTTGAAGCGGATCTTTCCGATTGGTTTTTCACTCGGTGGCAATCTGGTGCTGAAACTCGCCGGTGAATACCAGGAGGATCCACCCAGAGAAGTTGTCGCCATCTGCGCTGTCTCGCCTTCGGTGGACTTGAGAGCCAGCACGGACTTGATCCTGCTGCGAAAAAACTGGATCTACCACCAGGACTTTATGCGCCGCTTGAAAAAGCGGATTCGCACCAAACAGAAGCTTTACCCGCAGTTATACGATCTCAGCAAACTCACACTGGTACACACGATCAGAGACTTCGACGAGCACTACACCGCCACCGCGCATGGGTTTAATAACGCCGAGGATTACTATTACCGGTCGAGTTCCTTGCGCGTTGTCGCAAGGATTTGTATTCCTACTTTGATCCTTCATGCGCACGACGACCCATTCATCCCTTTCACGCCCTTGCGAGAACCCGATTTAGCCGCGAACCCTTTCATCCTTCTCCTGGAGACCAAACGAGGGGGGCACGTCGCATTTATTTCCGCAAAGAAAATTGGTGAAGATCGATTTTGGGCTGAGAATCGCGCTATTGAGTTTTGCCTGTTAGCTGACAGCGCGCTTGCATCCCAGGGTCCTACTTCTGAATCTGCTTCAAGAGACGCAAGGCATGATTGCGGGCTATAAGTGGTATGTGTTCATCCGTGCTGAGGTCTTTAAGTAGCGGGACCAGCTGGACTGGATCGGAGAAGCCGTTTCTCTTTAACATCGATTCCATGACTTCCATTAGTTTTGGCGCGTTCAGCGGCTGATTTTCACGAGCGACCCCTATGTCGAAAACAAATATTGCTTGATCGGCTGCGCGTCGATACTCGGCTACCAACGCTGCGGCATTGCTGTTGTGAGTCCAGTTGAATTCAGCCACACGCTTGCGTTCCCCTTGTTCCATCCCAATACGCATCGTGCCTAGATGCGCGAATTGTTGGCTCGACTGATAATTGGTATCCGAATCCAGGAATTGCAAGCCGACCCAAAGCGCGGAGATCCGGGCCAAAGCGGCCTGCGACAATTGCACTGGTTCGACGACCGGAACGTCTTCGTTTGATCGCTCAAAAGTGACTGTCCCGTGCCCACTTGCATCGTGTTCGAGGACGATGTGTTTGATGTAAAACCTGGGTTGCGAGAACTCGTACGAGTATTTGACGGGGGCGACTTTTTTTTCTGCGACGATCGCAGCGGGCGGCTGCGGCCGCGCATTCTGTTTGTTGCTGGATGGATCCTGAGCGCAAGTGAAAATCGCCGCGCTCAAAATCACGAGCGCGGCGGAGAGAATGTGCTTTACTAAACTTCGCTTCTTCACTCGAACTTTACAGATACCAGTTTAGAAACGCCAACCTCTTCCATGGTAACCCCATAGAGAGCGCGGGCCATTTCCATTGTACGCTTGTTGTGCGTGATGACAATAAACTGCGTGTGTGCAGACATCTGAGCCACCTTGTCAGTAAAGCGTCCAACGTTTGCTTCGTCAAGTGGAGCATCTACTTCATCCAGCAGACAGAACGGTGCGGGGCGGTAGTGGAAAATACCGAGCACCAACGCCAGCGCGGCCATCGCCTTCTCACCACCTGACAGCAACAGAACATTTTGCAGGCGCTTGCCAGGCGGTTGAGCGATCACATCGATGCCAGACTCCAGAATGTCGTCCGCGTCTATCAAACTCATCTCGCCGCGGCCGCCGCCAAATAGTTCCTGAAACAGCTCGCCGAAGTTTTTGTTAATCTGTTCGAAGGCCTGACGGAAGCGCTCGCGCGAGCGTCGCTTGATCTCCCTTAACGCCTCTTCCGTCGACGAGATACTTTCAATGATGTCTTGCCGCTGTACCGTTAAAAACAATAGGCGTTCTTCTGCTTCGGCCAGTTCTTCGAGCGCCATCATGTTCACAGCACCAAAACTTTCAAGACGGGAGCGCAACTCTTCGACTCTCTTATGGCCCAACTCGAGGTCGAAATCGGCTGCGAGGCTGAGTTCGCGCGTCAAATCTTCAAGCGACTGATTTAGTTCAGTCTGGCAGTTCTCCTGTACAAAGGTTTGGCGTGCTTGAGCTTCGGCACGCTGCACTTCTAAGGCGGCCCGAGCGTCCCGCACCTCGGCGGCATGTCGATTCAGATCGGAGAGCTCAGCGGAAAATACATCGGCTTCCTGACGCGCGTGCTGTAATTTGCCGGTCAACTCAGCAATCTGCTGCTGCTCCCGCTCCCGATCGGTTTCGACAGAGCTGGCGCTCGCTTCTAATTCGGCTATCGATCGCTGCAAATCATCAGTCCGGCCCTTCATCTCGATCAGTTCGGCCCGGTGCCGTTCAACGCGCGATGCCAGGTCAGCAAGTTCGCCTTCCATGCGCCGCAGTTCTCCAGCAGTCGCCCGGCGTCGTTCGGCAGCCGCAGCCGCAGCCGCTCGTTGATGGGCTAATGATTCACTTTCGATTTCAGTTTCTCGACGGAGGTCGGATAAAAGGACCGAGGCATTGATAACGGTGTCAGCGGCCGCTTCTCGAGCGGTTTCTGCTGCATCCGCTTCCAGCAAAGCACTGGCTCGTCGTTCCCCGACTTCAAGCCGCTCCTCCTCGACTCGGGCGGAATCTTCCGCAACAACCCGCAAGTGGCGTTCGGCGCGCTCGACTTCCTGCTCCAGACCGGCTGTTGTCAGCTCGCGAGTCATTATCTGGCGTTCTTCGCGCCCAATAGCTTCGTTCAGCAGAACAACTTGATCTTCCAAACCTACTAAGCAAGAGCGAGTTTCGTTTGCGACGGTCGTGGCCGTCTCCACTTGGGAATTTAGGACCTCGGTCCGAATTTCCAACTCGCGCAACTCCCGCTTAAAGGTCAACAACCCGGCGCCTTCCTCCACGTCGCGCGCATCGCCGGCATTTACAAATTGGCCGCTGGCGATCCAATCGCCATTTAACGTCACATAGACTTCGCCGGTGGCGATAGACTTCGCCATCGCATCTTCCAGATTACCGGAAATGCACGCATTCATTTTCTGCGGCATAGTCCGTTTCAAGACAGTAATCAATTCACCGGGTGCGCCCAAAAGATCGCTAATACGAAGATCCTCCCGCAGTTCATCTGTCAGACTAAGGGACAAGGTGGAACGTTCTTCGAGTTTGCAGGTAAGTGTGTCCGTTTCCTCGCTCCCGCCGTGTAGGCCGGCCACCAGGAAACTTGCGCGTCCGCCATTGTTTTCTCGCAACCACTGGGCAGCGCGGACAGCGTCGTCCGGCGTGGGTACCACGATCGATTGCAACGACGAGCCGAGCACTCCCTCGACCGCTCGTTCCCACTTTGCGTCCACGTTCAATGCGTCGGCAAGCGTACCGATAAAATGGAGGTCGCGCTGGCTATCACCTGGCGAAAACAGCAATTGGACCGCTGGGGAGTAGTACGCCCGTCGCTGATCTAATTCTTTCAGACTTTCAAGCCGGTGGCTGGCCCGCGAATATTCATCACGCAGGCGAGTCAGCTCTGCCTCCGTATCGCTGACAGCTTCATGACCTCGAACAACTGCATCGACTGCCAACTCGCGTTCTGTCTGGAGTGTGGCAATGTGATCGCGCGCTGCTCCAAGCTCGTGAGAGAACTTCTCGGCCTCGATCCTTCGTTCAGTATGTTGAACGGCTGCACGTTCACCTTCACGCGCCAAGCCCTCGGCCTGAAGCGACAAACGCTCGAGCGTGCCCTCAAGCTGACGGGCAATCTCTCGCAATCGCTCTGCAATAGCCGTTTGGGTGAGTAGCTCTGCACGCGCAGTCTCGATTTCGGCTTCGGCATTTGACGCCGCCATCAACCTTCCGGCATAGCCCTCTTCAGCAGTTCGCAGTGAGAGAGTACTCTGATCAGATTCGAGCCGCAGCTTCGCATCTTCTTCCTGCAAGCGCCTGCATTCTGCTTCGACAAGCGCCAGACGAGCAGTCAAGGCGTCGATCTCTGCGCCAACCTCACCCTTCCGTTTCTCCAACTCCGTAAACTGTTCTCGCTGATAAACGCATTCGCGTGCCTGGCGATCGCGCTGGAGCACTGCCTCCGCCGCGGCCGCGCGTGCATTGCTTAGCTCGTCTTCGAACTTCCTCGCCGCCTGCGTCGCGGTGCGTGCGTCGTCTTCGCGTCTGCCGAGTTCTTCACTTACGCTGAGTTCGAGCTCGGCGATCTCACTCAATTTCGTTTTGGTCTCTTGCAGGACACACGCGAGCTTGCGGTCCTCGGCGACATATACCTGGCGCAAGAGCTCGCGCAACTCTTCCCGGAACACACCATAGCGTCGCGCCTTCGCAGCCTGCCGGCGCAGACTGTTTACCTGGCGGTCGATTTCAGAAACTATATCGGAGATGCGAGAAAGATTAGACCGCGCAGATTCAAGGCGCGCTTCCGTTGCGCGTTGACGCACGCGAAACTTGGTGATTCCCGCCGCCTCTTCGATAATCGTGCGGCGGTCCATAGGTTTGGCGGAAAGTATCTGTCCAATGCGTCCCTGCTCGATGATTGCATAGTGGCCGCCGGCCAAGCCCGTTCCGGAAAACAGATCTTGGATATCCCTTAGACGGCAGGACCGATCATTTAATTGATACTCACTCTCACCCGAGCGATAGAGCCTCCGGGTTACCGACACGGACTCACCGGGAGAGAATTCCAATGCCAGGTTTCGCCTTCTCCAGTGTCGCTTGTGCTGAACCTTTGCTGGACTCAACGCGACCCCACCGCTCTGCTCTCCGGCTGCGGCGTCACCAGTCGGAACGAAGGTTCTTCGCCTTTGCTTTCCGCCTCGGCGCCAAGTTCCCGCGGCAAGATTTCGTCAAGGTTAACGACCTGGTCGTCAATCTGTTCCAGAGCGGAATCGATGTCCTCAATGTCTGCCTCGCGCTCAATTACCTCGTCGCGAACCATGTGCATAACCACTTCGGCCATCCCGCTAGCGGGTCGGTTGCGCGCACCCTGAAAGATGACATCCTTCATCTCCGCACCGCGCAGGTGCTTAACCCGCTGCTCGCCGAGAACCCAGGCGATGGCATCGGCAACGTTGCTTTTACCGCAGCCATTCGGCCCGACAATGGCAGTTATGCCATCCCCGGTAAAGAGTATTTCGGTGTAATCAGCGAAGGACTTGAATCCAGTGATTTCTAGCCGTTGAAGTTTGAACATGTACTCGTAAAATACTCTAAATCGGCTAATCCTCTGAACCCAAGGGCGGTCCTGCGAGGTAGATTCGGGTGAGCCAATATAAGTGCCATGCGCTTAGAATGTCAACCAAAACCTCAGCTTAGGTTGCCTTACTTAAGTGAGAAGCAAAGTTAGGAGGAAACGCTTAATTCCCGGTGAGCCGGCCAGATCGACTGAGCCTGGTGGTTTGAGACGTCGCGGCGTACATATAGGAGTAAGCTGACTCCCGGCCGCAGGGGAAAACTGCCTGACTCATTTCCCGAACGGACTTGCTGATACTGCTCGCCGAATGTGGCCTCAATCTCCGCCCGCTGATTCTCTGAAGCGATGATTATGGGTTCGGTGGATGGACTCATTCGGCCATAGTATCCGACCCGGGTGTAGTTGCGCAGATACCACGGCAGAGGCCAGTAATCTGGCGACACGATTGTTATTCCGGTAAGGCCGCCCTGATGCGTTCGCTGAGCGATTTTGTCTATTTCATCAACCAACTTGAGGGTTTCTCTCCTTGTGTGTGCGTAAACATAAACGTAGTACTCGTTATCATTGTCGTAATTGAAAAAGTTCAAATCGATAGTTTGATAGCCACTCACTGCGACCGCCGCCAGCATAAGCGCAGCGGGCAGTTTCCAGTGCCCTCTGTCGAGTTCATAGATCGATTGCACGGCATAGCCTGCCACGATCGCAAGTGGAACGATGAAGTTCAGGGTGAGCCACGGCGTCTTGTAAGGCACAAGGGAGTAGGCAGCCACTAACCCGAAGGCCCAGAGCGCAGTGAAGAGGGCAAAAGTGTTCTTCGGTTTCCAAACAGCAAAGGCGGCGCCCACGGCACCCAGAAAGAGAAGCGGCGACTCCTCCCACGTCAACCACTTTGTATAAGTCATCGGTGGATGAACGTGGGCTTCCTTCCCCGTTTTTGTCCAGAAGTCGAAAGTCTTTAATGCATCGTAGATACCTTTTGGATAGTTCCTGAAGAATGATGAATAAAAGAGGATGTTCACCGCGAGGAAGACAAGAACCGCCAGCATGATCCAAAGTGACAATCTTAGCGGGCCGCCCAATCCCTCGATAAATTCCTGCAGACCGTACTTTGTTTCGTTGGTCCGTTTTCTTTTTGACCTCTTTGTGCCAGTAGTCGTCTTGTTAAGTCGACGGTAGAGATGAGTCAACACAAGGGAGATTACCAGCACTGCGGCGGAAATCATGGCGGTCTCTTTCGTGGCAAAAAGAAGTGCCATTGAAATCGTCGCGAGCAACAGAAAGACCGGATTCCGTTCCTCGTAAAACTCTAGACACGCCACGATCGTAGCCAGGGTAAAAAAAACAAATAAAGTTTCGTGGATAAAATAGCGAGACAGATAGACCGCGCCGGGCGAGATGGCGAGCAACAAAGCAGCAGCGAGCGCGGCGATCGTTCCCACTCGTTTACGAAGCAGGAGCACCAGCCAGATGGTCGCTAAACCGAACAATGCCGGCACCAATCGAATCGTCACGGTATTCAGTCCGTAAGTTTCCATTGCGGAGGAGCCGAACAAGAACTTGAGCGTCCATGGAATCAGGGCCGCGAAGTAATACAAGGTGGGGCCGTGGTAATTAGCCGGATCATACTGGTAGGCTCCATCACGCACGAGCCGGACTAAAAAATTTCCGTTTACCCCTTCGTCATGGTGAAGTGGAACTAGATTGAGTTTGTAAAGACGAAGAAAGGCGGCAATGCAAAAGATTGCGATACCGCTGATCCTCCAAGTGCGTTCAGAGAGATCGGGGGAAGCCGTCGATTCCCCATTCAATCGAATACTGTCCCGGTCGCCGCCGACAGTTGCTTTCGATCGAGTTCTCTTATCAGTGCGTGATTTTGTAGAGACGGTACTCACCTACTTCTCCAACCTTTTGATATCGCAAAAAGAATTGCTCGTTCACGGTTAGCACATTTCTTTCAAGCGGCCCAACCACGACATAATCAACCTTGTAGTTCCGCAATAGTTGTTCGGCATCTGGCGCCCCGGCATATATTCTCTTGATTTCCGCTTCACGCTGTGCAAACTCCAGCCCGTGCGTCCAAATGTGTCCCGGATATCCCATCAACGATCTTCTCCCGCTAAGAAAGACCGGATGGTTATGGACCGGAGCATGAACTATCAATGAACGCGGCGCGGTTTGTTCTTTTATTAGTTCCGCAAAGCTTATACCAGCAGAATCGAAGATGCCGTATTTCACGGATCGCAATGCTATGCCCGCAACGTCAAGCGCGCCGGCTAAGGTTAGACAAACAAACAGGACCACGGCAACAGACCGTCGTAGCGGTCCCTGCCGCCAAAGACGTGCCAGCAGGAGTGCCACGAGGGGCGCCGAAGCGAGCCACCAATAGAAAAGTACTTTGATGTTGTCCCAGATCCAAGGCGCCATCTTAATGAGATTGGGAATCAAGAAACAGAGGGTAAACGGTAAATAGAACAACAAAAGGCGTTTCGAGACGAGCCGAGCTCTGTCCTTCCATAGTATTGCTACGAGAATCAAAGGAATGAAGAGCCCTGTATTCTTGAACCAGAAGAAGAGCGCGTTTTCATGATTCCTGTCCCAACCAAACTCCCACGAGAAGAAGCTTGCGGCCTTAACTGCGCTGTGCGAGGTGGACCACAATAGTTGTGGGACGGCAATAACAGAAGCCACCAGAAAGAAGGTTGCCCATTCACGCCAACGTGGCAGAAGCAACGCGATACAAGCACCCACTCCCATGACAACAACAAAACTATGAGCGTGAACAAGCGGCAGAAATCCGGCGGCCACTCCCGCAGCGAACATCCGATGTATGGATGTCACCTGAACTCCTGGCGACACAGGGACACGAAGGTTGGCTTTGCCTTTTCGGGGGTTCTTCTTTGATTTGAGAGGTCTATCTAATTTCGTTTCGTCGTTGCTTGTCCCGGCGTCTGCCGTAGCCAGCCACCACTGGGTAAAGACAATTACGGCCAGTGGCAATCCCATTAGAAAACCGCGCTGAGGAACCAGGAGCGTCGATATGGCATTACCCCAACGCCAGGTGGTTTCAGGAATAATAGTTAATGACGGAGGAAGATCGTTAAGTATACCCAATAGTCCTCGCTCATTCTTATTCGCTCTGCTAAACAAGAGTACCCAACCAAAACCGCCATTCAAGAGGACGAGCAGAGGGGTGATCACGGCGGCAAATCGATCTCGCAGCATTACCAGCGCCCAGCGATGAAGCAGGCCAACAAAGGCGACCCCGAGTATGAAGTTTTCGATGAACATCGACTGCTGCAGATCCGCTCCGCAACGGACAAACATTGCGGATACAAAATCAGACAGGAACGGATAGGTAAACCTGACGCCGGCGTAAGTTGGATCCTCAGGCGGGAAGTTATTCCCGTGCGCGAAACTGGTAATCACACTCAGATGAAATGGGAGGTCGCCAAAATTGTTCAGCAACCCCGTACTGATACCGGTAGGGTCTACAATCATGGCGCGGCTAAAAACTTGCCAGAAGATTATGGCAATCGCTCCGTAAAAAATGCTGTACCCGACTGATACCAAATCCGGATGAGACAAGAAGCGACTAAGACTTCGAGAGGCGTAGGCCAGGTCGTCTTTAACATACTTCTTACGATCCTGGTTAAGCAGTGAGAGCAGCGGTGAGGAGGTTAGGATTGCAGACAGGACGACAGCCGTCACTGTGAGTCCAATGAATGACGATATCAGAAAACCCAAAAGACCCAGAGCAGCGAGACCCAAACAAGCGCCGGCACAAAGACGAGCACCAAGCGATGCCTTTTCGTCATAGAGGTAAGTCGCAACCGTGCCACTGACTATTACCAGAATCGCGAGGGCGAGGGATGCAATCATCTATCCGGTGGGCGATTCTGTGTGCTTTCAAATCAGCCCTAGTCTCCTTATTCTCGAATTACTCGAGACCAAAGTGATAAGCCGTTGCGGATTATACGTGAGCAAGCACAACTTCAGAACCAGCGAGCGGTGTAACCGTTCTTTGCATGATCGAATATGATCGGTTAGCTTCTCTAGCCGAGGCTACAAATGTTAAGAGCAGGCATTGTTGGCTTGCCCAATGTGGGTAAGTCGACGTTATTCAACGCGCTGACGGCGGAAACTTTTGCGCTGGCGGCAAACTACCCTTTCGCCACCATCGAACCAAATGTGGGCGTAGTCTCAGTTCCTGACGGCCGACTTGAGCCGCTAGCCCGTTTAGTAAAAACGGAAGTCATAGTGCCCGCTACGGTCGAGTTTCTCGATATTGCCGGACTCGTGCGCGGGGCCTCGAAGGGTGAGGGCCTGGGTAATCAATTCCTGGCGAACATCCGGGAAACAGACACGGTGGTCCAGGTAGTTCGCTGCTTTATCGACGAAGGTGTCATTCACGTGGAAGGCGCCGTAGACCCCAGACGCGATATTGAAACGATTCAAATTGAGCTGGCGCTCGCGGATCTGGCAACCGCCGAACGACGGAGAGATAAAGCCCAGAAGAACGCCAAAGGCGGAGACAAAGCGGCGCGGGCCGAGTTAGGAGTGTTGGATAAGCTTCAGGTGGCTCTCGAAGAAGGCAAATCTGCTCGCACCGTTGAGCTAACAAACGATGAACGTGCTGTTGCCCGCAACTTTTTTCTGCTGACGATGAAGCCGACAATTTATGCCGCAAACGTGGATGAGGCAACGCTCGCGGATCCAGATCAGAGCGCAATGGTCAATGCCATTCGGGAAATAGCGGCACAAGAATCTGCCGAGTGCGTTGTGATCTGTGCTCAACTCGAATCGGAACTCGTGGCGCTCCCTTTGGAAGAACGGGTCGACTATCTCAAGAGCCTCGGCGTTTCTACGAGCGGTGTGGATCGACTAATCAAGAGTGCTTATCACCTGCTCGGCCTGATGTCGTTCTTAACGGCCGGAGAAAAGGAGGTGCGCGCCTGGACGATACCTCAGGGCACGCGCGCGCAAAACGCCGCCGGAGTTATTCATTCAGATATCCAGCGTGGATTCATCCGTGCGGAGATAGTTAATTATGAAGATCTAAAGCGTACCGGGTCTTACTCGGCAGCGCGAGAACAGGGCTTGCTGCGACTAGAGGGAAAGGACTACATCATGCAGGAAGGCGACGTAGTCAATTTCCGCTTTAATGTATGAAGCTCTTGGAAACTGGCAGGAGGCGAATCTTTCTACACGGAGGATTCTCCGTTTCGCCCTTTCCGAATAATATCGATCAAAGCATCCAAGCGTTGATCTGTGTGAGTTTGTGATTCGGTCAGTTTCGCGAATCTCTCTTCGTTTCTCGCAAATCTTTCTTCGTTTCTGATCTGGGCGTCAATGATAATTCCTATTTTCTGATCATGTTCACGGGTTTGGCGTCGCGCGCGCAAACCGGCCTTGATCATCAACTTCACTATTCGCTCCAGGCGATCGAATCTTTGTTCCGGTGTCATTACAGCTTCCTTAAAGGTGAGGTTATGTTGCGAAGTCATAATCGCGCGAAAATGGGAAATCGGTCAAGACCAAAGCAATAACAGAAGGAATTGAGGTCTGAAGGAAGTGGGATCTGTGAGGGTCGTCAGGCGGGCAATCGCGAACATAACCTAATCAGACTGTCCGCCGAGTAATTCAACGAAGTAGAGCGCGAATGCCGACGAGGATCAGATAACCAATGGCGATTACGACAGCCAGTTTGATCAAGAAAACTGCCAAACCAATCAGAACAACCACTATGCCCAGGGTGATCCCTGCCAGCTTCAAAACCAACGGCACGCCAACAGCAAAAACGAACACCCCAAGGAGTATCATTCCCACAATTCTGAAAACGTCTTTTGCTTCTCTCATTTTCTAATCCCCTATCTATCTTCTGTTTTCGCCCGAATGCCCGGCTTTATTGCTCGCAGCAGGTATACGAACATTCCGGCAGCGTCGTTCCCTTTAAGATTTTGGATACTGGCGCCAGCGAAATGTACCTCTCGCAAGCCCTCACGTCGCCGGTGAATCCGGGTAGTGGTCGGACTTGCCGGTCGCATGTTTAATTCTTTTCGGCGATAATCATCATACACGTTGAGCTATGGTCCGCCAGAATACACCAAATCTTTTCGAAGAAAACGTTCCGGAAGGCGTTCTGTTGAATGCTCCCCTGGCCGAGCGTATGCGACCACGTTCGCTGGCTGAATTTGTTGGTCAGAGCCATCTCGTCGGCGAAGGCAGGATCCTTCGTCGATTGCTCGAAAGCGGAGGCACTCTACCTTCATTGATTCTTTGGGGCGCGCCCGGTACTGGTAAGACGACTCTGGCCCGTCTCTTAGCCGAGAAGAGTGGTGCGCGCTTGATTTCTCTGTCGGCCGTGTTTTCGGGTGTGAAGGATCTTCGCGAGGCGATCCACGACGCTCGCAGTGAGTCGCGCTTCGGCAAGCGGACCGTCCTCTTTATCGATGAGATTCATCGCTTCAACAAAGGTCAACAAGATGCCCTCTTGCATGCGGTCGAAAGCGGCACTGTGACGCTGATTGGCGCTACGACCGAGAACCCTTCCTTCGAAGTAACAGGAGCACTGTTGTCGCGTTGCCGCGTACTCGTCCTCAATCAACTTTCTGAAGAAGAAGTAAAGAGCATTCTCCAGCGTGCACTTGACGACGAGCAACGCGGCTTAGCACCTCTCCGAGCATCGATTTCGGATCAACTGCTGGAAAGAATCGCCCATTCCGCCAGCGGAGATGCGCGGGTAGCATTGACGGCACTGGACGCTGCTGTCGAATCCACGCTACCAGACGAACACGGTATTAGATCCGTTTCCGAACAGACCGTGATTGAGGCCCTGGGTCGCGCGCACTACGCCTACGATAAGGGTGGTGAGGAGCACTACAATCTCGCGTCGGCATTGATCAAGTCGCTGCGAAATTCCGACGTTGATGCATCTCTTTATTGGCTGGCAAGGATGATCGAAGGCGGCGCAGATCCCGTATTCATCGTCCGACGCCTGTGCATCCTTGCTTCAGAAGACATTGGGCTGGCAGATCCACAGGCAATGGTCCAGGCGGCGGCCGCCGCCGAGATAGTGCAGTTGATCGGATTGCCCGAGGCGTTGTTTCCGCTGTCTCAAGCGACTATCTATCTCGCGCAGGCGCCAAAGTCTAATGCGGTAAAGAATGCCTATCAAGCCGCAGTTGGAGACGCCATGGAAACTGCTCGTGAACCCGTTCCCTTACACCTGAGAAATGCAGTCACTCCTTTGATGAAAAACATTGGCTATGGAAAGGGATATCGTTATGTCCACAACGACCCGGCCGCCAGGAACGAGATGAGTTGTTTGCCGGAGCAATTACGAGGGCGGAAATACTTCGAGGCTGACGAACATGTTGAGGCAGCCGAGGAATCGAATCTGGGAGGAGATTCATAGGTGTCCGCCGGGAAATCAGATAAGGAGCTGGCTTTTCTTCACGACCTGTTTATCGCTCCTGATTGGGGAGAACGTTTTGCCGAGTTGATGGATGAACATCTCGACATTCCCCGAGAAGGAAATGCTCTTTATCTAGCGGTCGGAACCGGCGGACATGCTATGGCCGTGCAAGAACGTGCGGGAGAAAACCTCAGCCTGCTCTGCCTTGACGAGAACAATGAGTGTCTGCTCCTGGCACAAGCTAAGGGTACTGCCTTGAACGCGCAAACGAGATTCAGACACGCCCAACTGGATCAGTCGTCCCTGCCAGATAATCACTTCGATCTGGTTATCGCCAATGCCTCCTTGCTGCCGTCTCAACGGATCGCGACAATTTTTGCAGAGATGGTGAGAGTCGCCGCGCCCGGAGCCCTGGTCGGGATGGCCCTACCAACATTTTCCAGCTTCGCTGAGTTTTTCTCGATCTACTGGGAGGCGTTGCACAATAGCGGACTGCTTGATCTGGAATCTGACGTCGAACATCTCATCACCGAACTGCCAACAATCTCTGACGTAGAGCGGATGGCCGAAGGTTGGGGTTTGGACAACGTCATTTCATGGACCCGTATCGAGGAATTTGATTACGCTTCGGGAGAACAGTTTCTTAACTCACCACTGGTCGCCGATTTTCTCATAAACGGTTGGCTGGCTTCAGTGCCTGAGACTTCAAAGCGGAAGGTATCACAAGAAATCTCACGACTCATAAACGAAGATCGGCATGAGGCAGAGTTTGCGCTTTCAGTGAAGGCTACACTGGTTACTGGCCGAAAGGCTCAGAGTCACTAAGATAACTGAGGTCGAAGCCAGAGTATTCAGCGGGCAGACAGGAGGGGAATGCAGCCGGGAGAAAACTATTTCTCTACTTCTTTGCGGGACTCTTGTTCGCCTTCGTCAAGACCTTCTTTGAAAGCTTTTTTGCTTTGACCAAGGGCCTTTGCTAGTTGCGGGAGTCTGGTTGCGCCAAAAAGCAAAAAGATCACTACGGCAATTACCAGGATTTCCGGGGTTCCCAGTCCCCCAATAGCTAAGATTGATTCACTCATAATTTCCTTTCTCTAAGGGGCTACGGTTTGACTAAGCACCGTTATTCGACTCATAGAACAGATACTTCCGCCACGTTTCATCTGCGCGCCCGAGATATCGCATGATTTGGCGATTGACGTGCAGAGAGAAGCCACGCGGCCTGCGCAACAAATGCATCCCGGATTCCTCCGGCGTGCGATTTCCTTTTCTGTGATTGCATCGCTTGCAACAGGCTACCAGATTATCCCACGCCGACTCCCCGCCACGCGAGCGAGGCAGCACATGATCAAGGGTTAGTTCAGAAGGCGTATATTGCTTCCCACAATACTGGCACGTGGAGTGATCACGCAGAAGAATGTTCTTACGAGAGAGTGACCGCCGCTCAAAGGGAATGTGGATGTATTCAGTCAAACGAATTACAGAAGGTGCGTGAATCGACAATTTCTGCGAATGGAGCATGTGCCCATTGTGCTCCTCGACGCGTGCGACGCCCTTAAAGATCATCACTACGGCCCGTCGCTCCGTGCACACATTAATGGGCTCAAAGGAAGTATTCAGCACTAAGACCCGACCATTCATACTATGCCTGATATTACGCGAGCGTAGAAGACAGTGTCAAAATTATGTGCCTTCCCCCACTGGCTCGGACGAAAGGGAGGTTCGTTTTAGGGTAATCCCTGGCCGGCATTTGAAGGCCGAAAATCAATAATTGCCTGCCCCTTCGCCTGATTTGATGCCTGGAGTGCCTTCGCAGACTGCCTTTATAGCAGGCGATAATAGCAATATAGAAGCCGCCTTTACCACGAAGGCCGGGCTATGGTGAGAACAAAAACATCTCTGGCTCCAGCCGTAATTAGAACCTCGGCACAGCTAGATACGGTTGCTCCGGTTGTGAATACATCATCTACGAGCAATATTCTTTCTCCTGTTACCAAACGGGGATAACGCACGGCAAACGCATTCTCGACGGTATCGTGTCGCCCTTTTGCATCCAATCCTGCTCGGTATCTTTCGGAATGGGTTGTGCGAATCAGGCTAACTTCATCAACCGGCAACCGAATTGCCTTGGAGAGCGACCGACCAATTACTAACGCCTGGTTATAACCTCTTGCAGATTCGCGTTGCGGGTGAAGTGGAACCGGAACAATACGAGTGCTTTCTTGCAAGGGCTTCCGCTGGGAAGTCTCGGCCAAAAGATCTGCCAGTCTGTGCGGCAAATACGGCTGTCGTTTGAGCGCGAGTACGCATTCGCGCAAGGCGCCCTCGTACACTCCGCAGGCACGTGCCGCAGTAAAGGGTTGTGCGTCGCAACGACGGCAGCGTACCTGCTCTCGCTTCTCCAGCGCCATAGCTCCCCCCGCAAGAACGCCGCATTTCCAACAGACGGTTTCTTCGTCCTTGAATATTCGGGTTGCCCCCCAGCACTTTTCACAAACCACACCCAATGCTCGAGCCTCAACACTTAAGCCACAAATCAAGCACACCTGAGGATAAGCCAGGGTCAGGGCTGCATCGAAGAAAAGACGAGCGGTGTGCGTGAGGAACATGCCGTGAGAGCCAGTCAGAAAAACCAACGGCCTCCCGGATCAAGTCCGGGAGGCCGCAATTATGTCACCAAAAGGATTACAGTTCTAATCTTCGTCTACGTTAAGCAGTCCACGCTCATGCAAGTCCTGGCAACGAACGCAGTGGCGCGCCCAGGGAACAGCGTCGAGTCTCCTATCAGGCAGCAGTTCGCCACAATGCACGCATTTCGCGTAACCGCCTGCCTCGATCCGCTCCAATGCCTCATCGATTAAATTGAGCAACTGGCGATCATTGTCAGACATTGAAACCAGGAGTTCCTTTGTATAAGCGTTCGCTGCCATATCTGCGGGATCCTGAGTTGCTTCGGCATCGCGCTCGCGACTGTACAGTTCAGCGGCCTGAACTTGACCTACCAGGCCCTCACGACGGCCCAACAACTTATCGCGAAAAACTTTTGTACGCCTCTTATCCATTGTTTGTTTGATCCTCCACCCTACTTGATACGGAATCCCAATCGATCCTATGTTGCCTTTCGTCGCTGCTACTTCTGATACGGCAAACCATGGATGATTGTGTATGCTCGATATAATTGCTCGAACAACAAAACTCGCGCCATTTCATGCGTCAGCGTCAGGCGCGAAAGCGACCACCGCTTATCTGCTCCAGATACAACTTCCGGCGAAACACCCTGCGGGCCACCGACGATGAATGCGACCTCCTTGATACCACTGTTTTCCCAGCCTTGAACCTGCGCAGCCAACTGCTGAGATGTCCATTGGACGCCATCGGGATCGAGCAGGACCATTTGGGCGCCCGGACGCAGAGCGTCTGTGATGCCTCTCGCCTCCTTCCCGATGCCCGCCTTGTGATTCGCATTTCCCTGCTCCCGCAATTCTGAGATTTCATAACGGACGAAATGCGAAAGCCGCTCGGCATAATCGTCGATAAGAGCCCGTAGCCTGGAATCGCGCGTCTTCCCAATCCAGATAATTCGCAAACGCATGAGCCATCCAAGATCAAGGCGGTCATCCAACTCTTGACCAGCTCTTGAATACCGTCCGACACGTAGCCCTCGTCCTCACAAGTTGTAGCGAGCGATCTTCTCATAGAGATTCTTCCGGCTAATCCCGAGAATGCGCGCGCATTCAGTCTTGTTTCCCCCAGTGGCCGCGAGCATCTCCGCAATATAGGCAGCCTCCACCTGCGACAGAGTCAGCGGTTTCTCTCGTCTCTCCTGGGCGTGTACGGCGGCGCGCACACTCGCTGGCAAATCCTGCTCCCCAAGCCGTTTTCCGCTTGCCACAATCACGGCTCGCTCAACGATGTTGGCAAGCTCCCGTGTGTTACCCGGAAAGTCATAAACCTGCAAAACGGCGAGTGCCTCGGCAGATATAGCCTCGATATTCCGCCCGTGTTTGGTGGAGTACTGCTCGAGAAAAGCCTGGATCAGTTGAGAAAGATCTTCCTTACGTTCCCGAAGCGGTGGCACCTGAATATGAATCACGTTCAACCGGTAGAACAGGTCTTCGCGAAACCCACGACGCTGGACTGCGTCGCTAAGGTCAACGTTGGTCAGGGCAATTAAACGCGCGTCAACTTTGATTGTTTGGTGTCCGCCGAGTCTTTCGAACTCACGCGACTCAATCACCCGTAGTAGCTTCGCCTGAGCATCGTTTGAAAGATGGGCAATCTCATCAAGGACGAGGGTGCCTTTATGGGCGGCCTCAAAACGACCGGGCTTAGCCTCGCTGGCGCCAGTAAAGGCGCCTCGTTCATAGCCAAATAGCTCAGCTTCAAGCAGTCCGCCGGGAAGCGTCGCGCAATCGATCTTTACGAATGGCTGCGCGCTGCGGGGAGACTTGGAATGGATAAAAAACGCCAGCACATCCTTTCCTACTCCCGATTCTCCGGTAACGAGAACGTTCGTATCAGTTACAGCTACTCTTTCCGCGAGCCGAACTGCCTCGAGCATTCCACTAGAGCGAGCAAATATCTCGATCACGATTCTCTTCTTAAAGAACTAGCTCTTTCCGCATTTAGTCCAGGCGGCAACTCAACTCTCCTGGATTCTCGCCAAAGCCTTTCAAGATCGTAGAAGCTCCGCGCCTTCTGCTCAAACACGTGAACGATGAAATCGCCGTAATCGAGTAGAATCCATTCGGCGGTCTTGTAGCCTTCCACACGGGCCGCGGGCGACCCGACCTTCTTCAGGTTGTCGCTAACCCCATCCGCGATGGCTTGCACCTGACGTTCGTTCGCGCCGCTGGTTATCACGAAATAGTCCGTAAAGCTCACGATATCTCGCAGGTCGAGAACAACCAGATCGATCGCCTTCTTCTCGCCGGCCGCGTGAAGAGCCTGCAAAATACGTTCATCGAGTTTGTCCGCCGCAGCCAGAACTTGATTCTGCGTACGTCCCTTTAGCTGCGGATTGAGTGATTGTTCCTTGATAGTCGAATCAGGCTTCATGCAAATCTCGGTAAATTCCGTACTTCTTGATGTACTCAGCCACGGGCTGCGGTACCAGGTTAATTAAATCGTCAAAGCGGCCTTGTTTCGCGATCTGTCGAATCTCAGTTGCAGAGATATCCTTGTTGACAACATCGGTGACAAATATTCTGCCTCTGCTGAGCTGTTGAATTTTCTCTGCGGCGCTGTCGACACTGCGCAGATCGACAATTCGATCTTTTAAGACAGCGCCCAGATGTTCGTTGCCGACATCGTAGCCGGGCCGAGTTACCACGATGTGACTTGTCATCGTCAGCAGTCGCTCCCAATCACGCCAGGTCGTGATCTCAGACCATGAGTCAGCGCCCATAATAAAAACCAGCTCGGTCGCATCTCCAAAACGCGAAAGAAAATGCGCGATGGTATCCACTGTGTAATGCCTATCTGGAGCGTCCAGCTCAAAGGTGGAGACAAACATCTGTGGGTCGCCCTGAGTCGCCAGCACGAGCATCGCATAACGATGAAGTGGCGGTGTCACGGCGCGGGTCACCTTGTGCGGAGCGATCTGAGCCGGAACAAAGAGTACTTTTTCGATTTCAAATAACTCAGCAATCCTGCGCGCCACCTCGAGATGACCTAGATGGACTGGATCGAATGTTCCCCCATAGAGAGCGACCCGCCTTTTCACACTCATCTTTTTACAAAGCCAACTCAACCATGTCTGTCTTGTTTTCTGGCACGCTATTCAGCTCATCCAGCTTGGCGGCAGCGGCGTTCACGAGCTCGCGAATACCTTTGCCCGTTACCGAGGAGATAGCAAAGAACGGCCGTTCATCCTGGAGCACTCGGCGTCTCAGCGATTCAAGGCGTTCAGGCTCATCCACTGCATCGATTTTTGTGGCCACTACTATCTGAGATCGAGTTGCTAAAGCAGGATTGTAAGACGCCAATTCTCGATTTACTGTCTCATAATCCTGGATTGTGTCACGACCAGAAAGAGACGAAACGTCCACCAGGTGGAGCAGCAACTTTGTGCGTTCGATGTGCCGGAGGAAGCGATCGCCCAGGCCCGCTCCCATGTGCGCGCCTTCAATCAAACCAGGAATATCATGCAAGTCTCGCTCTTCACCGGCGGAACCGGTCTGGTGATACCGAGGGGCGCGGTTGGTAGACGTTGCAAAATGAGAGTTGCCAAAACCGCCCCTGCCACCCCGCACTGCCAGCGACCGAGCTCCGTCCTGGGCCAGGTCGAATAACAATTCGCCGCTATTCGCGTCAAAGATCTGCGTTCCTACCGGAACCCGAATAATGTGGTCGTCGCCGTCATGGCCCGAGCGATTAGATCCTTCGCCGTGCCTGCCACGATCGGCAATATGTTGCGGGTTGTAACGAAGGTGAAGCAGTGTGTTCAAGGAAGAATCGGCAACGATAAAAACATCCCCGCCCCGGCCGCCATCGCCCCCTGAGGGCCCGCCGCGCGGCACAAACTTCTCCCGGCGGAAAGCCGTAACGCCGTTACCTCCGTCTCCCCCTTGTACGTGAATCTTGGCGCGGTCAATAAACATTTAAAAATTGAAAGCGACGCCCGGCGCGCAGTAATGCTCTGGCCTCAGGCGTCGCATACTTTCCGGGTCATGTTTTCTACGCCGCAGTTTGCTCCAATGGGTAAACGCTGACGAACTTACCCGAACGACCCTTGTCTTCAAACTTTACGACGCCATCAATCAGAGAGAAAAGGGTATCGTCTTTGCCCCGGCCAACGTTACTGCCTGGCTTCCATTTCGTACCTCGTTGCCGGGCAATGATGTTGCCGCCGAGAACTCGTTCACCGCCAAATTTCTTTAAACCTAATCTTTGGGATTGCGAGTCGCGTCCATTCCGAGATGAGCCAACTCCTTTTTTGTGTGCCATAACTGATTTCAGATTTTAGATTTTAGATTTTAGATTGGATAGATATCGGCGCCAGGCGCTCGCACAAGATCGCAAATCAAAAATCGCAAATCAAAAATCCCTTCCTCCTAACCAATCGAATCAATCCTCACAGTGGTATAACCCTGACGGTGACCGCGGGTGCGCTTGTACTGCTTTCGCCGCTTCTTCTTAAACACAACTATCTTCTGGCCGCGACCATGATCAACTACCGTAGCCGAGATCTTTCCGCTCTCTGAAGAAGAGTTGCTGAGTCTGGTTTCCTTACCTGAAGTCAGCAAAGCCTCGAGCTCGATTGAAGCACCTGCGTCCGCTGACAGCGAGGGAACGCGAATCCTTTGGCCTTCCTCGACCAGGAACTGTTTTCCGCCCGCTTTGATAATTGCATGTGACATCTGGGTTGTCCTCTCAGACGAGTCTAGTCGCCATAGAAAAGTTAGCCATTATAGGCAACCGAAAGCTATTCGGCAACCGGTCAGCCCTGCCGCCCGCCGGCTGCGGCTTCCCCGCCATTCTTGCGATCGTTTCGGGCTAGAAAGTACTCCATGAAACTGGTCGAGATCTCACCGGCGCGAAATCGTGGATCATCCATAATCTTCAGGTGCAAAGGAATCGTGGTCTTGATTCCCTCAATTACCATGGCCTCCAGCGCTCGTTTCATCCGAGCAATGGCGAGTTCCCGGGTGCGGGCATGCACAATCACTTTCGCAATCAGTGAGTCGTAAAACGAAGGCACCGTATATCCGGAATATACGTAAGTATCCACACGTACACCCGGGCCACCCGGCAAATTGAAAGCGCTGATCCTGCCGGGTGAAGGGGCAAAGGTCTCGGGATTCTCGGCGTTGATGCGACATTCGATCGCGTGTCCGACAATCAGTAACTCATCCTGCGAATAACCAAGCGGCACGCCCTCGGCAATCCTGATTTGGTTGCGTACGATGTCTGCAAGCGTCACCATCTCCGTAACGGGATGCTCGACCTGGATGCGAGTGTTCATCTCCATGAAATAGAATTTGCCATTATTGTCCAGCAGAAACTCAACAGTGCCGGCACTCGAGTAACCCAGCTTCTTGCAAGCTGCGACCGCCGCCTCCCCCATTGTCTTACGCAGCTCTGCCGTCAGGACAGGTGAAGGAGCCTCTTCGAGTAGCTTTTGATGGCGTCGTTGTATCGAACACTCACGTTCACCCAGGTGGATGCAATCGCCAAACTCGTCGGCCAATACCTGAATTTCAATATGACGAGGCTGCTCGATATAGCGTTCGATATAAACAGTGCCATCCTTAAAGGCGGCTGCTGCTTCAGTCGATGCAGTCTCCAGCGCCTGGCCCAACTCCTCAGCCGAGCGAACAACGCGCATACCGCGCCCGCCGCCGCCGGCTGATGCCTTCACTATTACGGGGAATCCGATCTCGCGGGCGAGTTTGAGGCCTTCGTCTTCCGATGTGATAGCCGCTGCACTGCCGGGTAGAACGGGCAATCCCGCTTCCTGCATTACGCGCCGTGCCTCAATCTTATCGCCCATCAAACGGATAATGCTCGCTCGCGGTCCGATGAACTTGATGTTGCAGGCCTCGCATATTTCCGCGAAGTAAGGTGATTCTGCCAGAAACCCGTAACCTGGATGGATCGCGTCAACGTTGAAGATCTCGGCGGTACTGATGATCGCGGGAATATTCAGATAACTTTGGGCGGAGGGAGCAGGACCGATACAAGCAGCTTCGTCCGCAAAGCGCACATGAAGCGAATCGCGATCGACGTCGCTGTGAACAGCAACGGTCTTGATGCCCATCTCTTTACAGGTCCAGATAATACGGCAAGCTATCTCGCCCCGATTGGCGATTAGTATCTTCTTAAACTTCCGCGTGCCTGGCGTCATGATTAATCAACGTGCAAATACCAACGTCCACGGTTCAACGTCCTTGCGGCGACGCCTTGGACGCTGGACGATGGACGTTGTTACAGCTACTTTCTTATTCCAAAAAGAGGCTGGCCGTATTCGACTGGCTGCCCATTCTCAACATAAATTTTTACTACTTCGCCGCTGGTTTCAGCCTGAATCTCATTCATTAGCTTCATCGCTTCGATGATGCAGACAACGGTCTCGGGCTCAACGTTTGCGCCTATTTTTACAAATGGCTCGGTAGTGGGCGAAGGAGAACGATAAAACGTGCCCACGATGGGCGATGGGATTATGTAAAGATCCTGATCTTCTGAAGCGGCCGTTTCCGCTCTCGCCCCCGGATGGGCGGGAACGGTGGCCGATTGTTGGGCTGCGGTTACCGGTCGGGAAGCAGTTGAATTGTTGCCTACTTCCGAGGGTTGAGGAAGCACGGACGACTCCCGTCGTAATCTGACACGAAACCCCTCGCGCTCGAGTTCAAACTCTGCGAGTCCATTCTCGCGCAAGAGCGCGATCAACTCGCGCAGCTCATCCATGTTAACGGAGGGCTCAGGGCGAACGGGCGGATCAGAAGAAGGCTGACGTCCGCGCGCACGCCGACTCGAAGCACTGTCGGTCTGTTCTTCCTTCGCAGATGATTTGTTGACGCCTTGGTTCATGCTACCTGCGAAAATAACCAACCCTCAAGAAAGCGATTAGCCCCAAAAGACTCGGTCTGTGCACGCCGAAAATCAATTGGGGCCTGTACCTACCGAACGTGTCCGCGGGCACCGCTCGAAATAGATCTAATGCTCAAGTGCTACTCAGACGATTTCGACTCTGATTCTTGCTCGTTGCTCGAGTCGGCCGCAGTCTCGCCCCGGGCATCTTCCAGATTAACCGTCTGCGATTCGCCGCTCTGGGCGCGGCCAGACGTTTTCTTTGTATCGGAAGGCTTCTTCTTTTTTGTCGAGCCGCCTTTGGCTCGTTTCTTCGCCGCCTCGAGAGCTTCTTTTTCACGCGGGTTATCGACGAGTTCGATAATTGCCAATTCAGCGCGATCACCCTCTCGATGGCCCAGTTTCAAAATGCGCGTGTAACCCCCCGAGCGATCCAGATAACGCTCACCCAATTCACCGAAGAGACGCTTCAAGGCCGCTACTCCGGCTGTTCGTTCTGGTCGCAATTGACCTCGCTTGCCCGCGCTGGCCGCTTGCGCCATGTTGCCTGCGTGAAAAAAACCAGCCGCCTGGCGGCGTAAATGCAAGGCGCGCACTTCCGCCCCTTCACCTTTAAGAGTCTGGGCTCGGCGTGATAAGGTGATCGCGTGCTCAACGAATGGTCGCAGCTCCTTTGCTTTTGGCAAAGTAGTCACAATTCGTTCGTCGCGAGAGTTGATTAACGAAGTTGCCAGATTGCGAAGCATGGAATTGCGATGTTCGCTAGTACGGCCAAGTTTCCGATGTGCCTTTAGGTGTCGCATGACTGTGAACTACTGTTCCTCTTCACCTTCGTAATCTGAAAGGTCAGCTCCATCCCTGCCACCCGTGCCCGGTATTGGGTTTCCCTGTTCGTCAAACTCCATACCGAAGTCGAGTCCCATACCATTCAGGATTTCCTTGATCTCGTTCAACGACTTCTTGCCAAAGTTCTTAGTGGCCAGCATCTCACGCTCGCTGCGTTGCACCAGATCTCGAATAGTTCTGATGTCGGCATTCTTCAAGCAATTATATGAACGGACCGAAAGTTCAAGCTCATCCACTGAGCGATCCAGCTGATCATTGCGCGGCAGCGGAGGACGCTCCATCTTCGTGTAGGCAAAGTCGTCAGTGTCCTCTTCGAAGTTAATAAAGATCGACATGTGGTCTTTAATCAACTTCGCGGCCAAACCGATTGAATCTTCCGGTTTAACTGAACCATCCGTCCAAACTTCGATCGTCAGTTTGTCAAACTCAGTGTTCTGACCCAGACGTGCAGCCTCGACGTTGTAATTCACTTTCTTGACCGGAGTGTGAACCGAATCGATAGGAATGTAGCCAAGTGAAAGATCCTCATCGAAATTCCGATCAGCCGAAACGTAGCCACGCCCTCGTTTCAAGCGCATCTCTACTTTCAGCGAACCGCCCTCGCTGACCGTGGCGATGTGCACGGTGGGATCGAGTATTTCAACATCAGCGTCCGCCTCAATATCGGCAGCTGTCACCTCACCCGCTTCCTCCTTGGATATTCTCAAGGTCTTCGGTTCGCTGCTGTGCAGTTTGAAAGGCACTTGCTTGAGATTGAGGATTACGTCGGTCGCGTCTTCGACGACTCCTTTAATCGACGAGAACTCATGTTCCACCCCCTCGATCTTTACGGCCGTAATAGCCGCGCCCTCAATTGACGAGAGCAAAGCGCGCCGGAGGGAATTGCCGACAGTAGTGCCGAAGCCACGTTCAAATGGCTGGGCCGAAAAACGACCGTAACGTTCCGTTAAGGTTTCTGCATCTGCCGCCAAGCGACGCGGCATCTGAAATCCTGTCCAAAGATTATTTTGATCCATTGCCATAGCGTTCAGGTTCCTAATAAGAATGCGTCTGACCGGCGGCAGCGATCTTCTCGAGCAGCAGCCGGCCCCGGGGTTAATTACTTGCTATAAAGCTCAACGATTAATTGCTCGTTAATGAGACGATCGATATCTTCACGCACGGGTAGACCACCGACGCGCGCAGTCATTTCGCCGCCATCGGCCGCGATCCACGCAGGACGCCCACGTCCGGAAGCAGTCTGCCAAGCTCCTTCAATGTGCGGATTTTTCCGGCTCGCCTCTCTTACGCTGATCGTATCGCCGGGCTTTACCTGAAAAGAGGGAATGTCGACCTTGCGGCCGTTTACCAGAATATGACCGTGATTAACGAGTTGCCTTGCCTGACGGCGCGAGGTCGAAAAGCCAGCCCGATAAACTGAGTTATCAAGGCGCCGCTCAAGCAAGAACAAGAGGTTCTCGCCGGTAATTCCCTTCATCCGGGCAGCCCGCTCGAAATAATTGCGGAATTGCCCTTCAAGGATGAAATAGATCCGCTTGACCTTCTGCTTTTCGCGCAACTGCTGGCCATAACCGACCAGTGCCTTGCCCCGACGTAAAGAATTACCGTGTTGTCCGGGAGGCTGAGTGCCTCGTTTTTCAATCGGACAAGCGGGCTTGTAACAGCGATCGCCCTTCAAAAAGAGCTTTGCACCTTCGCGGCGGCAAAGACGGCACACCGCATCTCTATACCTAGCCAAATGTTTTTGCCTCCAGTCAATTAAGACGGAAAAGTTTACAGGCCGCGCCTTGGCACTGGCCCTTCATCCTTTGGGTTAACTCATTTTCAATTTGCCGATTTGCGATTTGCGATTTGCGATTTGAAGATCCGGCTCTCACCAAGCAATTTTACCTGAACTCGCAATCGAAAATCGGCAATCGCAAATCCCTAGACTCTACGACGCTTAGGGGGCCTGCAGCCATTGTGGGGGATCGGTGTAGTATCACGAATGGTCACTACTCTTATCCCGGCGTTGGCAATCGCTCTGATTGCAGACTCACGCCCGCCACCTGGGCCCTTCACCCTAACCTCACACTGGTGCATTCCCGCCTCGTGCGCTTTCTTAGCAGCCTCATAGGCTGCTTGCTGGGCCGCAAAGGGCGTACCCTTGCGAGACCCACGAAAACCGCGAGCGCCTGCCGATGACTGCGCAATCAGGTTACCTTCCAGATCGGTGATCGAAATCATCGTGTTGTTGAACGATGCGGCAATATGCACGATACCGTTGGGAACGTTCTTCTTTTCTTTCTTACGAAAGACCTTCTTCTTTCCGCCTGCTTTTGCCATAACGTGATCTTAGATTTCAGATTTTTGATTTTTGATTTTTGATTTTGATCTGCTGCTTCGCGTTACCGCAGGGCTAACCGCAATCGCAAATCGCAAATCCAAAATCGCCAATCCCCTTATTTCTTACCCGGAGCCTTCTTCTTAGCGATAGTTGCACGCCTTGGTCCCTTGCGGGTACGCGCATTTGTGTGCGTGCGCTGTCCACGGACCGGCAATGCTCGACGATGACGCAACCCGCGGTAACAGCCGATATCCATCAAACGCTTAATATCCATCTGTACACGCTTGCGAAGATCGCCCTCAATCTCCCCCTGCGCCTCGAGGACAGCACGGATTCGACTTAACTCATCCTCGTTCAGGTCCTTAATACGAGTGTCGCGATTAACGCCTGCTTCCTTGAGGACTGAGGTTGCGCGCGGGCGACCGATGCCATAGATATAGGTCAACCCAATCTCGGCCCTTTTGTTAGGTGGAAGATCTACGCCTGCTACACGTGCCATCTTTATTTCTCGCTTTATCCTTGTCGCTGTTTATGTTTAGGGTTTACGCAAATCACTCGCACCACCCCTTTACGATGAATGACTTTGCACTTGTCGCACATCTTCTTTACTGACGCACGGACTTTCATTACTCAACCTCTTTTTCCCTTCGGAAATCCTATTTATATCGGTAGGTGATCCGTCCCCGATTCAAATCGTAAGGCGAAAGCTCTACCAAAACCCGATCACCCGGAAGAATGCGAATAAAATGCTTGCGCATTTTTCCCGAGATGTGCGCAAGCACCTGGTGCTGGCTCTCCTCTAACTCAACCCGAAACATAGCGTTTGGCAAAGTCTCCAGCACCGTTGCCATGACTTCTATAGCCTCTTCCTTCGCCATATCCTCTTGATTGGAATTTTGTCTCTACCGACAAACTGCGAATAATAACATGCCATCCCACCTTTGCCAAGCCGCGCTGCGACTATCATTTACAGCCGGCTGTAGCTGGCCGAATCGGCGGTCAAACTCTCAGCGGATACAAGCCTCGTGAGTACCTCAGGTCCGTTTTCAGTAATCGCAATGGTGTGCTCGACATGCGCGCTGGGCTGGCCATCAAGCGTGACGACCGTCCAGCCGTCTGACAGCACTTTCGTATAGTGCCCCCCCATATTAACCATGGGTTCCACGGCAAAAACGTAGCCCACCTTGATCTTCGGCCCCAGTCCGGGCTTCCCATAATTTGGGATCTGCGGATCTTCATGCATTCGCCTCCCAATTCCGTGGCCGACATAGTCGCGCACGACGGAGTAGCCGTTCTCTTCAGCGTGCTCCTGGACGGCCCAGCCAATATCCCCCAGATGATAACCTGCGCGGCATTGCTCAATAGCCCGATCCAGACACTCTTCCGTAATTCTGATTAGCTTGCGCCGATTTTCATCGACGTTACCAACTGGGACAGTAGTGGCAGTGTCTCCAACGAACCCCTCGAGCGTGGCTCCGCAGTCAATGGAGAAGATGTCTCCCTCCTGTAACTGATAAGCTGACGGAAAGCCGTGTACCACTTGCTCGTTGACCGAAGCACAAATGGAGTACGGAAAACCGTTGTAGCCTTTAAAAGTCGGCAAGGCGCCGGCGTCACGAATCATCTTTTCCGCAGCTCGATCGATTTCGATCGTTGTGATACCCGGTTCCACCAGCTTGCGCAGTTTGGCCAAAACGAGACCGGCAAGTTGCCCCGCGGCTCGCATCTTTTCAATTTCCCGTTTCGACTTACCAATAATCATAAAAACAAGATCAGTGCGAACAACCCTCGCCCTTGATTATACCTTCGATATCTCTATAAATAACTTCCGCTTCTCGTGTCCCGTCCACGGTACAGAGCAGGTGCGCGGTTCGATAATACTCAAGCAGGGGTCGAGTCTGCTCTTCGTAAGTCGCCAACCTGGCCTGCACAGTTTCTGCGTTATCGTCCTCTCGACGCACTAGCTGCGTATTCGGATGCAAATCGCAGTAGTTATCGTTTTTTGGCGGTTTGAAATAAATGTTATAAAGCTCGCCACAGACGGGGCAATTACGACGCCCGATCATACGCTTCACCAACAACTCATTGGGCACGTCTATCAGGATCGCAACTATTTGCTTACCCTGCTCGTCTGCCAGCTTTTCCAGCGTTGCGGCCTGCGCCGGCGTGCGCGGGAAACCATCCAGAATGTAGCCATTCTTGCAGTCGTCCCGTGCGGTTCGCTCCTGGACTAGACGAATTGTCAAATCATCCGACACGAGTTGCCCTGCGTCCATAACGTCGCGCACTTCCTGCGCGAGCGGAGTCGGGGAGTTCTTCAATGAGCGAAAAATGTCCCCAGTGGAGATCTGCGGCAGGCGCAGACGTTCGTGAATCAAGCGCGCCTGCGTACCTTTTCCAGCACCAGGCGCACGCATCAGCACAATAATCTTGGACATACCGAGTTCTGCGCGACAGTGTCCATGGCCACTCCTACCAGAATCAACAAGGAGGTGCCGCCGAAATAAAACTGATAGCCCATACCAGTGGGAATCCACGACAGTCCGGGTGTCGTGCTCACGAAAGCGTCGAGCCACGTTCCGATCAACGGCAGGCGCGCGACCTTGAATCCGCTGAGCATAAACTGCGGCACGAAAGCTACCAGGGCCAGGTAAACGGCGCCGACTGTAGTCAGTCTGGTCATGATAGCGTTGAGATACTCTGCCGTCGCTCTGCCTGGTCGAATACCAGGCATGAACCCACCATGTTTGCGCAGATTGTCAGCAACCTCTTCCACGTTGAAAACAATCGAAACATAGAAGAAGGTAAAGAAGATAATGAGCGACAGAAAGATCAGCTCGTAATAAGGATCGCTGGCGTGAAATGTCTGGAAGAACGTCCAGACCTTCGCCCACAAGGAGTCTGCTTTATTCGGATCTGGAGGAAATGCCGCGAAGAGACTTTGAGGCATCGACAGAACTGAAGAGGCAAAGATTACCGGTATTACGCCGCCCATATTGATCTTCAGCGGCATCGTTGTTTGCTGCCCCCCAACTAACTGTCGCCCGACGTGACGCTTCGCATAACTCACAGGGATCTTTCTGCGCGCGGCCTCGACAAAAACAATAAAGGCGATTATCGCCACCAGCGCTAATACCAACCCGATCACACCGAGCGTTTCGAGTGTGTCGCCGCTACGAACGCGTTCAAACACCTGCTGAACCCCGCGAGGTAAACCGATAACGATCCCCGCGAAGATTAACAACGAGATACCATTGCCGACGCCGCGCTCGGTTATTTGCTCACCAAGCCACATTACAAACATCGTTCCGGTAGTCAGCGTAAGCACCGTCGTAAGCAGGAACCCCCACGTCGGAGCACCCACGCCGTTGACCTGTAGCCAATGAGCGACGAATGAAGTCTGAATACCGGCGAGCCCTACGGTGAGGTACCGAGTCCATTGGTTGATCTTCTGCCGTCCCATCTCGCCTTCTTCCTGCAACTTTTTGAGTTGGGGCGAGACTACTGTCATCAATTGTAAAATAATTGACGCGGTGATGTACGGCGTCACTCCCAGCGCGAAAACGGAAATCGTGCGGAAGTTTCCACCCGAGAACAGGTCCAAAACGCCAAGCAGCGTTCCGGCCACATCACGCCAAACCTGGTCCAACCGCACCCTATTGATCCCCGGGGCGCCAACGTGTGCACCGAGACGGTAGACGGCTAGTAACCCAAGCGTAAACAAAATGCGCCGGCGCAGGTCCGGCACATTGAACATATTGCGAACAGCGGCGAGAAACTTTTCCATAGGAATCCTCGATGCGGCGATTCCGAACTATTTGCCGATTTCCAGGGCCGCACCGCCAGCCCTTTCGATCTTTTCGCGGGCACTCTTGGTAAAGCGGTGGGCCGAAACGCGAAGCGCTTTGGAAACTTCACCATTACCTAAAACAACTACATCGTGTTTTGCTTTCTTGATGATGCCTCGACTGTGCAGCAATTCGGGAGTTATTTCCTCATCTGCGTTGAAGTGTCGGTCCAGGGCCGCAAGACTTACTTCAAGCCAACGTTTCTTGAAGATGTTGGTAAAGCCGCGCTTTGGCAAGCGTCGGTGAAGCGGCATCTGGCCGCCCTCGAAGCCTATCTTGCGGGAATAACCGGAACGAGACTTCTGACCCTTCTCACCGCGGCCCGCGGTCTTGCCCAGACCCGAACCAGGGCCTCTCCCTACTCGCTTCTTTTTGTGTGTCGAGCCTTTTGCCGGCCGAAGGCTGTTAAGACTGATGGTCATTATCTGCTCCGTATGTTTCCCAGCCCTCGGCTGGCGCTAATTCTCTACTCCACGATTCGCAATAAATGGGGAAGCTTGGCTACGGCGCCTCGCATGGACTGATTATCCGGACGTTCCACAATTTGATTCAGCTTCGTCAAGCCCAGACTGCGCACCACCTGCTTGTGCGTCTTCGGTGTCGCTATAAAGCTTCTATAATACTGGATTCGAATCTTGCCTTTATCGGTCGCTGCTTTTGTTTTTGGCTTTCCTGGCATAACACGCTCACAATCCTTCTCACGAAACTAACTCAGTCACCCAGCATTGTGGTCTACATATCCTCAACTTGTTTGCCACGCAAACGCGCCAACTCCATCGGGTCCTTCATCCTTAGCAAAGCATCGAAGGTAGCGCGCACAACGTTGTGCGGGTTAGTCGACCCTAACACCTTTGTGCGCACATCGCGCACACCAACGGCCTGCATCACGGCACGGACCGCGCCTCCTGCGATCACTCCCGTCCCTTCTGAAGCAGGTTTGACCATAACTCGCCCGGCGCCGTACTCCCCGATTAACTGGTGCGGGAGCGTGTGGTTAATTAGCGGCACGCGAATCAGACTCTTCTTTGCCGCCTCGATTGCTTTTTTAATTGCCAGGGGAACTTCGCGCGCCTTACCCGTACCAAAGCCCACGTGCCCACCTTCATCGCCTACCACTACCAGCGCGGCGAACGAGAGGTTCTTCCCGCCCTTAACGACTTTCGTCACGCGATTGATGGAGATCACCTGGTCCTTTAGATCGAGTCCCTGCGCGGGAATGCGTTGCTTGGGTTGTCTCATAACTATTCTTTGCTTTTCTTACGTGGCTTCTTTTCTGGTTTCTGAGCGGGTTCTGGCTCTGAGCTTTTCTCCGCCGCGGCGGCGGTTTCATTCTTATTCAACCCGGCGGCCCTTGCCGCTTCAGTCAGGGCTTTGACGCGTCCGTGATAAAGATAGCCACCGCGATCGAAGACTACCTGTTCTATTCCTTTGGCAAGAGCGCGCTCGGCGATAGTCTTACCGATCCGCTGAGCGGCATCGACGTTTCCACCAGTCGTAGCCCGCAGATCTTTTTCAGTCGTTGCCGCCGAGACCAACGTCTGACCACTAAGATCGTCGATAACTTGTGCGTAGATATGGTTCAAGCTGCGATAAATCGCCAGGCGTGGCCTATTGGCGCTACCTCTAACTTTCCGGCGAATCCGCTCATGAATCGCGGTTCTCACTGTTGCTCTGCTCGTATTTGCCATCGCTCCCTCTGGGAATTGTCGATTTTAGATTGCCGATTTGCGATTTAGACAGTGCGACATTCGTAATCGCAAATCAAAAATCCAAAATCTAAAATTTACTTACCTGTCTTACCCGGCTTCAGCTTGATCGGCACGTTCGCGTAACGCACGCCTTTTCCCTTGTACGCGTCGGGCTTTCGCAGCTTGTGCATTTCAGCGGCAACCTGACCCAGCTTCTGCTTATCAATACTGGTCAGCGTTAACGTAGTTTGATATTGCTGGATGCTTCCCTTGGTCGTCATACGTTCGGCTTTGGCCTCTACGTCCACAGGCAACGGAAACTCGATAGGGTGCGAATAACCCAGGGAAAAAACTATCTTCTTCCCCTGCACGTCAGCCTTGTAACCTACGCCAACGACATCCATCTGCTTACTAAAGCCTTCCGTCACACCTACTATGGCATTATTTGCCAACGCTCGCGCCAGGCCGTGAAGGGCAGCAAGTTCGTCCGATGTTCGTTCCGCTCGCAACTCCTCGCCTTCGAGTTTGAAACTGATGCCTTGCGGAATCGGCGTTTTCAATGTGCCCTTGGGCCCTTTTACCTCGAGCTCCTGCTCGCGAATCGTGACGCTGACGCCTTTGGGTAAAGTGATCGCTTTTTTTCCTATACGCGACATATTTATATTTCCGATTTTCCGATTTCCAATTTCCGATTGCCAATTTGTGGCCCTTAAAATCAATTCGAATCAGCCAGTGCTAAAGGCCAATTGAAAATCGACAATCGGCAATCGAAAATCTCAATAGATCTGTGCCAACAACTCGCCCCCAACATTCTCCCGCCGTGCAGTCTTGCCGCTCATGAGTCCCCTCGAGGTAGAAACGATATTGATACCGTATCCGCCGAGAACTTTGGGAATCTCGCCCGAGCCCACGTACACGCGCCGACCTGGTGTAGATACTCTCTGAAGATGCGTTATGGACGACGTGCCGCGCGCGTCATAACGAAGAAAAATTCGTATGCTGCGCTTCACCCCTTCACCCTTAACGACGAAATTATTGACATAACCCTCTTCCTTCAGGATGCGGGCAATCTCAAGTTTGAGCTTAGAAGCCGGAATATCCACGCGCGAATGTTTAGCCGCAATGGCATTGCGGATTCGCGTTAACATATCGGCGATAGGATCAGTCATTTACAAAACTCCAGATTTGCGATTTTTGATTTGAGATTAACGAGACAGCCCGATAAGCACCAATCGCAAATCGGCAATCAAAAATCAAAGCTGCCTTTTACCAACTCGACTTGACGACGCCGGGGATCTGACCCTGCAGCGCCAACTCACGAAAACAGATGCGACAGAGATTGAATTTTCGCAGGTAGCCTCGCGGCCGCCCGCAACGCTTGCACCGGGTATAGGCCCGCACGGCAAACTTCGGTTTACGGTTGGCTTTCGCAATTAGTGATTTCTTAGCCATATATTCTTCTATCTCACGTCAATCTCAATTTCTTAAATCCGTGAACGCTCTTTCTGTTTACGACTCGTAACCTCTGGACTCCCCGGCGTCGCTAAGCCCTAAAGGGCATTCCCAAAGCCTTCAAGAGAGCACGCGCTTGTTCATCGTTGCGCGCGGTGGTGACGATGGAGATGTTCATTCCCCGCAACTTGTCGACCTTGTTAAAGTCGATCTCCGGAAAAATCAGCTGCTCGCGAATACCGATCGTGTAATTACCCCGGCCGTCAAAAGCCTTTGGTGATACGCCGCGAAAATCTCTTACCCGCGGCAAAGCGACCGACACCAGGCGATCGAGAAACTCGTACATGCGATCTCCGCGCAAAGTCACCATTACGCCGATCGGCATTCCCTGTCTCAGCTTGAACGATGCAATAGACTTCTTCGCCTTTGTGATTACGGGCTTTTGTCCCGTGACTGCCCGCAGTTCGTCCGCAGCAGTGTCGAGAATCTTTGCGTTGGCAATGGCCTCACCCATCCCCATATTGATAACAACCTTCTGGACACGAGGAACGGCCATCGGGTTATCAATGCCAAACTCCTTGGCTATCTGCGGCGCCACGTCTTTCTGATATCGCTCTTTTAACCTTGCTGCCATCTCAATTCCTCGTAGATTTCTACCTTCCTATTTCTCCAGCGAATGTCCACTGCTCGCGGCCACGCGCAACTTCGAGCCATCGCCTTCGATTTGATATCTGACGCGCGTTGGCTTACCAGACTGCGGATCGATCAGCTGAACATTGGAAATGTCGATAAAAGCTTCTTTGTCGATAATTCCGCCGCCACGATTTGCTTGCGGATTGGCGCGTTGATGGCGCTTTATCATTCCCACGCCCTCGACCTTTACTTTTCCGCTCGCTGGAGCAACCTCGAGCACGCGGCCACGCCTGCCCTTATCACGCCCGGCAATCACTACCACCTGATCGTTCTTCTTGATTTTCGAGCGCTTTATTGAAGCCATTTTCTTAAATCACCTCCGGCGCGAGTGAAACAATTTTCATGAAGTTCTTATCGCGCAGCTCGCGCGCTACTGGTCCAAACACGCGCGTTCCGATTGGTGTTCCGTCTTCCTTGATTAACACCGCCGCGTTCTGATCGAATCTGACATAGGTGCCATCAGCGCGCCGCACCTCTTTGCGGGTCCGGACAATCACGGCATCCTGGACAGTCCCTTTCTTGATCGTACCGTCTGGTGATGCTTCTTTGACCGTAACTTTAATACGGTCTCCCAAGCTGGCAATCTTGCCGGTCGATCCCCCAATCGGCATGATCATCTCCACGCGTCGGGCTCCTGAATTATCAGCAACCTCCAACGAGGTTTGCATCTGGATCACTGTTGTTACCCCCGATTTTAGATTTTTGATTGCCGATTTGCGATTGGGCGGAACTTCGACTTGTTAACCAGGACCAATCGAAAATTGCAAATCTAAAATCGCAAATCATTTCGCAGCTTTTTGAACTATCTCAACCACACGCCAGCGCTTTCGCGCTGAGAGCGGTCGCGTCTCGACAATTCGCACCTTGTCGCCAATCGTCGCGCCCAGTTCGTCGTGGGCCATGAACTTCGAGGTGCGCCGCACATAACGTCGGTACTTGCGATGTCGCACGAGTCGATCGACGCGAACCACCACCGTCTTCTGCATCTTGTCAGACGAGACAGTGCCCACCTTTTGTGAACGGTGCGCGCGCCTAACAGCGCTCTTGGGGGCTTCGGTTCCGCCGGCTGCTTGCGTGATATTTTCCTGATTCTCTGCCATTTCTTCTCACACTCTTTAAGCAACGCCCCGGGCCGTTGCCTCCTGGTTGTTAGCTATCTGCCCGAGCAGGACGCTGCCTGGCAATGGTCTCAATCCGGGCCAGCGATTTCTTTTCCTGACGAATGCGCTTCACCGCATCGACTTCGCCCAATGCCAATTTGAAGTTGAGACGAAAAAGCGACTCTCGCAAACGCGCTGCTTCGGCCCGCAACTCGTCCTCTCCCATTTCTCGATACTTATCCAACTCCTCGCGTTGTTTCATTGGCTAGATCGCGCCCCCTTCCTGATCGGCGCGCGTCACAAACTTTGTCTTGATTGGAAGTTTTTGAGCGGCCAGTCGCATCGCATCTCTCGCGGTTTTTTCGTCGACGCCTTCAATCTCATAAAGAATCCTGCCCGGCTTTACCACGGCAACCCAATATTCGGGCGCGCCTTTACCTTTACCCATACGCGTCTCGGCGGGTTTCTTTGTCACCGGCTTATCAGGAAACATTCTGATCCAGATCTTGCCCCCACGTTTGATGTGACGGGTCATGGCAATGCGGGCTGCCTCAATCTGTCGATCTGTTATCCACGCGGGTTCCAGACACTTAAGTCCGTATTCACCAAAGCTGATCTCGCTGCCACGAGTCGCGACGCCGGTCATGCGTCCGCGCATCTGCTTCCGGTGCTTAACTTTTTTCGGCATCAACATGATGGTTCACCAATTTTTGACTTTTGATTTTTGATTGACGATTGGCTTCAAGGCTTTTCAATCGTCAATCGCATATCCAAAATCGCAAATTCCTTTATCCGTTCTCTCCGCGAGGCCTTCTCCCGTCTGATCCGCCGCCTTCACGTTCGCGACGAGTGCGCGGACGGCGCTCGCGTTCGCCCATACGTGTTTCATTGATCGGGTCAGAACCAGTCCCACGGGCCATTGCCGCTTTGGGATCGAGAATCTCGCCCCGGTAGATCCAAACCTTTACACCAATTTGGCCAAAAGTCGTTCGCGCTTCCGCCAGTCCGTAGTCGATATCAGCGCGCAAAGTGTGGAGCGGAAGCTGTCCCTGCAGATGCCACTCACTGCGCGCGATTTCTGCTCCGTTGAGCCGGCCGCTGACTTTTACCTTGATCCCCTGCGCGCCAAACCGCAACGACTCTTCCACGGCTTTTCTCATCGCGCGGCGAAAGGCAATACGCTTCTCCAGTTGGGCCGCTATCTTTTCGGCCTGCAGCTGAGCGTTCAGTTCAGGCTTGTGAATTTCCTGAATAGACACCAATACTTCCCGCCCTGTCTTGGATGAAAGATCGCCCTTCAACTTGTCGATTTCCGCACCCTTGCGACCGATGATGATCCCAGGTCGCGACGTGTAGATAATGATCTTCAGCCGATTAGCTGCGCGCTCGATGTCGACGTGAGACACGCCGGCGCCGGCAAATCTTTGCTTCAGATCGCGTTTCAACCTCAGGTCTTCCAACAAGAACTCTCCATACTGCTTCTTAGCGAACCAGTGAGAGTGCCAGTCTTTGTTGTAGCCGAGCCGAAACCCGTATGGATGAACTTTTTGACCCACAATCTTCTCCAGTGATTTCCTGCTGAAATCTGAGACCCTCCATCTGAGATCGAAAGCCGAATTCGATTCTCAAATGTAAGAACTCACTCTTCCGACTTTACTTTCTTCTTTGAAGCCTTCTTCGCCACAGGCTGCTCAGAAGTTTCCGACTTCTCCGCCTTCACTTCCGCCTTGGGTGCGGTACGCTTTGCCCGCGGAGCCGCCGCCGCGCCACCTCGCCTGCGACCTTTGCTCTCCGCCAGCTTGGCCGGTTTCACTTCCGTAGTCTTGCCGTCGCTCTTACTTGCCTTTGCTTCAGGTTTGGCGTCATTCGTGAGCGAGATCGTTATGTGGCAAAAATGTCTTTGCTCTCGATAAGCTCTGCCTTGCGGCGCTGGTCTTACCCGGCGGCGGTTCTTGGTCGGTCCGCGATCGACAAAGGCTGTCCTGACCCACAAATCGTCCGGGTCGATGGAAACGTTAGCCTTCTCTGCCGCCTCATTGGCGTTGGCGATCGCCGAGCGCATGCACTTCTCAATACCTCCGGCTGCACGTTTTTTCGTGTACCGCAAAATCGCTAACGCTTGATTGACGTCTTTGCCGCGAATCATGTCTACGACCAGCCGCGCCTTCTGCGCTGACCCTCGTAAATATTTCGCACTCGCTGTTGCTTCCATCCTGCCCTCGTAAAAATCGTTAATCGAAAATCGTTAGTCGGCCGTTACTTCACTTTGGCGGCGCGCCTGCGACCTTACTGGCCTTTTCTACCTTCGTACCTGAGTGGCCCTTGAACGTGCGCGTGGGCGCAAACTCACCCAGCTTATGACCTACCATGTTTTCAGTAACATAGATCGGAAGATGTCGTTTGCCGTTGTGTACGCCGAAAGTAAGGCCGACCATGTCCGGCGTGATCGTAGAACGCCGCGACCAGGTCTTAATTACTGGCGGGCGCTGACCGCCGGCGCGCGTCCGTTCGACTGCCTTTTGCAATCCCTTGTCAATGAATGGTCCTTTTTTAACTGAGCGCGCCATGAATCACTCCATTTCCAACTGCCAATTTCCGATTGCCAATTTCAAAAGCATCGCCGCGTCATTGCCGTTCCCGCATCAATCGGCAATCGCCTCACTTGGTTCTTCTGTCACGCAGAATCATCTTCTGCGTACGTATGTTGCTGCGTGTCTTGTAGCCACGCGTCGGTTGCCCCCAGGGTGTTACAGGATTGCGGCCGCCTGAAGTCTTGCCTTCTCCACCACCATGCGGGTGATCTACCGGGTTCATGGCTACGCCACGCACTTTAGGCCGCAGGCCTTTCCAACGAGAGCGCCCGGCTTTTCCAAGCGAAACGTTCTCATGCTCAATATTGCCAACCTGTCCCACCGTCGCCCTGCAAACGAGCGGCACACGTCGCACTTCCCCGGAAGGCATACGCAGCTGAGCATAATCTCCCTCCTTGGCAACCAACTGTGCGAACGTTCCGGCAGACCGGGCCATTTGCCCGCCCTTTCCGGGACGCAGTTCTATGTTATGGATCTGTGTGCCCAGCGGAATATTGATAAGCGGCAACGTGTTCCCGGGAAGAATATCGGCTTCGGCCCCGCTCATAATCGTTTTACCTACTTCAAGACCCGTCGGGGCAATGATGTAGCGCTTCTCGCCGTCGAGGTACGTGATCAAGGCGATGTGAGCAGAACGATTTGGATCGTATTCAATCTGGCTGACACGTCCGGCCACGCCTTCCTTGTCACGCTTAAAATCAATGATGCGATAAAAACGCTTGTGACCGCCGCCACGACGACGAACCGTGATTCGACCGTCGTTGTTCCGCCCCGAAATTCTCTTCTTCGGTTCGAGCAGAGACTTTTCGGGTATCGCCCCGAGGGTCAGCTCATCGCGCGTCAAGTAAGTTTGATAACGCCGCGACGGGGATGTGGGTGTAAGTTTCTTTATGCCCATGAATTTATTTCCGATTTTCTATTGCCGATTGCCGATTGAACGGCACAGCCAACTGCCAATCGAAAATCAGCAATCGGCAATCTAAAATCCCTATATCGCTTCTCCGTAGTCCACAGGCTTCTCGCCTTGCTTCAACGTTACGTAGGCCTTCTTCCACGATGGCTTGCGACCTTCAAAACGGCCCCGTCGAGCCGTCTTACCCATAAAGTTGATCGTGCGAACGCGATCGACCTTTACCTGAAAGATTGTTTCTACTGCCGACTTGATTTCCGGCTTGGTGGCCCGTCGGTCAACTCTGAAAGTCAGCAATTGCTGCGTATCCTGGGTCTCTTCCTTGGCTACAAGCGCCTTCTCCGTAATCACCGGCGACTTGATGATGTTCCAAACTGTTCTCATCCCTCGGTCGCCTCCTTCGGTTTACGCGTCCGCTTTGGCTTTGCCGGCTCAGCTTGCGCTTCCTCGGGAGCCGCTGTTTGCTCCCTGGTGGCGCTCTCTTCATGCCGAGCGCCTAACAATTGCTCGAGTTCTCCGGCAGCAGTGCGGGAGAGCACAAGCTTGTCGTGATAAAGCAGGTCATAGATATTCAAACCAAAGCTATTGACCACTTTCGTGCGACGCAAGTTGCGGGCTGAAAGAATCAGGTTTTCGTT